>CAJHZZ010000118.1_pt1 | contig 21533 bp, 18 predicted proteins | sample 9199071 | NCBI WGS metagenome assembly CAJHZZ01 (sample SAMEA7708275, study PRJEB35096) | sediment metagenome | biome: marine neritic benthic zone biome [ENVO:01000025]; feature: sediment [ENVO:00002007]; material: shallow marine sediment [ENVO:03000034] sea grass bed [ENVO_01000059] ...
CTCGGAGTAGTCCGACAGATCTCGCCCAGGCGGCGGCGGTTGATATCCGTCGCGGCCAAGAGAAAGACGTCGCAGCGCCCCGTCCAGCAGGTGGGCCGCCACATCGCGAACGGTCCAGGTGCCGACGGCGATTCTGCTCCAATCTTCCGGCTCCAGACCCTGAAGGAGAGGAATCAGCGCCTCGTCGACCTCACGCATCAACTGCACCGTCTCTATAGGAATTGCAGGCTCGGCCGACATGGCGGCGAGCCTATCAACCTGCTCGAGCCCTACAGGGCTCCCAGATAGCCGGGGCCACCCAATTGCCTCATCTGACCGAGAATCCACTCGACACGCTCCTCGACGTAGGCGGAGGGCTCGGCCGCCGACATCCGCTTCGGATTGGGCAGAACCGCCGCCAGGGTCGCCGCCTGCCGGGCGGTCAACTCCGCCGAAGAACGGCCGAAGAACCGGTTCGAGGCCGCTTCGACGCCAAAGATTCCCGGACCGAGCTCGGCGAGATTGAGGTAGATCTCCAGGATCCGACGCTTGGGCCACAGAGTCTCTACGAAGACCGTCAGATAGGCCTCGATGCCCTTGCGAATCCAGGTCGATTCGGGCCACAGAAAGAGATTCTTGGTCACCTGTTGGGAGAGGGTGCTGGCTCCTCGCCGGCGACGGCCCCGTTCCTCCAGGGCCGAGCGAATGGACCCCAGGTCGAAGCCATGATGATCGGGAAACGTCTGGTCTTCGGCGGCGACCACTGCGATGGGCAGCCAGGGCGACATCTCCGCCAGATCGACCCAGGCCTGAACGACCTCGAGCCCCTCGGCCCGGGCTGCGAGCATGAAGGCGCTGGTGGGTGGGTCGATCCAACGCCATGGAAGCACCAACAAGGCAGGACCCAGCACCAGGATGACCGCCAGGGCGGTCACAAGACCCGGCCACATCCTGCGGCGTCGCTTCAAGACCCGATCAGTCCTGAGCTCCGTGGCCGTGATGCTCCGCCATTCCCTCCTCGTGATATCCCCGCAGCTCGATGTACCGGCGCACCTGGTGGCTGCTCAAGACCTCGATCATCTGGAGGTGGGCTTGCAGATGAGCGGCGCGGAGCCTCCCCTGGAGCTCGCCGATCTCCCGGGACCGTCTGTCCAGCTCGTCGGCGTCCAACGAGTGATCAGCGAAGAGCTGGTCGAGTTTACGCTCCCCCTCGACGATCTGCTGGCCCAGATCCATGGCCGAGGTCTGCATCCGGTGGAAGATCGCCTCCGTAGCCTCGAGCTGCTCCGCACTCAACTCCAGCTCATTCTGCAGCTCCAGTACATGCTTGGGACCTGGATAGCCATTGAGCTCGGCGGCCAGAGCCAGCCCCATGCCCCGACCCTCTTCATACCCCTGGATCTGCTCCGGCGACAGGGCCTTGATCTGCCGCGTTTCGAGGCCGGTGTACGGCGACTGGTTCGCAGTCGCCGCGGTATCGGTCCACAGAATTGCTGCGGCGGCTGCGGCCGCCAACAGTGCGGTGGCATTGGATCCCTTCACATCGACCTCCTCGGGTGAATTCGGCTTCTTCGACAAGTATAGGTCAGGCGCAACTGGCCACCGTCGATGCCAGCACGAGCTGCGCCGCGAAGTAGAGGGGCAGACCCCAGAGCCGATTGGCAAACGACTTCTCGACGAAGCGGTCCCGAGCCACCGCGAGGTCCGACACCGCGAACATGGCGCTTCCCACTGCCAGGCTCCAGACGCCGGTGCCGGCAGCAGCCGCGAAGGCAGCCACCAGCATGGCGCAGATGACGACCACGTAGAGACCCACCAACCGGCGAAAGCTCGCTGGCAATCGGGGGCCCAGCCAGCTCGCCACCACCCAGGCCAGAACCGCCGCCGACGCCACGCCGAGCATCAGTCCCAGCCTGCCGCGGGACAGCTGCAGAAAGGCCCCGATGAAGGCCAGATGGCCGCTGAGGAAGGCCACGATGCCAGCCCGGAACCAGGAGCGACTCTCCTTGGGGATGAGCAGGAGGTCTCCCAGAGAGCAGAGGACCAGGGCGGTCAGGATCCAGCGACCATAATTCGTCTCCAGCGCCCCCCACGCCAGAGCCGATGCCACAAACGCACCGGCTGCGATCGGCTTGACCAGCCAGACGCCAGATCGCGAACCCGCACGCTCCGCCACCAGCAAACCCACGACAGCCAGGGCGCAGAGCACGATGGGGAACAGAATCATCATCGGTTATCCTTCGACACCAGCATGCCTCAACCCCTCGACATCGACAACTGGCACCGGCGCCACCACTACGAGTTCTTCAAGGACTACCAGCAGCCGTTCTTCAACCTGTGCGCCAACGTGGACGTCTCGGCGCTCTACCGGTGGGCGCAGGAACCGGACGGCCCATCCTTCACGCTGGCGTCCCTCTACCTGTCACTGGAGGCGGCCAACGACATCGAGCCCTTTCGCTACCGGCTGCGCGACGATGGCGTGGTCGTCTACGACGTGGTCCACGGCGGCACCACCGTGTTGCGACAGGAGGAGACCTTCGGCTTCGCCTACTTCGACTTCGGCCCCTCCTACCTGCAGTTCGAGGTCTTCGGCCGGGAGATTCTCGAGCAAGCGCGAGTGGCCTCCGGTTCGCTGGACGACAGCCCGGACCGGGACGACCTCCTCTACTATTCGGTGATCCCCTGGGTCCATTTCACCAGCTTCGCCCACGCCCGCATGCCTGTCATCGGGGACTCCATCCCGAAGGTCGTCTTCGGCAAACACCTGGAGAGAGAAGGCCGCCGGGAGATGCCGGTGTCGGTGGAGGTCCATCACGCACTGATGGACGGACTGGATGTGGGACGCTTCTTCGAGCGCTTTCAGCAGCTGCTCGACGAGCCGAAGTTGCTCAGAACCTAGGCGTTCTCGTACGCCTGGCGGAGCCAGGCGATGAGGTCCGCGTCGACGTCGGCGGCCTGCTCCAGCCGAACGCGATGACTGACCATGGAGTTGAAACTCCCCGAAGCCTCCAGGCGATCGGTGGGGTCGACACCCTTGAGATTGATCCCCACATCGACCCGGGTCTTGGTGGAGGGCTGAATGAGCCCGAACTGCTTATTGCGCCGCAGGCTGACGTAGGCCTTCTTCGGTGCGATCTCGACGTCGTCTCCGAAACCGGCGATCTCGGCGATAAGAGCCTCGTAGATGGGCCGCAGATCGGCCTTGGCTCCAGAGTACTGGGCATCGACCAGCTCGTCCTCGCTTGCCCCCGGGCCGGATTGCAGAGTCTTCATGGCCACCAGATTGGCGAACCCGTGGGTCATGCCGTGATCGGCCTTGAGCATCTTGAGGATCTGGCCGTGTTTCTCCAGCCCGCTGGTCTTGGCAATCTTCATCCACTCTTCAAGGCTCTTGCCGGTCTTCTCCGGCATGTTCTGGATCATGGCGGCCGCCATCTCTTCGGGGGACTTGGGCATGGTGATCTCTCCTATTTCTTCTTGGGAGCGTACAGATCGGTGATGGTGCCTTCGAAGGCCTCCGCCGCCAGCGCCACCGTCTCCGACAGGGTGGGATGGGGATGGATGGTGAGGGCCAGGTCGGCTGCCTCGCAGTCCATCTCGATGGCCAGGGCGATCTCGGCGATCAGATCGCCGGCGCTGGGACCGACGATGCCGCCGCCCAGCACCCTCTGGGTCTGGGGGTCGAACAACAGCTTGGTCAGGCCGTCGCTACGCCCCATACCCAGAGCGCGACCGCTGGCCGACCACGGAAAAGAGCCCTTTTCGTAGGGGACGCCCTCTGCCGCCGCCTCGGTCTCGGTGAGACCGACCCAGGCGATCTCCGGATCGGTATAGGCCACCGAGGGAACCACCCGGGCGTCGAAACCGCTCTTCTCGCCGGCCGCCACCTCGCCCGCCACCTTGCCTTCGTAGGTGGCCTTGTGCGCCAGCATCGGCATGCCGACGATGTCGCCGATGCCGAAGATGTGGGGCACATTCGTGCGCTGCTGCTTGTCGACGGGGATGAACCCCCGGTCATCGACCTGGATGCCGGCGGCCTCGGCGCCGATTCGATCCCCATTGGGTCGACGACCAACAGCCACGAGGACCCGGTCGAAGGTCTCCGGTGCCGGCTCACGGCCGCCTTCGAAGGTCGCCTTCAACCCGCCCTTGAGCGGCTTGATCTTGATGACCTTGGTCTGCAGGTGGATCTTGGCCTTGAATCGCCGCTTCAGTCGGCGCTCGAGCGGCTTGACCAGGTCCCGATCGCAGCCCGGGATCAGGCCATCCATCATCTCGACGATGGTCAGCTGCGAGCCCAGAGAACCGTAGACCTGGGCCATCTCGAGGCCGATGATGCCGCCGCCGATGAGCAACAGGCGCTTGGGAACATCCTGCAGCTCCAGGGCACCGGTCGAGTCCATCAATCGTGGATCGTCCCAGGGCAGCCCCGGGATCTGGACGACGCGCGAGCCCGCCGCGACGATGGCTTGCTGAAAGGACAGGCTGGAGCTGCCACCTGCGGTTTCCACAGCCAGGGTATTCGGACCCGTGAAACGCCCCGTTCCCTGGACCACCTCGACCCCCCTCTGCTTGGCCAACGCCGACAGGCCCTTGGTGAGCCGACTGACCACCGAATCCTTGAAGCTCCGGATCCCGTCGAGATCGATCTTCGGCTTGCCGTAGGCCACACCCTGCTTCTCCAGCTCCGCCACCTCATCCATGACGGCGGCCACATGGAGAAGGGCTTTCGACGGGATACAACCGACATTGAGACAGACACCTCCCAGCGACGGGTATCGCTCCACCAGGGTGACCTTCAGGCCCAGATCGGCGGCTCTGAAGGCCGCCGTGTATCCTCCTGGTCCACCGCCGAGAACCAGGAGCTGGGTGTCCTGACCCGAGTTGGGCAGAGACGGCCTCGGCGGATCGACCGGAGGAGCCGCGGGACGGTCAACGCTCTCCTGCGAGACCGGGCTGTCAGCCGGCGACTCGTCGAGCGCAGCGTCGCCCCCATCCAGCGAAGCGAGCCGGGCCTCCGGTTCGCTACCCGAGGCTCGCTCAGATTCCGAGGACTCGTCCTGCGCCTCCTCCAGGACGACGATCACCTGGTCTTCTTCGACCTGCTGGCCGACCTCGACCAGGATCTCCTTGACCACTCCGGCGCTGGCAGAAGGAACATCCATCGAGGCCTTGTCACTCTCCAGCGTAATCAGACCGTCGTCCACGGCCACCTTGGCCCCGACCGAGACCAGGATCTCGACCACCTGGACCTTTTCGGCCCCGCCGAGATCGGGGATGCGGATCTCCACGGCTTCACTCACAGCAGCAACCGCCTGATGTCGGTCAGGACCTGGCAGAGGTAGGTGGTAAATCGCACCGCCATGGCGCCGTCGATGACCCGGTGGTCGTAGGAGAACGACAGCGGCAGCATGAGCCGCGGCTCGAACTCCTCACCCGTCCAGACCGGCTGGCGCTCCATCTTCGAGACCCCGAGTATCGCCACCTCGGGAGCGTTGACGATGGGGGTGAAGGCCGTGCCGCCGATGCCGCCGAGACTGGTGATGGTGAACGAAGCGCCCCGGATCTCGTCCAGACCCAGCTTGCCCTGTCGCGCCCGCTCGCTGACCTCGGCCAGCTCTTCGGCCAGCTCGAAGATGCCCTTCTGGTCCACGTCGCGAATCACCGGCACCACCAGGCCACCCTCGGTGTCCACGGCGACACCCAGGTGGTAGTACCGCTTGAGGATGACGTGCTCATGATCGGAATCCAGCGAGCTGTTGACCCGCGGAAACTGCTTCAGCGCCACCACGGTGGCCTTCATCACGAAAGCCACCGGGGTGAGATTGAAGCCGCGAGACTTGGCTTCTGCGCTGTTGGCCTTGCGGAAGGCTTCGAGATCGGTGACGTCGGCATGATCGTGCTGGGTCACATGGGGTACATGCAACCAGCTGCGATGGAGATTGGTGAGCGACAGCTGCTGGATGCGGCTCAGAGGCTCCAGCTCTACGGGTCCGAACTTGGAGAAGTCGATGACCGGCATGGGCGGCAAGGCGCTACCACCCGCCGCCGCCGGCTCGGACATCACCTTCTTGACGTAGCCCTCCACATCTTCCTTGAGGATCCTTCCCTTGCGCCCCGTGCCCTTGACCCGCGTCAGATCGACACCCAGCTGCCTGGCGAAGCGTCGCACCGCCGGGCTGGCATAGACTCCGATAGTGGGGAACTCGTCGATAGGCGCGGGGCCTCTGCTCACAGACGTTGCGGCAGGCTGCGCCGGCGACGGAGTCGTCCGATCCTGGTCGCTCGGGGTGTCCGGAGTCTCAGAGGGATCGGTACCGGCGCTCTGGCTCTCGGCGAGCGCAGCGTGACCCTCATCCAGCGAAGCGAGCCGAGTCTCTGGTTGATCGATTGACCCATCGTCCGCCGACTCCTCCACCGCGAGCGTCAGGATGACGGCCCCGCTGGCCACCTGGTCTCCGGCCCGGACCTTGACATCGACGACCTTGCCGGCCAGCGGTGATGGCACGTCCATCGTCGCCTTGTCGCTCTCCAGCGTGATCAGCGGATCCTCTACGGCCACCGTGTCCCCTCCGGTGACCAGGACCTCGACCACATCGACCGTGTCGAAGTCGCCGATATCGGGGACCGTGACCTTCTCGACTACACCGTCCATGGTGGGGGTGCCTCCGAGCTCAGCTCATACTTGGCGATGGCTTCCTCGGCCTTCTTCGACGGTACCGTTCCCTCGTCGGCCAGCGCTTTGAGAGCCGCCACGACAACGTGGTATCGATCGATCTCGAAGAAGCTCCGCAGCTTGTCCCGGGTGTCGCTCCGTCCATAGCCGTCGGTTCCCAGGGTGACGTACCGAGCCGGAACGAAAGGCCGGATCTGCTCGGCGAAGGAGCGCATGTAGTCGGTAGAGGCGATGACCGGACCCTCGGCATCCGCCAGACACCGCTCGACATAGCTGGTCTCCTGGTCCGCCGTCGGGTGGAGCCGGTTGGCCCTTTCCACCCGCAGTCCCTCACGCCGCAGCTCGGTAAAGCTGGTGACGCTCCAGACGTCCGCCGCCACACCGAAGTCCTCCTGCAGCAGATCCGCCCCGGCCAGCACCTCGCGCAAGATCGAGCCGCTGCCCATCAACTGCACCGTGGGTGTGTTCTTGCTCGCCGAGGCCGTCCGCAGCCGGTACATCCCCTTGCAGATCCCCTCCTCAGCGCCCTTGGGCATGGGTGGATGCTCGTAGTTCTCGTTCAACAGGGTGATGTAGTAGAAGGCGTTCTCGCCCTCGGCGTACATCTTCTTGAGTCCATCCCAGATCAGCACGGCGAGCTCGTAGCCGTAGCTCGGATCGTAGGAGCGGCAGTTGGGCACCGTGGCGGAGATCAGATGGCTGTGGCCGTCCTGGTGCTGCAGACCCTCACCGTTCAAGGTGGTGCGCCCGGAGGTGGCACCCATCAGGAAGCCCTTGGCCTGCATATCGCCGGCAGCCCAGATCAGGTCGCCGATGCGCTGGAACCCGAACATGGAATAGAAGATGAAGAAGGGCACCATGTGGATGCCGTGATTGGCGTGCGAGGTGCCGGCGGCGATCCAGGACGACATGGAACCGGCCTCGGTGATGCCCTCCTGCAGGATCTGTCCAGACTTCTCCTCGCGATAGTAGGCCAGTTGATCGGCGTCTTCGGGGGTGTAAAGCTGACCCTCGGGGGCGTAGATGCCCACCTGACGGAACATCCCCTCCATGCCGAAGGTTCTGGCCTCGTCGGCAACGATGGGCACGATGTGCTCCTTGATGGCCTTGTCCCTGGTCAAGGCCATGAGGAGGCGGACAAAACCCATGGTGGTGGAGACCTGCCGGTCGCCACTGCCTTCCAGAAGTACATTGAAAGCCGACAGCTCGGGGACCTGGAGAGGCTCGACATCGGCGTGGCGCGAGGGCATGAACCCTCCCAGTGCCTCTCGACGCTCCCGCAGATAGCGCATCGTGGCGCTGTCCTTGTCCGGCTTGTAGAACGGTAGCTCGTCGATCCGATCTTCGGCTATGGGAATGTTGAAGCGATCGCGGAATTGCCGCAGCGATTGCTCCCCCATCTTCTTCTGTTGGTGGGTGATGTTCTGTCCTTCGCCCGATTCACCCATGCCGTATCCCTTGACCGTCTGAGCCAGAATGACGGTGGGTTGCCCCTTGTGTTGCACCGCAGCCGCATAGGCCGCGTACACCTTCTGCGGGTCGTGGCCACCTCGCTTGAGTCGCCAGATCTCCTCATCGGACATATTGGCGACGAGCTCCGCCGTCTCCGGGTACTTGTCGAAGAAGTTCTCCCGAATAAAGGCGCCGTCACTGGAGAGATAGGCCTGATACTGGCCATCCACAACCTCTTCCATACGCTTTCTCAGCATGCCGCTGGAGTCTCGGGCCAATAGGGGATCCCAGTTCGATCCCCAGATCACTTTGATGACGTTCCAGCCGGCGCCGCGGAAGACCGCTTCCAGCTCCTGGATGATCTTGCCGTTACCGCGTACCGGACCGTCGAGGCGCTGAAGGTTGCAGTTGACCACGAAGATCAGGTTGTCCAGATGTTCGCGCGAAGCCAGGGAGATGGCTCCCAGGGACTCGGGCTCATCCATCTCGCCGTCGCCGAGAAAGGCCCAGACCCTGCGGCCCTCGGTGTCGAGTACCTTCCGATTGTGGAGATACTTCATGAATCGGGCCTGGTAGATGGCTGTGATCGAGGTCAGCCCCATCGAGACCGTTGGAAATCGCCAGAAGTCGGGCATCAACCAGGGGTGGGGGTATGACGACAGACCCTTCTTGTCGACCTCCTGCCGAAACGCGGCCAGCTGATCCTCGGTCAATCGTCCTTCGAGAAAGGCCCGCGCGTAGACACCCGGTGAGCTGTGGCCCTGGATCATCACCAGGTCGCCACCGTTCTCGGACTCCGGTCCACGGAAGAAATGGTTGAAGCCGACCTCCAGGAGATTGGCCACCGACTGGTAGGTGGCGATGTGGCCCCCGAGATTCTTGCCTTCCCGGTTGGCCTTGATCACCATCGCCATGGCATTCCACCGGATGATGCTCTTGATGCGTCGTTCCAGCGAGGGATCTCCCTGGCGCTGCGCCTCCTGATGCACCGGAATGGTGTTCACATATGCGGTGGTTGCGTTGTATGGCAGGTAGGCTCCCGAGCGACGCGCCTTGTCCACCAGCGACTCGATGAGGAAGTGGGCTCTTTCGGGGCCATCCTTCTCGATGACCTCCTCCAGGGCCTCCTTCCATTCCCGGGTCTCCTGGGGGTCGATATCCTGCCCGAGCGGATCTAGATCGGTATCCGTAGTCATATCTTCCTTTGCTCTCGCGTTGGTCGGCGTATTGTACGCCACCGGTACGACAACGGATCGCCGCTCGCCGAGGGAACCGACGAGGCCTCGTCGATCCCCTAGCCGACGGAGCCGACGGGGATTTCCAGGAGACGGACCCGCGAGCTCTGCTCATCGGCGATATCGACCCAGGCGAGGTACAGGTCCTCACCGACCCGCTCCAGCCGTGGAAAGCCGCTGGCCCGCGAAGGAGAGGTCCTGGCTACCACCTCGGGCTCTCCATCCTGACCGGAGGCCGACAGCCGCCGTAAATGAACCTCGGCTGCCCCATCGCCGCCCTCCAGCCAACTGACGAAGACGCTGTCGGAGTCACCCCAGACCAGGTCTACCCGACCCAATGGCCGACCGTTGTCGATGATTCTCGCTGGGCCAAAGGTCTCACCGGAGTCCTCGGAGAAGGCGACCTGGACCTTGGGACCTCTGCCGGCCGCCGTGAACCAGACCACCGCTACCAGGTTGTCCGAGGCGGCCACTTCCGGTCCATTCACCGGACAGCCTTCGATCCGCCAGCCATCCTCGGCCACCGCTGCGGATTCGGACCAATCTCCCTGCAGCTCCCGAATCCGGCCGATGTCCCTGATCTCGCCCTCGCTGCGATCGCGGAAGACCACCAGGGCACCCCTGTCGGTGCCAACCGCGGAGGTCGAGCAGCATTCGCAGACCCGATCGTCGAGAACCTCTCCCTGGCCGATGTCGAGCCCCACCCGGGCGGTGCGCAGATTCATGTCGCCGCCGTCCATCATCTGCCGCCCATCGAGCCAGAAGGCCCGCACGCCATCGTCCTCGGGAACATAGCTGACGAATCCGTGCTCGGTAGGGGTCGAATCATCGTTCAGGGTACCGAGAGGCTGCCAACTCTGCCCGGCATCGTCCGAGCGGGCCATGAATACGGAGTAGGCGTAGGTCTCCTCGTCGGTCTTGGCCAACCAATGGGCGAAGAGGGTACCGTCCCCGGCCACGGAGACCGATGGAGTATCGGCCCAGTTGGCGAAGAAGTCGGCGCCCGAAGCCACCCACGAGGGCTTGGACCATCCCTCGGTCTCCAGGCGTGAAACCAGCAGCTGGTGGTGCGTCTCCCCCGCAGGGGTAGTGGTCTGCTCCAGCCAGCTGAGGACCAGGCTGCCGTCGGCCACGGTCAGCTCGGGAGCGAAAGAAAACAGGCCCACAGGAGAATCGATCTCCTGCAGGCCCGTCGGTTCGCTATCTGCCGAGCGAGTCGGTTGCGGCGCATCGCTGCCTGGCGAGCAGGCCGTCAAAACCAGCAGCAGCAACCCGGGTCGGAGTCGGATCAACCGTCGACCTCGGCACCCTCCTCGGGCTCCGCAGCCTCCTCCATCTCCATTCCGTCCATCGTCACCACGCCGCAGCCGATACGGCCTCCGGCAGCACCGGTCGGCTGCGAGACCAGATCGTCCTCGCCTTCATGCAGGATCACCGCCCGGCCCAGGACCGTATTCGGACCATCCGAGACGGTCAGCATGGTGGTGGTGAGCTCGAGACGCCCCGCACCATCCTCCCCGATCTCGATATTGCCGAAGTCGCCGGCGTGCCGCATATCGTCAGTCGGAGCGCCGTGGGGCGCATCGGTGGGGTTGAAGTGGCCCCCCGTCGACGTGAAGTCATCCGAGCTGCAATCCCCCAGCTCGTGCAGGTGGAGTCCATGCATACCAGGGGAGATCCTGGCGATATCCGCCACGACCCTGACACCCTCAGCGGTCTCGGTGAAGGTCACCGAGCCACTGACCTCGGAATCCTCTCGCGGCTGCAGGACGGCCACCGCCGTGGGTGCCGATTCGACTGTCTCGGTCACTTCCAGTGCGGGCTCGGGCGCGGTTTCCGTTGTCGCTTCGGGCGCCGCGGCCTCCTCCTTCGACCCACAGGCGCCGGCGAAGACGGCGATGGACAACACCAGAATCAGTGCTCGTGATCTTTGCATCATTCTTCCTCCTTATTGGACAAGCCTTGTAGGCCCCGCATTGTAGCGCGGCCGGCTCTTCGTGCGGCTTTCATTGGTGGTCCAGACCGGAGTCATCTACAATGCCCGCCACTGAATCCAGCGCCGACCGACACGATTCAGTGAAGAACCTGGAGTCAACCATGCGAAATTCGATCTTGATCGCAATCTCGGCCCTGCTGCTGCCCTTGGTAGCCGTTGCCGCACCCCCGAGCCCGGACGAATTCCTCGGCCATCCCCTGGGGGCGGACCGGCACCTGGCAACCTACGACCAGGTGCTTCGCTACCTCAAAGGCGTGGCGGCGGAATCCGATCGGGTGGTCATCGAAACGGCGGGACAGTCCACCCTCGACAACGAGATGGTCACCGTCGTCTTGACCTCGGCCACCAACCACCAGAATCTCGAGCGGTATCAGGAGATTGCTCGTCAGCTGGCCAACCCTGATCGGTTGTCGCCGGAAGAGGCGGCGCAGCTCACCGCCGAGGGCAAGGTCATCGCCCTGGTGACCTGCACCATCCATTCGACCGAGGTCGGCTCCACCCAGATGGCCATGGAGTTCGTCTACGACTTCGCCACCACGGAGGACCCCACCAAGCTCGCCTGGATGGACGAGGTCATCGTGCTGCTGATGCCGTCGATCAACCCCGACGGCCAGGTCATGGTGATCGATTGGTACAACGAGTACCTCGGCACGGACTACGAGGGTGGTCGTATGCCATGGCTCTACCATCACTATGTCGGCCACGACAACAACAGGGACTACTACCAGCTGACCCAGAAGGAGACCCGGGCGGTCAACAACCTGCTCTACCACCGCTGGTTTCCGCAGATCTTTCTCGATGAGCACCAGATGGGCAGCACCGGGCCGCGCATGTTCGTGCCGCCGCAGACCGACCCCCTCGATCCCGAGATCCACTCGCTGATCTTTCGCGAGACGGATCTCATCGGCACCAACATGAGCTATCGCCTGGAAGAGGCCGGCCACGAGGGCGTCGGACACAACATGATTTTCGATAGCTACTGGCCCGGCGGTACCCGCAACACCGCCTGGTGGAAGAACGTTGCGGGTCTGCTGACCGAGGTCGCCTCCGCCCGCATCGCCAGCCCCATCTATGTCGACCCGGGAGAGCTGCGAGGTGGAAGCAAGGGTCTGCCGGAATACACCCGACGGGCTAACTTTCCCACCCCCTGGGAAGGGGGACTCTGGCGTCTGCGGGACATCATCGACTACGAAATGGTTGCCACCTGGGCCCTGGTGGAGACGTCCGCCCAGTATCGTCAGGAGTTTCTGCAGAACTTCTATCAGATGGGTCTCGATGCGGTGGAGGCAGGAGAGACCGGAGCGCCGTTCGGCTGGGTGATCTCCCCGGAGCAGCACGACCCGACGGCAGCCGGCAAGCTCCTGCAACTGCTGATCGAGCACGGAGTCCGCGTCTTCCGTGCCGAGGAGCCGCTCGTGGTCGGGCTCACCACCTACCCCAGCGGGACCTACGTCATCCCGGCAGCCCAGCCCTACAGGGCCTTCCTGCTCACCATGCTGCGACCGCAGCGGTACCCGGAGGTAGTGCCGTACAAAGGTGGGCCGATCTTTCCGCCGTACGACGTGACCTCCTGGTCACTGCCCATCTCCATGGGGGTCCAGGTGGACGAGATCGATCGGGCGATGGAGAGCTCACTGATCCGGGTCGAGGTGTACTCGCCCGCCATCGAGCCTCTCGAGGAAGCTGTGGGTGGCTATCTGATCAGCCACGCCGCCGACGGCGCCTACACCGCCATGAACCGACTGCTGAAAGAGAGCAAGCGGGTCTTCTGGCTGCAATCCGATCTGCCTCCCGGCGCAGCCGTCGGCGATATCTGGGTGCCACCGGGACCGATCCACTTCCAGGACCTGAGCGACATGGCCCAGGAGCTCGATCTGCCTGTCCGGGGCCTGGAAGCTGCACCGTCAGGGGACCGGCTGCGGGTGCGGCCCACCAGGGTCGGTCTATACAAGCCGTGGGTAGCCAGCATGGACGAAGGATGGACCCGCTGGGTGCTGGAGCAGTACGAGTTTCCCTATCTGAACCTCAACAACGACGACATCAAGGAAGGGTCGTTCAAGGGCAAAGCGGATGTTCTCTTGTTTCCCGATGTGAGTCCGGCCATCATCCGTAACGGTGAGCCCGACACCCCCGAGTCGCGCCGCTGGTGGACCCCGCTACCTCCCAAGTATTCAGGAGGTCTGGGACCTGATGGCGAGGCCGAGATCAAGAAGTGGGTAGAGAAGGGGGGCACGATCATCGGTATGGATGCCTCCACCAATTACCTGATCGAGATCTTTCAGCTGCCGGTGACCAACATCTTGACGGGTGTGGACCGCGACGATTTCTCGGCCCCGGGAACCATGCTCCGCATCGAGGTCGACACCGATCATCCGATGGCCTACGGGCTGCGTCCCGAAGAGGCGGCCTATTTCTCGAACTCCTCGGCCTTCCAGACATCGCTCCCGGATCCCCGCTTCGAGCGCCGGGTGATCGCCCGCTTCCCCGATCATCGCGACGACATCACCGTCAGTGGCTATACCAAGGGCGAGGAGCGGTTGGAGAGGAAGGCTGCGGTGGTGGAGTTCGAGGTCGGCAAGGGCAGGGTCATCCTGATCGGTTTCCGGCCCCAGCACCGCGCCCAGACCCTGCGGACCTTCAAGCTGCTGTTCAACGCCCTCTATCTCCCGGGGCTCTCTGCAGAATCGCCGTAGCTGGCGTCTAGGAAGGCCTGGCCGACCTGTCGGCGCCGGGCAGTGAGGCGCCGGGGCAGTGAGGCTTGGTAGCGGCCGGCCTCTTTGCCGGTCGTTGGGAGGACCCGTCAGGGACGGGTCGCGCTCATGGCGTTTGAGGGTCCGGCACTCCCCTGCGCTCTCCGTCGCACCGGATCAGACTCGTGTTCGTAGGCCTTCGCCCTGTGCTCGTCGAGAGCCCACGGTCACAGCTCGATAGGCTCGAGACGTCCGGAGGACGAGGACCCGAACGGACCAGAGACGCGGCATTTGTTGATGTCTGTCCCACTCGGGCCACTTCCCACTTCTCACTTCCCAGATCTCACTTCTCACTCCCTCACTGCCCACTGCCCAATGCTCAATGCCCACTGCCTCAGTGCCCGCAGGGCACCGATCACTCGCTAGAATCTCTGGATGCGCCTCTTCTACGCCGCCTATCTGAGCCGCGGAAGCATGGATGCCTATCAGGCCCTGGTCGACAGCCTGATCCGGGAGCACCCGGGGGATCTGCGCTCGGTGCCGCGTAACACCCACCATCTGACCCTGGCCTTTCTGGGCGAGATCGCCGAGACCGAGATCGAGGTCTGCGAGAACGCGCTCCACGAGGTAGCCGGGCTCGATGCCTTCGAGTATTCGCTCGGGCAGCCGGACATTCTCATGGGCCGCGGTCGGCCCAGACTCATCCGGGTGGGGATCAGCGCTGGCGAGGAGAGGATCGTGACCGTTCAACGGACCCTCATCGATGCAGTCGCCGACGGCATTCCCTCGCTCGACACGCGATCCAAACCGCCCCATGTCACCCTGGCCAGGTTCAACAAAAGGGCCGCACGGCCTCAGGCTCGAGCGGTGGGGCGTGCGCTGGCGATGATCGAGCCGGGGCAGGCCCCGACGACGGACCGTTTCTCACGCGTCCGGCTGGTCAGAAGCTCGCTCACCCCGTCGGGGCCGATTTACGAGAACGTGCAGGAGATTGAGCTGGTCGAGGAGTAGGCTCGCGATCTGTGGTTCCGGGCGGTGGACGAGCCCGACCCCGACCTTCGACTGGTCTATCTCGGCCAATTCCTGCGCTTCCTGCAGGATTGGGAGTCCCACGCCGGCTTTCCCGTCGGCATCGGTCAGAATCGAACGCGCAGACTACTGGATCTTCTGGGCCAGGATTCGAACGACCGGTACCGTGGGTCGATCGGCCCAGTCACTTGGGAACACGCCGTCCTGGTATTCCAGGATGCGCCAGTCCGCCAGTTCCCAGAGGAGCTGGTTCGGGCGGTAGCGGGTCTCCCTGGCAGGTCCGGACCCGGTGTAGTCGGAGCCGTACCCCTCGACCAGCAGGAATCCCCCTGGTCGAACCGAAGCCTTGATCCGGTCGAAGGCGAAGATCGCCGGATTGAAGTAGACGTTCGTCACCAGATCCCAGCGCGAACGTCCCAGGTCGTAGGCGAAGAGATCGGCCTCGATGGCCTCGATCTCCAGTCCTCGCTCGGCGCCAGCGTCTCTAGCCTTCTCCAGACCCACCGCGGAGATGTCGATGCCGGTGACCTGGAGCCCCAACTCCGCCAGGTACAGAGCATTGCGCCCGTCGCCCATGGCCAGCACCATGGCAGAAGCGCCCGGCTGAAGCCCCTCTTCGCGAATCAAGCGCTCGACACAGTAGGCGGTGAACGAGGTTTCCGAGCTGATCTCCGGAGCCTCGATCCGTCTGAAGACCTCGTCCCAGGAGGCCGCGGCGGGATTGACTGGCCGCTGTCCGCTCTGCGCCGACACCGATGTCGAAGCCGCCAGGAGGGGAATGATCAAGGCCAGGACTCTGACTGGGATTTGCATGAGTCGACGATAGCGCAGCGAAATCTCAACCCTGGGGATGCAGATCAAGAACCAGATCACAACTGGTCTCTCTCGCCCAGGAGTCCATGAACACTACCGTGGGATTGCTTTGCCACCGTTCTGCCTGGGAAATGGCCTGCTGCGTGCACCCGAGGCGGCGGGACAGATCCAACTGGCTCAGGCCTGCTCGCTCACGCGCCTGGCGAAGGAGGAAGCCGGCGACCAGCAGTTCCGACGGTGGCAGCCGTCCCCATCTCTTCAGAGCCAGCCACTCCTGGTAGTCACGCGGACGCCTTCTGCCCAGGGGGGGCAGGTCGAACGGCAGTGTGGTGGACGACTGCCTTACGACTCGCCTGCTACGTCTTGCGCTCATGTAACGAGCTCCTCGTCGGTTGGATCGCGTTCAGTTTATCCACAATATATACATTGTGTATCCACACATACCCTACCGAGATCCTCAGGCCAGTGGGAGTCAGTCTCCGGTGTAGATGCAGCCCGAAGTGCAGGTCTCACCGATCTCGATGCGGCTCAGGATCGGCAGCTCGGGTTTCAGACGATCCCAGATCCAGCGAGCGATGTTCTCGGCGGTGGGATTCTCCAGGCCTTCGATGTCGTTCAGATAGTAGTGATCGAGCTGCTCGCGGATGGGGAGATACGCCTTTTTGATGTCGGCGAAGTCGATCACCCAACCCAGTTCCGGGTCCAGGTCTCCCTCGACACAGATGCGCACCGTGTAGGAATGACCGTGCAACCGCCGGCACTTGTGCTCCTCCGGCAGGTTGGGCAGCAGATGGGCTGCCTCGAAGGTGAACTCTTTCCAGATCTCCATATCGGGAATTCCCAGCTCTTGCGACCGCCACTCTACTCGATCCCGACCAGGTTCTATGGCACGGCCCCGCAGTCGACGGTAGCGCGCAACTCAACCATGAGAAGGAGGAGTCTCGAGACCTGCTAGTCGTTGGAATCCTTGACGATCGTCACCGGAATGGGCGAGAGCTGGGCCACCTTCTCGGCCTTGGAGCCCAGCATCATGTGTTGCAGTCCGGTCCGGCCCTGGCTGCCCATGACGATCAGCTGCGCGCCGATCTCCTCGACCATCTCCAGGATGCGGGTGATCGGCAGCCCGACCACCATGCGATGATCCAGCTCCGCCAGTAGATCTGGGTGACGCTTGCGTACCCGAGCGAGAAACTTCGCCATCATCTCTGCGGCGGCCTCCTCGATCCTCACCAGGTGTTTCTTGTGCTTCTTGGTGCGATCGTAATAGCCGGGGGCCGATCCCGGGTCGTGCACGACATGGAGAACGACCAGCGGTGCCGCGAGTTTCTCCGCCAGTCTCGCCCCCCACACAAGGGCCTTTTCCGAGTAGGAGGAGAAATCGATCGCCACCAGGACAGGTCGACGCGACAAATCAGTGTCTTTGGACATCTGCGGATTCCTGCTTTGTGTCTGTGCTCGCCCCGGTGTCTTTGGGCGGCCCTTGGCGATACAGGTCCCCGGTCTCTTCTACCACGAGCCGAGCAATTCGTTTGGCGAAGTAGTAGATGCGCTTCAGCGCTTCCACCAGCTCGGTTTCGATCCGGAAGGCGGCCAGACGATGGGGTGCGTCGGCGGTCAAGCGGTCAGACAGATGGGCCTCTGCCTCTTCGGTCAGCCGATTGATTTCCGCTTTGGCCTCGATGACCTCTCGCGCAGATTCCGCGTCCCCGGAAGCCACCGCCTCCGTCGCTTTTTCCACCGCCCACTGCACCTTCTCGTGCAGACTGCGCAGGATCTCCCGAGTCGACGGGCTGATCTGGACGTCGCTCGAGAGGCGGGTCATGCCCGCTTCCACCAGGTTGGTCTCGATCATGTCGCCGATGTTTTCGAAGTAGTTGGCCGCGCTCAGGTATCGCGAGACCAACCGCGACTGGTCCGCCGTCAGATTCTCGATCGACAACCGGCCCAGATAACTGACCAGCGCGCCATGCAGCCGATCCACCTCTTCGTCCATCTGATGCAACTCCTGGAGCTCTGCCTCGGTGCCTTGGAGGACTGGGTCCATGGCCCTACGCACCATGCGCAGCGCAGCGGCCCCGATCCGAGCCAGCTCCATCCGCACCAGATCCAGGGCCAGCGACGGTGTGTGCACCACGATGTCGTCGAGATATCGCCGATCGTACCGTTTCGCCTCTTCGTCGGGCAGCTTACGGTCGGGGACGAGCCGTTCGACGACTCTGGCGATCACCGGGGTGAAACCGATGAAGAGAAGGGTATTGGCCACATTGAAAGTCGTGTGCGAGTTCGCGATTTGCCTCGGTGTCTCGGCTTTGAGCTTGTCGACACCCTCGAGTCCCTCGGCTACCGGTGAAACCCACCGAACGAACTCCGCCAGCTGGTCGATGAATCCGATCCAGATCAGCACCCCGGCGGTATTGAAGAGGATGTGGACCATGGCCGCCCTCACCGCCTCCCGGGGTTTGCCGATCGATGCCAGGAACGCCGTGATACAGGTACCGATATTGGCGCCGAAGACCAGGGCGATTCCGGTCTCCAGGGTCAGAAAACCCTGGCTGGCTAGCACGATAATGACGCCGGTGGTGGCCGACGAGCTCTGGATCAGGGCGGTAAACGTGGCACTGAAGAGTACCGCGACCACCGGGTTCTCCAGGTTCTGCATGGTCTGGATGAACGGCTCGAAGCTGCGCAGCGGGCTGGTGGAGCCCTTCATCAACTCCATGCCGAAGAAAATCAGCCCCAGACCCATCAACATCGCGCCCCAGTTCTTGAGCTTGGCCGACCGCGGGATGAAGGCCATGAAGAAGCCCGCAGCCACGAGAATCAACGAATACTGAGTGATCTTGAAGGCGATGATCTGCGCCGTGACCGTGGTACCGATCTCGGCACCCATGATGATCGGGATCGACTGCCGCAACGACAACAATCCGGCGCTGATGAATCCCACCACCAGAACGGTCGTCACTGACGAGGATTGGATGGTAGCGGTGATGGTGGCGCCGGTGAGCACCCCTTTGAAGCGGTTGCTCGTCATCCGGGCCAGCAGGCTCTTCATCCGATCGCCCGCCAACAACTTGAGCGAGTCGGTCAGCTTCTCCATCCCGTAGAGAAACAGGGCCAGGCCGCCCACGAGGCCCATGAGAATCGCGCCGATCTTGAGCTCGGTCATGCCTTGAACACCGCCGATCCATCAATGTTCACCGCGCACAGCATGTGACAATTCTGTCACAGAGAAGTGACATCGATAGGGCAGCAACAGGACCCGAGACGCCCGATCAATTCACGATCGGGGCCCTGAAGACGGCTCCACTGGGTGGGTCTTGCGCCCACTTGACTTCGCTGGAGAGGGCTCTTCAGACCTCGCTCAAGGCACAACAGACCTAAAGGCTCGCCAACTCTTCCACCGACAGATCGCCGATTCCCAAGGAGTCCGGAGTGCGTGGGGCCTCGCCGGCGTAGTCCCTGGCCATCAGAACCGACGCCAGCTGGATGATGGCGTCCATCGTCGGGGTCTCGACCCCCACCTGTCGACCGAGCCGTGACATGAAGACAAGACCGTAGCCCACGTCCTCATTCAAGTAACGATGATCGAGCTGCGGCTGGGCCCCGACGCCCTGAAACCCAGGGGCCTCGCGGTAGGCGGTGCCGTAGTCTTCAGCCAGCATGTATCCCTGACGCATGCCCATCTCGGGGTCACTCACAATCTCGATACCCAGTCGCCTGCCGATGGCGATCCGCTCGCCATCGACCGCCTCGATCAGGCGTCCCACTGAGTTCGTCACTCCCTCCTCATAGAACAGGAACTTTCCTCCCGTGCCTTCGATACGAGCCGCATTGGCCAGCGTTACCGCGGGATGGATCACCGGATTGGCATTCTGCAGGCTGGTCTGGATCACGCTCCTGGCAGGCTCCATGGTCGGGTAAAAATCAGCGATGAGTCTCAGCACCTCGTCGGTCCGTCGGCCGGGCAATGCCGCCAACAGGTTCCCGGCCTTGAGCTTCAAGAAGACGCGGACGCGTCCCGGCTCGATCAGGCGGACCGCGTAGTGCAGCGTGTGGGTCTCGGCCACAGTGACCGAGTCGTTGTCGACGGCCAGGCCTGCCGCCTTCTTGAATGCCAGAGCTCCTCCACAGGATCCTGGCGTGACAATCACGGTCTGTTTGGCTCTCAGCTTCCCTGCCACGGCTTCGCCGAAGGGGGCAGTGCTGAAGGCGGGCCCGACGACATAGACGAGCTCGGCTCCGTCGAGAGTCTCATCGATGTCGTGACCTGCACGATCCAGCGCCGCAAATCCGGACAGATGGCCCTCGCCGTGGATGCCACCTTGCTCGGAGATTGCCACGATGTTCTTCGGAAACTGCTCGAAGTCGAAGAGCGCCACCTGGTGACCATGATCGGCACAATCGAACGCCACCGCGGTGCCACCGGCACCGGCTCCCAAGACTGCGATTCGCATGATTCTCTCCCTTCTGTGAGTCATCGCGCTTCTGATCAGCGGAGTTATCCAGCGAATCGATCAGAACTCTCGCCCGGGCTCTTCCCACTCGATATAGCGCAGTTTCTCGTAGCTCACCGGCTCCTCGGAGAGGAACATCACCAACCGCAATCCATCGGTGATGAAGGGGTCGTCGGTGAGATTCAGACCGGGCGACTCCGGACTCCTCACCCCCACTCCCTTGGCATATCCGACCGCCTCGAGAACCTGAGCGGAGATCATCTCCAGCGCCAGGGTATCCCGGGCATCGTCCACATCCGGATCGATCTTGTGGGTCGTGAAGGTCGACGACTTGGTGGTCAGCTTGGAGCCGATGTCCCGGCTGATCTGCCCCACCCAGATCGGGTTGCCGCGAAAGGTCGCGGGAGCCAACCACAACCGCATATGGTTGCGCTGGTGGATATTGGAACGAGACTTCTGGAGGCCGAAGTCCTGTCCACGACCGAAGTAGTAGAGGGAGCTGAACGGAGCGTTACGATATCGGGAGCCCACCAGGGCGGCGCCCACCGTCTTGAGACTAGAGCCGAAAGTCTTGGCGGCCGTCTCGTCCCACCCGGTGCGGCCGGTGCCCTGGTTGAAGGCGCGATCGGAAGCCACCAGGATGAAGTTAACGGGATCGCCGGTCTTGGTCCCCTTCTTGTTGGTCGTGCAGCAGGGCAGGCTCTCGACCCACTCGCGAACCTCTTCTTCGGTCTGTAGCTCCGTCTTGATCGCCTCGGTCCAGAGCGCATCGGCATCGACCGCGCTGTAGTCCGCCCGAAAGCCGGGAATGGAGAGAAAGAACTCGAAGCTCTCGATGTGCTGCTCGAGAAGGACATCGACGGGCACGTATTTGGTGCCCTTGTCGAGATTGACAAAGATGAACCCGGACTCGGTACTCCCGGCCGAGATGAACTGAGGAAAGGACTGCTCGTAGTAGAACTTGTCGATCCGACGATTGGTCTTCTTCGCCCAGGTCCGATGGGACAACCAGGCCACCTCCAGGGGTGGAAAGTAGTCGGGATCCAGGCTGTAGGGAAAAAGTGCCGCAGGCTCCGTGCTCCGATTCTCGACCTCCACCCAGACCGGCTGGATTTTCTTGTCGTAGAGCTTGCTATCGAACAGAGCCCGACTCTCTTCGGCGGTCGGCACGGCCACGGTTACCCGGACACTATCCCTCTCCTGGGTCTC
>CAJHZZ010000017.1_pt1 | contig 21517 bp, 13 predicted proteins | sample 9199071 | NCBI WGS metagenome assembly CAJHZZ01 (sample SAMEA7708275, study PRJEB35096) | sediment metagenome | biome: marine neritic benthic zone biome [ENVO:01000025]; feature: sediment [ENVO:00002007]; material: shallow marine sediment [ENVO:03000034] sea grass bed [ENVO_01000059] ...
CTGTACGAGAGTCTGGCCAAGAACGCCAACCTGTGGATCTATCAGGGTTGTGCCGAGATCTTCTCCGCCCCGTATTTCGTCATCTTCGCCGAGATGCTGATCGCCCTGAGCTTTCCCTTTCTCGGTGATCGGGTACGCAGATCGGGGTATGGAATGGCGCTGGCCCTGGGGGCCATTGCCGGGCTCTGGATGTGGATCGCCGGCGTGATCGGCTACAAACTGGTCTGCTTTCCTACCTAGAATAGGAATCGAGAGATGACTGAAGTCAAGAGACAGGCACGGCTGATCATCGGCACCCTGATCCTCGCCCTGGTGGGCGAGGGCTTGAGTGCCATCTTTGCCTGGGGCTGGGTCGGGGCCAACGTTCTGACGGTGGTCCTCATGGTTCCCATCCTGATCCATATCTTCCACTACCGGGACCTGTTCATCGGCAAGCTGTTCGTCTTTGGAACGGTAGCCGGCTTCGGCGAGCTGGCCGCCGACTACTTCGCGGCCCACGTCTATGGAACGCTGACCTACAGCCCCGGTGGGCCATGGCTTCCCGGCCTGCCGACGCCGCTCTATATGCCGTTCGGGTGGGCGGTGGCGCTGACCCAGCTCGGTTGGATCGCCTGGTGGCTGACCAAGCGCTTCGGGTTGCCGGTGGCCTCGATCCTCAGCGCCATCATCGGCGGCATCAACATTCCCATCTACGAGACCCTGGCGCATTATGCCGAGTACTGGGACTACCACGACTGTTGGATGGTGCTGGGCACGACGCCCTACTTCATCATCCTTTTCGAGATCCTGGTGGGCTTGTCCCTGCCGCTCCTGGTCAAGTACTTGCGCCGTGGCCAGTGGGGGAGTGCGGTCGGTGCGGGTCTGGCCCTGTCGGTGTGGATGTGGTTGGCACTGGTGGTGAGCTACTGGCTGGTCGGCCAGGCCCCTGCATGATGATCAGACCGCTGCGAGTCACTCTGCCGCTCCTGGCCGCCCTTCTGTTGCCGGCCCTGGGAACGGCACAGCTCCAGAACGGCAACATCTTCGGTGTGGTCCGATACGAGGACGGGCAACCCCTGGGTGGGGTGGAGCTGGCGCTCTCGGGTCCCGGGCTGAGCCGCACCAACTTCAGCGACGACCAGGGCCGGTTTCGATTCGTCAGCCTGCCCCCCGGGGTCTACAGCATCGAGGCGACCCTGCAGGGTCTGTCGAATATCGTCAGCGACAGCATCACGGTGCAGGTCGGTCAGAACACCAGTCTCGAGTTGAAGATGATGCCGGAGATTCGGGAGGTGGTTTCGGTGGCCGCCGAGGCGCCGCTTCTCGACCAGCGCCGGGTGGCCACCGGCGAGACGCTCTCCACCGAGGATTTGCAGGCGATCCCGACGTCGCGCAGCATGTGGGATGTGATCCGCCAGACTCCCGGAGTGCTCAACGACCGGATCAACATCGGCGGCGCCGAGAACGCCCAGCAGAGCACCATCGCCGGACCGGGGACGGTCATGCAACAGAATGCCTGGTCCATCGACGGCGTGCTGGTGAGCGAGCCCAACACCTCGGGCTCTTCGGCGGTCTTCTTCGATCTGGAGGCGGTGGAGGAGGTACAGATCACCACCGGTGGCAGCGACATCGCCCTGGCGACCGGCGGGGTGAGCACCAACCTGGTGACCCGCCGGGGTACCAACAGCTGGCGGGGGTCGGCCCGGTTCATGAGCTCGCGAGGCAGCTGGCAGTCCGACTTCAGCTTCGACTCGGGAGATCTGGCCGCGGGCGGTCCCTGGAACCTCGGCAACCCACAACAGACCACGGCCCAGACGAACCGCATCGACAAGGTACAGGAGGTCGGCTTCGAGATCGGCGGTCCGCTGATCAGAGACCGGTTGTGGCTCTGGTTGGGATGGAGCGACCAGACGGTCGACATCTTTACGCTGGGTGACTTCCGCGAGGACTCCTCGATCGAGATTCCGACCATCAAGCTCAACGCGGATCTGACGGCGTCGAGCTCGCTGATGCTGTTCTACATGGACTCGGACCGCTTCAACGATGGGCGTAATGTGGGACCGCTATTTCCGCCGCCCACCTCCTGGCTGTTCAGCTCGAAGGCCGATGTCCTGAAGCTGCAGCTCTACCAGCAGGTCGGCTCGCAGATGTACTTCGATGTGGCTCTCTCCAGCGTCGGCGAGACGCTGAGCGCCGAAGCCAAAGGGGGCCGCACGGTCAACGCCGTCCTCGACCCGACCGGGGTCTGGCAGAACAGCTTCATCTCGGGTGGCTCCGATCTGCCGCAGGAGAGTGCCCGCTTCGATGGCCGCTACTTCCTCGATGGCGGCTCGGCCCAGCACGAGCTCCGTTTCGGGGCCTCCTATCGACAGGCCGAGACCCAATCGAGCTCCGCCTGGCCGGGCATCGGTGGCGTCATCGGTGTGGCCACCACCATCCCCACTCTCGGTGTGCCCCTCGGTACCGCTACCGTCGGTGGCAATAGCCGGGCCGACCGGGAGATCTGGTCGATCTGGTTTCAGGACACCCTCTCCCGGGGTGATCTGACCTTCAGCCTGGGGTTGCGCTACGACCTCCAGGACGGCTCCAATCTCGCTTCGAGCCAGGAGGCCAACAGCCTCTTTCCGGATCTGCTGCCGGGGCGGGATTTCAGCGGCGCCGACACGCCGTTCGACTGGTCTCTGCTGGCTCCGCGCCTGGGGGTGACCTGGGCCTTCGGCGAGCGCAAGAGCAATCTGCTGCGGGCGAGCTACGCCCGCTCGGGGTACGAGCTCAGCTTGGCCGACGTTCTCCATTCGAACCCGACCAAGGAGCAGTCGGCAACGTTCCTGTGGTTCGACAACGGTGACCTGATCTTCGACCCCAGCGAGATCGGGCCGGTGGTGGCGCTCGACACCGTCAGCACCAACCGGACGGATCCGGGATTCGACACCCCGGTCGTCGACGAGCTGCTGCTGGGGGTGGAGCGCATGTTTGGACCCAATCTCGCTGCCGGCGCCACCTTGCGATGGCGGCAGACGGGGGACGCGATCCAGCAGAATCGTGTGGTCTTCGACGCCGGGTTCCCACCCACCGGTCCCGGCCGTCCGGCCACTCGGGACGACTACGAGGAAGCCTTCAATCTCGACGGAGTGCTTCCGAACGGCTCGGGCTACAGCGTTCCGGTCTACCGGCTGCGGGAGGGTCTGACCTGGTTGGGCGGCAATCTGCTCGGCAACGGTAGCCGCGAGCAGGACTATGTGGGTCTGACCCTGCATGTGGACAAGCGGCTGGCCAACCGCTGGCGGATGCTCGGCTTCGTGGAGATCGGCGACTGGACCTGGGGTGTGCCCCAGGACTCGATCATCGATCCGACGCCGACGCTGCTGGGCGATGATGTGGACGGCGGAGCCGTCCTGCAGGACACCACCAGTCTCGGCGACCTCAAGCCGGCGGTCTATCTCAATACCGCATGGGCCTTCAACGTCTCGGCGCTCTACGAAGTGGCGCCGCAAAAGGTCTGGGGATTCAGGGTGGGGGCCGATCTCTACGGTCGCAACGGCTATCCGATCCCCTACTACCAGTTCGTCAGCGCCGCGCAGACCGGGGACGGCATCGACCGCGATGTCCGAGTGTCGTCGAGGGTCGACGACGCCCGCAATGAGGACGTCTTCAACCTGTCGGCCCGGCTGGACAAAGAGGTCCCCATCGGCGACTGGGGTCTGCTGTTCAGCCTGGAGGCCTTCAACCTGCTCAACGAGAGCACCGTGCTGCAGCGGCAGAACCAGCTGGGGATCGCCACCGGCGACTACGTCATCGAGGTGGTCAACCCACGCACCTATCGTCTGGGACTGCGGATCAGGTTTCGCTAGAGCGGGACAGTCCCAACAGATCTTCGAGATAGTCGTTGAGGAACCTGCCCTCCGGGTCGAGCTCCTGACGCACCGCCAGGAAGCGCTCCAGCCGCTCGCCATAGAGCTCGGGAATCTTTTCGGTGCGGTAGTAGACCTTGCCCCAGTGGGGCCGTCCGCCCAACTCCAGCCAGCGATCCTCGACCTCCTTGTAGAAGGGCTCGTAACCGGGGGTGGTCAGGTAGGTCAACGGCTCGAGGAAGCAGGTGGGCCCTTCGAAAGCGGGGGAGAGTAGAGCCTCGCTTCCCTTGACGAACCGGAAGCTGATGACCATGTTGAGCGGGTAGCTCTTCTGCTGTTGGAACTTGTCCAGGGTCCGGCGGATCACCTCGAAGCCCTGCCTGGCCCTGGCCAGCGGCAGACCGTAGGAGAGGTCCCAGAACTTGACGAAATAGCGCTGGTAGTGGAGCACCTCCGAGGCCAGATCGACCATGTTCTTCTTGATGATGAACCTCTTGAGGACCGGCATGATCCTGGGCGTCAACGAAGTGAAGGTCGCCACCAGTCGCAGCAGCAGCCCGGCCGCCAGATAGTTGGACAGGTACTGTTGAATCAGGGTCAGCCGTCGACCGAACGGGCTGACCGTGATCTCCTTCTTGGAGCGGTTCCAGCGTTTGATCCAGGCCGAGTCGGTGTAGGGCAGCCAGAAGATCTCCACGTATTCGTTGTCAGCGACGATCTTCTCGAGGTTCTCGAGGGTGTCGTCCAGGTCGCGGATCTCGTCCACGGCGTGCAGCTTGAACATCGGTACGCATTGAAAGGTGATGGAGTAGATCATCCCTAGACAGCCGAGACTCAGGCGCGCCGCATTGAGCAGATCCTCCGGGTCGTCTCGGGTGATGGTGCGGACCGAGCCGTCGGCCAGCACCATCTCCACCGCCACCACCAGATCGGAGACCGTCTGCCAGTCCCGACCGGTGCCGTGACACCCGGCGCCGATGACGCCGGCGGCGGTGATCCACGGCACGATGGTCATGGTGGGAAAGGTCAGTCCCTCGGCGGCGGCGGCCTCGGTCATCTGCCAGATGTTGATCCCCGGCTCGACCCGAATGGTCTTATTGTCCTGATCTATCTCGAGGCAGCGGTTGAGCTTCTGGAAGCTGACCAGGAAATCCCCGGTCGGTACCAGGCCCGACCAGGAGTAGCTGCTGCCGTGGGTGCGGATGCGGCGGTTTTCGCGACCCGCCCGTTGGGCGATCTCCACCAGGTCCTCGCGGCTCTGTGGAGTGAAGATCTGTCGCGGCTCGGCGGTCAGGTTGCCTGCCCAGTTGCGCCACCTCACGAGCCGGCCTCCTCTCCTTCCACATGCAGCTCAGGGCGTCTCTTGATGGCGTGGTAGACCAACTGGTGCATCAGCAGGACGGCGACGGCGAAGAGCGGCACACTGATCAGCAGACCCCATTCGATGGGGCCGATTCCCTCCTCGACCAGAGCCAGGACGATCCCGGCCAGAATCACGCCGCTCCCCAGCATGAGGGCCAGAAGCCCCAGGGCGAGCAGGTTGAACAGACCTCGACGCCACTTCTCCAGACGGTCCACATAGTCCTGGTCGATCTTGTAGCGCCGCCAATCTTCGAGGTTCTCGGGGATGAAGTAGGGCTTACGCTTGAATGGACCCCGCCAGCTGTCGATGAAGGCCACACCGACCTCGTGCATCAGATCGGTGAAGAAAGCCCGCAGCAAGCGACTATGTCGGTAGATAACGTTGTTCATCACCGCGTGCAGCTTGCTGAAGAGAATGATCAGCCAATAGAAAGACCGGGTGAACGGCAGCATGCCGATCTTCTTGCCGAGGAGCATCTCGGCGTCCTGGCGCCCCATCTGATCCTCGATCATCACTTCGGGGAGCCCGGTCTTCAGACCGAACCAGCCGGGCAGGTACTTGGAGAGGAAGTTGGTCAGAGCCCGGGTCATGGCGATGCTGTCCTCCGACTCGCCCCGGACCCGTTCCACCAGGATCTCGAAGAGCTCCCTGGCCTCGTCGGGATCATCGGTCATCAGCTCCTCGTTGACACCCATGAGGTAACCGGTGATCTTCCAGCAGTGGAGAAAAGCCTCCATGCCTTCACGATCGGGCTCGCGACCCCACTTCGCCAGACCGGTAGGGATGACGTAGCCGAAAGTCAGGAGCGTATAGGCCAGGTCTTCCTGGTTGATGGGCAGCTCGTGGTTGTGATCTCCCCAGGTCACACCGGCCAGGGCACGTTTGACCTGCCAGCGCCGGCCTCCCGAGGCATCGACCTCCTGCGAATGTCCGTGGGGATCCACCAGCGCCATATGTCGCATCGCCGAGTGGAGCAGACGGACCTTGCGAGCGTAGAGCACTCCCTTGCCGGAGAGGAATCTGCGACCCTTCTCACCCTCTTCGTGCATGACGACGATGCCGCCGCGGGACATGACGCTGTCGAGCATCAGACCGGTCTCGTAGAGACGCTGTGAGATGTAGGGCTCGTCCAGTAGCTTGCCCGTCTTGTACAGCGTGGGGATGCCCTTCTTGTCGAGATAGCAGTAGGGCAGACTGCCGGAGAAGAGGACCAGCAGGGCGAAGAGCATGTTCTCTTCCCAGATCTCGTTCGCCAGCTCGAGTTTCTTCTCGTCCACCCAGCCGGGAGCGGGTACCGGCGCGAAAAAATTGAGAAAGCCCGCGGGATAGAGGGACATTTTGCGGGCCACCTCGGACTGGGGTGACGAGATCAGCTCCGGAGCGATGGCCAGGATCTCGGAAAGCATCAGGAAGTAGTTGAAGGCCTCCCGCTTGCGCTTCGAGGTGAACCAATCTTCGTCGCCCCTCGCCGCGTCCGCCAGGGCCTCCTGAGCGTTCTTCAGCAGGGCCAGTGTGATCTCCTGGAAGCGGTTGGCGGTGGCCGGATCTTTTCGACCGAAGCCGATGGCCGCCGATCGCATGGCGCTGGTGGCCACCTTGAGAGACTCCAGAACCCCCGTGGTGCCGGCATAGAACTCCGCCTGGATCGTCCGCAATCGCAGATGGCGTTGTGCCTCCTCGGCATCCTCCGGCGGATGGTTCTTGAGCTCCAGCTGCCGGCTGATGAGATCGTCGAGGTGTTCTTCCACCTCCGCCGGAGTGATGGGCGAGAGGATCGCGTTGGCGAGGTCATCCCCTTCCCTGTCGCCCTCCCAGCGCATCCGATCCAGGTACTCGTCGGTCCAGAATTCTCGTGTCATCGACTCCCCTCGCCGCGTCAGTCCATGGATAGATCGGCCCAGCTTGCCGCCGGTTCAACGTTGAGACGGTAGCCCGTCGGAGTGGCCGGGTCGGGTCCGACCCGCAGGTTGGTCTGCTGGCGTAGCATCTGTTGAAAGTCCCCCCACGACAACGACATGGGAGGGCTGCCTGCCGAGGGCATGGTCCAGAGCCGGATCTCGCCGCTGGCACCGGCAGAGGCGATCCAGCGACCCGTCGGATCGGTGGCCACATCCCAGAGCGCCAGGGACGGGCCCACCAGATGCCAGGCGGCTCCACCGGATACCGGAGCGACTCGGACAACGCCGCTGAAGTCGACGCTCACCGCCCACTCACCCAAGGCGTCGAAGGCCAGGTTGTAGACCTGGGGACCGTGCTCGAGCAAAGGCGTGGCGGTACCCGAGGCGAGGTCGTAGACCTGCACCTCGGCCGGTGCGATGCCGGCCGTGCTCAAGATCTTGCCGCCGTCGGGACTGATGGCGTGGCCCCAGGTGATCCCTTCCCGGATGAGTCGGGAGGTGCCGTCCGTGAGTTCCCACAGCCTGACGCCGCCGGGTCCCGAGCTCACCAGATCGCCATCCGGCATGAACGAAAGGTCGCGCAGGAAGACTCCGTCGCCCGGGTCGAGGAGCCGATCCTGCTCTTCTCCGGTCAGATCCCAGATGCGGATCACCGCCTCCTCCGGAACGAACTGTCCGCCGGCTCCGGCGACATAGCGGCCGTCCGGGCTGATGGCTGCGCTCAGAACCTGGCTCTGGAAGCCGTCGAGCCGTTGGATGGGCGATCCGTCCACCGGAATCACCCGCACCTCTCCGGTCATGGATCCGGTGACCAAAAGGTCTCCGGCCCCATCGGTCGTCAGGGTCTGGACCTCGACCGTCTCGTCCTGGAAGAGAATGCGATCCCGGCCGGCCGGATCCAGGGTCCAGAGGCGGATGGAGCCATCGGTGGAGCTCGAGGCGAGCCACTCCCCATCGGGATCGAATACCAGACCGAGGACCTGGGAGGTGTGCCCCTGGAACACATGCGGATAGTTGCGGTAGGGCTTCCAGACCGAGCTGTTGATCCAGCTCCCGGTGGCCAGAAGGTCGGTCTGCGGGTGGAAGGCCAGATCGGTGATCTGTACGATCTGCCCCCGTCGCAGGGTGATGGGAGCGGCACCGGGCGGGCCGTCGAGTCGGAAGAGATCGGTGTCGTTGCCGAGCCGTCCGACCGCCAGGATGTCGCCCCGACGGTTGAAATCCATGGCGACGACTGCCTGTTGGCCGGGAAGCGCTCTGAGCGGTCGATCTCCCGGCGATCCCCGAGACCAGAGATGGACCTGCCCCGCCTCGTCGGCGGTCGCGACCAGCCCCGAGCGATGCTGGGCCAGCCGCTCGATCCGCCGGTCGTGCGCGCCGAGAGAGATGGGGTCCTGGAGACCGTCGGCGATCTGGCGAGTGAACACCCGAGGACCGTCGGCGTAGACCAGCGACTCTCCTTCGTCGTCGACCAGCGCGGTCTGCATCGGCCAGCGCCCGACCGTGACCGGTTGGGTCTCGAGGTCCTCGGTGAGCGGCAGGGCGCGGACCAGGGTGTCGCCATCGGGTTGCGGGGTGAAGACGAAGATCCGGTTGGCCTCGCCAGCCAGGGAGAGCCAGGAGGGGCCCCCGGCGTCGAAGCTGCCCGTCGCCTGCCGCTGCTCCAGCGACCACACCTCGATCATGCCCTGGCTGGTGTCGGTGACCAGCAGATCGGACTGTGGTCCGAAATGGACGGTCTGCACGTTACCGGCGAGCTCCTGCGGCTCGCTGGCGCCTCTTTCCCTCAATACCAGCGCTCCCTGCTCGTGCCGAGCCGCCAGCCACCGCCCGTCCGGGCTGAAGTCGAGACTCCAGTAGCTGTGTCCGTCACCCGCAGGCGGGTACCCCTGGTTGCCGAGCTCGGTCGCCGTCGGTCCGGCCCACAGCGCCTGCAGAGCGAAGAGACGAACGGCCGGGTTGTCGTACTGCTCGAGGCTGGCCAGGCTGTAGGCCACCGCGCTGGTGGGACTGGCCTCGAGCTCCAGGCGCCCCAGGGCCTGGTACTTGGCGGCCTCGGCGCGCCGGGTCTCCGCCACCGCTTCGTCCCGAGCCACTTCGCTGCGCCGCCAGAGAAAGCCCAGGGCCGCCAGGACCACCACCATCAGGGTGAAGGAGGCCGCCAGAAAGGTACGGCGACGTCGCCTCTTACGGCCGGCCAGCTCTTCCATGGCCTGGGTGAAGTCGCGCTCGATCTCGGTCAGACTGCCCTTGAATCGCTGCCGCCAGGCCTGATACTCGAGATACGAGGACTCGGTCCACAGCAGGTCCTCCGGTCGGCCCTTGGCATCCCAGAGCTGGGCCACCTGCCTCAGCTGGTCGCGGACCTGGGCACTGTCGGCATCCTGGGTCTGCCAGCGCACCAGTCGCGGCCAGGCTTTGAGCAGCGACTCGTGGATGATCTCCACTCCCTGGGCCGGCTCGTCCTCATCCTCGTCGCGAGTCCCGGGGAGATCGAAGGAGGTGAGCAGTCGGGCGTCGATCAGCTCGTCCAGCACCCTTCGTGCTGCCGACCGATCCTCGAACAGAGAGAGCAGCTCGTCGATCTCCCGCGCCGCACGGGTGTTGTCCGGAGTCACCAGATTGCGGAAGATCTCGCGCACCATGCGGCTGCGGTCGGTGCCGATCCTCTCGAGGGTGCTCTCGGCGTGTTGCGCCAGGGCGCCACCCACACCGCCGATATCGCGGTAGGTCGACCGTGTCATGAGCCCCGAGTCGCGATCGCGCTGATCCCAGAGCGACGCCGCGGCAAAGGCCAGCAGCGGCAGCGCACCGCGCTCGCTTCGCACCTCGGACAGCATCTCCTCGACCAACTCCTCGTCTTCGAATCGGTAGCCGCAGGTCAGAGCCGGTTGGATGAGCGCCCGGCGCAGGTCAGAGCCGACCGGCGGTCCCAGGGGTGTCAGCTCGGAGAACAGCGGGATGAGGTCGGTGTGCGCCTGACAGTGGATCAGGAAGTCGTCGCGCATACAGACCAGAACGTGCAGATCCAGCTCTACCACCAGCCGGCTGAGCAGCCTGGCGAAGCGCTGTTGCACCTCGAAGCTGTTGCGGGTGAACAGCTCTTCGAACTGGTCGATGGCCAGCAGGACCTCGGAGTGACGTTGGCGCCAGCGGCCCAGAACCTCGACGGCCGTATCCAGGTCCTCGAAATGGAGCAGCGAGCGGATGGCCTCCGGGTCGTCGGCCAACTCCGGGATCAGAGCCTCGGCGAGAGCGGAGAAGGGCGAGTCGCCAGGCTTCGACACCAGGCAGCGCCAACCAGCTGGAGCTGCCGGCAGGAGTCCGGCACGCAGAAACGACGATTTGCCCGCTCCGGAGGGACCGATGATGGCCAGCAGATGGGGACGGCGGAGACGTTTCCAGACCGCTTCGACCTCGGCCTCGCGACCGAAGAAGTACTCGGCCTCGTCGGCGGTGAAGGCGGCCAGTCCCGGATAGGGGTGCCGGTCCTCGCTGTCGGCAACCCGGAGGGTGCGTTCCTCCAGGGCGTGGGCGAGGTCGGCGGCGGAACGAAAGCGCTCTTCCGGATCGTGCGCCACCGCCTGACGGATCACCGTGTCCCAGGGCGAATCGGGCAGCCTTGGCGGCACTTCGCGCACACCCGACCAGACGGTCTCCCGGGTCGGGGCGTTTTCGAGGCTCTCCTTGGTGATCATCTCCGCCAGACAGATGCCGGCGGCGAAGATATCCACTCGCGCATCGACTGGGCCTCCCCGGTGCTGCTCGGGCGCCATGTAGGCGGGAGTTCCGGCGAGGGTGACACTACCCTCCACGGCCAGCTCCTTGGCCAGTCCGAAGTCCATGACCACCACCCGCCCGGCGCGGGTGATCATGATGTTCTCGGGTTTGAGATCGCGGTGGATCAGCCCCGCATCGTGGATCGCCATCAGACCGGCCAGGAATTGCAGCGCCAGATCCCGGGCGTCACCCAGTTCGAGAGGTCCGTGATTGAAGAGATACTGGAGCAGGGTCTGGCCGTCGATGTACTCCATCGACACCAGCTCGAGTCCCTCGTGCTCGATCAGGTCGAAGATCCGACAGACATTGGGCGAGATCACCTCGCGAGCCACGCGCACCTCGCGGCGCAGCCGCTCGAGCTGATCCTCCCGACCCGAGCGCTCCTTGAGGACCGACTTGAGGGCCACGTCGACCCGCAGCTTCATGTCGGTGGCGTGCCAGACCTCACCCATGCCGCCCTTGCCCAGCATCTTGCGGATCCGGTAGCGACGCCCCAGGGTCTGGCCCGGCTCGAGCAGCCGGCCGGTGGTGGAAGGGATGCCCTCCATACCGATGGTCGGCGCCTCGCTGTGTGCGCCGAAGGTGGGCGACGGTGAGTAGGCCGTCTCTTCGTCCGGCTCGGCCGGACGATCCCTCTCCGGACCCTTGTCTTCAGGTGAGTCGTTGGTCATGCGCGTCGCGCACGGATTCGGGTCGCAGAATCTCTACCGGACCCCCCCGTGCAGTCCATTCGGTGAAGCAACAAGGATTGTATACCTCGGCGATCAGCGGACCGAAGTCGACTCGGTCGCGCTGCCGCAGTCGGAGTAGCGTGAAGGGCTAGAATCGGCATCTGCCGGTCGGTTGCGGCAGGGAAGGTGGCGGAAGGCCGATGGAACAGACTCTGACGATGAGCGACAAGCGGTGGCCGCGGTGGCTGAGCTTTGTGGCTGGCCTGGGGATGGTGGTGGCCTCGTTGCTGACCATCGAACATTTCTACGCCGCGAACTTTCCGACCTCGATCTTCAAGGGCTCGTTCTGCGACATCAACACCTTCTTCAACTGCGACAGCTCAGCCTTCAGCGAGATCTCTGACATCGCTGGCGTTCCGTTGGGCTTCTTCGGCCTTCTAGTCGGAGCGCTGGTGATGCTCGGGGCGGTGTTTCCCTCCCCGAGCTTCGAACGGACCAACAAGTCGATCTCTCTGGTGAACGCGCTTGGCGTGGTGATTCTGGCGCTCTACTCGATGATCGGCCTCGGCAGCCTCTGTCTTCTCTGCAGTGGGTTCTACGTCTTCTCGTTGCTCAGTTGCTATCTCTTCTGGCGCTACGGCATCGACGGCGACCAGCCGTTTCCGGCCGGCTGGTTCCGACCCTCGGTCAAGCACCTGGTGACCTACGGCGTCGTTTTGCTCGCCGGGGCCTTCGGGTTCGCCCATTACACGGAGGCACGGCGAGACGCCCAGTCCGGTGGGGTCGCGGCCAGGGCTGCCAAGGACTTCTACAAGCTCGAGCTGGTGGAGTGGCCCAGCTTCATCTCGCCGTTCTGGACGGCGAAGGCCACCGAGGAGTTCGAAGAGGCGCCCATCCGGATCGTCGAATTCGCGGACCTGCTCTGCTCCGATTGCCTCTATCTCCACCAACAGCTGCAGCGACTGAAGAGCGAGTTCGAGGGCCAGGTCAACATCGCTTTTCAGTTCTTTCCCCTCGAGGGGCGCTGCAACGATGTGGTGGAGAAGGATCTGCACCCAGGGGCGTGCGACATGTCGTATGCGGCCGCCTACGATCCGGACCAATTCCTCGCCATCCACGACGAGATCTTCCAGAACTTCGAGCAGGCCCGGCGACAGGAGGAGTGGCGCCAGGCCCTCCCCGCCAGGTTCGGAGTGGAGGCAGCACTGACCGACCCGGCGACGCGGGAGCTGGTGCACAGGATGATCGAGACCGGTCGGGAGTACGAGAGGACCAGCGAGCGCTTCGCCCATGGGATCCGCTCCACCCCGACGATGATCATCAACAACCGGATGATCATCGGCACCCTGCCCTACGAGCAGCTGCGCGCCATCTTCCAGGCCCTGATCGACGAGCATGAGCGCGATGATCGCCGCTTCATGGAGAGCTGGGTGGAATAGGTCCGGGCCATTCTGTCAGCGGCACAGTCACGTCACACGGCCATGCTAGAGTTCCGGAAATTCGTTTCTCACTCTTGTCCTCGGTAGGTTCGCAACCGGCCTCGAGGGGTACCTCCGGGAGAAAGATCGGGAGGTTACCGATGCGTCCTGCCTACACGTTCCTAACGGTTGTGAGTCTTGTCTTGTTGCTGTTTGCCGGAGTCGCCCAGGTGAGTTGGGCCGGTGACTACCAGGTGGACGACTTCGGCGATGCCTTCGACGATGTTCCTGGGGACGGGAACTGCGCCACCGAAGATGACACCTGCACGCTGCGGGCGGCGATCCAGGAGGCAAGCGCGACGCCCTTGACCGACAACGTGACCTTCTCCGGGGGCGGCACGATCTTCTTGACGCTGGGTGCCCTGTCCGTTCAGGACGACATGACAATCTTCAACGGGAGCCCGGCCAGCGTCACCGTCGATGGCGGTGGCGGCAATTCCATCTTCGTAATCGGCAGCAGTATCGACAACGATCTGGTGGTGACCATCGAGGGGCTGACGCTGACGAATGCCGGGGGCGCTTCGAGCAGCGCCATTCAGATCGCCACCGACGCCGGATCGACCAGGATCGAGGACTGCGTCGTCACCGGCAACAACATCACCGCGGGTGCCATCCAGGCGCAGGGCAATGTTCTGATTCTGGAGACCGAGATCACCGGCAACACCTCGTCGACCAATGGGGCGGGGCTGCAGATTCCGTCGGTCAAGAGTCCCCATACCGTGACGATCAGGGGAGTGCTCATCGAGGACAACATCTCGAACAGCGATGGCGGCGGCATCTCCACCAGCGGCAGCCTACTGACCATTCAGAACTCGGAGATCCGAGGAAACATGGCGCTCGATTCCGGCGGCGGAATCCATCTTATTGAGGGTGAGATGTCGATCTCCAACAGCCAGATCATCGACAACTCGATTACCGGCAGTGGGCCGACAGCCAGCGGCGGTGGAATATGGTTCACGGCTCTGGCCGGGGTCTGGAATGGTCTGGCAATCGGTGACTCCACCATCGCCGAGAACGAGGCTCCCAACTCGGGTGGCGGCATCTACTTCTCCAGCAATCACCCCTTCCTCATGACCAACAGCACGATCTCCGAGAATGTCACCGGAGCCCGGGGTGGGGGCATCTACTACACCCAGCCGTCGGATTCCGGCCAGATCGGCAATTCGACCATCAGCAGCAATGAATCGGCCATCGATGGTGCCGGCATCCACGTCGAGATCGGTGACCTGACCCTGTTCAACACCACCGTTTACGCCAACCTGGGGACCCAGGTCGACAATGGTTCGGGAGTCACGCCTTACATCACGCTGTCCAACAGCATCGTGGCGTCGGCTCCCAATCCTGCCGGATTGCAGGGCCAAGGCCCAATACCTCTGGCCTGTGACGGCGCGATCACTGTCCTGGACCCGAACCTGGATCACGACGGCTCCTGCGGGGTGTCGATAACCGCCGATCCGGACCTCGATCCGCTGCAGAACAACGGCGGCCTTACGGCTACCCATCTCCCTGGAGAAGACAGTCAGGCAATCGACAACGGTGACAACGCCGTTTGCATGCAAGCGCCGGTCAACGGGATCGATCAGCGCGGGTTTCCACGGCCGGAGGGTATCTTCTGCGACCTGGGCTCGGTGGAGGCCGGCGCTTCCATCATCTTTGTAGATGGATTCGAGACCGGTGATGTCTCGGCATGGAGCACCTTCGTCCCTTAGGCCAGATCCAACTCGGCGAATACTGACTCGACCTAGGCTTTGGCGCTGGTGGGGTCCTTGATGTTCACGCCCTCGTCGAGGCCGTTGACGATCTCGATCTGGATGCCATCCGAGAGACCTGTCTCGACCTCGCGTCGCTCGAAGACCTGCGGGCCGGTCTCGACCTCGACGTGCGGTTTGCCGTCGTCGAACTGCAGCCAGCTCTCCTGGATGGCCAGCACGTCATCCCGCCGGTCGAGGACGATATCGGCGTTGGCGCTGTAGTTGGCGCGCACGAACAGGTTCTCGATGAGATCGACCGCTGCCCGGATCTCGAACTGGATCGCCCCGTCCTCCTCGACGCCCTTGGGAGCGATGTACTCGAGATCGGCCCGGAACTGCTCGGTCTCGATGGCGCCGACGGTCAGCAGCAGCTCCATGCCCTCCTGCAGCTTGCCGACCTCCGATTCGTCCACTTGGCCCTCGAAGATCATCTGATCCATATCGGCGACGGTGGCGATGGTGGTGCCATCGTTGAAGGTGTTGGCTTCGATGACCGAGTCACCCTCTTCCACCGGCACCTCCAGCACCATGCCGCTGGCGGTGGCCTTGACCAGGGTATTGGTGGTGTAGGCCGAGGTCTTGCGGGCCCCCTCACGGATGACGGCCAGATTGTCCTCGGCGGCGGCCACCTCTTCCTTGGCGGTTCTGAGGTCGAGCTCGAAAACCTTGAAGTTGGCCTCCGATAGGACGCCCTCCTCCCAGAGCTGCCGATTGCGGGCGAACTCGGTCTCGGCGTTCTCCAGATTGATCTTGGAGCGGTTGAATCGGGTCTCGGCCGCGGACAGCGCGATCATGTTGGGCACGATGGTCACCTTGGCGATCAGGTCGCCCTCGGTCACCGACATCCCGGGCTCGACATAGAGCTCGTCGAGGATTCCCGACACCTGCGGCTTGATCTCGATCTCCTTGCGCGGCACCACCGAGCCGGTGGCCACCGTTTTCTTGATGATGGTGGCGGTGAAGGGCTGGTTCGTCGTGTAGACGACCGGCTCCTCCTGGGACTTGTACCAGAGAAACCAGAGGGTTCCACCGAAGGCTCCGAGGAGCGCTACGACGACGAGAATCAAAATCGCTTTCTTGAACATGTTCTTCTTCCTTGCTCTAGCAGGTAACTGCTCGATTCCCTACTGGGCGTGCAGCGCCTCCACGGGACTGATGGCCAGGGCTCGGCGCGCCGGGATGAGGCCCGCCAGAGCTCCGCAACCGACCAGGATGGTCAGGGCCAGAATCGCGTTACCGAAACTGACACCGGGGTTCTGGAACATCTGCGCCTCGATGTTCGCCGCTGCCATTCCGATACGGGCGCCTTCGACCAGCACCACCCCAGCCAGCAGACCCAGATATCCGGCCAGACCGGTCAGGGCGATGGACTCCAACAGGATCTGCCCCGTGACCCCGACCGGAGTGGCGCCGATGGCCCGCCGCAGACCGATCTCCTTGGTGCGCTCCTTGACCACGATCAACATGATGTTGGAGACCCCGATGACCCCGGCCGCCAAGGTGCCGATCCCGACGATCCAGATCAGCACGCGGATACCGCCGAAGAGCCCCTGGATCTTCTGGTACTCCTCTTCGGTGTTCCAGTGGCCGAAGGCCCGCGTGTCATCCGGGTGAACCCGGTGCCGCTGGGCCAGCAGGCTCAGCACCTCTTCTTCGGCCACCGAGGCGGGAACCGAGGGCTGGGAGGTGACGGCGAACCAGCCCACCTCGTCACCGACGTTGAAGGCCCGCTGAAAGGTCGTGAAGGGTACGTGGATGGTCTCGGCATCGCGCATGGCTTGCTCACCCCGGGAGACGGGGGAATGGACGCCGATGACCTTGAAATATACGCCGTTGATCCGGATGTGGTCGCCGAGCGGCTCTTCGCCGGCTTCGAAGAGCACCTCCACCACGCGGGTACCGACGACGGCCACCTTGCGGGCCTCCTCCAGATCCAACGGGTTGAGGAACCGGCCGCTGTCGATGCGGACATTCTGGATGACCCGGATCTCCGGGAAGTCACCCATGACACTGAAGCCCCCGGCCTTGGTGCCGCGGCTGACGTTGTTGCCTCGACTGAAGCCACCGAGCTGATTGCGGGGCGCCACGATGTCGGCGCTGGCCACATCACGCTTCACCGCCTCGACGTCGCCATTGTTGAGCCGGAAGCGTCGACCGGGCGGCAGACCTCGATAGGGCTTGGTGGTGCGGCGGGTCCAGACATAGAAGCTGTTGGTGGCACCGTCGGAGAAGCTGGCGTTGGTGCCATTCTGCAGACCCTCGCCTGAGCCCAGCAGCAGCATCAGCATGAAGATGCCCCAGAAGACGCCGAAGGCGGTCAGTGCCGTGCGCACCCGATTGTTGGCCAGGGAGGCGTAGATCTCGTACCAGCTGTCGCGATCGAACATCGTTGGGAACCTATTCGGCCTTCAGGGCCTCCACCGGCTGCACCCTCGCCGCGTGATAGGCGGGCACCGCGCCGGCCAGGGTGCCGGCAATGACCAGCACCAGGGTGGCGGCCAGGGCCAGACGCAGATCGACCCCCGGGCTGCGGAAGTACTCGGACTCCGGCAGGTACTTGGCACCGAACTCCAGGATGGCCACGCCCAGCACCAGACCGACGTAGCCGGCGATGGCGGTGATGAAGACCGACTCCTGGAGAATGAGGCTGAGGACGGAGCCGGGCGTCGCTCCCAGAGCCTTGCGCACACCGATCTCCTGGGTGCGCTCCTTGACGACGATCATCATGATGTTGCTCACCCCCACCACACCGGCCAGGATGGTGCCGATGCCGACGATCCAGATGAAGAGACGGATGCCGTCGAGCAGATTGACGAAGCGTTGGTAGAACTCGTTCATGTTGTTGACGAAGACCGCCCGCCGATCCTCGGGGGAGAAGTTGTGTCGCCGCGCCAGGAGCTCCTTCATCTCCGTGGCCATGGCCTCGGTCTCTTCCAGCGACAGATCGCCGGTGGTCACCATGATGTTGCTGATCCGGTTGGCGCCGTTGAAGACCCGCTGGGCGGTGCTGATGGGGAGGTAGATCTTCTCCTCCTCCGATTCGGCTCCGGCGTCCTTGAAGAGGCCGACCACCCGGAAGGGAATGCCGTTGATGTTGATGTAGCGACCGAGGGCCGACCCGTTACCGAAGAGGCTCTCTTCCACCCGCACTCCGATGGCCGCGACCTTGCGAAACTCCTGAAGGTCGAGATCGTTGACAAAACGTCCCTGCGTCACCACGGTCTTTTCGAGATGTTGGTGGTCGGGGTGCACCGAGCGGATATCGAAGCTGCCGTGCTCGCTGCCGTAGGAGACGGTCAGCTCGCCGCGGGGATAGAAGCGCGAGGTGATGTACTCGACGCCTTCGATATCGGACTTGACCTGATCGTAGTCGAGGTTGGTGAAGCGCACGTGTCTGCCCGGCTGTAGCCCCTTGTGGGGCAGCGAGGTCTGACCGCTGCGTACCCAGATGCTGTTGACCGCGTCGTCGCGGAACTGGTACTCGAAGCCGTTGGCGAGACCGGTACCCGAGCCGAGCAGCACCACCAGGATCAGGATGCCCCAGGCGACGGTGAATCCGGTCAGAAAGGTGCGCAGCTTGTTCTGGCGGATGGTCGCCAGGATCTCCTGCCATTTGTCGAGATCGAACACGGCTCAGGCTCCGGTGGCGTCTGTCGACGTGGGGTCTGCAGTCAGGGCCTCGGTCAGGCCGGCCGGCGGTGGGGCCTCGCTCTTGCCATTGGTCTGCTCGTGCTCGATGACCCCGTCGAGGAGGTGGACGACCCGGTCGGTGCGCTCCGAGATGTCGTGCTCGTGAGTGACGATGACCACGGTTGTGCCCTCGGCGTTGATGGAGCGCAAGAGATCGACCACCTCGAGGGAGGTATGCGAATCGAGGGCGCCGGTGGGCTCGTCGGCCAGGATAACCTTCGGTTGGGTGATCAGCGCCCGGGCGATGGAGACCCGCTGCTGCTGGCCGCCCGACAGCTCCGAGGGCAGATGGTGGGCCCAGTCGGCCAGTCCCACCTTCTCCAGATAAGTCATGGCGATCTTGTTGCGCTTTCGCCGCCGCACCTTCTGGTAGTAGAGCGGTAGGGCCACATTCTCCAGTGCGTTCTTGAAATGGACCAGGTTGAAGGACTGGAAGACGAAGCCCAGCAGGTGGTTGCGATAGTAGGCCGCCCGGGTTTCGGAGAGATCCTTGATCAGGTGGTTGTCCAGGTGGTACTCGCCGCTGTCGTAGGTGTCGAGGATGCCGAGCAGATTCAGCATCGTCGACTTACCCGAGCCGGAAGGCCCCATGATCGACACCATCTCGCCGGCGTCGATCTCGAGATCGATACCCTTGAGAACCTCCAGTCGGTTGCGACCGACCGCGTAGGACTTGCTGATCTGGCGTAAGGACAACATATCGTTCGACTACAGGAACTTCGGCCGAGAATCGTGCGGGAGCTCGATTCTTCAGACGTACGAGAGCCCGCAAGTGTCTCCTGCTCGGGATCGCTGCCTCTGTATACGGATGAAGTCGGCCGAACGTTTTTCTTCGGTCAGAAGATTCTCTGCGGATCTGGGGCGGCCCGACCCACTTGTCTAGAGCGATCGATAGAGCTCCTCTGTCTCGACCGCGGTTCGGGCCCATGAGAACCGGCTTGCGAGCTGGCGACTGACCGCTCCCATCTGTCGCGCCCGGTCGGGATCGAGGAGCAGCTCGGCAAGCGCTGCAGCCAACGCATCCGGGTCTCTGGGCGGCACCAGCAACCCGTTGCGTCGGTCGTCGATCATCTCGGGAAGGGCTCCTGTCGAGCTGGCGACCAGCGGGCGACCTGCGGCGTAGACCAGGGGCACCACGCCGCTGGTCGAAGAGGCCAGATAGGGGAGAGCCACGACATCCGCCGCCGCGAAGTAGAGAGACACCCGCTCCTGCGGTACATAGCCGGCATGCCAGATCACCCCGCCATCGACCTCGGCCCGCAGGAGCCTCTGGCGCCAATGTCGCTCCCGCCCCGGAATCTCGCCGGCGATGAGGAGCTGGGCGTCGGGAACCTGGCGTCGCAGGTGCTCGAGGCTGTCGATCAGCACACCGATACCCTTGTAGGCCTTGATAAGACCGAAGAACAGGACCGTGGGTCGGTGGGCCTCCAAGCCCAGATCGGCGCGGGCGGTGTCTCTGGGTGGAGCCTCCAGCTCGAAGATGCCGCCTCCTCCAGGCAGAATCTTGCGGACCCTGGAGCCGTCGATGCCGCTCTCCAGAACCGCCGCCTGATCGACCTGGCTGTGAACCACGATGGCGTCGGCCACCCGGAAGAGGCGGCGAGACGAGCCGCTCAGCCGTGGATTGCTTCCGGCTCGCGGCTCCAGGTCATGGATCGTGAAGACGATCTTCCAACCCCGGCGACGCCAGCGGGACCAGAATCGGGCGTCCAGAGCAGGCAGCAGCGCCCATTGGACATGCAGGATTCCCGGGGGCCGCGAGGAGAGTTCCCGGTCGAGGCGCCGGAGGTCGAAGGGATAGGAAAGGGCCTTGGCAGAGCGACGGAGCCACCAGATCCTCTGGCGCGCCGGTTTAACGGTGCTGCCGCCGGTCGCTTCGAGATTGCGAAAGAACAGGTTTCGCTGCTCGACGCCTTCCGGGGCTGGAACCGGTGCAAAGAGGTGGGGCGAGGTGAGCCACTCCACCCGCCATCCACGCCCGGCCAGCTCGTGGCCGAGATTGGCCACATAGTAGGGGGTGAAGTTGTCCGGATCGAGGAGCAGAACCGACCGGTCGGCCGATGGATTCAAATCGGACCCCCCTCGGGAAATGAACCGAAAGCTCGGCGGATCTGGGCCTGAGCCTCTCCCAGCAGCCAGGCGACATTGCCGGACAGGTGGACCGGCAGGGTGAGAAGAAAGCTGCCGAGCCAACCGGCCCGCAGGCTGGCCAGGCCCGTCCGGCCGAGCACCAGGAGCGCCAGGGCCGGAAGAAGAGCCGTGGTGACGACACACCGGCCCCTCGACCAGCCTTCCCTGGCGGCTCGGATCTCCCCGAATTCCCGACCGCGATGGAAGCGCTCACGACAGTGGGAGCGGAGATCTTCGTTGTGGATCTGGTCGATCACCGCCCGCGGCTCGAAGACGAGATTGGCACCTGCGTCGGCGGCTCGCCAGCTCAAGAGAGCGTCGCCCGCCCAGAGATCCCCATCGAAAGGCCCGATCCGATCCCAGAGCTCTCTGGAGTAAAGAGCGTTGCCGGTGGCCACCAGCCACAGACTTCGGGCAGGCAGGCCCGGCAGGAGAGCGTGCCACTTGCAGAGGTGGATGCCCCGTTGCAGCCAGTCAGTACCGTGCAGTCCCATGCTTCCCTGGACGACGCGCCCGTTGGACCCCGCGGCGAGCAGCGTCTCGAGCCACTCCGGGTGTGCCAAGCAGTCGGGATCGCTGAAGACCAGAGCCTCACCGCTGGCGATCTCGACCCCGAGATTGCGCGCCGCATGAGGTAGAAGTCGGCGGTCGGACTGCCGGAAGATGACCTTGGGGAAGCGGTCTTCGAGGATCCGACGGGTCTGGTCCTCCGCCGAGCTGTTGACCACGATGACCTCGAAATCCGATGCCGTCTGCCGCTCCAGCGCCTCGAGACAGAGCCCGATGGTGTCGTAGGAGTTGTAGGCAGGGATGATGATCGAGGTCGTCGGGCCAGGAGAAGTCATCCCTCCAGTCTCCGCTTGGCGTGAACCTCCCAGTGCTGCAGGGCCTCCTCGCTGGATCCGGGACCAAAGACATACCCGAGA
>CAJHZZ010000106.1_pt1 | contig 21508 bp, 22 predicted proteins | sample 9199071 | NCBI WGS metagenome assembly CAJHZZ01 (sample SAMEA7708275, study PRJEB35096) | sediment metagenome | biome: marine neritic benthic zone biome [ENVO:01000025]; feature: sediment [ENVO:00002007]; material: shallow marine sediment [ENVO:03000034] sea grass bed [ENVO_01000059] ...
CCCCGCCCACATACGAGAGCTCCAGCATGTCGTTCAGCGCCTCGCCGTCCAGCGCATTCTGCGGCTCGGGGAACAACAGGTCGGGAACCGGAATCATCGCGCTGGGCAGCGTAGCACTTCGGGGAAGGGAGACTTGAGGCAGTGGGCAGTGACGCGGCCGGCCTCTTTGCCGGTCGTTGGGAGGACCCGTCAGGGACGGGTCGCGCTCATGGCGTTTGGGGGTCCGGCGCTCCCCTGCGCTCTCCGTCGCACCGGATCAGAGTCGGGTTCGCAGGCTATCGCCCTGTGCTCGTCGAGAGCCCCGTTCCGGCGTCCTCCCAACGACCGTCTACAGCGGCCTCCAGGGTATGGGGACATGGAGGCTTGGAGCAATGGAGCAGTGGGCAGTGAGGGATCGTAGTGGCCGGCTGCCATTGCAGGGTGCCGCGTCTCTGGTCCGTTCGGGTCCTCCCAACGACCGGCAAAGAGGCCGGCAGGTACACTTCTCACCTCTCACTTCCCACTACTCAATGCTAGGTCCCCACAGGGCGCCGGTCACCGCTCCACTGCGTCAATGCGTCACTACCCAATGCCCAATGCTCACTGCCCAATGCTCACCGCCCATCGCCCCACTGCATCCTCCACAACGATAAGATCCGGCTCATCATGAAGATAGCCAAGATCTCCGTCTACCAGGTCGATCTCCCCCTCCACGAGGGTAGCTACAAATGGTCCGGCGGCAAGTCGGTGACCGTTTTCGACAGCACCATCGTCAGGATCGAGACCGACTCCGGCATGGCGGGCCACGGCGAGGTCTGCCCGCTCGGTCCGTTCTATCTGCCCTCCTACGCTGCCGGCGCCAGGGCAGGAATCGCCGAGCTGGCTCCGCACCTGCTGGGGCAGGATCCGACCCAGCTGGACAGGCTGAATCGCCTGATGGACGCCGCCCTCAAAGGGCATTCCTACGCCAAGTCGGCCATCGACATCGCCTGCTGGGACATCCTCGGCCAGGTCTGCGGACAGCCGGTGTGCACCCTGCTCGGCGGTCGCTACGGCGACGACTTCGTGCTCTATCGGGCCATCTCCCAGTAGGACCCCGAGCAGATGGCGGCCAAGGTCGCCGGCTATCGCGACGAGGGCTATCGTCGTTTCCAGCTCAAGGTGGGTGGCGATCCGGATGTCGACATCGAGAGGATCCGGGCGGTCTCGGCTGAGATCGAGACCGGTGATGTGCTGGTCGCCGATGCCAACACCGGTTGGCTGCAGCACGACGCCGCGCGGGTTGTCCGGGCGGTCCACAATGTCGATGTCTATATCGAGCAGCCCTGTCTGACCTACGAAGAGTGCCTGTCCATCCGTCGCCGGACCGATCATCCGTTCGTCATGGACGAGTCCATCGATTCCGTTCACACTCTGCTCAGGGGGCACGCCGATGACGCCATGGACGCGGTCAACATCAAGATCAGCAAACTGGGCGGTCTGACCCGGGCCCGGCAGGCGCGGGATCTGTGTACCTCCATCGGCCTGGCCATGACCATCGAGGACAGCTGGGGTGGAGACATCACCACCGCCGCCATCGCTCACCTGGCCCACAGCACACCGACCGAGCTGCTCTTCACCAGCACCGACTTCAACAGCTATGTCACCGTGAGCTCGGCCGATGGGGCGCCCCAGAGGGTTGACGGTCGCATGGCGGCTTCGACCGAGCCCGGTCTGGGCGTGGCACCGAAGATGGACATTCTCGGTGAGCCGGTGCTCCAGTTCGGATCCTAGACTCGGGCGGAGCCGAGCGGCCAGGAAGAGCCTCGATGCGATCGTTTCTGCGCTGGCTTCTGACGGTCTACCTGGTGCTGCTGCTGGCCTCGCACATCGTGCGCCGGTTGCCGACGGAGCCGTCCCGGCTGCCCGCCGAGGTCGAGAATCTACAACTCGCCAGCCGTCAGGGAGTCGAGGCAGGGAGCCCTCAGGTGTCGGTCGCCTACCGACAGTGGCCCCTGAAGGGGGCCCCGGTCGAGCCGGTGGACGTCCTCCTCCTCCACGGCAGCCCCGGAAGCAGTCGCGATTTCGTCACCCTCGGGCCTGCCCTCGGGGAACGATTCCGGGTCACCGCCCCTGACTTTCCCGGCTTTGGCGCCTCGCAGGCACGGGTCCCCGACTACTCCATCCGCGCCCACGCTGCCTACACGCTCGATCTGATGAATCGGCGTGGAATCGAGATGGCCCATCTGGTCGGTTTCAGTATGGGCGGTGGAGTCGCTCTCGAGATGGTGCGGCAGGCGCCAGAGCGGATCCTGTCGCTGACCCTGCTGTCGGCCATCGGAGTCCAGGAGCTGGAGCTGCTCGGCAACTACCACCTGAACCGGGCCGTGCATGGCTTCCAACTCGGCTGTCTCTGGCTGCTGTTGGAGGGCGTCCCCCATTTCGGCTGGCTCGATGACGGCTTCTTCGGCGTCCCCTACGCTCGCAACTTCTACGATTCGGATCAGCGACCCTTGCGCCCGGTGCTGGAGGAGCTGCCGATTCCCATGCTGATCCTGCATGGGGAGCACGACTTCCTGGTGCCGGTGGAAGCCGCACGAGAGCACCATCGCATCGTTCCTCAGAGCGAGCTGGTGCTCTACGACAGTAGTCACTTCATGATCTTTCAGGGGGGTGGTGATTTGGCGGATCCGATCCGCGACTTCATCGACAGCGTCGAGGCCCGCCAAGCGACGACCCGAGCCCAGGCCGAGCCCTCTCGCGCTCGGGCAGCCGCGGATCCCTTCGACGCCAGCGTGATTCCCGAGGCCACCGGAATCACGCTGCTGGTTCTCGCCACACTCATCGCCATCGCCACCTTGCTGACCGAGGACTTCGCCTGTATCGGCGCCGGTCTGCTGGTGGCCCAGGGACGGATCGGCTTCTTTGCCGCCACCCTGGCGTGCTTCATCGGCATCGTGGTGGGTGACGTGCTGCTCTACTGGGCCGGCCACAGCCTGGGGCGACCGTGGCTCAACCGGGCTCCCATCAAATGGCTCCTGACTCCCAGGCAGGTGGAGAGGAGCACCGAGTGGTTCCAACGCCGCGGGCCCATGGTGGTGTTCATCAGCCGCTTCGTCCCCGGAACCCGGGTCGCGGCCTACTTCACCGCCGGCCTCCTGCGCACCGGCTTCTGGCGGTTCCTTCTCTATTTCACCCTGGCCGTGGCCATCTGGACGCCCTTCCTCGTCGGTATCGCCAGTTTCCTGGGCACCCGGATCCTCGACTACTTCCAGCTCTTCGAGCGCTGGGCGCTGCCGTCGATCGTCGGGCTGCTGTTTCTCGTCTGGGTCATGGTCAAGATCGTGCCGCTGCTCTTCTCCTGGCGTGGTCGGCGGCGTATCCGCGGCTGGCTCTGCCGTCGGCGCCACTGGGAATTCTGGCCTGCCTGGCTCTTCTACCCTCCGGTGGTGATCTGGGTCGCCTGGTTGGCGCTCAGGTACCGATCCGCCACCCTCTTCACGGCGGCCAATCCGGCCATGCCCGCCGGCGGGTTCATCGGCGAGTCCAAGGCCGACATCCTCGACGGTCTGGCCGCCCCGCAGGTCGCCCGCTATCGTCGCCTCTCCGGCTCATGGTCGGCGGACCGACAGATCTCCGAGGTGCGCGACTTTCTCGGACAGCAGGGTCTCGAGCTGCCGGTCGTTCTCAAACCCGATGCCGGACAGCGGGGAACGGGCGTCAAGATCGCCCACTCCTGGGAGGAGGTCGAGGAGTATTGTCGTCTGGCGACCATGGACTTCCTGGTCCAGGAGTTCGTCCCGGGCCCCGAGTACGGCATCTTCTATGTCCGTTCTCCAGCGCAGACCGACGGAGAGGTCTTCTCGATCACCGAAAAGCGGTTGCCCTCGGTGACTGGCGACGGAGACTCGACGCTGCAGGACCTGGTTCTGGCAGACGACCGGGCGGTCTGTCTGGCACCGCTCTATCTCGAGCGGCTGGGGCCAAGGATGACCGAGGTGCCGGCAGCTGGGGAGTTGGTGCCGTTGACCGAGCTCGGAACCCACTGTCGTGGTGCGGTGTTCCTCGACGGCTCCGATCTGCGCACACCGGCCCTGGCGACCGCCATCGACGAGATCAGTCGTGGCTACGAGGGTTTCCACTTCGGCCGCTATGACATCCGGGTACCGTCGGTGGAGGCTCTCCGCAAGGGTGTCGACCTCAAAATACTGGAGCTCAACGGCGTCACCTCCGAAGCCACCCACATCTACGACCGCCAGAACTCTCTCTTCACCGCCTACAAGACCCTCTTTCGGCAGTGGCGGCTGGCTTTCGAGATCGGCAAGCAGAATCGCATTCTCGGCCATCCACCGGTGCCGTTGCGCGAGCTGGTGCGTGAAGCCCTCGATTACCGCCAGGCCCGGAACGCCGCCCTCCGGGAGGAGCTGCCGGAATGAAGACCCTGGCGGAGTGGTTAACATCGGTGCCGTAGGACCCGCAGTAGACTCGCAACCCAAGTGATCCCGAAGCTTCTTTTCTACGTAGAGAGGTTTGAACGGGAAACGAAGGATTCGGAGGAACGAACGTTGAAGAGGCTCTTGTCCATTCTGTGCCTGTCGGTGCTGTTCTCCACGGTTCTGATGCCCACTGCGGGTTCGGCTGTCACCTTCAAGCTGGCCACCCTGGTTCCCGACCGTTCGGTCTGGGGCAACGTCTTGAGCGAGATGGCCGCCGAGTGGAAGGAGGCCACCGACGGACGGGTGACCCTGCGTATCTACCCCGGCGGAGTGGCGGGAGACGATCCCGATGTGGTGCGCAAGATGCGCATCGGCCAGCTCCACGCCGGCACGCTGACACAGGCCGGACTCACCGAGATCGATGCGGCGTTCAATCTGTTCAACACTCCCCTGTTCTTCGAGTCCTATGAGGAGTACTTCTACGTGCTGGACGAAATCCAACCAGCGCTCGAAAAGGTCCTCCGCGACAAGGGTTTCGTCCTCCTGCACTGGGGTCACGGCGGCTGGGTGCACCTGTTCGCCACCCGCAGCGTCGAGTCGGTGGCGGATCTCAAGGACCTGAAGCTCTTTGTCTGGGCCGGCTCGGACCGGATGGTCCGCTGGTGGAAGGACGCGGGATACAAACCGGTGCCCCTGGCTTTCACCGATGTGGCCACCGGTCTGCAGACCGGCATGCTGGAGGCGATGCCCAACACCCCTCTTGCCGCCCTGAGCTTCCAGAACTATCGCAATACTCCCTACATGCTCGGCATGGGCTTTGCCCCCTTTCTCGGCGCGACGCTGGTGACCACCAGATCTTGGAACCGGCTCGATGTGACCGACCGACGGGCCATCATGGCTGCGGTGGAGAAGGCCGCCGAGCGCTTCAAGACCGAGGTCCCGGATCAGGACGCCCGGGCCATCACCGAGATGGAGAAACGGGGCCTCACGGTGATCTCGGTGGAGGACCCGAAGCTCGTCGGCCAATGGCGGGCCGAGGCCGAGAAGTTCGCCGCCGCCATGCGCGAGGACTTCGTGCCTGCCGACATCTACGACCTCGCCTTTGCGGCCCGGCAGAAGTACCGCGACGCCCACCCCGACTAGAGGATCTACCGAGCGCCCTCCTCGCGTCCCCATCCTGCTCCTGGTTTGTAACAATTCGGACGATCGACTCGTCTGGATGAGAGGAGCAAATATGCGGTGACGGGGTTCGAGGAGGTGGTCTCTCAACAACAGCGCAAGGTCTATTCCTTCGCTCGCTACTTTCTCGGCAGCACCGAGGAGGCGGAGGACGTGACCCAGGAGGTCTTCTTGAAGCTGTGGCACAACTGGCAAAGAATCGAGCTCGCCAGTGTTCGCTCCTGGCTGCTGAGGGTCACCCGTAACGCCTGTTTCGATCGCCTCCGTCAACGCCGTTCGGCGAGCCGCTTCATACAGAGAGATACAGAGTCTCAGATCGTGGAATCGAGCCCAGCCAGCGACCCCGATCCCGAGGTACAGGCGCAGCGGGCCGCCTTTCGACGCCATGTCACCGCTGCTCTGCAGGATCTCGGGGAGCCCTATCGCAGCGTCTTGATCCTGCGGGAGATCCAGGGTCTGCGCTACCGCGACATCGGTGAGATCCTCGACATGCCGCTCAACACCGTACGAGTCAACATCCATCGCGGTCGTCGCCAGCTGCGTGAAGCGCTGGCAGGGAGGTACGACAGTGTCTCGATGGCCTGAGGTTTGGAGCTGCGAAGAGATCCGACGGGAGGCGGAAGCCTATCTCGACGGCGCCCTGCCCGAGATCGCCCTGACCGGGATCCGCTCGCACCTCGATGGTTGCCCCGACTGTGCAGCGCAAGTCCAACTCGCTGCCGAGATCCAGGCGGAGCTGCAGGCGCTTCCTGAATTCGATGCACCCGAGGCCACCCGGCGGCTGATTCTCGACCAGGCCAGCCGGTCCACCGACCCCCGTCGCCTTCGCCTGCCCCTCCTCGACCTCTGGCCGCGAGCCGCCTGGCCGGCCCTGGCCGCCGCGGCACTGGCCATGGCACTCGGCCTGGGGGTGCTCCATCAGCGCTCTCTCGAGGCCCCGACACCAGATCCGATGGTCCTCGCCCAGGCCACCGACGAGGCCCGCTACGCGCTGGTAAGGGCGGGCCTGCTGACCCGTAAGGCGGGGATCACGATCCGTGACAAGACCCTGCGCGATCAGGTCGTAGCTCCGGCCAGCCGCGGTCTGTCGCATGCCCTCGACAAAACCCCTCTGCAACTCTCCGGCCCACGCCCGGAAGGAGTCGACGATGTCTAGGTTGCTCACCACGATTCTCCTCTTCACTTTCGTGCTGTTGCCCGGCCCGCTCCTGGCCCAGCTCGATCTCGACCACCCCGGCTACTTCCCCATTGAAGAGCTCGGCATCTTTCCGGAAGAGAGTCTCAACCTGGAGATCAATCTCACCGGCGCCATGATCAAGTTCATCGCCCTGGCGACGGACGAGGAGGACCCGGAGCTCTCCCGCCTGGTAGAGGGGCTCGAATCGATCCGGGTGCGCGGAGCCGATCTGGCCGGGGTCGATCAGGACAGCGTGCTCTCAGCCATGCAGAGCGCCGCCACCGATCTGACGCAAGAGGGTTGGACCTCCATGGTGCGGATTCGGGACGGCGACGAGCAGGTCTTCATCTACCTCAAGGAGCAGGAGGGCGAAATGGTCGGATTGACGGTTCTCTCTCTGGAAGAGGATGAGGGCATGCTCATCAACCTGGTGGGCAGCATCGATCCGGCTGGACTGGGCGGTCTGGCGGTAGGCCTCGATTTGCCGCAGCTCGAGGACGCTGTGCGCGAATCGCAGACCGATGACTAGGAGCCCTTCATGCCAAGAAAAAGATCTGCACTGGCACTATTACTGCTCACAAGCCTGCCGAGCGCTGTGCACGCCGGGAGCGCCAAGATGCCTTCGGCGCCGAGCGTCCGCGATGAGATCGCGCAGGCGATTCCCGAGGCACGGTTCGAAGTTGAGAGTCGCATCCGTCTCGGGCGGGTGGCCATGGCCTTCGTCAAGCCGGTCGTGCGTCTGGTCCTCGATGAAGACGAAGAGGCACGGGCGATCATCGGCGCTATCAAGCGGGTCGATGTCGCTACCTATCGTGTGACCGATCTACCCGACTCTGTCGATCTGGCAGGATTCGAGGTATCGAGGGTCGCCTGACTCGCAACGGCTGGAGCACGATGGTTCGCAGCCGCGAGGACAAGGACAACACCTGGGTCTTCACCCGTCACCGGGACGACGGCAGCATCCGCGGTCTTCTGGTCGTCGAACTGGACGAGTCGGAGCTCACCATCGTCGGTGTTGAAGGGCGGATCGACGAGATCCTGGCCAACGCCATCGCCGACGAGCCCAGGGACTTCACCAGCTTCTTCGACTCCTAGCCTTAGCGAGCCCGACCTCGAGACTCATTTGGATCCGAGAGCGACTTCTGCTAGGGTTCACCGCATTAATCGCAGTTTGGTGTTGCAGATGAACCCGAATCCCTGAGGGAGGAGAGTCGATGAAGAAGTCCCCGTTCGCGCTCGTAGTCGCCGTTCTCTGTTGCGTGCTGCTGCTGCCACAGGTGGCCGCCGCTCAACAGAAGGACCCCAACGACAATGACACCTTTGTTCCCAGCGGTGGCGGCATCCCGATTCCCGATAACGGCTACGACGGCACCATCGGATCGATGGCGTGCCTGAACTACAACGTGACCGATGGCACCGTCGGCTCGGTGAGTGTGAATATCACTCTGGAGCATACCTATGTCGGCGACCTGACCTTCAAGCTGGTCAGCCCGCAAGGCACCATCTTGACGATGATGAGCCGTCCCGGGTACGACGAGGCTGCCGATGATGGCGTAGGTTGTTGCGGCAACAGCTCCAATCTGATCCAGTCTTCACCTCTCTTTTTCGCCAACGGCAACACTTATGACGCCGAATTGATGGGAGATGGGCAGGCGTCGGGAGACTTCGTCTGCCAGGACAATGGCGAATGCGACTACTTCGCCAACCCGGCTACCGGACCGGGCACCGATTTCTCCGACTTCGTCGGTGAGGATTCCGGCGGGGACTGGCAGGTCTGCGTCGGTGACGGCGCAGGGGCGGACATCGGCAACCTCATCGATGCGACCGTGAATGTGGCGACTGGAGTCCCGACGACTAGCCAGTATGGTCTGTTGCTGTTGCTGGTGCTGCTGGCCGGCGGCAGCCTCCTGGTTCTGCGCCGAGGGGCGACGACTCACTAGAGCTCAGCAGTCAGACGAGTCCTTCGAGGGCGCGGCGGAAGCCGCGCCCTTTTTCTTGCCTTCAACCCCTGCGAAGCTGTACCAGCACCGCGCCGCCGGCCGCCAGACCGATTCCCAGGGCCGCTTTCCAACCCAGCGGCTCGCCCAGGAAGAGCCAGGCGAGGAGGATGATCTGCAGCAGCATGGTGTTGTTGATGATGCTCGACTCCATGGCGGTGAGCCTCTGCAGGGTGTGATTCCAAAGGGTGAACGCCAGGGCGGTGTTGATGACCGCCAGGTAGACGATGATCCCCCAGCTCTGCCAGCCGAGCCGCGGCAGCCCCTGCAGGACCAACCCCACCGCCAGGAGCGCCAGCGAGCCCACTCCCATGCTGATGACCGTGACCACCAACGGATGGAGATTGCGGCGGCGGTTGACCGCCCGACCCATCACCGAAGAGACCACGTTGGTGAGCAGACCGAACAGCGCCGCCACCAGCCCTAGCAGCTTCAGCGGCACCGAGACAGGGAAGAAGTACATCCACAGACCGACCAGGAACAGCGCCATACCCATCCACTGCACACGGGTCGGCCGCTCTCCCAGCCAGGGAATGGCCAGCAGCGCCACCGCCACCGGCGAGAAGCTCAGGATCAGACTGGTCGGCATGGCGGGCAGGTGCGCCAGCGCCACGAACATGGCCCCCTGGGTGAGGGTGTAGAAGATCAGTCCCAGCACCGTCAACTCACCCCACTGTCGCGGATCCAGCTCGAAGATCTCCCGCCGGTGTCGGGGCTGCACCAGCGCCACCGGCAACAACACGACAAAGGCCAGCGTGTAGCGCAACCCGGCGAACGTCAAGGCGGGAATCTGATCGATCCCGACCTTGATGAGGATCCACGAAGTGGACCAGAGGAAGGTCACGAAGAGGGCCTGGAAGACCGCTGCGAGGTGCGAGCCCCGGCTATCGGACACGCCTCACCCCCGACCGGGATCCAACGATCCCGGTGCCTGCTCGTCGCCCGACCATCTCATCGGCTCCGCTAGGCGGTGCTCAACAGAAGCGGGGCACCCAGCTTGGCCGCGTAGTTGGGTCGATACCGATCCGGGATGTAGAGCTGCGCCACATTGACCGTCCGCGGTCCGAGGGCCGGATCGGGGATGGAGGTGTGGGCGTAGTTGCCGTCCCGGATTGCCACCATCCGCCCGGTTACTCCGGAGGCGATCAGATCGAGGGCGATGTTGGCGAAGGTGATGGCCACCATATGGTCGATAGAGTCGGGGTCACCGCTACGCAGATCGTAGGTGAGATCGCTGGTCATGGTCTCTTCACCGGTCCGCGAGCGGATCTCCTGCGCCAGGGCGTGACCGATATCGACCTTCTTCTTGTGACCGTAGGCATCGGCCTCACCGTATTCCGCCAGGTCCTGACCGGTCCACACGGCACCCTCGGAGGTCACCACCATGGAGTATCGGCTGGGGTTGTTCTGCTTGTCGCTGACCAACAGGCCGCAGAGGTGATCGAGATCGAAGGGTGACTCCGGAATCAGACAGCGGCTGGATGTGACATAGCCGGTGTAGAGGGCGGTGAAGCCCGCGTCGCGACCGAAGATGCGGAAGACCCCGATCCGTTCGTGCGAACCCAGCGTCGTCCGCTGACGGTTGATCAGATCCTTGGCCCGGGTGATGGCGGTGGAGAATCCGATGCAGTACTCGCTGCCGCGCACATCATTGTCCATGGTCTTCGGAATGGCGATCACCGGCATGCCCGCATCGTGCAGGTGGGCAGAGAAGCTCAGCGTGTCGTCTCCACCGATGGTGATCAGGGTGCCGACCCCCAGATGCTGCAGCTTGTCCACCACCACCGAGGTGAAGTCGTACAGATCGCCTTCGAGCGGCAGTTGGGCCAGCTCCGCCTCGGTCATGAACGACGGAATCTTGTCCTTGTGCACCCGCTTGGGATTGGTTCGTGAAGTGTGCAAGACCGTGCCGCCGCTGCGATCGATGGTGCGGGTGTTCTTGCGGGTCAGGCGCTGGATATAGACCGGATCGTCCCCCTCTCTGAGGTCGGCATGGGTCAGGCCCTCCCACCCCTTGCGGAAACCGATCACTTCGCGACCCATCTCCTGGGCCCGGTAGACCACGGACTTGATGACCGAATTCAGACCGGGAACGTCGCCGCCACCCGTCAGTATGCCGATGTGGTTCCCCTTTGCCATGACTCTCGCTCCCCTCAAGCCGTTCGAGGCGCAAGGATGCCTCGACCAGGCGGAGGTCAATACCCGCATGGGGTGGGCGCTAAACTTCCCCGTATGCCAGCAAAACCGATTTATCTGGACTACAACGCCACCACACCTGTCGATCCGCAGGTCGCCGAAGCGATGCTGCCGTTTCTGCACGAGCATTTCGGCAATCCCTCGAGCACGCACGCTTTTGGCCGGACCACCAAAGACGCGGTGGAGACCGCCCGTAGGCAAGTGGCGGAGCTCATCGGCGCCCGACCGGAGGAGATCCTGTTCACCAGCGGTGGGTCGGAGTCGAACAACACCGTCATCGCCGGGGTCGCGCGGTCGCTCCGTGGCCGCGGCAGACACCTCATCACCTCCGCCGTCGAGCACCCGGCGGTGCTGGAGCCCTGCCGGGCCCTGGAGGACGAGGGCTTCGAGATCACCGTCCTGCCCGTGGATGGCAAGGGGCGGGTCGATCCCGAGGACGTGCTCCGGGCCATCACTCCGCAGACCCTCCTCATCTCTGTCATGCACGCCAACAACGAGGTCGGGACGATCGAGCCCCTCGCCGAGATCGCGGCGATCGCCCGGGAACAAGACATCCTGTTCCACACCGACGCGGCTCAATCGGTCGGCAAGGTACCGGTCGACGTGGATCGTCTCGGAGTCGACTTCTTGTCCATCGCCGGACACAAGCTCTACGCCCCCAAGGGTGTGGGGGCGCTCTACATCCGCAGCGGGCGAGAGTTGCCCAATCTCATCCACGGGGCGGGTCACGAGAGCGGTCGACGGGCCGGCACCGAGAACGTCCTGCTGGTGGTCGGGCTCGGCCAGGCGAGCAAGATCGCCGGCGATCGCCTGGCAACCACCCGGGAACACACCGCACAGCTGCGCGACCGGCTCTGGAACGGCCTCTCTTCGGCCCTCCCCGACGCCCGACGCAACGGCGACATCGACCACTGCCTGCCCAATACCCTGAGCGTCTCCTTTCCGAGCCTCGACGCCACCACTCTGCTGACGGAGATCGGTGACCTGGTGGCGGTCTCCGCCGGAGCCGCCTGTCACGCCGACGGGGTCGATCTCTCGACGGTTCTGGAGGCGATGAAGATCCCGTTGGAGATTGCCATGGGAACGGTGCGCTTCTCGGTGGGTCGCTGGACGACCGCGGCGGAGATCGACACCGCGGTCGGGGTGGTCGCCGAAGCAGTCGATCGGCTGACCGGTTCGGCTCCAGCTCTTGCCGCAGCCGCGTCTCAGGACGACAGGATCCGCCTGACCCGCTTCACCAAAGGCCTGGGCTGCGCCTGCAAGCTACGGCCACAGGATCTGGAACAGGTACTCGGGGCCCTGCCGCTGCCCCAGGATCCGGACGCCCTCGTCGGCACGGCCACCGCCGACGATGCAGCCGTCTACCGACTGCGAGACGATCTGGCGGTGGTGCAAACCGTCGACTTCTTCACGCCGGTGGTGGACGACCCCCACGACTTCGGTGCCATCAGCGCCGCCAACTCCCTGAGTGATCTCTACGCCATGGGCGCCGAACCCCGGTTCGCTCTCAGTGTGGTGGGGTTTCCACCGCAACGACTACCGCTCACGGTCCTCGAACAGATCCTGGCGGGCGCTCAGCAGGTGGTCGAGGAGGCCGGCATCTCGATCCTCGGCGGCCACAGCGTCGAGGACAACGAGCCGAAATTCGGTCTCGCGGTCACGGGCGTCGCCCATCCGGAACAGATCCTGACCAACAGTGGCGCCCAGGCCGGCGACTCCCTGGTGCTCACCAAGCCCCTCGGCACCGGCATCCTGGCCACCGCCATCAAACGGGACCTGGCGGATCCGGCGGTCACCCGAGCGGCCCTCGAGACCATGCGCACGCTCAATCGCGTGGCTGCCGAGGTCATGTCGGGGTTCCCTGTCCACGCCTGTACCGACGTCACCGGGTTCGGGCTGCTGGGGCACTTACGCGAGATGGCCCTGGGGGCCGGCCTCGATGTGGAGGTCGATCCCGACCGGGTACCGATCCTCGCAGGCGCCCGCGAGCTGGCAGCAGCCGATGTGGTGCCCGGGGGCAGCCTCGACAATCTGGAGCACGTCTCGCCCCACATCGAGGGGCGCGAGGGGCGCTCCCGAGTCGATCTCCTCCTGCTGGCCGATGCGCAGACCTCCGGCGGACTGTTGATCGCCCTGGCCGAGGCAGACGCCGGATCGCTCGTCGACGAGCTCCGAAACCGCGGAATCGACGCAGCCTCCGTCATTGGACGGTTCAAGGGGACGGGTGGCGGGCGGATCTCGCTCTGAAGCCGCCTCGGGAACCGCCTCAGGGGGAGTGTTTCTTGCCGATCCGCTTGCCGTTGGCGTCGGTCCAATAGTAGCTTTTGATCTTCAGACCAGCCTTGTAGGAACGAAATACCAGATCGAAACCGCCTTCACCATCGACCGATGGGGCGATCACCGGTCGGGGATTGCTGAACTCGATGGACTTCGTCCCCTTGCCGCGGATGTTCTGGAAGGGCCCGGCGAATCCTGTGCTGAGGTTGGTGATGACGATGGCCTTCTTGGACAGATTGACCACCAGGCCCTCGGCCTCCTCACCCTCGGTGTTGACGAAGTGGTGTCCGGCCTGCCCCTTGCGGGGCTTCTCCTTGAACTCCTTGGCGGCGTTGGCGGGAGCGACCGCGAACAAGATCAGAGTGGTGACGGTGAGAAACGAGGCTATTCTCGATCGGCGATGCATGGCTCCCTCCTCCAGGCTGATCCGGGTCTCAAGGATACTCCGTCCTTCCCGGACCTGACCAGATCGGCGGTACCGTCTCGGTGAGCTAAGCTATCGCCACTTCTTTAGGGAGACCCGACATGCGCCCTGTTCTGATCGCTTCGACCCTACTGCTGCTGTCACACCTGTTCGCCACTCCTGTCGCGGCCGAGTCCACCGCCGACTCCTACTGGCCCCAATGGCGTGGGCCCCAATTGACCGGAGTCGCGCCCGAGGCCGACCCACCGACCGTCTGGAGCGAAGGGAAGAACGTCGCCTGGAAGATCGAGATCCCCGGCAAGGGATCGGCCTCTCCCATCGTCTGGGACGACAACGTCTATGTGCTGACCGCCGTACCTTTTGGCGAGCCGGTGGCCCCAGAGACACCGCTAGAAGGGTCGCAGGGGGGACGCCGGCCCCGGGGCATCCAGCCGAGCCAGGCCCAGCAGTTCACCATTCTGGCCATCCGCCGTGCCGATGGTGGCATCGCCTGGCAGAAGATACTGCGCGAGGCGGTGCCGCATGAAGGAACCCACGCCACCGCCACCTGGGCTTCGAATTCGCCGGTCACCGACGGTGAGCACATCTTCGCCTACTTCGGCTCCCACGGCCTGTACTGTCTCGACATGCAGGGCAACCTGATCTGGGAGAAGGATCTGGGTGACATGCAGACCCGCCGCGCGTTCGGCGAGGGAAGCTCCCCGGCGCTCTTCGGCGACACGATCGTGGTGAACTGGGACCACGAGGGAGACTCCTTCATCGTCGCCCTCGACAAAGCCACCGGAGAGGAGATCTGGCGGCGTGACCGCAACGAGATCACCTCCTGGTCTACTCCTCTGGTGGTGACCCACGAGAATCGCCAGCAGGCCATCGTCAGCGCCACCGACCGGGTGCGGAGCTACGACCTGGAGAGCGGCAAAGTTCTCTGGGAGGTAGGCGGAATGACGGTCAACGTGATTCCAACACCGGTCCACATCGACGGCCTGGTGGTGGTGACCAGCGGCTTCCGCGGCAACGCTCTGCTGGCCATCCGTCTGGCCGGCGCCAGCGGCGATCTCACCGGCAGCGACTCCATCGTGTGGTCCCTGGACAAGGACACGCCCTACACACCCTCACCCCTGCTCTATGGTGAGCAGCTCTTCTTCACCAAGACCAACGACGGCATTCTCTCGAGCTACAACGCAGTCACCGGTGAGCACTACTTCGGCCCTGTGCGTCTGAACGATGTGCCGAATATCTACGCCTCACCCGTCGGCGCCGCTGGCCGGGTCTACTTCGCAGGGCGCGACGGGGCCACGGTGGTCCTCGAGCGGGGTCCGGATTTCAAGGTGCTGGCGACCAACGAGCTGGACGATGGTTTCGACGCTTCGCCGGCGCTGGTGGACAAGGAGATCTATCTGCGGGGCAAGAGTCACCTCTACCGCATCTCCGAGTAGAGCAGCGTCAGGAGTCGACTTCCGCCAGCTCGCCGGCTTGCCCCTGGTCGGCGCGGCGAAGCTTCTCTCCCAGACCCCTGGCCAGATTGCGGTAGAGCACCATTCCGATATCGGGACGCTGGCGAACCAACTCCGTCAGGTCGGCGCCCTTGAGAACGGCGGTACGGACATCGGTGCTGGCCACCGCCGTCGCCGAGTGGGGACTATCGGTCAGCAGGGCCACCTCGCCAAGGCACTCGCCTGGCGTGACGGTTCCCAGCGGCCTCTCCAGACCGCCGAGGCGAATCTCCACTTCTCCATCCAGGATGACGAAGGTCTCCGAGCACCCGCTACCCTGCTCGAAGATCGTCTGCCCCGCCCCGAAGCTGGCGTGTCCACTGGCCGCCGCCAACCGTTGCACCTGCTCCTCGGTCAGACCCGAGAAGAGACCGATCCGATCCAGCAGCTCACCGATCCTGGGCAGCATCTCCTGTCGCTGGAATCCGCGCAGAATCAGTTGTGCAAGATCTTCCACCGGGGGTACCAGCGTCATGGGGCCGGTATCGCAGGGAATCAACAGCCGGGCCATCTTCAGCACATCGAGACGCTCCACGCGGTGGAAGGCCATGGCCGGCACATAGGCGGCCGGCACGTACCCCGCCTCCAGCAGCGTGCGTTGCATGCCCGGGGCATGGGCACTGACATCGATCTCGACGTAGCACATCTCATACTCGTCCCGGGCCCGCGCCTCGAGCTCGTGTAACAGGACCCGCACGGCCTGCTCCTCCAGACAGATGAGCTCGAAGACCCGCACCATGGCCTCACAGCGGTCCAGGGTGAAGCCGATCGCGCCGGCAATGTGATCGCCTTCCCAGGCGATGAGGTAGTTGGAGTGCTCGGCCCGCAGCCGAAAGAAGCCATAGTGGAGACGCAAGGGACCAAAGATCTCGCGCTTTCGCAGCCGGCCCCGCTCGATCCTCAACAGCGACGAGTAGCCCTGGGCGCTCAGCTCCTGGATGGTGTACTCGCCTCCGTGTGGGTAGGGAGCGGCGTTCTCGTCGACGATGAAGTCTCGTTTGATGCCCACCTGGTCCATGGCCACACCAGCTAGCTGGTAGGCCTCGGGGATGATCCGCGGGTGGTTACGCCGCAATTCCAGAGCCTCTCCGAAGTACTGCACCAGCAGGGCGGTGTTCTCGCGATGACCGCCGAAACGCAGCTTCAAGGGGAGAAACCCCACCGGCGCGAAGCCGTGACGTAGACCGTTGGTCAGCGAGAATGGATGGGTGACCCGGGCCTCCATGAAGCCGACATGAAGCCGATCCTCCACCCGGCGGATCCGCTCCTGGAGCAGCATGCTGCCGATACCCTGGCCCCAGGCGGTGGGGTGGACCGCCAGACGACCGAACTCCCCCACCAGATCGGTGTAGGCACCGCTCTCGAGCACCACCGAGGCCGTACCCACGACCTTGTCCTTCTCCGAGTCCTCGGCCACCAGCACCAGGGTGTCGTCGGAGTAGATGAGCTTCTTGAGAAAGGGCTCTTCGTAGAACTCCGGATAGGCGTAGTCCTCGCCATAGGTGGATTCGAAGATCTCCCGAATCCAGCCTGCATCGCTCTCTTCAGCGACGCGGATACCGATCACGAGACAACTCCACCGAGGGTCTCCCGCAGGACTCTTCCCCCTTCAATGTCTGAGTCGAACCTATCAAGGATAGACAAAGTGCACGAAAAGTGCACCATCCCTAGGGGTGGGATCGGGGATCAGCGGATACTGGTCAGAATCAGATCGAGCAATGTCGCCCGCCGGGATCCCTTGAACAAAAACTGCGGGGTGGCGATGACCAGCAGCGCCGTCACCAGCGAGAGGACGATGATCCAGGTGACAGCCGGGCTGGGTGAGCCGATGCTGGCCAGGATACCCAGCGAAGCCAGGGCGAAGAGGGCCCAGTAAGCGCGCATCGCTCGTCGAGCGGACGGACGCAGTGAACCGCGAATCTCTCGGTGCAAGCGCCGATCGAGCTGCTCGCCGAAATCCTCCGACAGAGACGGCTGCTCGAGTCCCGACAGCGCCTCTCGCAGAATCCCGTCCAATCTGTGCTGGCCGATCTCGTTGCGGGATTCGGTCATCATTGGTCTTCTCCTCTCAAGGTCTTCCCCAGGCGCTGACGGCCTCGAAAGAGATAGGTCTTGACGGTATTGGGTCGGGCACCGAGCAGCTCACCGATCTCCGCCAACGAGGAGCCGTGCCAGTAGTGTAAGAAGAGGGCGGTGCGGTAGGGGTCGGGTAGGTCTTCGACCGCGTTGAAGACGGCTAGACGCTCCTCGGCACTGAGGTTGGAGGTTTCCGCTACCGGGCCGAGCGATCCGTCGGAATCCAGAAGCTGGTGTTGCCGCACCAGCCGTCGCCGATGATCCACCGCCGCGTTGTAAGCGATTCGATAGAGCCAGGTAGAGAACGAGCTCGCGGCTCGAAAGCGAGGTAGGTTCCGGAAGACCCGAACGAACGCCTCCTGCACCACGTCCTGGGCATCCCGGGTCAGCTTCGGCCCGAGGACCGAGGAGACCAACCGGAGAACCCGCGACTGGTAGCGTTCCACGAGCTCGGCAAAGAGATCGTTATTGCCGGTCTCCAGGAACTCGCCAATGAGGTCGTTGTCTTTCACGACTGCGGCCGGAGCCCGACACCGGGACCCTTGGTCCAACAGCATGAGTCCGGCGAGCAACTCGCTCCTCTCAGCTCCGCGGCTCGTCGTTGCCCAGCAGCTCGACAGCCGAGCGGCTCAGGGCATAGAAGAGGAGCAGACCGACACCGATCATGGCAGGCATGAAACCGACAGGCCAGATGTTGTTGAGATCGTTGTCGTCGGCCAGCCTGAAAGCGATCATCATGCCAACCCCGCCGAGCGTGCTCGCCAGACCGAGGCAGAGCGCCGAAAGACGCAGCCAGACCAGGGCTCGTCCATCCCTTAGGGAGGTCTCGCCGTTCCAGATCGCCAGCTCTTCCCGGTCGATCTCCACCAGGGGCACCTCCTGCTCCAGGGCCTTCAGCCGCTCCTGATGGGCCATCTCCCGCAGCTTCATCTTGTTCTTGTCGTCGATGGACTTCTTGATCAGGACGAAAGCCAGGATCCCGAAGAGGATCATGATGCCGAAGGTCACCGGGATGAATTCGTAGGGCATGCTCGTCTCCTTGCTGGTTACCGTTTCAAACAACCTTTGGACGGCTCAACCCACCCAGAGGTTGCAGCCGATAGGGAGGGGAATGAGGCAGTGGGCAGTGGGCACCGGGGAGTGGGAAATGGGGAGTGAGAGGTGGGAAGTGGGAACTGACGCAGTGACGCACTGGCGCAGTGGCGCAGTGAGGGCTTGTAACCCATAGCGGAGCGTCATCGAGGCCGTTCGGGTCCTCGGCCGTAGGCCTCTCGAGGAGACGCGGCACCAGGCCATAGCCCCTACCAGCCGGTGCAGTTGGAAAGCTGCCGACCGGGCTAGGAGGCGGCCACGAGTCGACCGTTGGCCAACGTGTCGTAGAGCGCTTCGAACTGCTGGCTCAGCTTGTGTCTGGGAGCCAGATCGATGAGCGGCCGGTGCGATTGGTGGGACTCGCGCATCTTGACCGAGGTGGTGATGAACGGCTCCAGCACCGGCAGGCCCTCCGTCCGCAGCTCCTCCACCAACTGCTGAGGCAAACGCGCCCGGCTCTGGAAGAGATTGACCACCACGCCCGCTATCTCGAGATCGGGGTTGTGGTCTTCGCGGATCTCGCGCACGGTGCCGATGAGTTGATAGAGGGCCCGGCGGGAGAACTCGTCGCAATCGAAAGGAATGATGCAGGTCTCGGCGGCGATCAGCGCCGAGGTGGTGAAGAAGTTGAGGGCCGGTGGGGTATCGAGATAGATGGCGTCGAACTCGGTCAGCTCGGTCAGGAGCTTGCGCAGCTTGTAGATCTTGTAGCGGGATTCGAGCTTCGGCTGCAGCTCGCCCAGGCCACGATCGGTCGGCAGGATGGAGAGGTTCTCGAAGGGTGTCGGATGGACCCAGGCCTGCGAATCCGTGCTCAGGAGGTGAAAACCCAGCAGCTCCTCGAAGAAGTTGGTCAGATTGGGCCGTGCCTCGGAGGCGTCGGGTCCCAGGAGATAGTGGCTGGCGTTGGCCTGGGGGTCGAGATCGACGATCAGAGTGCGATGGCCGCGAGCGGCGCTCACCGCCGCCAGGTTGCAGACGATGGAGGACTTGCCGACCCCTCCCTTGCGATTGAATACGACCTGGCGCATGAATCTCTCCCTTCTTCGGCAAGATGCCACAGGCACCCCCTTACGTCAAGCTGCGGCAAATCCGCGCCGCGGCGCGGAATCGCGACTTTCCTTTGCTCGCCTCCTTCAATACACTTCGCTGGCTGCAAGTTTCCGCGCCACCATGAATCCCGAGGAGAAAACCATGCATTCAACCACTTCCGCGGCGGTGTTCGTCGCTGCCCTGCTCGTCACCTTTGTCGGCGCCTGCGGTGGCTCACAGCCCGAGACCGCCCAGGCTCCCGAGACCGCCGAGTTGCCCCCCGATCACCCACCGATGGGTCAGACCGACCCCAATGCCATGCTGCCCACACCGGTCATGAGCGAAGGGGCCGCCCTGACTTGGACCATGCCCGCCGAATGGATCAATGAGCCGCCCTCCAACGTCATGCGCCAGGCCCAGTATCGGGTCACCGGTGAGGCTGGGGACGGCCAGTGCGTGGTCTACTACTTCGGTGCCGGCCAGGGTGGTGGACCCCAGGCCAATGCCGAACGCTGGGCGGACCAGTTCGAGCAGCCTGATGGGCGCTCCTCGCGGGAAGTCTTGATGACCGAAGTCACCGAGGTGGCTGGTATGCCGGTGCTGATGGTCGAGGTGAGTGGCACCTACAAGGAGGGCGGCATGATGATGACGGGTGGCCCGGAGACCATCAATCCGGACTACATGCTGAAGGCCGCCATCGTGCAGGGACCCGACTCCAACTGGTTCTTCAAGTTCACCGGACCCGAAGAAACGGTACGAGCCAACGCTGAGCAGTTCAACTCTCTCGTCCAGTCGGTTCAGGGTCCGGCCTAGCGCCGCCGCCCTGCTCGTCGCTCTCTTCCTGTTCGGGTGCACACGACCCGTTCCGGAGGAGGGTGCCCGTCCCGCCACCAGCCTGCCACGCTTGGTGATCGAGGGACGCGAAACCTCCGCCGAGCACGCCGCTCGGATCGAGAAGCTCGATCCGCGGCGGCTGTCCACGGCCATGGATCTCCTCGGCCTCAAGGAGTCGGGCGGAGAGATTCTCCTGGTCCTGGCTGCCGAGGATTCCCTGGCCGCTCGTAGCGCCCCGCCGTGGATCTCGGGCTACGCCTTCAGCGACCGGGACGTGGCCGTCCTCTTCCCGGCCCGGACCCCCTCCTATCCGGACTCGACCTTCGAGGAGCTGGTTCTCCACGAGGTGGGCCACATCCTGGTCCACCGCGCCGCCGCCGGAGGTCAGATTCCCCGCTGGTTCAACGAAGGACTGGCGCTCTATATCGGCCGCCCCTGGCGGCTCGGGGACCACTCCCGGGTCACCTGGGCCCTGGTCTCCGGCCGTCAGGTGTCGCTGCGGGATCTGGAGCCCTACTTCAACACCACCCGCGAGGCTGCCCGCCACGCCTACGCCCTGGCAGGAGCGTTCGTGCAGGATCTGGTCCAACGAGACGGCCCCGAGGCGGTCTCGGGGATCCTCGCTGCCGTCGCCTCGGGCCTGGATTTCGAGACCGCCTACTTCGATGTGACCGGCACCCGCTTGACCGAGGCCGAGCACGACTTCTGGAGCCGCCACACCTTCCTCTACCGTTGGGTGCCGGTCATCGGCAGCTCGGCCACCCTGTGGGCGCTCATCACCCTGCTGTCGCTGGTGGCCTTCCGTCGCCGGCGCGCCCGGGATGCGGCGCTGCGCCAGAAATGGGAAACCGAGGACGCTCGTTTTCTGCCGAGCGATGATGAGTGAGGCGAAGACGCAGTGACGCAGTGGGCAGGGGGCAGTGAGCAATGGGCAGTGACACAGTGTAGCGGCCGGCTGCCATCGCAGGGTGCCGCGTCTCTGGTCCGTTCGGGTCCTCGGCCTCCGAACGTCTCAAGCCTATCGAGCTGTGACCGTGGGCTCTCGACTCCGCTCTCCTTCGCCTCGGATCTGAGGTCGATTCATGACCACCGTGACGCGGCTCCTCGAGAGGCCTACGGCCGAGGACCCGAACGGACTCGACGACGCTCCATCATGGATACCGATCCAGAAACCCGTGCGGACATATCCCTGGGAGGCCGCTGTAGACGGTCGTTGGGAGGACGCCGGAACGGGGCTCTCGACGAGCACAGGGCGAAGGCCTACGCACACGAGTCTGATCCGGTGCGACGGAGAGCGCAGGGGAGCGCCGGACCCTCAAACGCCATGAGCGCGACCC
>CAJHZZ010000089.1_pt1 | contig 21479 bp, 24 predicted proteins | sample 9199071 | NCBI WGS metagenome assembly CAJHZZ01 (sample SAMEA7708275, study PRJEB35096) | sediment metagenome | biome: marine neritic benthic zone biome [ENVO:01000025]; feature: sediment [ENVO:00002007]; material: shallow marine sediment [ENVO:03000034] sea grass bed [ENVO_01000059] ...
CAGCCCGGTAGCTCCCGCCGGAACGACCATTACTTTGAGCGTCAACCCGACGCGGATCAATGTGGATGGCCAGGCCACGGCGACGGCCATCGTGCGTCGTGACAACGGCTCGCCGGTCAACCCTGGAACGGTCGTCAACTTCTCGACCACTCTGGGTCAGCTCGATCCAGATGATGCCGAGACCGACGATACCGGCGTAGCCGAGACGATCCTCAGAGGGGCCGGGCAGATCGGCACTGCCACGGTGACGGCCAGTAGCGGCGCCGCGGCCGCGGTCACGGCCGATCTGCAGATCGGCTCTCTGGCCTCGTCGATGACGCTCCAGGCCAGCCCGACGGCAATACCGCAGACAGGCGGAGAGGTCGATCTGCTGGCGGTGGTGAGAGACGATGCCGGACAGCTGCTGGAGAATCTGGCGGTGAACTACTCGACCAATGCCGGTCGGCTGGAGTCCATGGGCGCCCCCATGCTCACCAACGAAAGGGGTGAAGCGCGGGACAGGCTGTCGGTAGACGAGGTCGACATCATCGCCCTGGGCGACAGCTTCGTGACGGTCAGCGCCTTCGCGGCCACCTCGGAAGGAGAATCGCTGCTCGAGGCCACGACCGACATCGGCATCCGCGGTCTGATCTCGTTCATCTCGCTGCAGGTCACCCCGGGCTCGGTGGGAACCACCGGCGGAACCCTGGATCTGCTGGCGCTGGTCAAGGACGACGTGGGTCTGGGTGTGGCTGGAGCCCCGGTGAACTTCAATACCGAGGCCGGATCTCTCGCCTCCGGGGGCGCTGTGGTCTCTGCCGACGGCAACGGACAGGCGAGGGATACCCTCAGTGTTACTGCGCAGGACATCGATGCCCTGGGAACGCGGACCTTCAACGTCAGAGCCGAGACCATCGACTTCTCGGGTACGCAGTTGACGGCGGTCTTCCAGGTGCGGGTCAACACCGGTGCACCGATCGCTGACTTCACCTGGAGCGCGGTCAATCGAACGGTGACCTTTCTCAACAGCAGTACAGGGGATCAACCCCTCTCCTACACCTGGGATTTCGGCGATGGAACACCGGTGAGCACCCAGGAGAACCCGCAACACACCTACAGTGCCGATGGGACCTACCAGGTAACGCTCAATGTCTCCAACTCCAGGGGCAATGACGCCACCGTCCAGTCGGTGACGGTACCGCCCCCCTAGAGCGTGAGTGAGGTGCAGCAGGCAGTGGTGCTCTCGGCTCCGGGTCTCGAACCGGGAGAATCCGCCTGCTGATGTCGGATATAATCTGTCGGTCCCCGTCGGATGTGGTTGAATCGTGCGGTATGCGCACGGTTCTTGGCGATTGCCCGGGAACTGGAGCCTGACTGGGGGGGTCTAGCTGATGAGCGAATCCATCGAAGAGCTTCGAAAGCGCTGGGAAGACGATCCCAGTCCCCAGCTCTCTCTGCAGTTGGCCGAGGAGTATCGGCGCCTCGAACAGCCGGCCGATGCCGCGGGGGTCCTGACCAGGGCGCTCGAGGAGCATCCCGGCCATGTGGCAGCGCGAGTGGCCCTGGGGCGGTTTCGCTTCGAAATGGGTGATTTGGACGAAGCCTGTGGGCTTCTGGAGCGCGTGGTCAACGAGGATCCCACGCATCTGGTGGCCAGCAAGCTGCTGGTCAGTCTCTACCTCGAGCGCGGAGACCGGCGCCAGGCTCGGGATCGGCTGGATCTCTACAAGGTGCTCAACGAGGGTGATCCCGAGATCGAGCAGCTGGAAAGCAGGTTGAGCGGCGGCACCGATGCTCCGGCGGCTACCGTAGCCGAGGCGGCCCAGCTACCTGGAAACGGCGACCCCTTCAAAGATCTCTGGGCGGATCTCGATAGCGCCGCGTATTGGCAGGCCATTGCCGCTCAGGGGGTCTTCCCAGTGACCGGTCGTCCGTCGCTCCCCGAGTCTTCGGGCCCGTCGAGCCCGGTCGAGGAGTCGGCCCAGCCGGAGCTACCCGCGACCACGGTGACCCTAGGCAACCTGTTTCTCGAGCAAGGGCATCTCGAGGACGCTGAACAGGCGTATGGGCAGGTCCTGGAGAAGGAGCCCGACAACACGGCTGCCCAGGCAGGGATGGAGGAGGTCGAGCGACAGCGGACCGAAGACCTCGAAATGGCGGCCGAAGGCGTCGAGACCGTTGCCGTCCCCATGCTACTGGACGCGAACGGTCGCAAGATCGAGGCTCTGAAGGATTATCTGCGGCGAATTCGCGCTGCTGGCAACCGATAGTAGGTAGGTGGGCTATGTTTGAAGATCGTCTGCAGGGTATTTGCGGCAAGATCGAAGGTGCGGTCGCGGCCACCCTGGTCGACCGGGACGGCATTACGGTCGAGACCTACTCACAGAACGGGGAAATCGATCTGGAGGCGCTGGCGGCAGAGCTGTTGGCCCAGACCAGTACCATCGCCCGGGATCATCGCGAGCTCGATCTCGGTGAGCTGCGGCAGCTATCCGTGACCACCGACCGCTATACGATTCTCTTGAGCTCGCTGACCGGCAGCTACAGCCTGCTGCTGGTCCTGAGCGATGAGGGTAGCTATGGCCGGGCTCGGTTCGAGCTTCGTCGGGCGCTCCTGCAATTCGAATCCGATCTGGTGTGATCGAACCGCTGGGTGAGGTAGGGGGAATAGATTGGTGCTGACTTTCGAGCAGATCAAGGAGTTGATCGATCTCGTCTCGGAGCGAGATCTCCAGGGTGTCGAGATCGAGCGATCAGGATTTCGCGTCAAGATCGATGGCAGGGCCGAGACCGTCGCAGCGGTGACTGCGGCGGAGACAGCGGTGAGCCCCTCATCGCCGGCAGTCGAGAGCCCCGGGGTACCGGCGGTTGCCAGCGCCGGAGAGCCGGCGTCGACCGAATCCACTGCGGAGGATCTGGCGGCGGAGGGTCTACATCTACTGCGCTCTCCCATCGTCGGCACCTTCTACACCTCGCCGAGTCCCGACGCCGACCCCTACGTCCGTGTGGGCGACCGGGTCAAGCGAGGCCAGGTGCTGTGCATCGTCGAAGCCATGAAGCTGATGAACGAGATCGAAGCCGACGAGGACGGGGTGATCGACAAGGTCTTTCCCAAGAACGCCCAGCCGGTGGAGTACGGCGAGCCTCTGTTCGCGGTCCGTTCCGAGTAGTCCGGCCGCTCAGATCCCCTGGTGATGTTCAAGAAGGTCCTTATCGCGAACCGTGGAGAGATCGCTCTGCGGGTCATTCAGGCGTGTCGTGAGCTGGCGGTCGAAACCGTCGCCGTTCACAGCACCGCCGATGACGATTCGCTGCATGTGACCTATGCCGATGAGGCCATCTGCATAGGGCCGCCACCCTCGAGCGAGAGCTACCTCAACGTCTCCAGCATCATCGCCGCGGCCGAGGTGACGGGTGCCGATGCCGTGCATCCTGGGTATGGTTTCCTGGCTGAGAACGCAGCCTTCGCAGAGGTCCTCGGAGAGTGCAACCTGGCCTGGATCGGGCCGCCACCCGAGAGTATTCGGATGATGGGCGACAAGGCCAAGGCCCGGCAGACCGCGGCCGAAGCCGGCGTACCCGTTCTCCCCGGCAGCGAGGAGCCGCTGGCCGACTTCGCGGAGGCGCAACGGATCGCCACGAGAGTCGGTTACCCGGTGATCCTCAAAGCTGCCGCTGGTGGCGGCGGTCGCGGAATGAGAATCGTGCAGGACGAGCAGAGTCTGGAAGCGCAATTCAGTACCGCCAGCGAGGAGGCCCTGAAGGCCTTTGGTGACGGTTCGATCTATCTGGAGCGATATCTGGTCGAACCTCGGCATATCGAGTTCCAGATCTTTGGCGACCAGTATGGCCATGTGATTCACATGGGGGAGCGGGAGTGCTCGATTCAGCGACGCCACCAGAAGCTTGTCGAGGAAGCACCCTCTCCGGCCTTGACACAGGAATTGCGTGACGAGATGGGCGCCGCGGCAGTCAAGCTGGCACTGGCTGCCGGCTACTACAACGCCGGCACGGTGGAATTCCTGCTCGACCATGACGGGCGGTTCTACTTCATGGAGATGAACACCCGGATCCAGGTGGAGCATCCTGTCACCGAGATCGTCACCGGCCTCGACCTGGTCAAGCTGCAGCTTCACATCGCAGCCGGTGAGCGACTGGATGTACCCAGCGGTCTCAAGGCGCGGGGGCATGCCATCGAATGCCGCATCAATGCTGAGGATCCAGTCCGTTTCACTCCCTCTCCCGGCGCTATCACCACCTTTCATCCGCCAGGTGGTCCCGGGATCCGGGTCGATACCCACGTCTACGAGGACTACTTCATCCCACCCTTCTACGACTCGCTCATGGCCAAGCTCATCGCCTATGGCCAGACACGCGATGAAGCCATTGCCAGGATGGAGAGGGCCCTGGATTTCTTCGTGGTCGAAGGGGTCAAGACCTCGCTGCCGCTCCACCAACGGATCCTGCGGGATCCCCGTTTCAGAGCCGGGAATCTGTCCACACGATTCATGGAGCGTCTTCTGGACACGGGGGACGCCTCCGCCGGCGCTAGCTCGACCGTCGCTGGCAGTGCCGGGGAGAGCTGAGGTTGGGCAACGAGCCGGCACGGCTCACTCGCTGTGAGATTCATCTGATGGAGGGTCGGCGATGAGCCAGCAGGAGCAGTTCAGTTCGCGTTGGGGCCTGGTTCTGGCTACCCTGGGAATGGCTGTCGGAACCGGTAACATCTGGCGCTTTCCTCGCATAGTGGCTACCAACGGTGGCGGCAGCTTTCTGGTGGCCTGGGCGGTCTTCCTCCTCCTCTGGTCGATTCCCTTGATGATCGTGGAGTTCTCCTTCGGCAAGCGGGCGCGCCGCGGCACGGTCGGCGCCTTCCGCCTTTTGGCCGGTCCCAATACCGCCTGGATGGGTGGCTGGGTCGCTTTCTGCGCGGCCGCCATCATGTTCTATTACTCGGTGGTGGCGGGGTGGTGTCTCCGCTATCTGGGTGCCGCCGTACTGGGTCAGCTGCGCGGCGACGAATCGGAGGCTTTCTGGTCGGCCTACGCCGGCTCTGGTTCGGCATGGCTGACCCACGTAATCGCCCTGTCCCTGGCAGTGGCCGTGGTGTGGTTCGGAGTCCGCGGCATCGAGCGGGTGGCCAAGGTCCTCATCCCATCGCTCTTCGTGCTGGTGGTGGTGCTGGCGATCCGCGCGGTGACTCTTCCCGGAGCCGTTGCCGGGTTGGAGTTCCTGTTTCGACCCGATTGGAGCGCGCTCGCCGATGTCCGGATCTGGCTCCAGGCGCTGACCCAGAACGCCTGGGACACCGGTGCTGGATGGGGTTTGATTCTGACCTACGCCATCTACATGAAGGCCCGCGAGGACATCCCTCTCAACGCCTTCCTGATCGGATTCGGCAACAACAGTGTCTCGTTGTTGGCCGGGATCATGGTGCTTTGCACCGTCTTCGCCATCAATCCCGGGGCCAGGAGCGAGATCGTCGGTGCCGGTAACGAGGGGTTGACCTTCATCTGGATGCCGCAGCTCTTCGACCAGATGCCCGGCGGCGCCTTCTTCATGGTGTTCTTTTTCCTGGCGCTGACCTTCGCCGCCGTCACCAGCCTGATCTCCATGGTGGAGCTGGTGTCACGCATTCTGATGGACGCGGGGCTGGAACGGCGCAAGGCCGTCTCCATTGTCGGACTGGTGGGGCTGGCCCTCGGCACGCCCTCGGCGCTCTCGCTGGCGTTTTTCCACAACCAGGATTGGGTCTGGGGTGTGGGCCTGATGCTGTCGGGTCTCTTCTATGCCTTGGGAGCTCGCAAGTTCGGTCTGGAGAGGTTGCGACGAGAAACGGTCAACGGGGAAGGGGCCGATCTGAAGGTGGGTCGTTGGTGGACCTTCCTGGTCGGCGTGGTGGTGCCCATCGAGGCCGTGATCTTGATGCTCTGGTGGCTGTGGGAGGCCCGGGGCTGGAATCCCGAGAGCTGGCTCAATCCCTTTCTACCCGATTCGGCGGGCACCGTCTTGTTCCAGTGGGCCATCGCTCTGGTGGCCCTGCTGGCGCTGCAACGCTGGCTCGGCCGAGCAGCCAGGCGTGATGGAGAGGAGGCGGCAGAATGAGCGGTTCGGCGATTCTCTTCATGATCGGCATCTGTACTTTCATCTGGGGCGGTTTTGTGACCCTGTTGGTCAAGGCCATCCGGAGTGAGGGTCGCAAGACCGAAGGCTGACGCGCCGCGCCATGCATGTGTATCTGACCGGCTTCATGGGGTCTGGCAAGACCACAGTCGGCAGGGAACTGGCCGAGAGGCTCGGACGATCGTTCGTGGATCTCGACGGTGTCATCGAGGCCCGGGAGGGCGTGACCATCGCCGAGATCTTCGAGACCAGAGGGGAGGCGGAGTTTCGGCGCCTGGAATCAGCGGCGCTGTGCGATCTCGACGATTCCAGTCCCAAGGTCGTGGCGACGGGTGGAGGGATTGTGGGAATCGAAGAGAATCGCCGCTGGATGAGCCGCCACGGCATCGTTGTCTGGCTGGACATCGACTTCGAGGCGATCGTGGAACGGCTCGGCCCGGCGGAAGCGGCGAAACGTCCACTCTTCGAGGATCTGCACCAGGCTCGGGCACTCTTCGAAAGGCGACAGCGGGAGTATGGTGACTCGGACCTGCAGATCGAGGTATTGTCAGCGGACTCGGCAGCCGCTGTGGCCGCCAAGATCGCAAAAAGCCTGACGGATCGAGAATGCGGTATCTGATCATCGCCGACATGCACGGCAACTGGGACGCGCTGGTGGCGGTGTTGGAGGACGCTCGTACCCGGGGCTTCGACGAGGTCCTGGTGCTCGGGGATCTGGTCGGCTACGGGGCCACCCCCAACGAGGTGGTGGAGGAGCTAGGTCGTCTGGAGATTCCGTACCGCGCGATCCGCGGCAATCACGACAAGGTCGTGTCCGGGATCGACAGCGGTCTCAATTTCAATCCCACCGCCTTGACGGCGGCACGTTGGACTACAGATGAATTGACCGAGGAGAATCTGGAATTTGTCCGCGGTCTCGTCCAGGGACCGGTTCAGGTGGCAGACGATCTACTGATCTGCCATGGTTCGCTTCTCGATGAAGATGAATACCTGTTGGCCGCCGTCGATGCGGCCGAGAGCCTCCACTCGGTCGACGAGCCACTCGTCTTTTTCGGTCATACGCACATTCCCTCCAAGTTCGCCTATCGGGAGGAGGACGGACAGATGGACGTCGCTGTCCTGGAGGGTGACGAGGTCGTCGTCCAGTTGGAGCCCGGGGTGCGATACATGCTCAATCCGGGTTCGGTCGGGCAGCCTCGGGATAGGGATCCGCGGGCCGCCTACATGATCTACGATTCGTCCGACCAGCAAGCAACTCTGCATCGAATCGAGTACCCGGTGGAACAGGCGCAAGAGCGAATCCGCGGTGCTGGATTGCCCGACATTCTGGCCGATCGATTGGCTGTAGGTATCTAGCGGCCCTCGTCAGGGGTGGAAGAGATCGCTACCAGCGTGGTCCTGATCACGGTCGATACTCTGCGGGCGGACAGGCAGGGTCTTGCCGGCCGCTAGCCACCATCGAATCCCGGCCCTGTCCGACGAACTACCTAGCGAGGGTGAGGCGCACCGGTTGGCCCAGCGAGGCGTCGACCTCTGCTACCAGATCCGCTGGATCCGTTGTCGCGATATCTCCGTCGGTGTCGACCTTGGCAATCAACCGGCCAGTGACGGGTAGCTCTGCCCCCATCATGCTGTCGTCGGCTCCCAGGGAGATCTGCACCGGGAATCTCGGTCCGGTAATCCGTCGAGCGGCCACCGGTGGACCACTGCCCTCGGGGCGGAGGAAGACGAAGAGTGTCGATTGCGGCGCCACCGAGGTACCCGCTGCCAGCTCGATGGTCATGGGATAGCCGTTGGGATCCACTGGCGGTTGGGCAGGTCGACTCGCCGACGCGCTGTTTGGCGGTGCAGGGGAAGCCATCCCGGCAGGCTGAGAGGCTCCCGACTGCGCCATTTGGATCAGCTCCTCGAACTCGGAATCGCTTCCGCCCGCCATCTGCAGACCCATGTCCCAGGTGTCCAGTGCCTGGCCCACCTCACCCGACTGATAGAGGGCGAGTCCTCGGTATATCAACGCCTGTCGATGATCCGGATGCTGGGCCAGTACCTGGTCGAGAATCCCGACCGCCTGCTCCGCCTGCCCCATGGTCAGTCGTACGATCCCATGGACGAGAAGGCCATCGGGGTCCTCCGGCGCCTGCTGCAGCACCTGGCTCGCCTGGTTGAAAGCCTCGAAGAACTGACCCGCCGCCACGTAGGTAAGGGCCAACTGCTTGCGGGCCAGTAGATCGCCGGGATCGGCCACCAAGCGGTTCTGGAGATCGGCGAGCTGTGCCGTGACCTCTGGGGGTACCTCGATCTGCCCTTCATGGGGAGGTTCACCAGCCGCTTCGGTCGGGGTGGCCTGTGGACCCATTCTCGGTCCCGGTTGGGCATCTTCGACCGCCCAGTAGACCAATAGAGCCACCACGGCCACCATGGCGGCGCCAAAGGCAAACCCGACCAGAAGTGGGTTTCTCGTCCGTGGCTTCGCTTCGGTCTGCGGCGGTGCGGACTCGCCGTCGGTTGCCACGTCGACCCGCCGCGAAGCGGCCTGACGGGACTTCTGCGGCACCTCTCCCTGGATCAGGTCGATATCTCGCAGCGTCAGGGCCGCCGCATCTTCGAGGGCCTGGATCTCTTCATCGCTCAACTTGTCCTCATCGGCGGCGCGGATGCGGCGATACAGATCGTCCCTCCGAGCCTCCAGGTCCCTGAGCTTCAGGAGGAGATCGGGGGAGTCGGCAGCTGCCGCCTTCTTTTGATTCTTCTGACCTCCCTGTCCACGCATCTTGATGGCCAGAATCCCGCCGAGGAAAAGACCCGTGGCGAGAACCACCAGACCGGGCAACCAGATCGACTCGTTCATGAGGAGATCTCCCGTCGTACGCGCTCCCGGTAGTCGGCCAGATCGTCTTCGGGGGCGCTCTCGGTGGTCGTCTCCTCCGGCCTGGTACGCAGTCGGTAGGCGACCAGGCACACTCCCAGCAGCAGCGCTGCGATGGGTGCGATCCAGACCATCAGATTGAAGCCTGTGGGTTTGGGCTCGAGCCGGATGAACTCCCCATAGGAGGCCTCGAAGTAGAGGAGGATCTGCTCGTCGGTATAGCCGGCGGCGATGAACTGCCTGACCTCCTCCTTCATGGCGAGGGCGATCATGGTCCCCGAGTCGGCGATGGAGAGCCCCTGGCAGACCGGGCAGCGCATGACGCTGGTGAGCTCTTCGGTCCGTCGCTCGAGCTCCGGACCGCTCACCGGGTTGCCCTGCGGCTCACCCAGGGCAGCCAGGTTGTCCACTCCGAGAGGTTCCTGACCGCCGACCCGATCGGCCGTGGCGCCGATCAGCAGGATTCCGCACAGCAGGAAGAGGATCTGTCGTTGAGTCATGGCGAATCTGCTTCTAGAGAAGATTGTCGAGCTTGCGAGCGAGGAAGTCGGGATGCACCGTTCCTACCAGCTTCTCGACGATGATTCCGTCTCTATCGATGAAGAAGGTTTCAGGGGCGCCATAGACGCCATAAGCCACGGCCACGCTGCCCTCTAGATCGAGGAGGGTCGGTCCCCATTCACCCCTGGCGTCGATAAAGGATTGAATCTTCTCGACCTCGTCGTGGTAGACGATGCCGAGGAACTGCACGCGACCCTCGTAGCGGCGAGCGGTAGCCTGCAGAACCGGGTGCTCGGCGATACACGGCTGGCACCAGGTGGCCCAGAAATTGAGAAAGACCGGTGTACCGCGGAGATCCTCGAGCTGCACCAGCTCGCCATCGAGCCCTCGCAGGGAGAAATTGGGGGCCGGCTTGCCGACCAGCGGAGAATCGAGGGCTCTGGGGTCCTTGCCGAAGGACAGAGCCAGGAAGATCAACAGCGGCACTACGATCAGAGCGCCGAAGATCAGAACGAGACGATTCATGAGGTGGCTGCCTCCATGACCGGTGATTCTTCGACCACCCGCACCTTCCTAGGGGGGACCAGACAGACGCCGGTTCCGAGGACCATGACGAAGACACCGATCCAGATCCAGTAGACGGCCGGAGTGACGATGGCTTTCAGCCCCAGGCGTCCCATTTCGTCGACATTCATGACCGTCAGATAGAGGTCGTGGGTCAATGTCGAGCGCACGGCCGGAGTGCCGATGGGCTCGCGTTGCGTGGCGTAGTGGTTGAGTGCCGGTTCCAGGTAACCCTTGGGCTTGCCGCCCCGCGCCAGGGCCACAGTGGCCTTCTGGGAGGTCATATGGGGTTGCCGATCCAGCCGGGCTCGCTCGAAGGTGAGCTGGTAATCCGCCACGGTAGCCGCCTGTCCCGGAGCCAGAGTGGTCTCCATCACGACCTGATAATTGGCCGAGATGGCGATGGCGACGAAGGTGATGATGACGCCGAGATGCACCAGATAGGCGCCGACCCGACGCGGTGCCCGACGAAAGGAGCGATCTACCGCCTGCGGCACCTTTTCTCCCTTGCGAACCCGGACGCGAGCCGGCCGGAAGATCTGGTCCAGAGTCACCCAGAGAGCGTAGCCCGCCAGCGCGCCGGTCAGCAGAACGCTGGGGTGACGTCCACCGAGCAGAGCGGTGATGGCCAGAGCCACCAGCGCGGCCGGTAGCGGCATCAGCAGGGACCGGCGCACGGACTTGCCGTCCGAGCGACCCCAGGGCAGGGCCGGCCCGATTCCCATCAGGAGCAGCAAACCCATACAGATGGGCACCGCCATGCGATTGAAATAGGGCTCGCCAACGCTCACTTTCACGCCGCGCACGGCTTCGGCGATGATCGGGAACAGAGTACCGATGAGGACCGTGAAGGTGAAGGTGACCAGCAGCAGATTGTTGACCAGGAACGCTCCCTCCCGGGCGACGACTGCGTCCTCTGTCGGCTCGGACACCAGAGTGTCGACTCGCAGACTCAGGAGGACGACGACACCGACGAGACAGATTCCGAGGAAGGCCAGGAACATGGGACCGATGGGGCTCTGAGTGAAGGAATGAACCGAATTCACTACTCCGGAACGGGTCAGGAAGGTCCCCAGAATCGTCAGCAGAAAGGTAACCATGATCAAGATCGTCGTCCAGGCCTTGAGGGTCCCTCGCCGTTGCATGACCACGGCCGAGTGCAAGGCCGCGATGGCGGTCAACCAGGGCAGAAACGAGGCGTTCTCCACCGGGTCCCAGGCCCAGTAGCCGCCCCAGCCGAGCACCTCGTACGACCACCAGCCACCCAGCATGATGCCCATGGTCAGAAAGGATGTGGGCACCAGCAGCCAGTTGCGCAGCGGCCGCAGCCAGGTCGGCCCCAGCTGGCCCCGCAGCAGGGCGGCGACCGCCATGGCAAACGGCGCCGTCATCCCCACATACCCCAGGTAGAGCAGCGGCGGGTGGACGATCATCAAGATGTGGTTCTGTAGCAGCGGATTCGGTCCCGGACCATCGCTGGGGATCGGTGCCGGAGTCGCTCGAAAAGGGTTGGCCGGGCCGGCAATGAGGAAGGTGAAGAAGAGCCCGACCAGAAGCATGGTTCCCAGGGTGTAGGCCAGGTAGTCCTCGTGCCCTTGCCGCTGAAGATAGGTGACGGCGGCGGTGAAGATGCCGAGGACCAGACCCCAAAAGAGAATGGAACCCTCCAGAGAGGACCAGAGCGACACGATGGTGATGTGCAGGGGTATCGCTAGCGAACCGACGTTGGCCACATACGAGACCGAGAAATCGTGCGTGATGAGGGCATATTCCATCACCAGGTTGGCGGCCAGCATCAGGAAGGCGAAGGCATAGGCCAGCCGGCGGGTCCACTGGAGCCCGGTGGCCGAACGGGTAGCACCGGCCACGAATCCGATGGGCGCTCCTGCCGCACAGGTCAGAAGCGCCATCAACACGAGGGCTAGGCCGATCTGGCTGGTGCTCATCCGTCTTCACTCCCCGGCGGTTCCTTGCGGCTCTTCTCGAACTGCATGCTCTTCATCAGAGCCTCCATCTCGAGGTCCTCGCCCTCACCCGGGGCTCGATACTGGTTGTCGTGCTTGACCAGCAGCCGGTTGGTCTCGAAACTTCCATCCTTGCGAACCGTCCCTTCGACGACTACACCGACTCCTTCACGAAACATTGCCGGCGGTACGCTGCTGGTGACAATGGGAACGGAGGCGCCGCCGTCGGTGACCGCAAACTTCAAGGTCAGCCCGTCGGCGGAACGATCGATGGTTCCCGGCTCGACCAGACCACCCAGTCGAATGGTGGCACCGATAGCTTCGTCTCCGGCGTCCTCGAGCTCGCTGGGGCTCCAGTAGTACACCAGGTTCTCACCGATTCCACCAAAGGCCAGAAAGGCCAGAACGCCAGCGCTGATCAGCACTGCGGCGACTGCCATTACCATGCGGCGAGTTCTTTCCCTGCTCATGTTTCAGTCCTCTTCTGTGTTGTGGGATTTGCGGAGGCGGTAGATGAGACTCCAGATATAGCCAGCCAGACCCGCCCCGGTTACCGCGTAAGCTGCAACGACATAGCTCCAACCACCAATGATAACGCCTTCAGACATTTTCCAGACCTCCCACGGGAGCCATGCGTGCCGGCTCGTCTACGCTCTCGCTCTCACGGCGGACCATTTCCAGCCGCGCCCGCTGGGTCACCATCCAGATCACCAGCAGAAAAAGGGCGATGGAGTTTATGCGTAGGGGCCACACCATGCCCATACTTACGGTTTCGGGTGTCGATTGGACCTGATGGAGGCTCCGCCACCAACGCACGCAGAAATAGACCAGCGGCACGTCGATGAAGGCGACCAGGGCCGCGATGGCTGTCCAGGTCGCCCGCCGATTGGGGTCGTCGACGAAGGATCGCAGGGCCAGCACTCCGGCGAAGAGTAGAAGCATGATCAGCGAGGTGGTGAGGCGTACATCCCAGTCCCACCAGACCCCCCAGGTGGGCTTTGCCCAGATGCTGCCCTGGATCAAGAGCAAGGCGTTGAGGACGACACCCACCTCGATGGTGCCGACCGTCAAGGCGTCCCACTTGGGTTTGTGTTGCCAGAGGGAGGCGATGGCGAATCCGAAGGCGAAGGTGTAGCAAAGCATGCCGTTCCAGGCGCTGGGCAGATGGACGTACATGATGCGCTGAACATCGCCCATGTAGCGCTCCGATGGTGCAATGAACAGACCCATGAAGCTGCCGACCAGTAGCATCAGCAGCCCGATGAGGCCGAAAAGGTGAATTCGAGTCATCCGTTGGCTCATGAGCCCTCCTCGATAGCGTGCGGAAACAGGAGACCGCACAGGCTCCAGTAGATGATGGCGAAGCTCGCCAATAGCAGAGTCCAGGACTGGATCTGGGACATGGGGTCGCCATTCAGCACCAGCGACACCGACTTGACGGATCCCATCAATACCGGGATCACCAGGGGAAACAAGAGCAGGGGAAGCAGAACGTCCTGGCTCTGCAAGCGACTGGTCATGGCCGCGTAGAGGGTGCCGGGGGCCGAGAGGCCAGCGGCTGCCAGCGTCCATAATCCGAAGAGGGTCAGGAAACCAACTGCATCGAGTTCGACGGAGTAGAGAATCAGTGCCACGGGGGTCAGTACCGGTGCCAGGAGCATCAGGAAAAGGGTATTGCTGAGGCACTTACCATAGTACAAGGCGACCGGATCCACCGGTAGCAATAGCAGTCCTTCTATGGCTCTCTGCTCCTGCTCCACCCGGAAGCTCTCAGAGAGTCCCAAGGTGGAGCTCAGCAGCAGTGCCAGTACCAGGAAGCCTCCGGCGGCTGCCCGCAGCATGACGCTGTCGGGACCGACAGCAAAGGAGAACAGCAGAAGCGTCACGATGCCGAAGAGCAGCACCGAGATAATTCGAGAGCGTCCCCGCCACTCGAGCAGGAGATCTTTACGCACTACCGCCAGAGCCTGGCGAGCCAGTCTCATGAGGCCAGTCCCATCTGTCGAACCATCTCGTTGGCAGCGCCCTGCCAGATGATCTGACCCTGCTTGAGATACATGGCCCGCTCACACAGTCTGGCGGCCCGGGGCAGATTGTGGGAGGCGACGATGACGGTCTTGCCAGCCTCCTTGTAGCTGCGGACCCAGTCCTCGATCAGCCGCTGCCCGGCCGTGTCCAGGGCCGAGAACGGCTCGTCCAGCAGGACCAACCGAGGACTCTCGAGTCGGGTTCTGAGGAGAGTCAATCTCTTCTTCATACCTGCCGAGAAACCACCCACACGATGGTTCTGGCGGTGTCCCAGATCGACCTCTTCCAGCAGATCTGACAGCTCCTCTGGAGTGTGTCGGTCGCTGCCGAGCCGCGACCAGACCTGGACCGTCTCGAGGGCCGTCAACTGGCTGTAGAGATAGTGATCGTGCCCTACCAGAGAGAGGGTCTGCCGACAGGTCAAGAGCTCCTTCTGCGGATCGTGTCCAAAGATCTGGATCTTGCCCTGGGTAGGCCGGTAGAGGCCAGCCAGCAGCCGCAGCAAGGTGGTTTTGCCCGAGCCGTTGGCACCCGCCAGCAGCAGGGTCTGTCCTGCCTGCACCTCGAGGTCGCAGTGGGCAAGGGCCCACTGTCTGCCGAAGCGCTTGCCGAGTCCAGAGGTGCGGATCGCGGTGGCTGAGTTTTCGGTGCCGGTCATCGTTCTGATATCTGGGCCCGTCCCTGACAGGACCCTCGGAGGATGGTGCTCGAGTCGTGGTCCCTACGGCAGATCCGCTTCTGTCATCCCGTGAGATTCGGCAATGTCGCCAAGGCCAGCGATTGGGGGCTCTTCAAGCGGAAATCTTGGTGTGAGGTGCCGGGCCGACGTCCTCAAATACAGGTGAACTCTAGCAGATTCACACGTCTATCAGCACCACCCACGAGGGTAGGAACGGCTTGCTGTACGAGGGGGTAGGGCATACCATCAACCGCATGAGATTCGGCTGGATCGGAGCTGCATCGTTGGTGGCTCTGATGGGTTGCGCGAGCAGCGAGCGGCCCGCCCAACCCCCCACTTCCGCGCTTCCCGAACCCCCGGGTCTACGCGAGCAGGGGCTGCTGCTGTTGATGTCGGATCGGCGTTACTACGATTCGTTCTCGGTCGGCTCCATTCGGTTCGAGAATCCAGAGCTGCAGGACTCCTTGGCGGTCGCCCTGGGCCGCATAGGAGACGAACGGGGCCTGCCGCTGCTCCAGACCCTGCTGGTGGAGGGTGAGCCGCAGGTTCGCCGGGAGGCAGCCTTCGCCATGGGGCTCCTGGGAGATCGTGGAAGCGTTCCCCACCTGCTCGGGGCGGTCTCGGACACGGACACTGAGACAGCCATCTGGTCCGTCGCCGCGCTGGCGGAGCTGGGCGTCGAGCCGCAGCGAGTCGTCGAGGCCCTCGGGTCCCAGACATCGGCGGCTCGTTGGGCTCGGCTGGCGCCCTCTCTCTTCCGCTTCCCGCCGCCTCAGATCCAGGGTCTGGCCGCCGAGGGTCTGGCAGTTCAAGATCCTGCAACGAGAGCAATGTCGAGCTTTGCCCTGGCTCGGAATCCGCAACTCGAGTCCCTCGAGCTTCTACGTTCCCTGATCGAGGACCGCGATCCGTGGATCAGAGCCTGGGCGGCCCGCTCGCTGGGGCAAATCGGAGACCGCAGCGACATGGCGCGCCTCCGTATCCTGCTGGAGGACAATCAGCCGGAACCGGTGATCCAGGCCCTGAGAGCGGCTCGTCGTCTGGTGAGCAGCGGTATGGCCGCTCCACCCGCGGCTTGGCGACCCCGAATCCTGACTCTTTTTGCCGATCCACGTCCCGGTGTAGCGGTGACTGCGTTGGAGGCTTCGGCCAGCTGGTTGTTGGACGAGGCTCTCGGCGAGGCGCTGGAGACGACGGTTCAGAGCGGCTCTCCGAGACGCCAGGAGGTGGCTCTGATGGCTCTGGCCGAAGGCGGAGACCCGCGGGCCGCGGACTATGCGACCCGACTGGTCACGGCAACCGACGAACGACGTCGTGCGCTGTCCGCGACGGTGGCCGCGCGCTTGCACGACCTGGAGATTCTCCAGTACCTGAGCCTGGACGAGAGCCCGCTGGTGCGTGGCGCCGCCCTGTCCGGATTGCTGGACAAGCGCTCACCGGAGTCGACGCAGGCGGCGCTCCGGGCTCTGGAGGACGACGATCCCGGAATCCGCGCGCAGGTGATGGAGTGGCTGATCGAGAATCCGGTGGCACCGGCCGACCTCGTGAGCCGTGCCATCATCGGACCGGGTAACCGCGAGGTCACGGCGCTAAGACTCTACGGCGTGCGAGCCCTGCAGGAACGAGGTCGATCACAACCTCTGGAGCGCGGTCTGGTGGTGGAGAACCTGGAGTCGTTGGCCAGCGTCGGTGAGTACCCGGCTCGCCGCGAAGCCTCCCGGGCCCTTGGAGAGCTGGAACGTCCTGAGCCACCGGTGGCGCCCGCGGGATCGAACAAGAACACCTCGACCTACATGCAGGTGGTCCTGCAGACGGACAAAGAGCATGTCGTACGAATCGAGACCAGCCGGGGCGAGCTGCGGGTTAAGTTGGAGTGCGATCAAGCCCGCATGACCTGTCTGAACTTCCTGCAACTCGCCCGGCAGGGGTTCTACGATGGTCAGATCTTCCATCGGGTGATTCCTGATTTCTTGGTCCAGACGGGCGATCCCCGCGGCGATGGGTGGGGTGGGCCGGGCTACACCATCCGCGACGAGCTCGGCCGCACGCGGTTCGAACCTGGGGTTCTCGGCATGGCGAGCTCCGGTCCCGATACGGCGGGGAGTCAGTTTTTCATCACCCTCTCCCGACAGCCGCACCTGGATGGTCGCTACACGGCTTTCGGCAGGGTGATCCATGGGCTGGATATCCTCGGACAACTGGAGCAGGGTGAACGCCTCGAACGGGTCACGGTCGTTCGATAGACTGCCGGCCAGATGTTGTCTCGAGAACTCATCCAAGGGACCGGTACGAGTCTGGGGATTCTGTTGCTGTCGACGATCCAGGCTGCTGTCCCGGTCGGCGCGTCCGGAGTCGAAGCCGCGGCCTCCGAGGATCCCTTGCTTCTGGGTCCGGTAACCAGGCAGCAGATCGAGGCCACCATGCCCGAGTGGGTCGCGAACACCGTTGAGGCTGCGCCGGATTCAGCGGCCGCCGAGTCGCTGGTGGCAGCACTGCCAGGCGCCGAGGTGACGGTCTACTTCGGTACCTGGTGCTCGGATAGCGGCCGCGAGCTGCCGCGGCTCTGGCGGGCTCTGGACGATCTCGGAGTGCTCGACCCACCCGAAATCCGCTACATCGGTGTCGATCGCCAGAAAACCGCACCGGCAGGCGTGGAAAAGGACGCCAATCTGCTGCTGGTGCCCACCTTCGTGGTCCATCGGGGAGGTCGAGAGGTGGGTCGGGTCGTCGAGTCGGCGCCCCATGGCATCGAGAGAGATCTGGACGACCTCTTGAGCGATCGGACCAATGGCCTGATCACCGGTAGTGAAGACCCGATCCTCACCGAGGGGGATCACTGAGGTGACCCATCTCGGTTGGCTTCTCCAGTTCTTGGCCCTGATCGTGGTGGGCAGCGCTCTGCTCATCGGTCTGGCCTACGGCTCCATGTCGACCGAGCTCACCCTGCTCGCCGTCGGAGGGGGCCTGTTCCTGATCGGCCGCAAGCTCGGCGAGGACCGGGACTGAGCGCGAGGCGATTCGGACCATGACCAGGAGGAAGAGAGTTTTGGTCCTCGGAGACCTGCCTGGTAAGGGACCGGAACGGCTCGCCGAACGCTGCGAAGTGACCTGGATATTGGACGGGGTGGCGAGCGAGGAGGAGCTGGCAGGTCTGATCGGCGGGTTTCATGGGCTGCTGACTTTGCTGACCCAGAGAGTCGGTGAGACGGTGCTGGCCGCGGCCGACCAGCTGGAGATGGTCGCCAACTGTGCGGTGGGCGTCGACAACATCGATCTGCGGGCCGCATCTCGACACGGGGTGGTGGTGACCAACACCCCGGATGTGCTGACCCAGGACACCGCCGATCTGACCTGGGCCTTGATTCTTGCTGTCCTCCGGGGTGTGGTCAGCGGGGATCGGATCCTGCGGCGGGGAGAGTATCGGGGTTGGCGCCCGAAGCTCTTTCTTGGCCGATCTCTAAGAGGTGCGACCCTGGGGGTCGTCGGTGCCGGCAGGATTGGGCGAGCCGTACTGGAGATGGCTCCAGCTTTCGGCATGCGGACGCTCTATTCTCAGCGCCGCCCGCTGCCAGAAGACCTGGAGAGCCGTCTGCGGACCGAGTGGGTTCCGCTGGACGACCTGCTGGCTGCCAGCGACGTGATCTCCTTGCATGCGGCGCTGAATCCCGAGAATCATCACCTGTTGGATGAAGCCGCCCTGCGGCGGATCAAGCCAGGGGGTTACCTGATCAATACCGCCAGGGGACCCCTGGTGGACGAAAAGGCCTTGGCCGAGGTGCTGCTGGAAGGCCATCTGGGTGGGGCCGGACTCGACGTCTATGAGGCGGAGCCCGAGGTGGTCCCGCAGCTTCTCGATCTGGAAAATGTGGTGCTGTTGCCTCATATCGGCTCGGCAACCTGGGAGACGCGGACGCGCATGGCCGACTGTTGTTTCGATGATCTGATTACCATGCTGGCGGATGGCCGGATACCGGAGAGAGCGATCCGAACCGGGCGAGAGTAGAGGCGGAAAGGGCCCCTCCTGGCAGGTGCCGCTCCACCCTGCAACCTTTACCAGTGGGTCACGTAGAGAAAATGACGAAGGAAATGCCGCAGCCGACGGATGCCGATCTGGTAGCGGCGATACTCAAGGGAGAGCAGGAGTTATTCCGTGATCTGGTTCAGCGCTATCAAGGCCGACTGGTCAACTACCTCTACAGACTCCTGCGCAACACGCAGGAGGCCGAGGATCTCGCTCAGGAGGTCTTCTTCAAGGTCTACCGGGCGCTCGACCGCTACGATCCGAAATACAAGTTTTCGACCTGGCTCTTCCGGGTGGCACAGAACGCCGCCATCGATCAGATTCGCAAACGTCGTCTACAGCTGGTTTCGATGGATCGCCAGGGTTCAGGAGATGATGATCTGGGCACCTGGGAGTTTCCCAGCTCGGATCCCAGCCCCTACAGCGATCTACGGAACCAGGAACGGGGAGAGGCGATCCAGGTGGCCATCGACGGGCTTCCCTGGGACTATCGAGAGCTGATCGTTTTGCGTCACTACGGAGAATTGTCGTACGACGAGATCGCCAAGCTGAAGGATATGCCGCTGGGTACCGTCAAGAACAAGCTGTTTCGCGGACGACAGATGATGAAGGAACGACTTCAGGACTATCTCACCGACTGAGCACCCATCGAGGATTGCGAGTGCCATGAACATCAAACAGCCGGATCACACGACCTACCGCGAGTGGCTCTATCTGGAGTCCGACGGCGAACTCAAGGCTGGAGAACGCTCCGGTCTGCAACAGCATCTGGCTGGATGCCAGATCTGTAGACAGGAGCGCCGCGAATTGTCCAGGCTCAACCAGCTCTTGGAGGAATCGCGCATTCCGGTGGCAGAGGAACTCGCCGCCCAGGTGATGGCTCATCTTCCCGCCACCGGTTGGGAGAGTCGCTCGCCGCGAACCTGGCTGGCGGCGCTGGCCGTAGCTGTGCTTTTGGCGGTCGGTTCCGTGCTGCTCATCGGTGGGGCCAGCGAGGATGTTCTGACGGCCGCCCCCGTGGCGGCGGCCGCGGCGGTCTGGGAGCTGCTCAGCGCCTCAGCTCTGGCCGGGGCCGGTCTGCTGGCTGCCTCCTGGAAGGGCCTCGGAATCGCTTTTCAGGACGCGCTCGCCCAGTCGGTGTGGAATATCGTCGCCTTCGGGGTCCTCATCCTGTTCCTCGACCTGCTCTTGTTCCGGCTTCTCTTCCGGCGCCGGACCGCGGGCGCTGAGGCCGAGGATCGCTCGCAAGACTGAGCCTCCGTCGGCACAACCTCGCAACGCTACACCGGCTGCCGGATCTCGCCGGGCGGGTAGCCGGCGGTGCGCTACACTTTCCAGGGACATGCGGATACGTCGGACTCTCTCGATCGCGACCCTGATCTCGATCACTCTGGCCGCGGCTCTGCTCGCCGAGGATCCACCTTCGGCGCTGGTCATCGACCGGGGAAGCGTGGCCCGCAGCCAGATCGTGGCGGTAGGCCGAGACCTGCAGGTGGATGGAGAGGCAGCGGCGGACGTAGTGTCGATCAACGGCAGCTCCCGCATCACGGGCAAGGTGGCTGGCGATGTGATCGTGCTCGGTGGTGATGCCCTGTTGGCGCCGTCGGCCCGGGTTGCCGGCGATGTCTTCGTCCTCGGCGGCCGATTGGAGGCCGCAGAAGGCGCCCGCATCGACGGACGCTCGGTCTCGTATCCGACGATCGGCTCGGCCTGGTTGACGCTTCTGGAGGGCCCGAGTCTGGGCCTCTCCCCGATATCGCCGGTGGTTCTGGGGGCCAAGCTGGCTCTGTTGGCAGCCTGGATGACCCTGACGCTGCTGCTTCTGGCCACCAGCGGACGGGGGATCCTGAGCACCAGCGCCCAGGTGAGAGTCGAGCCACTGCGGAACTTCTTCGTCGGTCTCACCGCCGTCCTGGCCCTGACCCTGACCGGCCTCTTCTTCAGTGCCTTCGCGGGCGCCATCGTCGGCGTACCGCTTCTGTTTCTGGTGGTCATGCTGGCGCTGATGCTGAAGCTCTGGGGAATGGTGGCGGTCTTCCACGCCGTCGGCCACTGGATCGGTGAGCAAGTTCTCCGACGACGCCTGCAGGCCCTGAACTGCGCGGTGCTGGGTGTGCTGGTCCTGGGGTCCATCAAGATGATCCCCTGGGTCGGCACCTGGGTATGGACCGTAGCCACCTTCATCGCGGTGGGTGCCAGCCTGTCGACCAAGTTCGGTCGCCGCGAGCCCTGGTTCGATCTCGAGCCGGATCTGAAGCACTCTCCCGCTGGATAGCGGGAGGTAGGGGGGCAGTGGGCAGTGAGCATTGGGAAGTTGGTATCGGGTAGTGACGCACTGACGCAGTAACTCAGTGACGGATCGTCTTGGGTGGCCGTCATTGCAGAGTGCCGCGTCTCTGGTCCGTTCGGGTCCTCGTCCTCCGAACGTCTCGAGCCTATCGAGCTGTGACCGTGGGCTCTCGACTCCGCTCTCCTTCGCCTCGGATCTGAGGTCGATGCATGACCACTGTGACGCGGCTCCTCTAGAGGCCTACGGCCGAGGACCCGAACGGCCTCGACGACGCTCCATTGAGGATACCGGTCCAGAAACCCGTGCGGACATCTCCCTGGGAGGCCGCTGTAGACGGTCGTTGGGAGGACGCCGGAACGGGGCTCTCGACGAGCACAGGGCGAAGGCCTACGCACACGAGTCTGATCCGGTGCGACGGAGAGCGCAGGGGAGCGCCGGACCCTCAAACGCCATGAGCGCGACCC
>CAJHZZ010000077.1_pt1 | contig 21103 bp, 17 predicted proteins | sample 9199071 | NCBI WGS metagenome assembly CAJHZZ01 (sample SAMEA7708275, study PRJEB35096) | sediment metagenome | biome: marine neritic benthic zone biome [ENVO:01000025]; feature: sediment [ENVO:00002007]; material: shallow marine sediment [ENVO:03000034] sea grass bed [ENVO_01000059] ...
CCCCCATTGTCCAATATTCCCCACTGCTGCCTCCCGTAGGAGTCTGGGCCGTGTCTCAGTCCCAGTGTGGCCGATCGCCCTCTCAGGCCGGCTACCGATCGAAGCCTTGGTGGGCCATTACCCCGCCAACTAGCTAATCGGACGCGGACCCCTCTGGGAGTGCCAGCTTACATGTAGAGGCCAGCTTTCCTCTTCAGACCGAAGTCCTCGGAACGTATGCGGTATTAGCCCGAGTTTCCCCAGGTTATCCCCCACTCCAAGGCAGGTTATCCACGTGTTACTCACCCGTTCGCCGCTTTACTAGTCGACCGAAGTCGACGTTCTCGCTCGACTTGCATGTGTTAAGCACGCCGCCAGCGTTCATTCTGAGCCAGGATCAAACTCTCCAGTTGAAAATCCTGACAGCTACCGACCGGCTAACGATCGATAGCTACGCTTTCGAAATAAAGTTCCAACCTCACTACCCGAAAGTAGAGTGGCTGGAGGAGTATTGTCGTTGCTTCTCCTCTATTCAGTTTTCAAAGAACCGACGCGCCCGAAAGGGCGATTTTCAAATCTATCCTAGCAGGAACATACAGTCAATCCCGCTCGGTAGAACCGAAACCGGCTGTAAAGAAATCTGGCGACCCCGAAAAAACCGTCCGCCCGAACTCAAAGAAAAGCCCTATCGGGCAACTACCCCCGACAGGGAGAGTGAACTGTAGACCAAGGCCCGGTCTTTGTCAACACCCGAGCGAGAGATTCTTTCCTGCCCCTCGCTCAAGAGAAAACGACCCGGCGACCCTGAATATTCCAGCGCTCGGTCAACAACATGCGCAGCGCCTCCGGGTACGCCCGGTGCTCTTCGGCGAGGATCCGGGCCGAGAGCGACTCGGGAGTGTCGTCGTCGCGAACCGGTACTGTCTTCTGCAGAACGATGGGCCCCGTATCGAGACCCTCGTCCACCAGGTGTACCGTGCAGCCGGAGACCTTGACACCGTATTCCACCGCCTGCCGCTGCCCATCCATGCCCGGAAAGGCCGGCAGCAGGGCCGGATGAATATTGAGGATCCGCTCGGGGAACTGGCTGACGAAGGAAGCCGACAACAGTCGCATGTAGCCCGCCAGACAGATCCACTCCACCTCCGCGTGGTGCAGGGCGGCGATGACCTTCGACTCGTGCACCTCCCTGGTGGGCTCGATGCGATGCGGAAAGCAGACCGTCGGCAATCTCAAGGCTCGGGCCTTCTCCACCCCTGGCGCTTCCGCCACGTTACTGACAACGAGACCGATTTCGGCCGGAACCTCACCCCTCTCCATGGCACCGTGAAGCGCCATGAAGTTCGATCCGCGGCCGGAGAGAAGGATGCCGATTTTGGTGGTCATGGTCGAATCTCCCATGACCGCCGGCAGTGGGCAGTGGGCAGTGGGCAGTGGAATGCCGGTATTGGACCGTAGCCAGCTAACACTGAGAAGGGACTATCTATTGTGTCTGCGTTCATTTCTCTCCCTCCTCACTGCTCGGTGCCCACTGCTCATTGCCCACTGCTCCCCAAGTCATACACCACCCCTTCCCCGCCCTTCTGCACCGTCCCCATCGGAAAGGCCTTCTGCCCCTCCTGGCGCAGAATGCCGAGAATCTCCGCCGCCGATTCGGGATCGATCACCAACACCATGCCGACCCCCATGTTGAAGACTCGGAACATCTCTTCGGTGGAGACCTCGCCCCTCTCCTGCAGGAACCGGAAGATCGGCGGAATATCCCAGGTGCCGATGCGGATTTCGGCTCGAGTCTTGCTCGGCAGGACCCGCGGCAGGTTGTCGGTCAAGCCACCGCCGGTGATGTGTGCCAGGGCATGGAGCCCCGGATGGTCCAACAGGGGCGCCACCGGCGGCAGATAGGTGCGGTGCGGTGTGAGCAGAACCTTGCCCACCTTGCCTTCGAGTCGGTCGTCCGGAAACCTGTCCGTGACCGAGAGTCCGAGGCGATCGAAAACGATCTTGCGCACCAATGAATAGCCGTTGGTGTGCAGGCCAGACGAAGGCAGACCGATCAGCAGGTCGCGCGGCTCGACCCGGGAGCCGTCGAGAATGGCCGGCCGATCCACCAGCCCCAGGATGAATCCCACCAGCTCGTAGTCACCGGCCTCGTAGAACCCCGGCATCTCGGCCATCTCGCCACCCAGCAAGGCACAGCCGTTCTCACGGCAGGCCTGAGCGACCCCGGAGACCAGGTCGATGACCTCTTTCGGCTGCAAGACCCCGGCGCCCACGTAATCCATGAAGAACAGCGGTCTCGCACCCTGGACCAGGATGTCGTTGACACAGTGATTGACCAGATCCCTGCCCACCGAAGAGAAGTCACCGGTCATGCGGGCCACCATCAACTTGGTGCCCACCCCGTCTGCCGAAGCGACCAGGACCGGCTCGGCCAGGCCGTCGATGGCCGGTTTGTAGAGTCCCCCGAAGCTCCCCAGCTCCGACAGGACTCCATCGGTGAAGGTGGACCGAACCAGCTTCTTGATCTTGGCCAACGCCCGGTCCTGGGCATCGATGTCGACTCCGGCTTCTGCGTAGGCGGAACCCCGTTCGGTTGCCATCAGTCGGATTCCTCCACCCGGATCGGGAATAGCTTCTGCTGCCCCCGGTCCTCCTCCGAGATCTGCACCCGGTAGTCTCCGGTCCAGCAGGCCGTACAGTAACTGTCGGGCGCGCCGGAGAGGGCGCTCAACATCCCCTCCAGCGAAAGGTAGGCGACGCTGTCCGCCTTGACGAAATCGCAGATCTCGTCGACGGAGTGACTCGAGGCGATGAGCTCCTCCCGGGTCGGCATGTTGATGCCGTAGTGACACGGCCACGCCGTCGGAGGACAGGAGATCCGCAGGTGGACCTCGCTGGCACCCGCGTCGCGAATCATCTTGACGATCTTGGGAGAGGTCGTACCCCTGACGATGGAATCGTCGACCAGAACCACCCGGCGGCCCGCGATGAGCTCCTGCACCGGGTTGAGCTTCACCTTGACGCCGAAATGGCGGATCGACTGCTTGGGCTCGATGAAGGTGCGTCCCACATAGTGATTGCGGATCAGACCGAATTCCAAGGGCATCCCCGATTCGCGAGCGTAGCCCAGGGCGGCAAACATGCCGCTGTCGGGCACCGCCACAACGATATCCGCCGGCACCGGCGCCTCACGCGCCAACTGACGTCCGAACTGCAATCTCGCCCGTGACACCGCGTCGTCGAACACCTGGCTGTCTGGGCGAGCGAAGTAGACCTGCTCGAAGGCACAGCGCGACGGCTGCGCGGCCCCGACGGTGAACGACTCGACCTGCTGCCCCCGGGCCACCACCACCTCTCCCAGCTCCAGCTCGCGCACCACTTCGGCACCCAACAGATCAAAGGCGCAGCTCTCCGATGCGAAGCAAGGAGAGCCGTCGAGATCTCCCATGATCATCGGGCGGAATCCGTGGGGATCGCGGGCGGCGATCAGACAGTTGTCGGTCACCAGCAACAACGAGTAGGCTCCGCGGACCTCTCGCAGCGCGCTCATCAGCGACTCCACTACATCCTGTCGCGGCTGCCTGGCCATCAGATGGAGGATGACCTCGGTGTCGCTGGTGGTCTGGAAGATGGATCCCTCTCGCTCCAGGCGGTTGCGGATCTCGACAGCGTTGACCAAGGTCCCGTTGTGCACCGTGGCGAGAGGCCCCATCGAGGTCTTGACCACGATCGGTTGAGCGTTTCCCAGGACGCTGGCTCCCGAGGTCGAGTAGCGGATGTGACCGATCGCCCGATCGCCGGGTAGACGCTCCAGGACCTTGGCCCGGAAGATGTCCGCCACCTGCCCCATCCCCCGCTGAACGCTCAGGTGGCTGCCGTCCCAGGAGACGATGCCGGCGCTCTCCTGGCCACGATGTTGCTGCGCGTAGAGACCCAGATAGGCGATGTTCGCCGCGTCTTGGTGTCCTTCGATGCCGAATATGCCGCACATGGCGTTCGCCTATCTTGGCGCGATCTCCATCCAGGGTGTGGGCTCGAACTGACCGGCGACGCAGAGCTCGGCAGGCGACCCTTCGCGACCCAGGGCTTCGCCAACCGTGTCCAGGGCCAGCGCCGGGAGGTTGTTGGTTCGCGAAAGATGGTAGAGGACGACCCATTGCAGCCGGCTCGAGTCCAACTCCGGGATCCCCTCGGCGGCGTCGCGATTGGAGAGATGGCCGTGCCGCGATGCCACCCGCTGCTTCAGAGGCCACGGGTAGGGTCCGCTGCGCAGCATGTCCAGGTCGTGGTTCGACTCCAGGACCAGGGCATCCAGATCGGTGAGCCGACCCCAGGCGGCCCGGCTGCGCGCCCCGAGGTCGGCCACCAGCGCCATTCGGCGGCCCTCCGGATCCTGCACCACTACGCCGACGGGCTCACGCGCATCGTGAGGAATGGCAAAGGGCTCCAGCACAAAGGCCCCCACCTCGGCCGGCCGACCGGAGGTCAGATGATGCGTCTCGATGCCGTCATCGCCGAGGCCCAGGCCCTCCAACGTGCCAACGGTCGCATAGACGGGGACTCCGTGTCGCCGGGCGAATCGCTTCACCCCGCGGGTGTGGTCGGAGTGCTCGTGCGTCAACACCAGGGCGTCGAATCCCTGCCCGTCGATGCCGACCCTGGCCAGCCTCTTTTCGATCTCCCGACAGGAGAAACCGGCGTCGACCATCAACCTGTGGCTGCCGCTCTCCAGCACCAGCGCATTGCCACCGCTACCGGAGCCCAGCACGACCATTCGCGTCCTGGTCTGGTCGAGATTCAAGGGAAGCTGCACGACGGAATGAAGGTATCAGAATTAAGCGCAATCGCTACAGACGATAGGTCTTGCCCTCTTCCAGATAGTGGATATCCGGATTCTCCAGAGCTCGGATCTCCCGGTGCACCTGCTCGACGCAAGGGGGTTTGAGGTGGTGCAAGAGCACCGGGAGCCGGCGCTCGAGCTTCGCCAGCTCCTCGGCCAGCGTCCTCGGCGTCAGGTGGTACGAGATGTCGGCGATCCGCTGCATCGAATTGTCGAAGCTGGTTTCGATGCACAGAGCCTTAAGGTTCACCGACAGATTGGCCAGCTCCCAGAGTCGGTGGGTGGGCCCGGTATCGCTCGACCAGAGCAGTCCTTCGGAGCCCTCCTCCACCAGGAAGCCGAGGGTCGGCACCAGGTGATCGACATCGAACGGGGTCATCTTCACGCCGTCCAGGGTGATGGGAACCTCGGCCTCCAACTCGTGGAACTTCATCGACGGCAAGAGATTGTTGGGCATGCGCGAGAAGTCCGGCCAGGAGTCGTTGTTGAACAGGTGCTTGCGGACCGAATAGATGGTCGCCTTGGAGGCGTAGATATCGATCGGGCCGTCGATCCGATCGAAGACGTTCTCGATGAAGAACGGCAGTGAGTTGGTGTGATCGAGATGCGAATGTGTGAGGACGATGGATCGCACCCTTTCCTGACGTTCGATGGTCAACCGCTGAGCCAGCGAACCGGCGTCCAGAGCGATGCTGTCGTTGATCAGCAGGCTGGTCAGATTGCGACCGACGCTGGCGCTCCCCGAGGCGCCCAGGACTTCGATCTTCATGATGCGCCCATTCTAAGCCGCATCGGTCCTGAAACAACGATCCCGGCGTGTCTCCACGCCGGGATCGTATCGCGAAGCGATGTCCGCCGACTCTAGAATCGGGGACCGATCCAGAAGGACGTCTCGAAACCGTCGGAGAGCGTCTCGCTGAAGTTCCACCGACGGGCAAAGTCCCAGTTGAGCTCCAAGCCGAACAATCGGAAGCTGATACCCCACCCGTACGACGCTACGCAATCCTCGAGCGCGCTGGTATCGCTGTTGTAGCACTCCCAATCGTCGTTGAAGTCGGGATAGTAGGCGCTGCCGACGTCGAGAAAGATGTTGCCCCGGATATTGGCGAACTGCATGAACGGAATCGCCAGATAGTCGATCAACGGGAAACGGATCTCGATGTTCGTGTAGAACGCCCGCGTGCCGACCAGGGAACGGAAATCGTAACCCCGAATGGTGTCCATGCCACCGATATAGACCGGCGAAGGCGCGTTACCCGTATTGTCGGCTCCCCAGAGGCGGAAGGCGAGGTTTATCCGGCGCGTAAACATGAAGTACTGGCGGAAGTCGGCACCGATACCGGCCGTCAAGGCGTTCTTCTCCCCGGAGTCGTCGAAATCAGGGGCATACGACGCCCAGAAACGGTAGCGGCGCCCGTTGACCGGGCCCCAGGGTTGCCAGACGCTGGTGTCGCCGACGATGTCGCCGGAGATCTGCGGGTAGTCATCCTTCCGCGGGCCGATGATCGGTTCGCCATCTTCGCCGATGGACAGGACATCGAAGTTGATCTCCCGCAGAAAGTAGCCGCCACCCACCGACACCCGGTGGTTGACTCCGAGGGGGTAGACCATCGAGGCGTTGAGTCCGGTCAGCGCCAGGGCGTTGTCGATGCGCTGCTGCCCGTCGATGGAAGTGGGATCGCGGACCGTGTAGAAGTCCCGGTGGTCGAAGAGGTGCAGCTGCCACTGGATGCGGTTGCTCAGGTTCTGATAGATGACATCGAAGTTGGCCAGGCTCGAGATCGACTGGAAGATGGCGATGATCTTCTGGTCCCCCAGGAAATCGGAGAAGAAGAAACCGATCTGGGCGACGAACGTCTGATCGTCGGAGATGCCGATGGTGCCGCCGATGACGTCCTGGAGATAGAACTTGCGGCCCCGGTACCGGTCCTTGTTCGAGTCGTCGATGGTGACCTCGATGCTGGGCTCGAAGCGCGGCAGCTCATCCACGCTGAGCGACTTGGCCTCGGCGATCTGTTCCTCGGTCACCTCCTGTGCCGGGGTGATCGGATCCTCCACATCCAGCAGATAGAGATCGAACCGGCCCTTCCAGAAACCGGTGTAGACCACTCGGTCGCGCCCGGTCGGTCCGGCCAAGACCGTCGGTTGGAAGCAACCGGTAATGGCATCTGTGTGCTGTTGCACCAGACCGCTATCCAGATCGAAGCTGAAGATGTTGTTGGCGCCGGTGGCGTCGGAGGTGAAATACATCCGCCGGCCATCGGGCGAGAACACCGGATCGGTCTCGTTGGTCTGGGATCTCAGTCCCTCGCGCAGCGGCAGCCGCTGGGTCGGGTTGTCCAGATTGATGCGGAAGATCTTCGAGTAGCCTCCCACTGTCGAAGAGATGGCCATCCACTTACCGTCGGGCGAGTAGGTCGGTGCCGCGTCGTAGATGTGATCATTGGTGAGATTGGTGATCTCCTCGGTCTCCAGATCGATCTCGAAGATGTCGAAGTTCCCGGCTTGCCATCCGGCAAAGGCGACCTTGCGCCCGTCGGGACTCCAGGTCGGGGCGATCTGCTGCTCGATCTCCTCCATGGGGATGGACCTCATGATCTTGCCCTTGAGCGCGTTGACCAGCACCAGATGACGACCGCGATTCTTGCGGGCGAAGAAGGCGAGCTTGTTGCCATCGGGAGAGAAGACCGTATCGCGGCCCTGCTTGCGCCCCATGGTCAACTCCTGCACCACGTAGTACTGGTACTTCTCTGAGAGCCCCTTGGTCAGATTCTTGTAGAGGATCCGGTCCTTGGTATCGAACAGGGCCAGATCCACATCGCCCTTGGCGGTCGTGAAGGCGGCCACCAGGTCGCCAGAGGGCGAGGCCGTCGGCGAGATCTCCGCACTGCGACCGGTTTGGTCGGCCCGGAAGAGCCGGCCGAAATCGCTGGGCTCACCGGTCTCCAGCAACTCGGCCAGATAGCGCTTGCGGAGCCAACGGCGAAACTCGGCGTCGAAGTCCTGTGGCGACATCTGAAAGGCCCGCTCGATGGCACGGCCCACCCTGCCACCCAGCGTATTGCGGAATTCGATCAGGAAATCGCGAAACCCCTCCTGACCCCAGCGATCCACCATGAACTCGAAGACGGCATAGCCGAAACGGTAGGCGAAGAACCCCGAGGCCCCACCCTGGGTGATCGGCGGGATCATGTCGTTGACGACCGCGTCCCGAACGAACATCTTGTCGCGGGCCGACTCCTCGCCCTCCATGAAGCTGGCCATACCCTCCATCAGCCATTGGGGCGCGCCGGCGGCAACGCCTCTGCCCGTGCTACCGCCAAAGAGGATGTGGTACTGGAAGATGTGGGTCAGCTCGTGGAGCATCAGGGCCCACAGATCCGGGTCCGACAGATCGACCGGCATGAACATCCGTTTCCGCAGGTCCGTTGCGAACGCCCCGATCCCCTCGGGGATGAAGTTGGGAATCTCGTTGTTCTGCTCGAAGGCCGAGTGGGTCTCGTAGAAGATCAGCGAAGTGGGAGTCTGGATCTGGTAGTCGAAGGCCTGGGAGAGCTGGTCGTAGGCGCTCTCGGCGAAGGAGACTACCTTTTGCAGCAGCTCGGCCTGGTCCGTGTAGTAGTACACGTCGAAGTGGGGCGAGTGATAGACCTTCCACTTGAAGTTTCGATATTGGACCTTGTTCTTGCCGAAGATGCTGAGATACGGCGACGGCGACTGGGCCCTGGCCAGGCTCGGTACCAACATCATCGCCAGCATCAAGAATACGAATACGGATCTGGAAGAGGATCGGCGGCTCACGCGGCACTCCTTCCCACTAGTCGTCGAACAGGACCCTGCGGGCCTCGACCCACTTCTGGGTGAAGATGCCCGCGATGCGGTCCTCGAGGGCGTAGAGGTTCTCGAACATCCCCGCCAGGGGATCGGCCCTCTCCGCCTCGAACTGTCTGAAATCCTTGAAATTGTCGGCATACAGCCGCTCACCGGTGCGGCCGTCGAACACCTGCATGACGATATCGAACTCGTAGCCGGTGTCCTCGACCAGGACCTGCCGGTAGTAGGTGCGGCCGTCGAAGGGCGAAACATACTCCTCGGTGCGATAGCCACTACGGTCCTGGACATCGAAGTCTAGACTGCCGGAGACGATCAGATCTGCCTGTGTCCGCTCACCCAGATACCTCCAGAAGTCGGTGTCTTCGGACAGATCCTGCAAGTCGAAAGTCGGGTAGTCGACCGGCCCTGAATCGAGAATCTTCAGACGGGTGTTCCGTCGGATCAGGCGACGAAGATAACGATCGAACTCCTTTTCAACGTCGACTCCGCGACGCTCGATGGACGAGCTCCCCTCCTGGCTCAGCACCAGGAACGGCGTCACCGTCACGGTCCTTCGATCCCGCAGGTCGATACGAGCCTTGACCGGCAGTGCCAGTCGCACCTCTACCTGCTCGGCTCGCACCGGCGAGCCGCCGGCGACCGGCAGGGCCAATAGAGCAAGCACCCACAATCTCTTGAGACGCTGGGCCGTCGCTGCGATTTCGGAGGGACGCATGGGTGACTTGGGGTAGGTTTCGGCCACTCGAAGGGACACTACTGTCCGCTCGGAGAGGACGGCGGTTCGGTGGGTTCCGCGGTCTCCTGCTGGGCCTCCTGGTCGGGTAGAGCCTCTTCGCCGGCCGGCTTGAAGGCTTGGTAGAACTCGATGAATCGACTGTAGTTGCGTCTCAGCTCGCGGTTGTTCGAATTCGCCTTCAGAGCCTCTCGGTAGGCGAGCAGAGCGTTGTCGTACTGTCCCACGGCTTCGTAGGCTACCGCCAGGTTGTTGAGGATCTTGCTGTCGTTGGGCCGCTGCTCGGCGGCACGCTTGAAGCGAAAAAGCGCCTCGCTCCATAGGCCTCGCTTGGCCATCTTGACGCCAAAGGAGATCTCGTTGTCGAGATCCGGGCCGTCGCCAGCCACAGCCATGCCGGGCAGCAAAGCTGCCAAGACGAGGATCAGACCCGGTTGCCAGCGAGCTATCGAGAGCACGGTTCCTCGTTTACCGGTTGGCTCAGAGCGGTCCCTCCAAACGGGATTTGTCCTTTTCGCGGGAGAATCGACAACCTCCTTCGCAGTATATACGAGAGCCACGGTATTCAGATTCCTTGCCAGCTTCCTTCGCGGAGCACGATCGGCACGGCGAAATCCGTCTTTAGGAGCGACTGGAGAGGCTCTTTCTTGCAAGCGACGGACACCGTCAGACAGACACTCATCGCGATCAACACAGGGCAGGATCTGAGCCGGGATTCGATCTGCAAGCTGGCGCTGGCCCTCGAGCAATGGACCGGATCCGAGCCGCCGAGTCCGGCACAGGCTCGACGTTTGGAAGTACCACTGGCCGATCTACAAGAGGCCACCAGACTGGCTGCCGGAGCGGACGAGCTGGCTCGACAGCAGCTCCGCCGGGCGACCGACGAGGGCATCGACATCGTAACGCTCGCCGACTCGTCCTACCCAGGTACCTTGCGGCAGCTCGCTCTGCCACCGCCGGTTCTCTATTGCCGCGGTCGGCTGTCGGCAAAGCCCGGAATCGGTATCGTCGGATCCCGCCAGGCGACGCCCCAGGGTCTGGCCGTGGCCGAGCAGTTTGGCCGCCATCTGGCGACCCACGGTCTGACCGTGGTGTCGGGGTTCGCCAGGGGTATCGATCAGGCCGCTCACCGGGGCGCCCTGTCCGCTCCGCAAGGAGAGACCCTCGCCGTGCTCGGCTGCGGGCTCGATGTGGACTACCCGAGGGGCCGTCGCCGTCTACGTCGGCAGGTGGCCGATCACGGTGCGCTGGTCACCGAGTTTCCGCTCGCCAGTTCACCGCTACCGCGTAACTTTCCCATTCGTAACCGCCTCATCGCGGCTCTTTCACTGGGCGTTTTGGTGGTTCAGGGGACTCCCAAGTCCGGCTCCCTGATCACCGCCAAACTGGCCCTCGATCTCGGGCGCGACGTCTACGCCATCCCCGGCTCGATCCTCGATCCCAGGTCTGCCGGTCCCAATGCCCTGATCCAGGACGGCGCCCTGCTGGTCAGCCGTCCGGCGGATATTCTGGAGAGCCTTCCGGTAGCCATCCAGGACCGGTTGCCGACGGCGCCTGCGGGAGACCCACCACCTTCGCTGGAGGGCCCTGCCGGGGAGCTGTTGCGGGCGATGACGCCCGGCCGAACCGTCACCGCGGATCAGCTGGCCAGGGAGACGGATAGTCCACTCGATGGCGTTCTCGGAAGGCTCCTGGAGCTCGAGATGGCGGGACTGGTGAACCGCAGTCCGGGACCGCTGTTCAGCCGCAAGCTCTGAGGCGGGCGCCTTGCGGGAGCTTCGAACAGGATGGTAACGTCCCGCACCGCCCGCTGGATCAACCAGGATTTCTCGCCATGCCCGCACTCGTCATCGTCGAATCGCCCGCCAAGGCCCAGACCCTCTCTCGCATCCTCGGCGAGGGTTATCGAGTCGAAGCGAGCTACGGTCACGTGCGAGATCTGCCCGAGAGCGCCTCTCAGATCCCGGCCCGCTACAAGAAGGAGCACTGGGCCCGATTGGGTGTCAATGTCGAGCAGGACTTCGAGCCCCTGTACGTCATTCCCAGCGACAAGAAGAAGCACATCAAGAACCTCAAGGATGCCCTGGCGAAGGCCGACGAACTGCTGTTGGCCACCGATGAAGATCGGGAGGGTGAGAGCATCAGCTGGCATGTGGTGGAGATCCTGAAACCCGAGGTCCCCACCCGCCGGATCGTTTTCCACGAGATCACCGACGAGGCCATCCACGCGGCCCTCGAAAAGGCGCGCGACATCGACACCAATCTCGTCCGCGCCCAGGAGAGCCGCCGGATCCTCGACCGTCTCTTCGGTTACGAGCTGTCACCGGTGCTGTGGAAGAAGGTGCGCAGCGGTCTGTCGGCCGGTCGCGTGCAGAGTGTCGCTGTCCGGTTGTGTGTCGACCGCGAGCGGGATCGACGCAGATTCCGTTCGGCCAACTTCTGGGATGTGGAAGCCCGGTTCGAGAAGGAGGATCTGGAGTTCACCGCCCGGCTGGTGCGGATCGGCGATCACAAGGTTGCCCGCGGCGACGACTTCGACCCCGACAGCGGGCAGCTCAAGAAGGGCTCACAGGCCATCTGGATCCAGAGCCAGGAGGAGGTCGGCGAGCTCATGGCGGGCTGGAGCGAGCCGTGGACTGTCTCGTCCGTTCAGGTCAAGCCCCTGGTCCGTCGTCCCGCACCCCCGTTCACCACCTCGTCCATGCAGCAGGAGGCCAACCGCAAGCTGCGCTTCGCCGCCCGCCACACCATGCGGGTCGCCCAACGTCTCTATGAAGGGATCGATCTGGATGGCGAGCGCGTCGGTCTCATCACCTATATGCGGACCGACTCGGTGACCCTGGCCGAGAGGGCGCTGCAAGAGGCCCAGGGGGTGATCCGTAGCCGATACGGTAACGCCTACGCCCAGGGCCCGAGGCGCTACAAGACCAAGAGCAAGATGGCGCAGGAGGCTCACGAGGCGATCCGTCCCACCGAGATCTCCCGCACACCGGATCAGCTTCGCCCCTTTCTGCAGCCCGACGAGCTGCGTCTGTACGAACTGATCTGGAAGAGGACGGTGGCCAGCCAGATGGCCGATGCTCATCTTCAGAGGACCGTCGTCGAGATCACCGCTCCGGCGGCCGATAGCGGCCGGAACGGCACCTTCTCCGCGACCGGTACGACCATCGAGTTCGCCGGCTTCCTCGAGGTATACGTCGAAAGCTCCGACGATCGCCGCGCTGAGCGCTCGGATCAGGAGACCTTTCTTCCACCTCTCGAAGAGCAGGAGGCCGTGTCGCCCGCGGATCTCGAACCCAAGTCCCGCGACACCGCCCCGCCGCCGCGCTACACCGATGCCACGCTGGTCAAGAAGCTGGAGGCCGAAGGTATCGGACGACCCTCGACCTACGCCTCGATCATCGACACGATCCAGCGCCGCGGCTACATCATCAAACAGCGCAACGCCCTGATCCCGACCTTCACCGCCTTCGCCGTCACCGAGCTGCTGGAGCGACACTTCGGCGATCTGGTCGACGTACAGTTCACGGCGCGCATGGAGCAACAGCTCGACGAGATCGCCGAAGGGGATCTCGACTGGCTCGAGCATCTGCACAGCTTCTATTTCGGCGAGCAGGAGTCGGGGGAGGGTCTGGAAGCCCAGATCGCGGAGCAGGAGCCCAAGATCGAGTTTCCCAGAATCGAGATCGGCGAGGACCCGAAGAGCGGCAAACTCATCGTGGTCCGGGTGGGTCGTTACGGTCCCTATCTGCAGCAGGACGGAGACAACGGTGAGCGTCTCGCCGCCTCGGTCCCCGACGACGTGCCGCCAGCGGATCTGACGGTGGAAGAGGCTGTGCAACTGCTGGAGAAGGCCAGCAAGGGTGCCCAGATGCTGGGGCACCACCCCGAGACCGGTGAGGCGGTCTATCTGGCTCATGGCCGTTTCGGTGCCTACGTCCAGCTCGGCGAGACGCCCGAGCGTGGCAGCAAGGAGCCGAAGCCCAAGAGGGCCTCGCTGCCCAAAGACATCAGCGAGGAAGAGGCCACCCTCGAGCTGGCCCTCAAGTGGCTATCTCTCCCCCGCACCCTGGGTGTGCATCCGGAGAGCGAGGAGCAGGTGGTCGCTGCGACAGGCCGCTTCGGTCCGTACATCAAGTGCGGCACCGACACCCGATCGCTGCCATCCACCGACGACATCTACACGGTGGAGCTGGCTCGGGCCCTGGAAATCCTGGCGCAGCCGAAGGCCCGACGTGGCCAGCGTCGAGCTCCTCGACAGGCCCTCAAGGACTTCGGCGAGGGCGAGGGCGGCAAGATTCAGCTGATGGACGGACCGTACGGACCCTATCTGACCAACGGCGAGGTCAACGCCTCGCTGCCCAAGGGCACGCAAGCGGAGACGCTCGAGCGGCCGGAGGCGGTGAGAATCCTCAATGAGCGGGGGAAGAAGCCCCGGCGGGGTCGTCGGCGACGCAGCTAGCCGTGTCCCTTTCGCCCCTATAATCACCAGGAAGTGACTGCACCCGTCCACATCATCGGTGGCGGGCTGGCCGGCAGCGAGTGTGCCTACCAGCTGGCAATCCGCGACATCCCCGTGGTGCTCTGGGAGATGCGTCCCGAGAAGACGACTCCCGCCCACACCACCGGCAACCTGGCCGAGCTGGTCTGCAGCAACTCCCTACGCAGCGATGATCCTTTGCACGCTGCGGGTGTGCTGAAGCGCGAGATGGAGCGTTTCGGTTCGCTGATCATCGCCACCGCCCGCCGGTCGGCGGTGCCGGCCGGCAGCGCTCTGGCCGTCGATCGGCAGATCTTCGCCAGCGCGGTCACCGGGACCCTGGAGTCCCAGGCCAACCTGGAGATACGCCGGCAGGAACTGACCGACATACCCAACGAGGATGTGGTCATCTCCACCGGACCGCTGACCTCCGAGCCCGTGGCCCGCGAGTTGAGCCGTCGCCTGGGGGAGGAGTCGCTTTACTTCTACGACTCGATCGCCCCGATCGTCGACGGCGACAGCCTCGACATGTCCCAGCTCTTCTGGGCCTCCCGCTATGGCAAAGGGGGCAGTGACGACTATCTCAATTCGCCCCTCGACCGAGATGCCTACCTGGAGTTTCACCAGGCTCTGCTGGAGGCGGAGCTGGCTCCTCTGCACGACTTCGAAAAGGACCTCTTCTTCGAAGGCTGTCTGCCCATCGAAGAGCTGGCGCGACGCGGTGTCGACACCCTCCGCTTCGGGCCCATGAAACCGGTGGGACTACAGACTCCCGACGGGCATCGTCCCTACGCGGTCCTGCAGCTCCGGCGTGAAAGCCTGGCCCGCGAGCACTTCAACCTGGTGGGCTTCCAGACCCGTCTCAAGTGGCCGGAGCAGCGGCGGATCTTTCGCCGACTGCCTGGTTTCGCCGAGGCCGAGTTCGTCCGCCTCGGACAGGTCCATCGCAATACCTTCATCAACGCACCCAGACACCTCGATCCGTTCTACCGTCTGCGCTGTGAGCCGCGGATCCGCCTGGCTGGCCAGATCACCGGTGTCGAGGGGTATCTCGAGTCGGCGGCCAGCGGTCTGGCGACAGCGATCTATCTCTCCAGGCAGCGGCAAGGACGAGAGCTGGATCCCTTCCCCGGGACCACCGCCCTGGGAGCCATGGCCCGACACCTCACCGAAAGCGAAGCGAAGCGATTCCAGCCGGCCAACATCAACTACGGTCTGTTCCTCGACCTGGGTCGCAGGGTGCCGAAGCGGCAACGACGCGAGGCGTACGCCGAGCGGGCCGCAACGGATCTCGAAGCCTGGGCACAGCGAAACAGGATCGACCTCGAGGAGAGTCCGTGCACGGCCTCATCGCCCGTTATCTCGAGCATCTGAGCGACGAGCGAATCGTCTCGGCGCACACCCTGCGGGCCTACGGCAGCGACCTCGAACGCTTCCTGCGCTTTCTGTCACGGGACTTTCTCGGCAAAGAGATCGATCGGATCCGTCCCGACGAGATCGACCCGCTGGCCATCCGCTCGTTTCTCGCCGCCCAGACCCAGGCCGGTGCCGGCAAGCGGAGTCAGGCCCGCAGCCTCTCGGCTCTCAGGGGTCTGTTCAAGTTCGCCTGCCGCGAAGGAATCCTGGCCAACAATCCGGCCGCCGCCGTAAGAAGTCCCAAACAGCCCAAGCGCTTGCCGCGGCACCTACGGCCGGGAGAGATCGAATCCCTCCTCGACGCCGCCGCCGGAGACCAGCCGCTCGAGAGACGGGACCTGGCGCTTCTCGAGGTCCTCTACGCCTGCGGACTGCGGGTGGGCGAGCTCACCCGTCTCGACTGGGGAGACCTGGAGATGAACGCCCGGACGCTCCGGGTGCTGGGAAAAGGCGGCAAGGAGAGGATGGTCCCCTTTGGGGAACCGGCACGCCAGGCCCTGCAGCGATGGCTGGAAGTCTGGGAGGAGGTGCGCCGCGGCTCCACCGAGGAGGGCGAGCCGGTCTTTCTCAACTATCGGGGTGGGCGCCTGGGAGACCGCTCGGTCCGGCGCATACTCGACCGATATGTCGGTGAGGCGGCGCTGGCTTCCGGCGTCCATCCGCACACCCTGCGACACACCTTCGCCACCCACCTCTTGGAGAGTGGCGCCGACCTGAGGACCATCCAGGAGCTGCTGGGGCACGCCTCGCTGTCGACCACCCAGCGATACACCCACATCGAGATCGAACGGTTGCTCGAGACCTACCGCAAGACACACCCGAGAGCCAAGGGGCAGGGCAAATGATGGCTGCCGCTTCGACCTGCGAGTTCTCCACCACTCCGGGAGGTTCCATCGCCACCGGGAAGCGGCGGCTGGCGGTGCTCTTCGGCACCCTCGAGGTCTTGATGATCCTGGCCTGCCTGGCCGCCTGGTTCTGGGGCCGGGTGGCACCCGGAATGCTGGCCCTGGGAGCCGCTCTGCTGGTTGGCTTCACCTGGCGTATGAGTCACGACCTGCGACCCAGAAGGCTCTTCCTGGAGCCCGGAGTCCTGAAGATCGCCACCCCTCGACACCTCATCGAAGTCGACATCGAGGGGGCCCAGATTCGCCGCTTGGCGGACGACGAGATCGCGCATCTCGAGCGCCTCGCCTCGGCGGGTGGTGTGGTGGCAGGCTCGGGCGGCTACGATTCTCGACACCTGGGTGAGTTCGACCTCTACGCCTCCGATCTCCGCCACGCGGTCTTCATCCGGGGAATGGGGGGTCGAATGATCGTGACACCCGACGAGCCGGTGAAATTCGTCGCCAAGTTCCAACAAATGGCCTCCTCCCCCCTGCTACAATCCACACCCCATGAATAGTTTCAAGGCGACCACCGTTCTCATGGTCCGGCGCGATGGCCACACCTGTATGGCGAGCGATGGACAGGTGACCTTCAACGACACCGTGATCAAGGCCGAGGCCCAGAAGGTCCGGCGCGCGGGCAAGGGCGAGGTCCTGGTCGGTTTCGCCGGTGGAGCCGCCGACGGGCTGGCTCTGTTCTCTCGATTCGAATCGAAGCTCGAGGAATTCCAGGGCAATCTGGAGCGGTCGGTGGTGGAGCTGGCCAAGGACTGGCGGACCGATCGTGTTCTGCGTCAGCTGCAGGCCCACATGATCGTGGCCGGCAAACAGGCAAGCTTCCTGGTGTCCGGCAACGGTGATCTGATGCAACCGGATGCAGACGGGGTTCTGGCCATCGGCTCGGGCGCCAACTACGCCATGGCGGCGGCCCGGGCTCTGCTGGTCCATACAGCCATGTCGGCCCGAGAGATCGCCGAGCAGGCCATGAAGATCGCCGCCAGCATCTGTGTCTACACCAACGACCGATTGACCGTCGAGGAGCTCTAGATCATGTCGCTCGACGAGCTGAACGCCGCGCAGAACGAGCTGCGCCTCGAAGACCTGACGCCCCGTCAGATCGTCGCCGAGCTCGACAAGTTCGTCGTCGGCCAGCATGACGCCAAGCGTGCGGTGGCCATTGCCCTGCGGAACCGCTGGCGGCGACAACAGCTGGAACCGAGCCTGGCCGAAGAGGTGCTGCCCAAGAACATCCTGATGATCGGTCCCACCGGAGTCGGCAAGACCGAGATCGCCCGGCGGTTGGCCCGCCTGGCCAAGGCTCCCTTCAGCAAGGTGGAGGCCAGCAAATTCACCGAGGTGGGGTACGTGGGGCGCGATGTCGAGTCGATGATCCGCGATCTGATGGAGGTCGCCGTCGGCATGGTGAAGGACGAGAAGCGCGAGTCAGTCCGCGAGGCGGCGGCCCAGCGGGCCGAGGAGCGGCTGATGGAGCTGCTCATTCCGGCGCCGCTGGCGACACCCAGCACCGACACTTCCGAGCCCGATACGACCCGGGACAAGTTCCGCCAGAAGCTGCGCGCCGGCGCTCTGGACGAGCGCAGTGTCGAGATCGAGGTCGAGGACTCCTCCACCCCCAGCTTCGAGATGTTCACTCCTCAGGGGGTGGAAGAGGTCGGGATCAACATCAAGGAGATGCTGCCCGGCTTTTTCGGCCGACGGCGCAAGCAGTGGGTGACCGTGGCGGAGGCACGGGAAATCATCGAACAGGAGGAGGCCGAGCAGCTCATCGACCGCCAGCAGGTGGCCCGCGATGCCCGGCTGCGGGTCGAGCAGGGAGGCATCATCTTCCTCGACGAGATCGACAAGATCGCCGGGCACGACGGTGGGCAGGGACCCGACGTCTCGCGCGAGGGAGTGCAGCGGGACCTGCTTCCCGTTGTCGAGGGGAGCACCGTGCCCACCAAGTATGGTGCCGTCAAGACCGACCATATCCTGTTCATGGCCGCAGGGGCCTTTCACACCTCCAAGCCGTCCGATCTGATCCCCGAGCTCCAGGGTCGCTTTCCCATCCGGGTCGAGCTCCAGGCCCTTTCGGAGGACGACTTCATCCGCATCCTGACGGAGCCCAAGAACGCTCTGACCAAGCAGTACTCGGCACTCCTCGGTACCGAGGGTCTGACCGTCGAATTCGCCGAAGATTCCATTCATGAAATCGCCCGTCTGGCGGTGGAAGTCAACTCGACGACCGAGAACATCGGCGCTCGACGTCTTGCCACCCTGCTGGAGAGGCTTCTCGACGAGGTCTCGTTCGAGGCCCCAGATATGGACGGAGTCAGTGTGTCCATCGACGCGGCCTACGTCCGCCGAGCCCTGGCGGACATCGTCAAAGATCAAGATCTGACTCGCTATGTACTCTAGAAAACTCCTCCTGCCGCTTCTCGTGGTGGCGGTCATGTCGGCCTGTGGCCGCAAAGAGCCGCCCAAGCCCCCGCCGAGCAAGATCCCTGCCCCGATCAGCGATCTCGAGCTGCAGCAACGCGGGCAGGAGGTCTTGCTGACCATGTCCTACCCCAGCGTGACGTTGGGCGGTCTGCCCATCGAGGAGCTGGAGGCCATCGAGATCTGGCAGGTATCGCGCATCCTGTCCAGTCTGGCCGTTCCCGAAGAAGAGGCGGAGGCCGCCGGTGAGGGCGAGGCGGAGCCGGCCGAGGAGCCCGAGGCCGAAGTCCCCGCTGCCGAGGAGGTCGATGAGCCCGAGACCAGCCTGTTCAGCCTGCCTTCGGTGACCGAGACCGAGGAGGATGAGGAGTCCAAGGAGGATCTGATCGAGGTACGCGGCCGGGACTTCGCCGCGCTGGCCAAGCTGGCCTGGCGAATCGAGGGTCCGGAGATCGATTCGGCGGTGGTCGGTAACCAATTGGTCGTCAAGGTCCCTCTGGACGAAGTGACCAGCGCCGGCATCGGTGAGGAGGAGATTCTGGTCTTCGGCGCCCGCTCGTTGGCCGGTCGCAAACGAGTCTCGCCCTTCTCCAACCTGGTCAAGCTCTTTCCCAGGGTGCCGCCACCACCCCCTGAGGACCTAACCATCGAAGCAACGCCCGACGGTGTCCAGATCGACTGGCAGATCTCGGACGAGGCTCTGGGCTATCGCGTCTATCGGCGCCAGGCCAGGGTCCGGGACTATCCCGAGCCCATCTACAAGGCCCGAGAGGGTCTCGGCAGCTATCTGGATCGTTCCGCCGTCTTCGGCGAGCGCTACATCTACACCGTCACCAGCGTGGGAAACCTCGACCCATTGGTGGAGAGCGCCGTCGGGGCCGAGCACGAAGTCAACTACAAGGATCGCTTCCCGCCGGACAGCCCTTCGGAGGTCGTGGCACTACCCGAGACCGGCCGTGTCCGTCTGTTGTGGCAAGCCTCGGCCTCCACCGACGCCCAGGGCTACTGGATCTACCGTCAGGATCCTGGAGGCAGCTTCGAGGCCATCAACAGCGAGCTGATCGTCGGTTCGGAGTACCTCGATCGGGATGTCGCCTCGGGTCTGATCTATCGCTACTATCTGCTGGCGGTCGACGGTAAGGGCAACCTCAGCGAGGCCAGCGAGGAGATCGAAGTCCGGGTTCCATGACGCACTACTTCCGCCTCTCCGGCGGCGGCAATGACTTCCTGGCCCAGGTCGAGCCCGAGGCCACGCCGGCTCCGGAGGTCATCCGGGCACTCTGCCGGCGCGGCCTCTCGACCGGAGCCGATGGCCTCTTTCTGCTCAGTCGAAGCTCGCACGGAGTGCTGATGAAGCACTTCAACGCCGACGGACGTCCGGCGGAGCTCTGTCTCAACGGGACCCGTTGTGCGGTCCGCCTGGCCGACCACCTGAACTGGGGTGAGGGACGCTTCGAGATCCAAACCGATGCTGGAGCCATCCGCGGCAGGGTTTTGGACGCCACCCGGGTCAGCCTCGAACTGTGGCGACCGCAGACCCCTTCTCCCCATGACCTTCGGCACGAGGGTCGGAAGTATTCGGGCTGGCGACTCGAGGTCGGGGTCCCCCACTTCGTCCTGCCCTGGCCTGGCTCGATGGCGGCGGCACCTGTGGAGCAGCTCGGGCCAGCGCTCCGTCATCACCCGGATTTGGCCGAGCGCGGAGCCAATATCAACTTCGTACGCTTTGTCGACCCGGGGCGGCTCGAGATCCGCACCTTCGAGCGCGGTGTCGAGGCGGAAACCCTGGCCTGCGGCTCCGGAGTCATGGCCTCGACCGCCGCCGGCCTGGCCGCCGGCCAGCTGCAGCTGCCGGTCACCGCCCAGACCCAGGGCGGCTTCGAGCTCCAGGTAGGCGACGCCAACTCGACCTCTGGCGACCAGCACTGGTCTCTGACCGGTGACGCCCGCCTGATCGCCGAATGTACGCTCCATCCAGGCGCCCTGGAGCTTCCTCCGCCACCGAAGTGGACGGAGTAGGCAGTGGGGCAGTGTAGGGGCCGGCCTCTCTGCCGGTCGTTGGGAGGACCCGTCAGGGACGGGTCGCGCTCATGGCGTTTGGGGGTCCGGCGCTCCCCTGCGCTCTCCGTCGCACCGGATCAGACTCGTGTGCGTAAGCCTTCGCCCTGTGCTCGTCGAGAGCCCCGTTCCGGCGTCCTCCCAACGACCGTCTACGGCGGCCTCCGGGTAACGCGGACATGGAGGCTTGGAGCTGTGGAGCAGTGGGCATTGAGCAGTGGGAAGTGAGAAATGAGAGGTGTAGTCGCACGTTTTGGCGCCGCCCCTCTATGACGGAGCGTCGTCGAGGCCGTTCGGGTCCTCGGCCGTAGGCCTCTCGAGGAGCCGCGTCACGGTGATCATGCATCGACGACAGATCCGAGGCGAAGGAGAGCGGAGTCGAGAGCCCACGGTCACAGCTCGATAGGCTCGAGACGTTCGGAGGACGAGGACCCGAACGG
>CAJHZZ010000022.1_pt1 | contig 21057 bp, 16 predicted proteins | sample 9199071 | NCBI WGS metagenome assembly CAJHZZ01 (sample SAMEA7708275, study PRJEB35096) | sediment metagenome | biome: marine neritic benthic zone biome [ENVO:01000025]; feature: sediment [ENVO:00002007]; material: shallow marine sediment [ENVO:03000034] sea grass bed [ENVO_01000059] ...
GCACTATCCTAGCCTCCGAAATCATCAAACAGGATGTTCTCGGGCTCGACGCCCAGGCTGTCCAACGTTTTGAAGCAGGCCGACATCATCATCGGCGGGCCGCAGAGGTAGTATTCGATGTCCTCCGGCGCCGGATGGTCTTTGAGATAGTTGTCGTAGACCACCTGGTGGATGAAGCCGGTCATGCCCTCCCAGTTGTCCTCCGGCAGGGGCTCCGACAGCGCCAGGTGCCACTGGAAATTGTCGTGTTTGCGGGCGAGCTCGTCGAACTCGTCCTGATAGAACGCTTCGCGCAGACTGCGGGCGCCGTACCAGAAGGTGATCTTGCGATTGGAGTCGAGCCGCTTGAGCTGGTCGAAGATGTGCGAGCGCATGGGGGCCATGCCGGCGCCGCCGCCGATGAACATCATCTCGGCGTCGGTGTCCTTGGCAAAGAATTCTCCGTAGGGACCTGAAATGGTCACCTCATCGCCCGGCTTCAGGTTGAAGATGTACGACGACATGATACCCGGGGGTGTGCCTTCCGGTGCTCGAGGTGGAGGAGAGGCCACCCGGACGTTGAGCATGATCATGCCCTCTTCCTCCGGATAGTTGGCCATGGAGTAGGCGCGAATCACCTCGGCGTCGACCTTGGAGACATAGCGCCACATGTCGTACTTGTCCCACTCCTCGCGGTAATCGGTCTCGATCTCGAAATCGGAGTAGTTGACGACATGCGGCGGGCACTCGATCTGGATGTAGCCGCCGGCGCGGAAGGGCACCGCCTCGCCGGCGGGGAGCTCCAGAACCAGCTCCTTGATGAAGGTGGCGACGTTGTGGTTGCTGCGCACCTTGCACACCCACTTGCGCACCGAGAAGACCTCGGGCGGCAGCTCGATTCCCATGTCGCCCTTGACCTTGACCTGGCAGGAGAGCCGCACGCCCTCACGCGCTTCGCCGCGATTGACGTGGCTGACTTCGGTGGGCAGCAGGGCCCCACCGCCGTCGGTCACCGTGACCTTGCAGACACCGCAGCTACCCTTGCCGCCACAGGCGGATGGAATGAAGATCTGATTGGCGGACAGCGTGCCGAGCAGGGTTCCGCCGGCCTGAGTCTTGAGGGCCTTGTCGGGATCGTCGTTGACGATGATGTTGACTTCGCCGGTGGCCACAAGCTTGCTGCGCGCGACCATGAGAAAGGCCACCAACGCCACGATGACGAAGGTGAACATGAAGACGCCGAGTCCGATGGTAGTCATGGCTAGAGCTGAATACCTCCGAAGGCCATGAAGCCGATGGCCATGAGGCCGGTGATGATAAAGGTGATGCCGAGCCCGCGCAGCGGCGCCGGAATGTCGTGATAGCGCAGCCGTTCGCGGATCGCTGCCAGAGCGATGATGGCCAGGGCCCAGCCGATGCCGGAGGCGATACCGAAGACCGTGCTCTCGGCGAGAGTGTAGTCGCGCTCGACCATCCACAGCGAGGCACCCAGGATGGCGCAATTGACGGCAATCAAGGGCAGGAAGACGCCCAGCGCGCCATACAGGGCGGGCGCGTAGCGATCGAGCACCATCTCGACGATCTGGACCATGGCGGCGATGGTGCCGATATAGGTCAGAAAGCCGAGAAACGACAGATCGTATTGCGCCAGGTTGGGGCTGACCCAGGCCAGCGCACCCTCCTTGAGCAGGTAGTTGTAGATCAAGTTGTTCATCGGCACCGTGATGCCGAGCACGAAGATCACGGCCGAGCCCAAGCCGATAGCGGTGTCGACCTTGCGCGAGACCGCAAGGAATGAGCACATGCCGAGAAAGAAGGCCAGGGCCATGTTCTCGACGAAGATGGCTTTGATCGCGAGGTTGAGGTATTCCTGGAGCATCCTAGTCTTCCTCGATCTGATCGGGCTTCCAGACCCTCAGCGCCCAGATCAAAATGCCGATGATGAAGAAGGCCGATGGCGACAACACCATCAGCCCGTTGGGTTCGTACCAGCCTCCCTCGGTGACCAGCGGCAGGACTTCCCTGCCGAACAGCTTGCCCGAGCCGAAGAGCTCGCGCAGAAAGGCGGTGATCATCAGGATCAGCGCATATCCGAGCCCGTTGCCGAGTCCGTCGAGAAGACTCATGCCTGGCGGATTGGCCATGGCGTAGGCCTCGGCGCGGCCCATGATGATGCAGTTGGTGATGATCAGGCCCACGAAGACCGACAGCTGTTTGGAGATGTCGGGCAGATAGGCCTTCAAGATCTGGTCGGTGACGATCACCAGCGAGGCGATGATCGTCAGCTGGACGATGATTCGGATGTTGGTCGGAATGCCGTTGCGCAGAAGGCTGACGAACACGTTGGACAGGGTCAGCACACAGATCACCGCGATGCTCATCACCAGGGAGGTGTCCATGCGCGTGGTCACCGCCAGGGCCGAGCAGATCCCCAGCACCTGCAACGCAATCGGGTTGTCGTTGAACAGAGGATCGACGAGGGCTTCTCGAGACTTGCTGGACATCAGGCCGTATCCTCCTGTGCGAGATGGTCGAGATAAGGGCGAAACCCGTTCTCGCCGAGCCAGAAGTGGATCATGTTGGTCACGCCGCGGGCGGTCAGCGTGGCTCCGGACAGACCATCGACCTCATAGGGGTCGGTCTCGACGGGGCCGGCGTATCCCTTGATGACCTCGATCTCCACCTCACCGTCGTCGCCGAAGACCTTGCGCCCGATCCAGTTCTGCTTCCACCGCGGGTTGTCGACCTCACCGCCCAATCCTGGCGTTTCGCCGTGCTCATAGTAGGTGATCCCGCGCACCGTGTTGAGATCGTTCTCGAGGGCGAGGAACCCGTAGAGAAACTTCCACAGACCGTATCCCTCGATGGGGACAACCACCGCATCGAGATCGCCGCTGTCGTTGAACACCTTGTAGACCATCGAGTGATTTGGCAATCGTTTGACCAGCGATGGGTTGGGCGGCGCCGGCGAGCTGGTAGCCGGATCCTTGGCTTCTTGTGCCTGGTCGAAGCCTGCCGGATCGATGTCGGGGGTCGGCTCGCCCGAGGCGAGGTCGATGACCACCATCTCGATGTTCTCGAAGCGCTTGGCGACCTCCTCGGGGCTGATCTTCTCCTTGGGTTCCATGAGTCCGGCGGCCTGCAAGACGTTGCGCTGCTTGTCGAGCGCCGCATTGATGTCCTGGCGTTCCTTGAGCGAGACCGCCGAGGACGACACCACGATCGCGCAGAGTATGCAGACCGCGGTGGCGAATAGAATTGTGTAGAGAGGGCTACGTTGCATAGCGCGCCTTCCTTCGCTTGATGTTGCTGTTGATCACGAAATGGTCGACGAGCGGTGCCATCACATTCATCAACAAGATGGCGAGCATCATTCCTTCCGGGTAGGCCGGATTGACAACGCGTATCAGGACCACCAGCACACCGATGAGGATGCCGTAGATCCAGCGTCCGCGGTCGGTCTGGGCCGCCGAGACTGGATCGGTGGCCATGAACACCGTGCCGAAGGCCCAACCACCGAGTACGAAGTGCCACCAGAAGGGCGTGGCAAAGAACGGGTTGGTGTCGGAGCCGATGGCGTTGAGGCCCAGCGCCATGACGATGGTGCCGATGGCGACGCCGGCCATGATGCGCCATGAGGCGACGCCGGTGACGATCAGCGCGACCGCGCCGATCAGACAGGCCAGGGCCGAGGTTTCTCCCATCGAGCCGGGAATGAAGCCGAGGAACGAGTCCATCCAGGTTACGCCTAGAGCGACAGTGGCCTGTCCCTGCTCGGCGGCGACCGCCAACCAGGTGGCGCCACTGACGCCATCGGCGCTGGTCTGGGCGGCGACCCAGACCGCATCGCCGGAGATCTCGCCAGGGTAGGCGAAGAACAGAAACGCCCGCGACAGAAGAGCCACGTTGAGGAAGTTCATCCCGGTGCCGCCGAAGATCTCTTTGCCCAGGACGACGCCGAAAGAGATGCCCAGGGCGACCTGCCAGAGTGGGATGGTGGCCGGCAAGATGAGCGGGAAGAGAAACCCGCTCACCAGAAGACCCTCGGCGACCTCATGCTTGCGAATGGAGCAGAAGAGGACCTCCCAGAAGCCGCCAACGGCGAAGGTGACGATGAGCACCGGCAGAAAGTACAGGGCCCCGTGAACCATGCAGGCCAACAGGTTTCCCGGATCGAAGGGTAGGCCCATGGCCTGCATGGCCGTAGTCTGCCATCGTACGAGAGGTTCCGCCCCGCGTGAGACGGCCAGGTGCGCCTGATAGCCCGTGTTGTACAGGGCCATCAAGATGGCCGGGATCAGGGCGTAGACGACGGTGATCATCATGCGCTTCAAGTCCAGACCATCGCGGACGTGAGAGGGACCCCGAGTGACCTTTCCCGGCGTGTACAGGAAGGTGTCCTGGGCCTCCCAGAGGGCATGGAGCTTCTCGAGCTTGCCTCCGGGCTCGAAGTGCTTGGCTTGCTTGTCCAAAAGCGAGCGGAGAGACACGATCAGCCTTCCTTTTCTATGGTTGTCAGGACGTCACGCAGGAACGGCCCGTATTCGTTCTTCCCTGGACATACATACGTGCTCAATGCGAGGTCCTCTTCATCGAGCTCGAGACAACCGAGCTTCTCGGCGGTCTCGACGTCTCGCATCAGCAACGACTTCAGCAGCTGGGTCGCCATCAGGTCCATGGGCATGACCTTCTCGTACATGCCGATCGGCACGATGTTGCGGACCGAGCCATAGGTCGAAGTGGTCATGGGGAATCGCTTGCCCGGGATCAGCTTCGACAGGTGCGTGTTGACGACCGAGAAGACTCCGGTGCCGGGTGCCGTCCAGCCCAGAAACTCCCGCCGCCGGTTCTCGGAGATCACCGAGATCTGGCAGTCGTAGCGGCCCAGGTAGCCGAGGGCCTCTCCCATGGCGAAGTGACCGGAGAGCACGGAGCCCGAGATGACTCGATTGTCCTGACCCTTCAGCTCGCCGTCCACCAGAGCCTCGGTGTTGGCACCGATGCGCGACTTGAGCAGGCGAGGCCGTGCCACCATCGGACCGGCCAGTGAGATCACCCGATCGAGCAGCAGGTGGCCGGTCTCGAAGAGATGACCGACCGCGATGACGTCCTGGTAGCCGAGATGCCAGACGGTTTTGTTGCGATCCACCGGATCGAGCGTGTGGATGTGGAGTCCGACGGTCCCGGCAGGGTGCGGGCCGACGAACCGCTCGTGCCGGAACTGATCGCCGTCGGGTAGCTGGACCGCGAGGTCGTCATCGGTGCAGGAATAGACCGGACCCTCGGTGAGCTTGCCCAGCACGGCCAGACCTTTCTGGAAGAGCCCCTCCTTGCCTGCCATTACCTTGTTCACGTCGGGGGCCAGAGGGTTCGTGTCGATGGCCGTGACAAAGAGCGAGTGGGGCCTGTCGGCCGGATTGGCCACGCGGCCGAACGGGCGTGCGCGCATGGCGGTCCACATCCCCGATTCGATCAGCAGGTCGCGAACCTCCTGCTCGGTCAGCCCGGAGGCGGACTTGCTCTTGAAGGACGAGTAGTTGACCTCGTCGGCACTGCCGGTCTTGCCCTCGATCTCGCTTCGACTGAGCTCGATGACGATCGATTGAAAGACGCGCTTCTCACCGCGGTTGACGGCGGCGACTCGCCCTGCCGACGGGGAAGTGAAACGAACGCCGGCCATCTTCTTGTCCTCGAAGAGCAGTTGCCCGCGCCGCACGGTGTCGCCGACCTTGGCGTGAAGCGTCGGTCGCATGCCCACATAGTCGGCGCCGAGAAGGGCCACTCTTCGGGGTGACTCTGCCGCCTCGATCTCCTGGCTCGGCTCGCCGAGAATCGGCAGGCGCAGACCTCGTTTGATCCTGTGCAGTCCCATCGAAGACCTTGATCTGTTTAGGTTATGGGTAAGACGTGACCCGAGGTCACGAACGTCAAAACGGGGGCCTTGTCGACCCCCCGATTTCGAGCGTAATTGTGACATTTGGTACAAGGGAAATCTAGTGGGGAGGACCCCAGGCAGGGCCCGTCAGCCATTTGCTAGCATGGAGGAAAGACGCGACGCAGATCTGGTGTTTCCGGCGGTGCGTGAGCAGTAGAACGGCACTCGACTTCGGAGGTGGAAGATGGCGGAGATCAGCGACGGTAGCGTTCCCAGGGCCAAGGATCTGATGGAGGAGATCCGGCTCACCTTTGCGCCGGATATGGATCTCATGCAAGCCATCGAGGAGCTGGCGAAGCACGGCGTCTCCGCCGCTCCGGTCGTCGACAGTCAGCGCAACCTGCGGGGAATCCTGACCGAGAAGGACTGCCTCCGGCTGCTCTACGACTCGGCACTGCACCGGTCGCGGGGAGGTCGGGTGGCCGATTTCATGTCCAAGCTCGACGAGTTCCTCGATGTAGAGATGGACATCTTCCGGATCTCCGAAGTCTTTCTGCACAACAACTTTCCCATGTTGCCGGTCGTGGAGGACGAGAAGATCGTCGGCTGCATCACTCGGCATCACATGCTGCGCGGCATCATGTTCATGGCCGAGGCGGAGGAGAGCGGCGTGGTGAAGATCGAGGCCGACGCCGTCGAAGCGGTCAAGCGCCCCCGCGCCATCGCCGAGATGCAGAAGGTCTACGCCAGCTACTCCAAGAGTCAGCTGGTCAGCCGTCTGGGCCGCAAAGCCAAATAGGGGCCGGCCCTGGCGCAGTGACGCAGTGGTCGGTGCCCTGCGGGCACCTAGCAGTGGGCAATGGGCATTGGTTAGCGACGCACTGACGCAGTGTGTCGGCCGGCCTCTTTGCCGGTCGTTGGGAGGACCCGTCAGGGACGGGTCGCGCTCATGGTGTTTGAGGGTCCGGCGCTCCCCTGCGCTCTCCGTCGCACCGGATCAGACTGGTATTCGATGGCTGTCGCCCTGTGCTCGTCGAGAGCCCCGTTCCGGCGTCCTCCCAACGACCGTCTACAGCTGCCTCCCAGGGATATGGCCGCACGGGTTTCTGGACCGGTAGCCATGATGGAGCGTCGTCGAGGACCCGAGCGGACCAGAGACGCGACACCCTGCAATAGCACCCTGCCAGTACTCTCCTTCACTGCGTCACTGCGTCAAGCTCTCACTGCCCACTGCTCCATTGCTAGGCCGCCGCAGGCTGCCGAGCACTGCTACCTCTTCAGTCGCAAGCTGTTGGTCACCACGAAGATGCTCGACAGGCTCATGGCCCCGGCGGCCAGCATGGGATTGAGCAGCAGCCGGAAGAACGGATACAGGGCACCCGCGGCCACCGGGATGAGGACCACGTTGTAGGCGTAGGCCCAGAAGAAATTGCCGTGGATAGTGCGCAGCGTCCGACGGGCCAGCTCGATGGCACTGACGATGCCGCGCAGATCTCCCGACATCAGGATCACGTCCCCCGCCTCGATGGCGATGTCGGTGCCGGTGCCAATGGCGATACCGACGTCGGCCCGAGCCAGTGCGGGGGCGTCGTTGATGCCGTCACCCACGAAGGCGACCCGCTGACCCTGCTCGATGAGCCGCTGGACCGCCGCCGCCTTCTGCTCTGGTAGGACCTCGGCCACCACCTCGTCGATACCCACCTCCCGGGCAATGGCTTCCGCGGTCCGCTGGTGGTCGCCGCTCATCATCGCTACGGTCAGCCCCAGATCGTGCAGGGCTCGGACGGCCTCTCGACTGCCGTCCTTGGGGGGGTCCGCAACCGCCAGAATCGCTGTCAGCGCGCCGTCGATGGCGGCCAGCACCGGAGTCTTGGCCTGGCGACTCATCTCCTCCAACCTCTCCTCGGCAGGATGGATGTCGATCTCCAGATCCCGCAGGTACCGGGCGGAACCGATCTGCACGCTACGCCCATCGACAGTGGCTTCGATACCGAACCCGGGGTGGGCCTCGAAGGCCGTTGGACGCCCTGGCTGCAGACCCCTTTCGACGGCGAATTCGACAATGGCGCTGGCGATGGGGTGCTCGCTGACGGACTCGGCGCCGGCGATCAGGGCGAGGGCCTCGTCGTCTGCAAACTGGAAGGTCTCGAGGTCGGTCAGCTTCGGCTGCCCCAGGGTGAGGGTGCCGGTCTTGTCGAGCACGACTGTGTCGACTCGGGCCAGCAGCTCGAGGGCGGTCCCCTGACGGAAGAGGATTCCCATCTCGGCGGCGCGCCCGGTGCCCACCATGATGGCGGTCGGTGTGGCCAGCCCCATGGCGCAGGGGCAGGCGATGAGCAGCACACTCACCGCGGCGACAAACGCGTAGCTCAAGGGAGGAGCCGGACCCACCAGTAACCAGACCACGAATGTCACGACCGCGACAACCAGAACGACGGGTACGAAGACGGCGGCAATGCGGTCGGCCACTCTTTGAATGGGTGGTTTGCCCGCCTGGGCCTCTTCGACCATTCTGATGATCTGAGCCAGAACGGTGTCGGCGCCGATATGGGAGGCCTGGAAGCTGAAGGCACCGGTCTTGTTGACGGTTCCTCCCACCACCGGATCGCCGGCTCGTTTGGCCACCGGTTCGGACTCACCGGTGATCATGCTCTCGTCCACCCAGCTCTCTCCATCGCTGACGGTCCCATCTGTGGGGATCCTCTCCCCGGGTCGTACCTCGACGAGATCACCGCGCACCACCTCTTCGATGTCGATCTCCAGCACCTGGCCGGAGCGGACGACCCGAGCTGTCTTGGGCTGCAGCTGGATGAGTTTGGTAATGGCCTCCGAGGTCCGCCCCTTGGCCTTGGCCTCCCAATACCGACCCAGGAGGATCAGGGTGATGATCACCGCGGCTGCTTCGAAGTAGAGGTTGGCGGTGCCGGTTGGAAAGATCTGCGGTGCCACCAGAGCCACCAGCGAGTAGAAGTAGGCGGCCGAGCTGCCCATCATGACCAGGGTGTTCATGCCTGGGTTGAAGTGGCGCAACTCGGCCCAGGCGAGCTTGTAGAACCGCCGTCCGGCACCGAACTGGACCGGCGTGGCCAGGAGCAGCTCCAACCATCGCCAGGCGCCCTCCGGCAGCAGTCGCAGCTGCAGCGAGTGCAGGGCCGGAACGACCATGGGTCCCATGGAGAGCAGGAAGAGGGGAATGGTGAAGAGGGCGGCGAAGCGGAAATCGCGCCGCAGGGCCTCCTCTTCGGAGACCTCAACCTCTGCGTCTGGCTTGCTTTTAGTGTCTGGAAAGACGGGCTCGTAGCCGGCCCTCTCGACCGCGGCCCGCAGATCGGCTAGCGAGACCCGCTCCGGCTCGTACTCGACGGCGGCGTTCTCGGTCGCCAGATTGACCGTGGCGTCGTGGACGCCAGGAAGTTTGTTGAGGGTACGTTCCACCCGGGCCACACAGGCTGCACAGGTCATCCCGCGGACCGCGAAGCGGACCTCCTGCTGACCCTGTGTGCTCACCTCGGGAACCTCAAGCCTCCATGAGCTCTGCCCTGTAGCCCTCCTCCTCGACTGCCGCGATCAGGGTGGAGATCTCCGGTTCGCCGACGATTGTGGCTTCGCCGCTCTCCAGATTCACTTCCACCACCCGCTCCACGCCTTGAGCTCCCGCCAGGGCCTGCTGGACGGCCTGGACGCAGTGTCCGCAGCTCATGCCCTCGATTCTGAGTTTGATCATCGACGTTGTCTCAGGCCAGGTTCGGGTTGACCTGGGCCCACTGGTCGGTGGGTGGCAGGACGCCCATCTCGATCACCTCGTCGCGGAGCTTGATCAGATGCTCGTAGGAAGCCCGCAAGGCGGCGATCTCCTCCTCGGAGCCGCTGGGCATCTGCCAGCTGACGCCATCACTTCCCAGAGTAGTCTCCATCGCCATCATGACGTGGCGGAAGCCGTTCTCGGGAGAGTCGACATAACAGCCGCAGGGCCATTCGTAGCCGCCACCCTTGATTACGGCCCTGACCATGAGCACGGACTGATGGGAAGGGCTCTGGAAGGAACTGCGACCGCGCAGCTGGATGATCTTCTTGCCGCCCTGACGGACGTGGGCCTGAATCGCTTCCCAGTCCTCCTGCCCGAGTCGGTCGGAGCCGATGATCTCGGTCAGGGGTACCCCACCGACCCTGGCCGAGCTGGCGAAGACGGCCATCTGCTCCCCATGACCTCCGTAGGTGCGACAGTCGGTGACGTCACTCTGTGGGAGACCGAAGTGCTGACCGAGGGCGGTCTGTAGCCGCGTGCTGTCGAGGGCGGCCAGGGTGGCGACCTTGGACGGAGCCAGGCCCGAGTTGACCAGAGTGACCAGGCCGGTGATGTCGGCGGGGTTGAAGATGATCACCACGAACTTGGCACCGGGGCAGAAGCTCTTGATGTCTTTGCCCAGCTGGGCGGCGATTTCGGCGTTGCCCTTGAGGAGATCCTCGCGGGTCATCCCCTCTTTGCGGGGTGCACCGCCCGAAGAGATGATGTAGCGGGTGCCGCGCAGGGCTTCCTCGATATCCGAGGTCCAGGTCACGTTGGCCCCGGGGAAGGAGCAGTGGTACATCTCCTCGGCGGCTCCCTGGTTCCCCTTGTCGTAGGGGTCGTACATGGACACATTGGGTGACAGGCCCATGGTCAATACCGCCTGCACCATGTTCGAACCGATGGCACCGGCAGAACCGAGAATGGCGATCTTGTCTTCGGTCAGATAGGTCATGGAATCTCCTCTGAGGATAGGAGGTCGGCAGGCCCGCCGACCCTGAGGGAATTCTAGCTCGGTCCGACGGTAGAATCAGCAGCGATCATGAAAAATCGACTCCCTGTCTGGGCCCTGATCGCGGGCGTTCTTCTGTCGGTGGGAACCGCGGTGGCGGTGGAGGTGAAGATCGACTTCGATCCCGGCGTGGACTTCTCCGGATTTCGAACCATCGGTTGGCTGGAGGGATCCCCGGCGGAGGACGAGGAGTTGGAGCGGCGGATCCACGCCGCCATCGAGCGCGAGTTGGTGCCGCTCGGCATCCATGAGGTGCGCGAGGATCCGGATCTGTTCATCGTCACCCATGCGTCGATGGATATGGAGAAGGAGATCGACGTCACGAAATTCGACTACTGGCTCGAGTACCAGGGATGGAAGCGGCCCATGGCGGTGACGGAGGACTCCTGGAGTACGGGCATGGGAGTTCTGATCGTCGATCTGCTCGACGCCGGCACCGGTCGATTGGTCTGGCGGGGAGTGGCGACGGGAAACGTGGCCAAGAATCCTGAGAAGAGGGGCGAAAAGCTCGACGCCACCATGTCCAAGATGTTCAAGGGGTTTCCGCCGAAGTACAAACCCGGGAAGAGAAACTGAGCCCGCTGGGGAGGGGGAGTCGTGAGAGGTGAACTGATTCGAGCTCTGGTCTGGGTCGTCGTTGTGCTGTCGGCTGTCGGTGAAATGGCTATCGCAGATACCTGCGAGGTGCCCACCGAGTGGCGGGTGACGCGGCCCGACCCACCCGGGCAGCCCACGCCGGTTTCGGTCGCGAATTTCGTCATCGATCTCCTGTCGATCAACGATTCCCAGCAGTCGTACCAAGCGGACTTCTTCCTCTTCGTGACCTGGAAGGATCCGCGCCTGGTGGCAGGGAAAGAGATCGATTCATTGGCTGGCTGCAGCCTGCCGTTGGACGAGCTCTGGACTCCGCGACTGGTCTTCATCAACGAACGCTCGGTGAGGCGAGTCTTCCCCGAGAGGGCAACCGTCAAACCCGACGGGACGGTGGAATACGTCCAGCGCCTGCAGGGCGAATTCGGCACCCGGCTCCATCTGCAGGACTTCCCCTTCGATGAGCACGAGCTCAAGCTCGAAATCGTCTCCCGTGGCTATACCGCCGAGGATGTCGCTTTCCTTCCGACATCCCAGGCCACCCCTGTGTATGAGCTGACCATCACCGACTGGACGCTGAGCGCTGGCGAGGCGGAGGTCGTGGGCCGATACGTCCCGGTTCGCGACTGGACCTTGGCGGGGTTGGTCTTCAAGGTGCAAGTTCAGCGCCGCTTGGGCTTCTATACCCTCAAGACCTTTCTGCCCCTGACACTCATCGTCGTCATGTCCTGGGCGGTGTTCTGGATCAAGCCCGGGCTTCTGCCGCCGCAGATCGGGGTGTCGACCTCGGCGATCCTCACCCTGATCGCCTTTCAATTCAGTCTGGGCTACTTGCTGCCCCGGCTGTCGTATCTGACCCGGGCCGACCGGTTCCTGATCGGCTCCACCCTTTTGGTGTTCCTGGCCTTCGGCGAGGCCATACGGACCTCCTATCTGGCGAATCGCGATCAGGAGCAGAAGGCTTTGAAGATCGATCGGATCTCCCGCGTGCTGTTTCCTGTACTTTTCCTGTTCGTTCTGATCGTGTCGTTCGTCGTGTAAGGCGAGTTGAGATGGAATAGGCAGGCGATGAGCGATCGAGACAGATCCTCCCGAGTCGGTTTCAGCCGCATCCTGGGTCTGCGGGCCTCGCTGGCGCTGGGCTTGAGCGTCAGTTTTGGTCTGATCCTGGAATCGGGAGCCGGGGTGGTGATGGCCATCGCCGGCGATGGGGTGATACTGGCCCTGCTCCTGGCCGCGATTCTGTATCTGCCCATCCTGCTCACCTACTCCGAGTTGGCGGCTGGCAAGCCGGGGAGCGCCAGTGCGTATCAGATCAGTCGAAGTTTCGGCTATCGCAGTCTCTCGTTTGTCGTCGGATGGCTGATGCTCTCCGGGTTGGTGTCTGCCATGGCTCTGCTGAGCGTCGGCTTGGCCAAGCGTTTCGACGTCTCGGTGCAGAGCTTCTTTGGCGTCGACGTCGACCATGTCTTGTTTCTCATCGCGGCCCTCGTCCTGGGAGCGATCAACGAGTGGCTGACCAGTGAGGACCGGTGGCGATCCCGCACGGTATTGGTCTATCTGGGGCTCAGTGCCTTCGTCGTAGTCCTGGTATGGGCGTCTCTTACCCATCCCATAGAAGGGGTCAAGCTACCTCGGATCAGCTTCCAGGGTCACGATCTGACCTCGGTGGCCCTGTTGGCCTCGGGCCTCTGGTTCGCCGATATCCTGTTGAATCATCGACGACAGATGCAGCGGCCCGACAAGATCCTGCGGCGCTCGATGGTCGGCGTCTGGATCGGAACGCTCTTTCTCGGCGCGGTGGCTGCCAGTCTGGTGCTCCGTTCTCCCTCGCTACTCATGGAGTTCTGGCCTGCCAAGATCTCCTGGGGTGAGACGCGACTGGAGGCACTGCTCCTGTTGGTCGGGATCCTGTTTCTCTGGCTGGGTCTTTCGAGAATCGTCTCCCGCACCGTTCGCCTGACTGGAGCAATGGCCCGGCACGGGTTCTTGCCGGCGTTGGGAGCCGGTCGGGGGCGGCGAGTCCGCGCTCTGATAGCTCTGATCACCCTGGGTACGACCACTGTACTGGTTGCCCGCTGGGTGCCACCGGGGCAACTGGTGAGCATTGCGGCGGCGAGCTTCCTGCTCTCCACTGCTCTGGTGACCTTTCCCCATGCCCGCCGGCCGGAAAGGGAACTGTCGCCCACGAGGCGCAACCGACTGCCACTCCATCCCCTGATTCCCGGGGTGACGATCGCCATCTGTGTCGGGATGGCTCTGCTCTTGCCGAGGATGGGTCAGATGGTGCTACTCGTCTGGTTGCTACTGGGCGTGGTTTTCTACCGTGGCTACGCCGGCCGGAAGAGTCGCGAAGTGCAAGACGATGCGGTGGTGGTGGGCGAGGTCGACGAGATCCAGACCAAGGTTGCGCCTCGCATCCTGATCGCCTCCAGCGACAAATCCCAACTCCCGGCACTCCTGGACCTGGGGACGGCGCTAGGCAGAACTCAGGAAGCGGAGTTGATCGTCTTGCGGGTCGTACAGATGACCGACGAGCTGTCTCTGTACTCGGCTCAGAGGGTAGCGGAGAATGAGTGGAAGGAGCTCGATTCACAGGTAGATTCTCTCGACTCTCGGGGCGTTTTGATCTCGACGCTGGTCAGGATCGCACCCAGCGCCCACGCAGGGATCTTGGCGGCAACCACTGAGTATGACGCCGATCTGTTGATTGTCGGGGACTCGAAGAGCTCCGGGGGAGCGGCACCGTCCTCGACCCTGTCGGGGGTCTTCTCGTCCACCTCGCGTCCGCTGGTGGTCTTCCGCGGTGAGCTCGAAGGAGAGGTTGGCAATGTGGTTGTCGGCACCTGCGGCGGCCCCCACTCCCCGTTGGCCCTGGAGCTGGGGGCCGGGATCGCGGAGCTGACCGGTGTCCAGGTGGAGCTGGTCAGCGTCGTTCCCAAGGGACAGCCTGACGAACCTGCGCTTGAGGCTCTCGAGGAGACGTTGAACAGAGCCGCCGTCGATGCCGGTATAGCCAAGCGAGTCGTCGAGTCGGCCACCGTTGAGAGCGGCCTGATCGCCGCTTCCCAGCGCAACTCGATCCTGCTCCTGGGAGCGTCGGTCGATCGTTTGTTGAACCGCACGGTAGCTGGTGGATTGCCCCATGAGGTCGGTCAGGCCCGGGAGGGAATCACCCTGGTGGTCAAACGGGCCGAAGCGGCGATGCGCTTCTGGCAGCGCCGGATCTGGGACTTCCTGGCGCGCTATACCCCGACCCTGACGGTCTCCGAGCGCTCCCAGGTCTACTCCCAGATGCGGCATGCGGCCCGGGCCGACGCTGATTTCTACGCCTACATCGCGCTCTCTGCCGCCATCGCAATGTTCGGTCTACTGCTCAACAGCGCCGCGGTGATTATCGGCGCCATGCTGGTGGCGCCTTTGATGAGTCCGATTCTGGCCACCGCCCAGGGGATCGTGCAGGGCAACCTGAGGATGATTCAACGGGCGGGCGCCACGACCTTCAAGGGCACCTCGGTGGCCATCGGTGTGGCGACGCTCATCACCGTGCTCTTCCCGGAGCAGATCCCGACCGCACAGATCCTGGCCCGTACGGCCCCCAATCTCCTGGATCTCGGGGTAGCACTGGCGGCCGGAGCGGTCGGCGCCTGGGCGATCAGCCGCGCCTCGGGAGCGGCGGCCCTGCCGGGGGTGGCCATCTCCGTCGCCCTGGTGCCACCTCTGTGCGTCGTCGGCTTCGGTCTGGGTACCTCCCGATTCTGGATCTCGGGTGGTGCCTTTCTCCTGTTTCTGACCAATCTCGCGGCCATCGTGTTGATGGGGGCTCTGGTCTTTGTTCTCTTCGGCTTCCGCCCGACCCGGGTCGAGCGGACGGCGCAGGTGCGGCGGGCGGCCATCGTCACCGTGCTCACCGTGGCGATTCTGATCATTCCCCTCGGTGTGGCCACCATCGAGGTGTCCCGCCTTGGGAAGTTGGAGGCCGAGATCAAAGAGGTTATTCGCGAAGGCACGGATCGACCGTACAGAGTGTGGGACTTCCGGGTGTCGCGGCAGGGTGAAGGTTTCTTGGTCCAGGGCACGGTCTATGCTTTCGAAGGCTTCGAGACGGAACAGATCTTTGCCCTGCAGGAGGATCTGGAGAGCAAGGTGAGGGTGCCGGTCCAGGTGCAGTTGACCGTGGTACCGGCGAATCTGACGGTCGCTGGTGGGGATCTGGAGATCGAGCTCGAAGCCGAAACGTCGGTGTTACCATCCGACCAGGAGTGATGGGTCCATGAAGAGACGTGTGATGCGGTGGTGGAGCCTCCTGTTCGTGGCAGCTCTGCTTGTCGGTGGCCAGCCCGTTCAATCCCAGGAAAAGAGTCAGGAGCGACCCAAGATCGGCCTCGCGCTCGGCGGTGGCGGGGCGAAGGGCGGCGCCCACGTGGGAGTGCTCAAGGTTTTCGAGGAGCTCAACATCCCGGTGGACTACATCGCCGGCACCAGCATCGGAGGCATTGTCGGTGGTCTCTATGCTTCCGGAATGACCGCGGATCAGCTCGAGCAGGCGATCGCCAACATCGACTGGAACGAGGCTCTGCGCGACAAGCCACCGCGCCGGGATCTGAGCTTTCGCAAGAAGGAGGAGAATGCCCGCTACCTTCTGGATCTCGAGCTGGGCATTGGCCGGGGCGGAATCAAGTGGCCCAGTGGCTTTGTCAGCGGCCAGAATCTCTTCTTCCTGCTGCAGTCGCTGACCCTCAACGTCGCCGATGTGATGGACTTCCATGACCTGCCGATCCCGTTCAAGTGCGTCGCCACCGACGTCAACTCGGGCGAGATGGAGATTCTCGACTCCGGCTATCTGGCCACGGCGCTGCGAGCCACCATGGCCATCCCGGGTTTCTTTGCGCCAGTTCAAATCGAAGATCAGTTGCTCGTGGACGGCGGTCTGGTGAACAACCTGCCGGTGGATGTGGTGCGTGAGATGGGTGCCGACATCGTCATCGCGGTCGATCTCGGTGAGGAGCTCTCGGCGCGAGAGGTCACCGCCTCCATGATCCAGATCTACCAGCAGACCATGCGCATGCTGACGCGGCCCAATGTCAGATCGCGGCTCGAAATGGCAGACATGGTGATCAACCCTGGGGTGGCCGGTTTCGGCACCATGGCCTTCAACCAGATCGACGAGATCATGGCCATGGGATACGAGAAGGCCGCCGAGCTAGAGGACGAGTTGAGCCGCTACAGCATCGACCCGGAGCAGTATGCGGCGCTGCGTGAACGACAGAAACAGCCGGTCCCCGATCCGGTCACGGTCGATTTCATCGAGTTTCGGGGCAACCAGAGGGTCGATGACCGGATCGTCGAGAGGGCGATCCTGCTCGAGCCGGGGACCAAGATCGGCTTTGATCTGGAAGCGGACGACATCCGCAACATCTTCGAGTCCCGCAGCCGCCGCGAGCAGAGAATCCAGAAGCAGATGGCCGAAGGTGAGCCGGTCGGACTGCGCAGTCTCTTTCTGGACCTGCGACGACTTTATGGTCTAGGGGATTTCCAGACGGTGGATTTCCGCTTCGAGAATCGGGGCGAGGAGACGGGCGTCATCATCGGCATGAAGGAGAAGCCCTGGGGCCCCAACTTCATCCACTTCGGTTTGGAGCTGAGCAGCGATCTGGAAGGAGCCACCGATATCGAGTTCCTGCTCAATCTCACCAAAACCCGTCTCAATAAACGGGGCGCCGAGTTCAGGGGCGACCTGGTGATCGGTAAGAATCGGCTCCTCTTCGGCGAGTTCTATCAACCGTTCACTTTCGATGGGGACTGGTTTTTCGCCCCGCGGCTGGCCTTGGGCGACGAGAGGATCAAGTACTTCGAGGATGGCAACTCCATCGCCGAGCTCAACGTCGGTGGGCTGACCGCGGGCATCGATATCGGCCGTCAGTTCAACCGCATGAACGAGACGCGGCTGGGTGTGGATTTTGGCTGGGAGGATGTCTCGGTCGAGACCGGAGCTCTGCCGCCAGAGGACATCGAAGATGTCGATCTGAGCGATATCCGAACCGGTGGCATTCGGCTTCTCAGCCGCTGGGACAGCCTGGACAACATCAACGTTCCCCGCGATGGGGTTTTCGGCTTCTTGAGGGCCTATCAGTCTCTGGAAGATCTGGGGGCGGCCCTCAACTACCTGAAGATCGGCACCCAGACCAGCGCTTTTTTTGGTGGCGGCAAACACACCGGCCTCGTGGCCTTCGATCTGGGTTGGAGCGACGGAGATCTGCCGATCTACGACACCTTCACCCTCGGGGGTCTGGGCTCGCTGAGCGGCTTTACGAACCTGGAGCTGCGTGGCCAGTACAAGGGCGTGGGTCGACTCGGCTACTACCATCAGACCTTCAAGAGCTGGTTCCTGGGTGGCTGGTTCGAGGCTGGCAACGTCTTTCAGACCACCTCGGAGATCACCAGCAGCGACCTGATCTACACCGCCACGGCGATCCTGGCCATGGACAGCAAGTTCGGGCCCATCTATCTGGCGTACGGCTACGCCGATACGGGAAAGAACCGGATCTACATTCAGCTGGGTCGGGTGTTGTCGGCGTTCTAGGCAGTGAGCAATGGGCAGGGAGCAGTGGGCAGTGGGAAGAGAAGCAGTGGGCCTTGAGCAGTGAGCACTGCGGATTGAGAAGTGGGAAGTGAGAGGTGGGGAGTGGGAGGTGGGAAGTGGGTAGGGGTGGCGAGATAGCGGTTCGTTGTCGCGGGCTGCTGGCGTGGAGGCAAATTGACACCCGCAACCGGGCTCCCATAGGATGACGGGCTCGGACGGGGCGTGGCGCAGCCTGGTAGCGCATCTGCTTTGGGAGCAGAGGGTCCTCAGTTCAAATCTGGGCGCCCCGACCAATCCAACGGCTGCCAGTAGCTCAGTTGGATAGAGCGGCGGCCTTCTAAGCCGCGGGTCGGGGGTTCGAATCCCTCCTGGCAGGCCAAGTCCTTTGAAGATCTCGATCTGTGGTGAGTGTAGCTCAATGGTAGAGCCCCTGGTTGTGGTCCAGGTGGTTGAGGGTTCGAGTCCCTTCACTCACCCCATGCCCTTCACACATCCTGTGTGCACCCTTAGCTCAGCTGGATAGAGCGACGGCCTCCGGAGCCGTAGGTCAGAGGTTCGAATCCTCTAGGGTGCACCATTTTCTGGTGTTTTCTCGGTAGCCCAGATTGTGGGGCAGAGGCGAGCGACCGGTATTCGAGATCTGCTGGGGGTCCCAGGCGGATCAGTCCACCACGTCCTCGATGGAGTGCAGGTGGTAGACCGGCGGGATGCCTGAGCGCAGCGGGCCGGCCAGGCTCGGGCCATCGATCAGCAACTTGCCGTCTTCGATGTAGGCCTCGCCCCGCAGCTCCTGCACCCACTCGATGATGGCATCGATGGTCGGCACCTCGAGATCCATCTCCTGCGCCATCCACTTGGCGATACAGACCCCGTAGGAGATGTCATCGGTGAAGAACCGGTGGTCGGTGTCGATCTCCCAGCGGCCACTTTCGTTTTCTCGCACCGGTGGCTTGATCGCTCCCAGGGTCTTGGAAGTGACGAACGATTCGCGGATATCGGTGTTCTCCGACTCATAGGAGAGTCGCTCGAGCGCCAGATAGTCCAGCATGTAGGGAAACTCACGATCGGGGAAGCGGGCGCGGATTCCCTCGCGCACCTTCGAGTAGTCCGCATCCAGGGCGCGGAGCAGATCCGCGGACTGCTCATCGAAGTCGCGATAGAAGTAGGGGATCTCCTCCCAGCTGTCCCAGCTGCCGCCATAGCGTCGGAACAGACCGTAGCAGCGAGAGGGGTGAATGATCTGGTTGTCGACCGATAGCGTCAACGAGAGAAAGCTGTCGGACTGTACGAAGGCTCCCTTTCCCAGCCACTTCTCGCAGATCGTTGAGAAGAAGATCTCATCGAGCTCAGCGAAGCGATCAGCCGGCTTCACGGCGGCCACATTCACCTCCTTGCAGCCGTAGGTGATGCCTACCGAACCGTATTCGCGAACCCTGCAGATCCAGGGAATGAGCCCGACCGCGAAGGTGACCACCTGGTCGAGCTCGAAGCGGCCGGCCATCTCGTCGACCATCCAGTTGAAGCCGGCCTGGCCGTAGATCGTACCGACTGCGACCTCGGGCTGGCGGCGCAGATGCGGGCCGATCTGTAGCAGGGCGGCGCGATAGGCACAGACCGGCATGCAGAGCACGACGATGTCGGACTGCGGAATCACCTCGGCCGGGTCGGCGCTCACCCTCGAGAGCGTGCCGTCGAAGGTCTGCAGGACCTCCTGGTCGATGGACTGCAGCTCCAGCTGGATGTCGCTAGACCATCGATCGGGCTGCCGAGTCAACAGTTGCACGGTGTGCCCCGAGCCCGACAGAAAGGGAATCAGTACGTGGGCACTGGCACCCCCACCGACGACGGTGACCACCCTGCTCTGCGAATTGCCCATCCTTCGTTTCCTCCCAGAGATTGTCTCGGTCTGTGGATAGCGCTCGAACCTGCCGACCTCCATCGAGATCGGCCCGCAGGCGAAGCTTCAGCCCTGGCAAGGTAGCAATCCACCGGGGCCACGACGATCGGTTCGTCTAGTCGTCGACGACTTCGAGCTCGACATCCGTCATCGCCTTCTGGCATTCAGGAGTGACCTTCTCCTGGTTCTCCAATAGACAGGTGGCGACCCGGCCCTCGCCCATCTCGACCTGGGCACAGTGCTCCATCGCGTCCTCCCAGCAGGAGTCCACCAGATAGCCGATGGCGTTGGCGAACGATTCGAGCGCATCGATGGCTTCATACACCGCCCACTCACACTGCCCCGAGATCTTGTCCTCGTGGGCCGCAAAGCAGGCTAGCAAACGCCCCTCTCCCGGGGTTACCTGGCTACAGAAGCTCTCGATCTCGGGTTCGCAGGCTGCTAGCGCCTTGTCGATGGGGTCGTCCTCGGCGCCGACCTGCGCCACAGGAAGCAACATGAGGGTCAGAACTACCAGGGGCATCATGATTCTCGTCGAATGGTTCTTCATCTCCTCCTCCTCATATTCGTCGTATTCGTCGCAGTGATCCGGGTGCTGGTCACTGTGAGAGCAATCTCATCTTCGAATCGCCAAGGCATTCTATTCGACACTGAATCTCGACGACCCGCTGCCGCAGAAAAAACCGTTTGCCTGTCGAATGCGGAGTGGCTTCTCGACGTAGAATCAGAGAGCAGCTCGGCAAGCCTCAACGAAGGGCGTGACCTTTGGGCCGATCTTGCGTATAAAGAAACGGGTAGCTATCGACCAAGACCAGGAGGGGATCCCGATGTCCAAGATCATGGGAGTGAACTCGATACGAATCGCCGCGCTGTCTGTGGCAGTGACGGTGCTAACGCTGGCCGCTCTGCCGGCCGTGGGGCAGGAGGAAATCAAGAACCCGGCCAAGGCACCCAAAGGAGTAGAGACGCTGGAGCTCGAGGAGGTCTGGCGGGCCGGTGGCTACGACGACGAAGAGGTGCTCTTCGGTGTCATCACCGACATTATCGCGGACGAGGACGGCAACTTCTACTTGCTGGATTCGCAGCTCAACGAGATCCAGGTCTACTCGCCCGATGGCGTCTACCAGCGGACCATCGGTCGTGAGGGTGAGGGGCCCGGAGAATTTCGGGCGGCTTTCAACCTGCTGCTGCTGCCCGACGGCAACATCGGGGTGCTGCAGGCCTTTCCCAGCAAGATCATCGGCTTGACCCCGGGGGGTGATCCGGCCGACGACTTCCAGTTGCCCAAGGGCGAGAACGAGGTCGGCTTCAAGGTCCTGTTCGCGGCCCGGAA
>CAJHZZ010000016.1_pt1 | contig 20698 bp, 20 predicted proteins | sample 9199071 | NCBI WGS metagenome assembly CAJHZZ01 (sample SAMEA7708275, study PRJEB35096) | sediment metagenome | biome: marine neritic benthic zone biome [ENVO:01000025]; feature: sediment [ENVO:00002007]; material: shallow marine sediment [ENVO:03000034] sea grass bed [ENVO_01000059] ...
AGAAGGGCACTCCGGCCTCGCCGGCGATGGCACGTGCCAGAAGGGTTTTCCCGGTTCCCGGTGGGCCCATGAGCAGCACACCCTTGGGGATCTTGCCTCCCAGACGCTGGAATTTCTGCGGCTCCTTGAGGAACTCGATGATCTCACCGAGCTCTTCTTTGGCTTCCTCGACACCCGCCACGTCCTCGAAGGTCACCTTCTTGCTGGACGTGTTGAGGAGCTTGGCCTTGCTCTTGCCGAACGACAGGGCCTTGTTGCCACCCGACTGCATCTGACGCATGAAGAAGATCCACAAACCGATGATCAACAGGAATGGCGCCCAGCCGAAGAGGAACTGCAGGAGGGGATTCTCCTTGGGCTCCTCGGCCTTGATGACCACTCCGGATTCCCGCAACTCCTGCACCAGGTTGGGATACTCGGGCAGGTAGGTATAGAAGGAGTCCTCTTCCGAGTATTGACCTCCCTCGGCGAAGGAGCCGGTCAGCTCCTGGCCGCGAATGGTGACTTCCGAGACCCTGCCTTTATCGACCTGTTCGAGGAACTCGGTGAATGTCAGCGAGATCCGATTGACGCGGCCGGCCTGAAAGGTATTCCACAGCAGAATCACCACAACGAAGATGGCGATCCAGACAATAAGTGTTCTGAAGGTGGTGGGATTCAATGAGTTGATTCCTTTTGGTTACTTCAAGATTCCTTCTGCGTCGTCCTCCTGGACTTCGCCGATGAAGGGTAGGCTGCCGAATCGCCCCTGATGCTTGAGACCGTAGCCGACGAAAATTCCCTGTCGCTCGGCTCGAAAGAGGCTGTAGTCCGGCTGAAAGTCGGTGGTCCGCTGATCCGGCACATCAATCAGCGCGGCGAAGATGACTCTCTTCGCCCCGCGATCGCGAAACTGGCTGGCGAGGTAGTTTTCAATCACGCCAGATATGACTACGTCTTTGATGATGACGAGATTCTGATCGGTCACGTCCAGGGAGATGGGATAGTGGATCTCCAGCAGATCGCCATCGTGAGCGCTAACCGAGTATTGGACCTGCACGAAGTCGAACCGGACCGGCTGGCTGAGAGCACGGATGAGATCCGCAAGAAAGAGGACCGAGCCACCAACAATGGAGATCACCCAGGGGTCGGATTCGCCGAGATCCTGCTCGATCTGCTGTCCCAGCTCGGCGACTTTCTGCTGGATGGTCTCTGCGTCGTAAAGGGATTGAATATCCATGGTTCTATATCGACTCCAACTCGGCAATCCAGACCCGAATTCCAGGTTCGACCCGGAAAGTCTCATCGATGGTTACTCCAGGAACCCAGGCCAGCCTCGAATTCACCTCCAAGAGTGGCAGCCGGCTCCGCTCCTGGCGGGGCACACGAGCATCGATGAGCACGTCTTTCAGGCGCCGGGTATACGAACACCCGAAGGGCTGAACACGGTCGCCCTCTCGACGGCTTCGGACCACCACTGTGCTACCAGCACCGATCGGTAGATCCAGACCGGCCCGGTGTTTGGACGGCCGGTACATCCAGTCGTCCGCCTCACCCTGACGAAGGCGAAATCGGAGCCCAAGCTCGCGGATCTCACATTCACCAGGTGCTTCCACAGTATAAGCGAAACCAGGCGTCGAAGGTGATGCCCGGGTCAGCACCAGCTGCTCTCCACGGCCTTCCCAACGCCAGCCACCGCCGCAGTCGACCCCGATTCGGGATCTGCAGCGGACCTGCCGAGCCAACTCTTGCCTGGCAGTGGTCGAGGGAGGGTAGGGAACACCGGCAGTTCGGTGAATCCGAGACAGCGCCAAAGGCCACAGAGACTGGGGCAGATCTTCCAGGGCTGACCTCTGTAGGGTGATCTCCTGAGCGGATTTGCGGATGGGCAGTCGCTCGCCCAGACGGGCTTCGAGCCGCGCACGACAGGCGGCGGCCGATCGAGCCAGCCGAGTCATGGACTCAGCAAGGCCGGCGTCGTGACCCGTCATCTGTGGAATCAGTAGATGGCGAACCCGATTGCGCAGGGTGCCGAGGTGGTGATTGGTTGGGTCCCTCACCGGTTCCAGGCCGCTGCCATCGAGACTCTGGGCGAGATCGCACCGCCGGAGCTCGAGGAGGGGTCGTACTACGCAGCCCTGGCGGGGTTGAATTCCCGCCAGGCCCTCGATACCTGTGCCGTGCAATATGCGGATGAACAGCGTCTCGATCTGATCGTCGGCGTGATGCGCGGTGAGCGTGAAGCGGGCCGCCAGCCGGCGCCGCTCGGATTCCAGGGCCTGGTAGCGAAACTCACGCGCCGCCGCCTCCTTGCCTCGGGCGGTCACGAAGTCCTTGTCTAGACGCCTGCGCAGAACGGTTGATTCGACTCCGATCTGCTGACAGATCTCGGTGGCCCTGGCTGCACGTCGGTCCGAATCGTCATCAAGCGCGTGATCGATGTGGATGGCGTGCAGCTCGGCACCGAGTCCCGGAGCCAGCTGATGCAAGGCCCAGAGTAGGGCAGTGGAGTCGGGCCCGCCCGAGAAGGCCACCAGGAAACGACTCCCGGAAAGGGAGATCTGGTGGCTGTCGAAAAACTTGAGAATCTCGGGTTGCAGCGACACGAGTGGCGGTGATGGTGGCGGTGAAGGGACTTGAACCCATGACCTAGCGATTATGAGTCGCTCGCTCTAACCAACCTGAGCTACACCGCCTTGAAGATCTGGAATCACCGGTGGAGAACCTTCCCGCCAGGGGAGGGATCTCGGCCGGCTGCAGATTATAACCCCGGCACTCTGGAATGACCAGAGTGCCGGGGATTGAAACCACTGGCAGTGAGGAAGCTCTACAGGCTGGGGCGGCGGGGGCGGCGGGAACGGCTCTCGGCAACGGCGGCGACACGCTGAATCCCGACCCGATCCAGCTCCTGACGAGAGTGTCGGAACTCGTTGAAGAATCCGAGAATCGAGTCTGTCAGAGTGCCGGCGTTCAGGCGGTAGATGACGTGCTGACCCCGCCGCTGGTCAACGACCAGATCGGCCTCTCGCAGAACCGAGAGATGGCGCGAGATCGTGGGCTGAGACAACTGGAAGTTGTCGACGATCTCCCCCACGCTACGGGGATGCCGCTCCAGGAGTCTCAAAATCTCTCGGCGTGTCTGATCCGACAGCGCCTTGAAGAACTTGCTCAATTGCCGATCAGGAAGATCGGTGTGTCCGCTGGGATGGCTCATTGAATCGTCCTCGAGAATCTCTCTGACTTTGAGTCGCTTGACGTTTTCCATGGTTGGTTTCCTCATGCCTGGGTTGAGTTCATTTGTTTTCAACGCCCATCCATAGGGGCAAGCGGCGTGCCAAGTGAGCTGAATCGTCGATTCGGCACTCGAGCGAAGCGGCTCCTTTGCGGATCTCGATCTATATGTATTGAAAAATCAGTACTTTACGAAATACCAAAGGAGCCAAGTCCCGACTGAAGCATGGTATTCAGCGGTTGGCCTAGCATCACAATAGAGAAAATAATGGGACAAAGGGAAAAATATGGAGCCATTACTGAGTATGGAAACCGAAAAATCGACATATTTCAAAGAAAAATCGGTTGAGGTCTCCATCGGGCGAGTGCCTTGTGGTGGCCACCTAACTGCCAGGTCCCAGGAGGCGATGAGAATCTTCGTTCGGCGAGCGCTCCGACCGCTCAACCCAGGGCGTTGACTTCCCCCTGTGGGCTACCGTAATATTGCGCGTCGCCGAGGCGGGGGGTTAGCTCAGTGGAAGAGCACCTGCCTTACACGCAGGGGGTCGTGGGTTCAAATCCCTCACCTCCCACCAAGCGTCGGAGATGCGGCGCGGCGGCGATCAAGAGAATCTGAAAAAGAGCGGGGTCGTAGTTCAGTTGGTCAGAACGCCGGCCTGTCACGCCGGAGGTCGCGGGTTCGAGTCCCGTCGACCCCGCCATTTTTCGATAGGAAGTCCAATATGCGAGAAAAGATCAAGCTCGTGTCGAGTGCCGGAACCGGATACTTCTACACCACGACGAAGAACAAGAAGCTCGGAAACGAGAAGCTGCGCCTCAAGAAGTACGATCCCAAGGTGAGGAAGCACGTAGAGTTCGTCGAAGAGAAGCTCCGCTGATCCCGAATCTCCACGAACCTCCCGGTATCCAAGAGATCTGCTAGAGTCGGCCTGCCTGCCAAGCCCGGGGAAGCCTCGGGTTGTTGTTTCTCCGTCAAGCCAGACCCACATCTCCTCTCCGCAACCTTTCTTCATGTGGGGAGGACAGAAGTATGGAGGCCGGAAGAGCCCGTGATCTTATTCTGCGCTGTGTGACCGCTCGCGACCAGGAGACCTGGCGAGAGTTTCAGGAGCGTTTCGACCGTCCGTTGGTGTTGGGTGTCTACCGGACACTGCGTCGCTTCGATGCGCAAATCAGCGAAGACGAACGCCAGGATCTGCTGCAGGAGACCTACTATCGACTCCTGGAGGGAGACGGCAGACGGCTGCGGCGATGCCGTGGGCAGGCAGAGGGGGCGATCGCAGCCTACCTTGGCCGCGTAGCGGAGAACGTGGCGGTCGACTTCCTGCGCAGCCGCAGCGCGGCGAAACGGGGCGGCAGCGTTTTGGTGGATCTGCGCCACAGCGGCGGATCCGACCCGGTGGATCGAGTTCGCGATCCTCGGAACTCTCCCGAGGAACGTCTTTTGCTGCGGGAGCGACGGGCAAGGTTCTTGGCGCGGTGCGAAAAGCTGGTCGGTAGGCGCAGCCCCGAGAGAGACCTGCAGGTACTGTATCTGGCCTTCTTTCAGGGCTGGACGAGTCGCGAGATCTGTGGCCGCGTGGGACACGGACTCAAACCAGGCACAGTCGATTCGTTGATCCATCGGGTGAAGAAGCGACTGCAAAACCTCGGGATGGACATTCCGCGCCGGCGACCCCAGCGAAGCTCAGAAGCGAGAATCGACGGTCGATGTGAGCCGTCTGATCTGGGACGGTAGAAAGAGATCCAGATTGGGCTAGACTCCGCCCATGACCATCCGAGTCTTCACGGATCCCCGCTGCCTCGAGCATCAGGTACCCGCAGGATATCCCGAGCTTCCAGCCAGGCTCGAAGGGATCCTGGGGGGGCTCGAGGAGGCCGGTATGCTCATCGAGGAGGCGGGAGAGCACGAGGCAACTTCAAAGGCCATCGAGGCGGTGCATGATCCTGATTACGTCCGTCGTTTCGAACAGGCGGTGGCCGATGGGCAAAGCTTCATCGACACTGGAGATAATCCGCTCTCGGCCGGCTCCTGGCTGGCGGCCAGAGCTGCTGTGGACGCTTGTCTCTCGGCGGCCGACTGGGTTCATGCGGGCAAGGGTCGGAGGGGGATCGCTGCCGTTCGTCCTCCCGGACACCACGCCGAGCGTTCGATGGCCATGGGCTTCTGCTACTTCAATAATGTGGCGGTGACAGCAGAGTACCTGCGCCGCATCCACGGCTATGGACGTTTGGCGATCGTCGATTTCGACGTTCACCACGGCAATGGCACGCAGCATCTCTTCGAGGATCGTGGGGACGTCTTGTACCTCAGCATTCACCAGCACCCCTTCTACCCCGGAACGGGGACCGCACCAGAGCGGGGGCGGGGTGATGGGACCGGTGCGACCCTCAACGTACCGCTGCCGGAGGGTTGCGGTGATGAGGTCTACCGGGAAGTTTTCGAGAAGGTGGCGCTGCCATCACTACGCCAGTTCGCTCCCGAGATTCTGCTCATCTCGGCCGGATTCGACGCCTGGAGCGCGGACCCGGTGGGGGGTATGCAGGTCAGCCTGCAGGCCTTTCGGGACTGGGGTCGGTGGCTGGGCAAGCTGGCAGATGAGCTCTGTAGAGGGCGAGTCCTGGTCACTCTGGAGGGCGGCTACGATCTGCTGGCCCTTCCGGAGCTGACCCTGGCCCATTTGCAGGGTCTGGAAGGCGGCTAGACCGGGCCAAGGACTCAGTTCAACAGACTGGCAGGCTTGTCTGTGGCCTGTTCACGTAGGGCCAGTCGACGTGCCAGCAGCTCGCTGGCGTCATCGAAAGCCTCCATGGCCCGCTGAATCTGGACATCGCCTCGGGCGAGGATCTCGTAGCGTGCCTCGATACCGAAGGCAGCATTGAAGACCTCGGCGTGCAGATAGCTCTGCATCTCGCTGGACAGCTCGCCGTCTGTCACCGCCTCGTCCCACTCCTCGTCAGTCAGGATCGTCTTTTCGAGGACCCAGGACTCGAACTCTTCCACCAACTCGCTCGTCGGTTGCCACTCGCGATCTGCGATCGGGTTCCGGTTGACGTAGCTGACGGCGAAATCGAAGAACGCATTGCGCGCCAGCAGCAGTTGCAGGAACTTGGGCATGTCAGGCAGCTCGACCATGATGTCGGGCGTCACTCCACCGCCACCGTAGACCTTGCGACCCAGGTCGGTGAGAAACGCCTCGACCGCCTTGTCCTCGGCGGCTGGAGCCGGCTCGGAGTCGCCCGAATCCTCCGGCACATAGCCATTCGAATGGGTGCTGTAGTCGAACCAGGAGCTGTAGTCTCGCTGTATCAAGCGGCCCGAAGGCGTGTAGTACTTGGCTGTGGTCAGGGCCAGACCTGCTCCGTACGAGAGGCTGTAGACAGTCTGCACGAGACCTTTACCCCAGGTCTGCGTCCCGACGATGAGACCGATATCGTGATCCTGGATGGCGCCGGCGAAGATCTCTGCTGCGGAAGCCGTGCCCTCGCCGACCAGCACCACCAGAGGTAAATCGAGTTTCGGCTGCGCCCGGCTGGCGAAATACTTCTGCTCAGAATCGCGGGTTCGCCCGCGGGTCTCGACGATCTTGGTGCCTTCCGGCACGAACTGCTCGACCACCGCAATCGCCTGGTCCAGCAGACCGCCCCCGTTGCGGCGCAGATCCACCAGCAGACGCTGCATTCCCTGATCACGCAGATTGCCGATGGCCTCCCGAACCTCCTGCGCGGTGCCGCGATTGAAGTCGTCGATCGACAGGTAGCCGGTCTCCGGAGTCATCATGTAGGCGTAGCGGACCGAAACCTGCGGGATCTCGTCGCGCTCGATCGTGACGTCGATCGGGTCCTCGAAACCGGGTCGAGCCAGGGTGATGGTGACCTCGGTGCCCTTGGGACCCTTGAGCTGGCGTACGGCGTCGTTGATATTCATGCCCTCGGTGGACTCACCCTCGATGTGGGTGATGACATCGCCCGCTCGCAGCCCCATTCTGGAGGCCGGAGTGCCCTCGATCGGGGTGATGACGGTAATCTGGCCGTTGCGGGTCCCCACCAGGATCCCCAGGCCGAAAAAGGTGCTCTGCTGACGGTCGCGCATACTCGAATACGCCTCGGCACTCAAGAAACTCGTGTGGGGATCGAGCGAACGGACCATGCCCTCGATGGAGGCGTTCACCAGATCCCGGTATTCGACCTCCTCGCCGTAGTTCTCGTAGGCTACGGTCAACAGCTCCGTGTACAATCGCAAGACTTCGCGCGCCTCGCGGTTGAAAGCGAGCAGGCGGTCTCCGAAGAGGCTCCCGACCAGCAGGGTCAGGGCGAAGAGGACGGAGGCTGTGACTTTCCAGACAGTTCGCATTCGCGGGAGTGTATCACCTGAAAAACCAATTGCCCGTTGAGGTTCTCACAGTCGACGCACGAGTGGCATCAACCGGCAAAGCCGAAGGTGGAGTCGCTTGACAATCACGCTTCGGCGCCAGATCATCCAAGATATGAGGAGTCATCGATGATCGGTTCTCTTGGGGTCCCTGAGCTCTTATTCATCCTGGTTCTCGCTCTGCTGGTATTCGGCCCGCGAAAGCTGCCGGAGATCGGCCGGACGCTGGGCCGGGCCATGGGAGAGTTTCGTCGTGCCACCAGCGATCTCAAACGGACTCTGGACGTCGAGCTCTCCAGCGAAGAGCTGAACAAGCCGGTCTCGATTCCCAAGGCTGCGCCGGCGCCGACGGCGGCTGCCCCCGAGGACACTCCAACGGTCGAAAAGGCACCCGACTCCGCTGCGCAGCAGGACCCTCCTGAGGTGGAAGAGAAGCCCGACTAGCCGGTGAGGGTCCGATGACCGAGTACTCTACTGCCGAGTCCGAACCGACTTCGTCCGCGAATGATCTGCCGCGGATGAGCCTTCTGCAGCACCTGGAAGAGCTGCGGACACGCATCGTTCGCTCGCTGATCGCAGTGGCGATCGCCTTCATCGGCTGCTGGGTGTTTGTCGAGCAGATCGCCGACTTCCTGGCTCAGCCCATCTATGACGCCCTGCCGGAAGGGACCCGATTGACCTTTCTGGGTGTCACCGACCCCTTCATCATCTACGTCAAGGTGGCGGCCTTGACCGCCCTCTTCGTCGCCTCTCCGGCGGTGCTCTATCAGGCGTGGCGGTTTGTCGCCCCAGGGCTCTACCAGAAGGAGAAGCGCCGCGCCTTGCCTTTCATCCTGGCAGGCACCTTCTTCTTTCTGGCGGGTGGGGCCTTCGCTTACTATGTGGCCTTCCCCTTCGCAGTGGACTTCCTGATCGGCATGGGCGAGGCCTTTCAGCCGATGATCACGGTGGAGAAGTACTTTCGCTTCCTGCTGTATGTGATTCTCGGCCTGGGATTGATGTTCGAGCTACCGATCGTCATCTTTCTCCTGGCCCAGATGGGGGTGGTCACCCCGCGGTTTCTGATGCGCCACTTCCGCTGGGCCGTGCTCCTGATCTTCGTGGCGGCGGCCCTGGTCACTCCCACCCCCGATGTGATCAATCTCTGTCTCTTCGCGCTGCCGACGATTCTGCTCTATCTGCTGGGTGTCGGGGCAGCCGCCCTGGTTGTGAAGAGGCCGCCGGACGACGAACCCTCCGAGAGCTCAGCTGTCGAAGGTGAAGCTCGAGAAGAGTAAATCCCAGGCGCCACGGGCCTTGAGGATGATCTCGACCGCCTCCCGGACGGCACCCCGTCCCCCGTCTCGGTCGAGTACCCGGTGGACGATCGTCTTCACCTCCGCCGCGGCGTCCGCCGGGGCCATCGAGAGTCCGCATTGGCCCAGAACCACGAGATCGGGCAGATCATCACCGATGTAGGCGACACGCCGAGCTACGGTATTCCGACGCTCGAGGAAGTCGGCGAACTCGGCCTGCTTGTCCTGGATCCCCATCATGAGCTCGTCTAGCTTGAGCTCCGTGACCCGTCTCTCCAGAGCCCCTGAGGCCCTGCCGGAAAGTACTCCCACCCGGAGACCGGACCGCCTGGCGAGCTCGAGCCCCAGACCGTCCCGGACATGGAAACGGAGCCCGGCAGGTCCCTTACGGTCGTAGTCGAGGCTGCCGTCGGTGAGGACGCCGTCGACGTCGCAGAGGAGCCACTCGAGCTCCGCGGCTCGGCGCCCCAGTTCCTGATCGGTGAGAGCGGACATGATCGACTAGAAGAGCTCCAGACGCCAGAGATCGTGCAGATGGACGACGCCTTCTGGACGGCCTTTGGAATCGACGATGAAGAGCGAGGTGATGCGATGCTCTTCCATGATGTGCAAAGCGGCCGAGGCCAGCTCGCTGCCGGAGATCGTGAGTGGAGAGGGATTCATGCAGTCGGCGGCAGTGCTCTGGAGTAGCGCGTCTCCCGTCTCCAGGAGTCGCCGCAGGTCGCCGTCGGATATACACCCGACGAGGCTACCCTCTTCGTCGGTGACCGCCGTGATCCCCAGCTTCTTGCGCGACATCTCGTAGATGGCGTCTCGCATGGGGGCGGAGCCGGTGACCGTCGGGATGGCCTCGTCCTTGTGCATCAGCACATGGACCTTGAGAAGGCGTTTGCCGAGATCGCCGCCGGGATGGAGCCGGGCGAAGTCTTCCGGGGTGAATCCCTTGGCTTGCAGCAGCGCCATGGCCAGGGCATCGCCCAGCGCGAGGGTTGCAGTGGTGGAAGCCGTCGGGGCCAGATCTAGGGGACAGGCCTCCTGGTCGATCTTCACCTTCAGGTGGATCTCGGCGCTCCTGGCCAAGGCACTACTGGAACTGCCGGTCAGCGCGATCAGGGGGATCCCAAGTCTCTTCAGCGTCTCCACCAGCTTGAGGATCTCCTCGGTGGAGCCCGAATAGGAGGCTGCCAGCACCGTGTCGCCCGAAGCCAGCATTCCCATGTCACCGTGCACCGCCTCGGCGGGGTGAAGAAAGAGTGCCGGGGTACCGGTGGACGAGAGGGTGGCGGCCAGCTTCTTCATGATGATGCCGCTCTTGCCCATACCGCTGCAGACCACACGGCCGGTAGTGGTGCGCAGCAGCTCCACAGCCTGATCGAAGGCGTCGTCCAGCTGATCGATGACGCCACGCACAGCGGCGGCCTCGATCTCCAGGACCTTGCGGGCGACGTCTCGAGGTGCTGAGGTCGGGGGGTCGGTCATGCAATCACGATGTCGCGGGCCATCGCCCGCCGTATTCCCAGGGCCTGCTGCAGAAGCGCAGCCGCCCGATCTGGTTGAAGTTGAGTGGTGCTGTCCGATAGCGCGGCGGCCGGGTCGGGGTGCACCTCCAGGTACAGGCCGTCGGCGCCGGCGGCCACGGCCGCCCGGGTCAAGGGCTCGGCGAACCGGCGCGAACCGCCGGTCTCCACCCCTCCGCCCGGCAACTGCAGGGAATGGGTGACATCGTAGATCACCGGTATCCCGTCCTCGTGCATCATAGAAAATGATCGCATGTCCACGACCAGGTTGTGGTAGCCGAACGAGAAGCCCCTCTCGGTCACCGAGATCCGCTCGTTGCCGGTGCTGCGGGCCTTGTCCACCGCCCGCCGCATGTCATCGGGCGCCATGAACTGGCCCTTCTTGAGGTTTACCGGTTTACCGGTGCTGGCCGCTGCCAGAATCAGATCGGTCTGCCGACAGAGAAATGCCGGAATCTGCAGTACCGCACAGACCTCCGCCGCGGCCTGGCAATGCTCCGGAGCATGGACATCGGTGAGGATCGGTAGAGAGGTCTCCGCACTCGCCTCACGCAATGCCTCGAGCCCTGCCTCCAGACCCGGTCCGCGATAGCTGTCGAGAGAGCTGCGGTTGGCCTTGTCGTAGGAGGCCTTGAACAGTGCCGGAGTCTCCAATCGACGGCTGGTTTCGGCCACCCACCTGGCCATCTCGAGGGTCGTGTCGCGGGACTCGACGACACAGGGCCCGGCGATGAACGGCAGGGCCTTGCCGCCGATCTCGACCCCCGATGCTAGCTCGAAGCTCTCGAAACTCATGCCATCTCTTTGGCGAGCCGAGGACTCTCCCTCTCCGCTACCCTGGCCGGGTCCTGCCGCCGTTCTCGCTCACCCAAGGCCGCACTGATGAAGGAGACAAAGAGCGGGTGAGGCTCGGTTGGCTTGGACTTGTACTCTGGATGGAATTGGCAGCCCAGAAACCAGGGATGATTCGGCAACTCGACCATCTCGACGAATTTGCCGTCCGGACTCATTCCCGCCACCTCGAGACCGCCCTCTTCCAACTGGCTGAGGTACTTCTGATTGACCTCGTAGCGGTGACGATGACGCTCGCTGATCTCGGGCACGCCATAGGTGCGCCCGGCCAGGCTGCCTTCGGTCAGCTGGCAGGGATAGGCGCCCAGCCGCATGGTGCCACCCATCTCTTCGACACCCAGAAGATCACGCAACTTGTAGATGACGGCATGGGGTGTGTCGGCGTCGAACTCCGCCGAGGTGGCGTCTTCGATGCCGCAGACATTGCGGGCATACTCGATGACCATGCACTGCATTCCCAGGCAGATGCCGAAGAAGGGCACTCGGTGCTCCCGGGCGTAACGGATCGCCCGGATCTTGCCCTCGGTTCCGCGGGGCCCAAAGCCGATGGGAACCAGAAGCCCATCGACTTCGAACACCTCGCGGGGCCAGTTCCCCGACTCGATCTCCTCAGCGTCGATGTACACCAGCTCCACCCCCGCATCGTTGGCGATACCGCCGTGAAGGAGTGCCTCGTTGAGGCTCTTGTAGGCGTCCGGCAGTTCTACGTATTTGCCGACGATGCCGATGCGGACCGTGTGTTGGGGGTTCTTCACCTTGGCCACCAGCTCCTCCCACCTACTCAGAGTGCGCGGGTAGTGGGGGAGACTCAGCTGGTCGAGGAGCAGCTCATCCAGCCCTTCCTGACAGAAGCTCAGGGGCACCTCATAGATGGTGTCCACATCGCGGGCCGAAATCACCGCTTTGGGCTCGACATTGCAGAAGAGGGCGATCTTCTTCTTGACCTCTTCGGGTAGCTGTCGGTCGCAACGACAAAGCAGCGCGTCGGCGTCGATGCCGATGGCTCGCAGCTCGCGGACTGAGTGCTGGGTGGGTTTGGTCTTGAGCTCGTCGGCGGCGGCGATGAAGGGCACCAGCGTCAGATGGAGATGTGCGGAGTTGCCCTTGCCCAGCTCCAGGCGCAGCTGACGGATGGCCTCGAGAAAGGGGAGAGACTCGATGTCACCCACCGTGCCACCGATCTCGATGATCACCACGTCCACCTGATCGGCCAGGCGTCGCATGGCGTCCTTGATCTCATCGGTGACATGCGGAATGACCTGGACAGTCTTGCCCAGGTAGTCCCCGCGGCGCTCCTTGTCGATCACCGCTTCGTAGATCTTGCCCGTCGTGTAGTTGTGATCCTTGCTGGTCAGGGTGTGGGTGAAGCGCTCGTAATGTCCCAGATCCAGGTCGGTTTCGGCCCCGTCATCGGTAACGAAAACCTCGCCATGCTGGTAGGGAGACATGGTTCCCGGGTCCACATTGACGTAGGGGTCGAACTTCATCAGGGTGACGGAGAATCCGCGGCCCTCGAGAAGCGCCCCGACCGACGCGGCGGCCACGCCCTTGCCCAGTGACGAGACGACCCCACCGGTTACGAAAATGAACTTGGTTGCCATGCACCTTCCCCTTTCCAACTGACGTGTCGTCGGTTCACTCCGCGGACGCGACGGTCTGCTTGAGAATGGATTCGACCCTCTCCAGGTCCTCCATTGTATCGACCCCCTGCCAGGCTCGCTCGACCTCGAGCACCCGAATCCGGATACCGTGATCCAAGGCTCTGAGCTGCTCCAGGGACTCGCAACGTTCGAGCTCGCTCGGGGGCAGGGCGGCGAGGTCCAGGAGGGTCTGTCGCTGGTACCCGTAGATGCCGATATGTCGGAGGCTACGATAGGCCGAATCACCGCGTCGGTGGGGGATCGGCGCGCGACTGAAATACATTGCGGATCCCGTGAGGTCGATCACCACTTTCACCACATTGGGATTCTGAGCCTCTCCCTCTCCGGCCTCAGTCGCCAGGGTGACCATGAGGTCTTCTGGATGTGAGGTTAGATGGACCGCCAGCTGATCGATGGCCTGAGGCTCGATGAGCGGCTCGTCACCCTGGATGTTGATGATGGCGGTGGCGTCCCAGCCGTCGGCGGCGCTGGCGATCCGATCGGTGCCGCTGGCGCAATCCACCGGAGTCATCTCCGCCTCACCACCGAAACCGACTACGGTATCGAAGATCCTCTGGTCATCGGTGAGCACAATCACCCGAGACAGATGGGAGGCCTTGGCGGCCTGCCGGTAGACGTGCTCGATTAGTGGACGGCCCGCTAGGAGGCGCAGCGGCTTCCCGGGCAGCCGCGAAGAGGCAAAACGTGCCGGAATGGCGCCGATGACGCTGTCCGACGAGCCACTCGGCGGTGGATCGGTGGATTCCAGGGTGGGCACGACCCAATCTACTTTGGTCGCCGTCATCGAGTCAATGGTTTGGCGCCCGGCGTGCTAGATTTCCCAGCGTCGGAGGAGGGTCATCGACTTGGCGAACGAGCGCAAGAGACTGAAGACCGGATTGCTGGCACTGGTCGTCGGCCTGGGAGCCCTGGTAGCGCTCCAGGGGGTCTTGCGTCAACTGCTCGAGGGCTATTTTCTGCCGACCCGTGGGGCGCGGTGGATCTGGGTCGAGGAGGGTGGAGAGGAAGGTATGCCCGTGGCCTTCTACGCTGTGCGCGACTTCGAGCTGACCGAGGTCCCCGGGGAAGCGATCCTGACGATGGCGGCTGACGAGGAGGCGCTGGTGTTTCTCAACGCCGTACCGATCGGTGGAGGTCGGTATGTGAACGGCCGGTCGCTGAAGAGTTACAACGTTGTGGAGGCACTGCGGGTGGGCACCAATCGTCTGGTCGTGGAGGGTCGCAGTGTGCGAGGTATCGGCGGTCTGCTTCTACACCTGGAGACAGGTGCTGCAGAGGGCGGGACGCAGGTAGTCACGGACGATAGCTGGCGGATCTTCCGGGAATCGCACGAGGAGCTGCACGATGTCGATCGGGTCCTGCCGGCCGGCGAGGTTCCGAGGGTCTGGGGTCCCTCCTCGGTCGGTCGGTGGATGGTCAGCGGATCGCCACGTCGGATTCCCACCATCGCCGATCTACGCACCACCAAGGGCCGGTTGGAGGCCCAGCGATTTCGCCTGCCTGCCGAACAACGCCGCTGGCAGTCCCTTGGCCGGACCGATCGCTCGTCACCGGCCTTGGGACATTGGGTCACCTTCGACTTCGGCCAGAACCTGAGCGGCTACCTGGCCCTTCGCTTTCCGGCTCAGGTCGGTGAGGCCAGTCAACCCATCGGCCTGCTCTACCTGGGCAATCAGCCGCGAATTCTGAATCAGGCTCAGGCCGAACGGCACGTGGTGACCATGCCGGGTCAGCGGATCTGGCTCGATGCTCGACCCAGACGGTTCCGCTATGCCACCTACGTCGGACTGACCCCGGTGTCGGGAGCCGATGTCTATCCGGTGGATGGTGTTCTGTTCGACGAGATCTGGGCGACAAGCCGGACGGCGGCAGGACCTTTCGGCCTGCCGGTGGGACAGCTAGGACCGACGCTGGAGGACGTAGTCTGGCGCGAACTCCATAGCCTCCCGAGCCTCGCAGACGTCGAATGAGTCGAGCTGCTCTTTGGCTTCGGCAGCCAGCTTCTCGGCCATCTGCGCTACCTCTTCGATAGTGCCCTCGGACATGACCAGTTCGAGGATCTCCTTCCGGTCCACACGCCGGAAGTCGCCGTCCTTGAGGACCATCTCGATGAGTCGGCGCCGATCCGGGCGCAGTCTGGGAAGCAGCAGGATGATGGGCAGGGTCAGCTTGCCCTCTTTCAGATCGGAGAGGACGGGTTTGCCCAGCTCGCCCTCGGTGGCGGTGAAGTCCAGCAGGTCGTCCACCAACTGAAAGCAGGTGCCCAGCGCCAGACCGTACCGCTGGAGCCGCTCGTCGGCGTCGGGTTTGGGCGGCATCATCAGGCTGGGTATGGAGCAGGCGGCGGAGAAGAGAAACGCAGTCTTGCGTCGGGTGATGTGGAAGTACTCGTCGGCGGAGATGTTGGACGAACCCAGTTTCTGTTGGGCCAGCAGCTCGCCTTCGGTCATCCGCAGAGTGGCGTCGCACAGGCGCCGAATCACCTCGAGATTGTCGTGACTCAGCGCCATCTTCATGGCCGTGGTGTAGAGCCAATCTCCCAGCAGGACCGTCAGGCTGTTGCCCCAGAGCTCGTTGACGGTCGTGCGACCGCGTCGCAAGGAGGCGTGGTCGATGATGTCGTCGTGGATCAGGGTCGCCGAGTGGATCAGCTCGACCACCGCCGAATAGGTGACCTCCTCGTCGCTGTCGTGGCCCAGCATCTTGGCCGACAGCAGCAGCATGGCCGGTCGCAGGCGCTTGCCGCCACTGGAGAAGAGGTACTCCCCCGCATTCTCGATAAAGGGGACGTCGGAGCTCAGCTGCTCGAGAAAGAGCTCTTCGGAGGCGACGAGCTTGTCGGCGATGAGTGCCAGGAATTTGGCGGGCGATGCGAGCGTCGAATCCTGAGATCGGGCGACGCCGGGAGCATTGGGATTGAGCATATTGGTCTCGAGTTGGGCTCAGGAGTCGAAGGGCTTGACGGGATCGAAGTGAACTACTTGCTGTAACTCACCGTCACGGAATCGGTAGGCCTTGCCGGCCTGGAAGTACCACCACGAGATTTCGTCGTGGGTCGGGTGCTCGATTCGCTGGACCCGATCCGGGTTGCCCATCTCGTCGTAGATCTTCTTTTCGTCCTCGGTCTCGATGCTGGCCAGAAAGTCTCGCAGATTGTCGAGAAACTCGCCCTCTTCGACTGTCAGGGCGACCACCACCGGTGAGCCTTTGCGGATTCTCTTGGAGATATCCAGCTGGCTCAGGACGTCGTAGGAATCTCCTGCCGCAGAGCGTCGGGGTATCACCACCAGAATGTCGTAGCGATTGTAGTACTCGACCCAGCGCCAACGAAAGCTGAACTGCCCGTGCGGATCGGTCTCGGTCTTCTGTTGCACCTGGTCGCGAGTGGCGTTGCCGAACTGGGTGATCGAGAACGACTTCTTGGCGGCTCGCAACAGAACATGGACGTCGGGGATCGGCACACCGCTGGCGTCGGCCACGGTGCCGGTGATCTCGATGTAGTCGCCCTCGGCGTAGGGGCCGGCGGAAACCGCCGTCGGCAGGACCACCAAGAGGGTCAGAGTCAAAAGTCCGATGGACCGGCCAGCGATTCTACGGTTGCAGTTCTCAGCCATCACGCACAATTTCCCCGTCCTGGATCGAGATCAGTCGATGCGAACGAGGTCTTGTCCGCTGATCTGATCAGTGGCCCCATCATATTACGGAATCCTCACGGTGGGTGGCAGGCGCTCGACGGTGACCCTACTGATCCAACCAGTCGAGATCAGCCGGCGGAGCGAAAGGCTCGGTCGCTGTCAGGGATTCGTATCCTGAAAGATCGAAGCGGGAGGCATTTCCTTCCAGGTCCCGGTAGGCGAGAGTTGAGAGCAGGCCGCTCTGCTCCTCGAGGATCAACCGAGCCTCGGTGATCGACGAAGTCGGATCGACGGGAGAGAGAACCACCTGCACGGAGCCCTTTGGATCCGACACGACCATCGCCGAGTAGCGCAGTCGCAGAGCCTCGATCTGCAAACGGAGGAGGTCGACACCCGGCTCATTGCCCTCGGTCAAAAGGTACCGCCGACCCGCGGTCTCTCCTGGATTCCAGGTGTGGATAGTGTCGCCACAGAGCAGGAAGAACTTGGCGAAGGGCTCCTCATAGTCCCAGCGGACACAGTCGGGAAGGGCCAGATACAAACGGCCAGCCTCTTGGTCGCCGGTGGAGAACCCTGCCGGCATGTAGGTCTGGACGAAGCGAGCTTGCATCGGTTCCGAGCCGAGACGGTCCCGGAGGTCCTCCAGGATCTCCCAGGGATCGGCTTCGACGGCGTCCTGGCTCGCCACGGGCGGCACGGCCAGTACTGCCAGGAGTACCAATGCCTGGATCGACCTGGCGACGGTGGGCAGGGTCCGGGCGATCAATGCCTGAAGTGTCGGTGACCGGTGAAGAGCATGGCCATCCCCCGTTCGTTGGCTGCGGCGATTACCTCGTCGTCCCGCTTGCTGCCGCCCGGCTGGATGACCGCCGTGATGCCGGCATCCGCCAGCACCTCGAGCCCATCGGCAAAGGGGAAGAAAGCTTCGGAGGCGGCCACGCAGCCGGCTGTCTCGAGCTGCGCCTTGTCGATGGCGATGCGGCAGGAGTCGACCCGACTCATCTGCCCCGCGCCGATGCCGACGGTCTGCTGGTGGTTGCCGACGACGATGGCGTTGGATTTGACGTGGCGAACCACCTGCCAGTTGAGCTCCAGGGCCTTAGCTTCGTCGTCAGTGGGCTGGCGTTGGGTGACGCACTCCCAGGTCGCCGGGTCGTCGATCTGGCCGTCCTGACTCTGGACCAGCATCCCACCCTCGATGGATCGCCGGTCCATTTCCCCGTCGCGAGGCTGAAAGACCGGCGCCTGGATCAGCCGCAAGGCCTTCTTGCCGGTGAGCTTTGCCAGGGCTTCGGAAGTGAATTCCGGGGCCACGATGGCTTCGATGAACAGACCGTACATGACCTCGGCCGCTGCCTCGTCGACCGGACGGTTGACCGCCACGATAGAACCGAAGGCGGAGACAGGATCACAGGCCAGGGCCCGCTCGTAGGCCTGCTCGACGGTCTCTCCGACACCCATGCCGCAAGGGTTGTTGTGCTTGATGATGGCGACCGTGGCCTCCTCGGAGAGGGTCACCATCCGTCGTGCGGCATCCATGTCCAGGAGATTGTTGAACGACAGCTCCTTGCCGTGCAGCTGCTCGAAGCCACCGAAGACACCGAGTCCACCGGCCTCATGATAGAGAGCGGCGGTCTGGTGGGGATTCTCGCCGTAGCGAGGCTCGAAGTCCTTCTCCAGCTCGAGGAGAAAATGGCTCGGGAAGCCCGCCGTGGTCTCGTCAATCTGGCCCTGCAGCCAGCTGGCGACGGCCGCGTCGTAGGACTGGGTGTGGCGAAAGGCCTTGGCGGCCAGTTGCTTGCGGAGGGTCTCGGGGACCCTGCCGTCGCCGTCTTCCAGTGCGGCCAGCACCTGCGGATAGTCCTCCGGGTCCACCACAACCACCACTCCCAGGTGGTTCTTGGCCGCCGCCCGCACCATGCATGGGCCGCCGATATCGATCATCTCGACGACCTGCTCATAGCCCTTGGACGGATCCGCCGCGGTCTGACGGAAGGGGTAGAGATTGACCACCACCAGATCGATGGGGGCGATGGCATGCTCGCTGATCTCGGTGACATGGGATGCTTTGGCGCGATCCGCCAGGATGCCGCCGTGAATCCGGGGGTGGAGGGTCTTGACTCGTCCGCCGAGGATCTCCGGGAATCCGGTGACGTCGGCGACCGGAACCACCGGAATGTCGTGTTCCTGAAGCTGCTTGAAGGTGCCGCCGGTGGAGAGGATCTCGATTCCCAGGCGATCGAGTCCACGGGCGAGCTCGACGATCTCTCTCTTGTCATACACCGAGAGAAGAGCTCGGGTCGCTTTCAGCATGGGTTGCCTCCCAGGGGATGCGGGGCTTTCGTCGCTTGCTCTACGGACTCGATCGGCCGCGTTCGACGAGGATCAGGTGGTTGGAATCCAGGGGCGGGAAACGACGCGAATCGACGCCCCCGGCCCGAATCCAAATATAGCGCAGCACCCCTGCGATGTCACTGACCGCATGGCTGTAGGCCAGCGATCCCACGCCAAACGCCGTCGATCGATCATCGAAGAGCCGTCGGCCGTCGATGGCTCCCACCCGGGCGTATTCCTTGGCGATCCACGGTGCCTGACTCAGACTGCGTGCCCGGGCCCGGGAGAGCAGGTCGGCCAGGGCCTCAGGCGACTCGAAGCGACGGTCGTGGCCGTAATAGAGGACCGCGAAACGCTGACTGGCCTCCTGCAGATAGGAGAGGTAGTCCTGCGAATAGGCGGGCGCGGTCTTCCCCGACTCCACCGTGAGCAGCGGGTTATTGAGGCTGACCACCCAGTAGGAGACCACTCCCAGCTGGTAGACGATCTGGCTGAAGGGGCGATGGTCCTCGATGGCCCGGATTGCCTGTCCCACCTCGGTCTGGATCAACCGTTCGAGATCGATGGCCACCGGAATCGGCATTCCCTGCGAGTCGACGGTCGGGTCGCTCTTTGCGGCGGCCCGGATGCCCTCGTGGAACCGCCTGTTGTGCCGCTCGACCTGACCCACCATGTGGGGCGGCGCCACCAACAGTGACAGGTCAGCCATGCGAATTCGGGTCTCCGGCGTCCAGGCCCTGGCCGCCGTCGGCAGCACCACGAGAAGACCGATCAGCGACGTCAGGCGGATGAGACGGAGAGGTGGGTGGGTCACGGCGCTGTATTGTACGGAGTCTGAAGGCTGCCGGCAAAGGCTCTTGACTGGTCTGGCCGGGCTTGGTACAAACCCTCGTTGGGGCGTCCCGCCCCGTGCCCAGGTAGCTCAGTCGGTAGAGCAGCGGACTGAAAATCCGCGTGTCGCTGGTTCGATTCCGGCCCTGGGCACCATCATTCAGAATTCAGCAGAGCGGATAGTCTCAATAAGATCAATCACCTAGTAGGGCTGGTGATGGAGGTGTCCTGTCTGCTGGTCCTTGCTCACCTCTGCTGGATTCGGCTCTAGTAATGTGACGCCAGTGTGACATGGTTTGCAGCAAGGAATACCGTCAGGTCACTGGTTGGCCATTCCGCAGTGCTGTTCAAAACAGAGACGGAGTTAAGAGCCGGCAGAGCTATCGCTAATCCGCTGGCTGTTAGCAGTCTTTCGAGCTGGCAACACGGGTTCGAATCCCGTTGGGGACACCAAGTAGACAACTGTCATCATAGTGAATCCAGGGTCTGATCGGGTCTCCGCGCTCCGTAAGTGATTCTCTTAGAGTAGCTTGTGGGAGCATGTCGTGCGCCCGGTGGGGCTCCGAATCTCTCCCATTAGGGTCTTCCTGCGCACAGTTGTGCGACCCGCAACGGAGTCCCCGCGGCAGAAACCTCAGCTGGCAAGAGGAATTCCCGTCTTCTTCCCGTTGGGTCCCGGAGACCCCCTTCTTGACTCGGCGCGGCCGTCACCCGCTGCTCCGTCGATCGCCCTCTCGTGCCTGAAGTACTGCAGCGCCGAGAGCGTGTGGAAGAAGATCGCGTACGGCACGAGAAAGAGAGGGATCATGCCGGTCGGGTAAGCGAGCAACTGGTTTGCGGTAGCTGGGAAGAAGAGCTGTAACGGTGTCTCGGATGAGAAGAAGCCGAAGAAGAAGGCACTCAGAAAGTCCAGGACTCCCAGCACGATTACCGTCCAGACCGCGGCGCCAGGAATGCGATCGGCCCTGGCGTAGCGGACAAGCACGGAAAG
>CAJHZZ010000138.1_pt1 | contig 20644 bp, 14 predicted proteins | sample 9199071 | NCBI WGS metagenome assembly CAJHZZ01 (sample SAMEA7708275, study PRJEB35096) | sediment metagenome | biome: marine neritic benthic zone biome [ENVO:01000025]; feature: sediment [ENVO:00002007]; material: shallow marine sediment [ENVO:03000034] sea grass bed [ENVO_01000059] ...
CCGTCGCACCGGATCAGACTCGTGTTCGTAGGCCTTCGCCCTGTGCTCGTCGAGAGCCCCGTTCCGGCGTCCTCCCAACGACCGTCTACAGCGGCCTCCCAGGGATATGTCCGCACGGGCCTCTGGACCGGTATCCATGATGGAGCGTCGTCGAGGCCGTTCGGGTCCTCGGCCGTAGGCCTCTCGAGGAGCCGCGTTACGGTGGCCATGCATCGACCTCAGATCCGAGGCGAAGGAGAGCGGCGTCGAGAGCCCCCGGTCACAGCTCGATAGGCTCGAGACGTTCGGAGGACGAGGACCCGAACGGACCAGAGACGCGGCAATCTGCAATGGTGGCCGACCGCTATCCGCTTTCAAGCCCTCACTCCCCAAGGCTCACTGCCCACTGCCCAATGCTCACTGCCTCCCCCCTGAATCGGTCCAAGAGGATTGCGACCGATCGGTGTATCCAATAACATGGTCTCGCACATACGGGAGGGAGTATCCATGGCCGAGCCTCTAGAAGCTCCAGACAGCCAGGGCCCGCTCAAGTGGGCCAAGGTCATCGACCATGAAAGCTGTGTCGGTTGCCACGCCTGCACCACGGCCTGCAAATCCGAGAACGAGGTACCGTTGTCGGTCACCCGCACCTACGTCAAGTACGTCGATGTCGGCAAGTTCCCGGAGGCGCGGCGATCCTTTCAGGTGACGCGCTGCAATCAGTGCGAGGATCCTCCGTGTGCCACGGCCTGTCCGACCACCGCTATGCATCAGCGGCCGGACGGCATCGTCGACTTTGACAAGTCGATCTGCATCGGCTGCAAGGCCTGTATCGCCAGCTGTCCCTACGACGCCATCTTCATCAATCCGGAGGATCACTCCGCCGAGAAGTGCAACTTCTGCGCTCATCGCCTCGATGTGGGTCTCGAGCCCGCTTGCGTCGTCGTCTGTCCCACCGAAGCCATCCTGGTGGGCGACCTCAACGACCCGTACTCGCGGGTCGCGCAGATGACCTACCGCGAACCCGTTTCGGTTCGGCGTCCCGAGAAGGACACACGACCCAAGCTCTTCTACCGCGGTGCTCATCAGACGACGCTCGATCCGCTGGCCGCCCAGCGACCCGAGGGTGGGATCTTCATGTGGAGCGAGCAGCTCGCGGGGCCCCACCATGTGGTTTCCGGATCTCCCGAGACGGGTAATTCCTCGGCAGCGGCCATCCTGGCTTACGACGTGCCGCACAAGTCGCCATGGGACTGGCGCGTCAGCCTCTACACGTTGACCAAAGGCATCGCGGCCGGGGTCTACCTAATGGCACTGTTGTTTACCGCCTTCGAGGCCTTCGAAAAGAATGGCGCTATGTGGCAATGGGCGACTCCCCTGCTGGGCCTGGCCTTTCTCGGTATCACCGGTGGCCTGTTGATCTGGGACCTGGAGCATCCGTTACGCTTCTACATGATTTTCACCAGGTCCCACTGGCGAAGCTGGTTGGTACGCGGCTCGTACATCATCGGCGGCTATGGGATGGTGCTCACCATCCATCTCCTGGCCAGCTTGCTGGACCGACCCGCCTGGCAGTCCTATCTGGCCTGGCCTCTGGGTCTCGTTCTGGCGGTGATGACCTCGGTCTACACGGCCTACCTCTTCGCCCAGGCCCGCGCTCGCGATCTCTGGCAGAGCCCCCTGCTGCCACCGCACATGCTGCTGCAGACGCTGGTGGCCGAAACTGCCGCCCTGATCCCCTGCGCGGCTCTCTTCGAGCCCGGCACGGTGGTGCCACTACTGAGATTCCTGAGCGCCTTCAGTCTGCTGCACGTGCTGCTGATCATCGGGGAGATGACCCTGACCCACACCACGGCCCACGCCCGCCTGGCCGCCCATGAGATGGTCGCCGGCCGCTTCAAGGGGGCCTTCTGGGTGGGCGTCGTCCTGGCGGTCGCCAGTGTGGCGGCACCCATTCTCGGCCCCGTCCTGGCAGTGCCCATCGCCCTTCTCGCCATCCTCGCCTACGAGCACGCGTATGTGCAGGCGGGGCAGGCCGTACCGTTGGCTTGAGGTTGAAGACCATGTCGATCAAGGATCTGAACGATCGTGTCAGCGCCGCTCGCGCGGCAACCGAGGCTCGCGGCGAAACCTTCTACCCCGGTGCCAGCCGAATTCATCTGGCGTCCTTTCCTCCCAAGGAGCGCTGGGACGATTGGGTCGAGCTCGACTCCAAAGCCTGGCCCGAGAGGGTGGAAAAGCGCTACATGCTGGTCCCGACCACTTGTTTCAACTGCGAATCGGCTTGCGGCCTCCTGGCCTACGTGGACAAGGAGACCGGCGAGATCCGCAAGTTCGAAGGCAACCCGGAGCACCCCGGCTCGCGCGGCCGCAACTGCGCCAAGGGTCCCGCGACGTTGAACCAGATCACGATCCCGATCGCATCCTCTACCCGCTCAAACGAAGCGGCGCGCGCGGCGCCGGTCAGTGGCAGAGGGTCTCCTGGGACGAGGCCCTGGACGACCTCGCGGCCCGCATCCGCAAAGCGATGCAGGAGAAACGCAACGACGAGATCATGTATCACGTCGGGCGACCCGGGGAGGACGGCTTCACCGAGCGGCTGATGGCGGCCTGGGGCTGTGACGCCCACAATTCGCACACCAACATCTGCTCCAGCGGCGCTCGGGCCGGCTACCAGCTGTGGAGCGGTATCGACCGAGTCAGCCCCGATCACGCGCGGGCCAAGGTCATCCTGCTGATCAGCTCCCATCTGGAGACCGGCCACTACTTCAATCCGCATGCGCAGCGCATCATCGAAGGCAAGAAGAACGGTGCCAAGCTGATCGTCTTCGATACCCGCATGTCCAATACCGCCACCCACGCAGACTTCTGGTTGGCCACCCAGCCTGGCTCCGAGGCTGCGGTTCTGCTGGCCATCGCCAACCACCTCATCCAGACCGATCGCTACGACAGGGACTTCGTCCGTCGATGGTGGAACTGGCAGGAGTACCTGGAGGCTGAGCACCCCGACCTGGAGCCCTCTTTCGAGACCTTCACCCGGGTGCTGGAGACGCTTTACGAGGCGTACACCTTCGAGTTCGCCGCTCAGGAGTCCGGGATCGACGCCCAGGTGATCCAGCAGGTGGCGGAGACCGTGGCGCAGGCCGGCACGCGACTGGCCACCCACAACTGGCGATCCGCCGCCGCCGGCAACGAGGGTGGCTGGCAGGTGGCCCGGACCCTGATGCTGCTCAATGCCCTCCTCGGCGCCATCGCCCGAGAAGGCAGCACCTATCCCAACGCCTGGAACAAATTCGTCCCCAGACCCATCTATCTACCCCGCCATCCGGAGCATTGGAACGGGCTCACCTGGCCGGTCGAGTACCCGCTGATCATGAACGAGGTCTCGTTCCTCCTCCCCCACCTGGTCAAAGAGGGTCGCGGTCGTCTGGAGGTCTATTTCAGTCGGGTCTACAACCCGGTCTGGACCAATCCGGACGGATTCTCCTGGCTCGAGATGCTCAACGATGAGCAGAAGGTCGGTTGCCATGTAGCGCTGACCCCGACCTGGAACGAGACGGCCTATTTCGCCGACTACATCCTGCCCATGGGACACGCCTCCGAACGGCACGATATCCACTCCTACGAGACCCATGACGCCCAGTGGATCGGTTTTCGGCAGCCCGTCATGCGGGAAGCCCGCAAGAGAACCGGCGAGACCTTCACCGATGCACGGCAGGTCAATCCGGGCGAGGTCTGGGAGGAGAACGACTTCTGGCTGGAGCTGTCGTGGCGTATCGATCCGGACGGCAGCCTGGGAATCCGACCCTTTGTCGAATCGCAGAAGAACCCCGGTGAGCGTCTGTCGGTGGACGAGTACTACGGCTACATCTTCGAGAACTCCGTGCCAGGACTGCCCGAGAAGGCGGCAGCCGAAGGGCTCGAGCCTCTCGACTACATGCGTCGCTACGGTGCTTTCGAGGTGGCCAAGGACATCGGTCCGCTCTACGAGCGACCGGTGGTCTCCAGCGAGTTGGAAGACGTGTCGGAAGATCCCCTTGGCCGGGTCTATACGCGGGCCGCGGCGCCGCAGCAGCTCAACTTCGCCCCGGTCGGGGCGCCCGATGGCGACGCCGAGGGACGCCGCGCGGTCGGTGTGCGGGTCGACGGCGAGATCCTGCGTGGCTTCCCCACCCCGAGTGGACGGCTGGAGTTCTACTCGCCGACCCTGGTCCAGTGGGGTTGGCGGGAGTACGCCATTCCCACCTACATCAAGAGCCATGTCCATCCCGAGAACATGGACTCCGATCAGATGGTGCTGATCTCAACCTTCAGGCTACCGGTGCAGATCCATACCCGCAGCGCCAACGCCAAGTGGCTGGACGAGATCGCCCACACCAATCCCCTCTGGCTCCACACCTCGGATGGGCAGCGGATCGGGGTACGAACCGGCGATCTGGTCAGGGTCGAGACCGAGATCGGATACTTCGTGGTCAAGGCCTGGGTCACGGAGGGCATCAAACCCGGGGTCGTGGCCTGCAGCCATCACATGGGTCGCTGGAAGATCCACGACGAAGGACAGCGTCAACTCATGGCCACCGCGGCCCTGGACAACCAGGGCAGCCAGTGGTCGCTGAAGCGAACCCGGGGTGTGGAACCCTACGCCTCGAGTGACCCGGACACCCAGCGAATCTGGTGGACCGATGCCGGTGTACACCAGAACCTGACCTTTCCGGTGCACCCTGACCCCATCTCTGGGATGCACTGCTGGCACCAGGCGGTGCGAGTCCGCCGGGCCGAGCCGGGCGACCGGTACGCCGAGATCGCCGTCGATACCGAGAAGGCGCACCAGGTCTTCCAGAGGTGGTTGGACAAGACCCGCTCGGCGGCCGACCATTCACCCGACGGGACCCGTCGACCGCAGTGGCTGATACGGCCGGTCAAACCCACCAAGGAGGCGTTCAAGCTCCCGGTGTCGACCGAGAAATAGGTCGCCGATGGAGCTGTTCCGCAGCCTGGGAAGTCTCGTCGAACCTCCCGGTGAGGAGGTGCGGCGCATCGCCGAGCTGCTGGAGATCGACTCGGTACCGGCAGGCGATCAACACACGGATCTGTTTCTCTTCCAACTCTACCCGTTCGCGTCGGTCTATCTGGACCGCCACGGCAAACTGGGTGGCGAGGCCCGGGACCGGATCGCCGGCTTCTGGCGGGCCCTGGAGCTGACTCCGCCGCCCGAACCCGATCACCTGACTCTCCTACTGGCGTTCTACAACCAGCTCCGGGATCACGAGTCCCAGTCTTCGGGCGAGGCCGGGGAGAGATGGCTGCACATCAGGGCCGCCTTCCTCTGGGAGCATCTGGTGAGCTGGCTTCCCGTCTACCTGGCGAAGCTCATCGATCTCGCTCCGCTCTTCTATACCGATTGGGCTCGCTTGCTCGACTCCGCCCTGCGCCAGGAGCTGGCCGATATGACCCTCCCAGAGCAGCTACCGCTGCACCTCCGCGAAGCTCCACCCATCGCTGACCCCAGGGAAAGCGATGAGGGCGAGGACTTTCTCGAGGCCCTACTGAGCCCCGTGCGTAGCGGCCTCATCCTGGTGCGCGATGATCTTTCGCGCGCCGGGCGCGATCTGGAGCTGGGGGTGCGGGCGGGAGAGCGCCGCTACGTGCTCAAGGCCCTCCTCGGTCAGGACGACAAAGCGACCCTTCGATGGCTGGCCGGCGAAGCGAGGCTCTGGAGCCAGAAGCACCGGGAGTGGTCGACCGCTGCCATCCCGATTGCCGAGTTCTGGGCCTCTCGCGCCAGCGATACCGCCGTGCTCCTCGACCAGCTGGCCCGCGACCTCTAGGTCCTCGCGGAGCGGCAGAGGCCGCTGTTCAGCGGACAAGAAAAAGCCGCTGCGCCCAGTCAGGCGCAGCGGCAGTAGTTGTCCTGTGTACGCTTCTACCAGCGGTATCCGATACCGATCTTGCCGGTAAGTGGATCCATGCTCACCTTGTTGCCGCCATTCTCCTGGTCCAGATCGACCAGGGTCCAGTCCAGGCCAGCGGTGAAGATCCACGGACTGCCTGCCTTGAACGGAACATCCAGTCCGCCGCGGATCCCGACAGCGAACTGATCGTCCCACTTCAAGGTGAAGTTCTGCCCGATCTCGGGAAGAGGAATCGTGACGTCGTCGAACGACATCAATCCCACAAAGGCACCGAGATAGAAATCGACTCGCCGTTCCGGGGTGAAGTGATAGTTGAGACCCAAGCTCAGCTGCGTGAAATCCAGGCCATCGTCACCCATCAGCCAGAGTCCTCCGGTCTGATCCCACATCAGGTGACCTTCCACCTCGCCGAACAGAGCGTCGAACTGCAGCCCGAGATTCGGCCTGAAGAGGTACTCGAAGTTGGCGCCGAAACCGGCGGACGATTCGAGGTTGAACTGCGTGAAGACCGGCTCGCCGGGGATGAACCCGGTATCGGGAGACACGGAACCACCTGATGGCACCGCGGAGTCGATGGTGTCGTTCACCGTGCCGGTGCTCGGCCAGATCGGTGCGTAGAAACCGCGCACGATGAAGCGGTGGTCCGGGGCCTCACGCACAATGACGGCCGCCGCATCGCACTTGGTCTCGAAACCGTTGAGCGACGTCATGCCGGCGAAGGTGTAGGTGTAGTTGCCCGGCTTGCGCTTCAGGCTGTCGGACGGATCGAAGGTCCACATATCGGAACCGGAGGACTGCAGATCCCCAATGTCGCCGGCAGAACCATCGGGCAGGGTGATGCCGGTGAGCTCGAACTCGCCCGCGCTGCCAGAGGTATCGATGGAGATCATGTTGGTTTCGGGGTCGACCGAGACATCGATGTCGCAGACCGGCTTGGCCCGCCGTACCTCGACACTGGCGGTGCAGGTCGTGGTCTGGCTGCCCTTGGTGGCCTTGGCACTGAAGTTGTAAGTACCGTCCTTGGCGGGCTGGAAGGTCCAGGTGCCGGAGCCGGAGCTCTGCAGGTCACTGAGGCTTCCTGTTCCACCCGGCACACCGATGTTGGTGATCTCGATGTCACCATTGCTGCTGGCCTTCACGGTCACCTTGTCCGCCGCCTTGTCGAAGGTGGCCGACAGGTTGCACGACGGACCAGGCATCGCCTTCTTGCCGTCGAACGCCAGGTTCATGCAGCTCTGAGGCACCACGAAGGTGTACTCGACACCGTCGGAGATCACCTTGATCTGCCAAGCGTCGAAGGGCTTCTTGGCCGACCAGCGAGGATTGCGAATGACCTGCGGCTCGCCGTTCTTGCGATAGGCCATCCATTGGAGTGACTCACCTGGCTGGACCTGTCGGCGGGTGACGGTGCCGTCGCCCTCCTCGGCCGCCCGCAGGGTCTTGAAGAAGTCGTCGGGATTGCCTCCCCAACCGCCCTTCTCGAGGACCACTCGTAAATCGGCCTCGTAGCGGTCGAAAAGATCCTTCAACTCTTCCAGATTCGTGGGTTGGTGGGGCGAAAACGTCGTTGCCCGCTGTCCCAGAACATAGATATCCGTGTACTCACCACCCTGTGCCTGGGCCGGTGTCGCGATCATCGACTGTGCGACGAGCACGGCCAATGCCATACAAAACACACCTCTCAGCATCCCTCTGCTGGACATCACGATCCTCCCTTTTCTCCTATCGGCATCTCTGCCGATCTACTGTCCAAGCAGCCCTCCGATTCGCGAGTGTCGACTACCGAATCGAAGAGCTCGTGTGTCCGTGAATCGTAACAGAGTTGGCAATTGAAACCCAAGGAGCCGGCGTCCCAGAGAACCCGCAAAACCGGCCGGCCAATCCCGTCCACTACCCGTCAGCGACGGGCGGTCCGAAAGGTGATCTGAAAGGGCGCCAGAGGAACTCCCTCGTCGCTGAGAAACGAGGTGTAAGGTCCTCGATTGAGCCACAGCTCGTAGTCGTGCTCGGGCTCCAGTCGGACGGGCAGACTGAAGATCCGCCGATTCTCGTCGAACGAGGGCTCGCCGGTCTCCGGGTATCGGGGTCCACCACCAACGACCGACCACGACCCGGCGCGCATGGGTCGGTCGAAGGTGACAACGATCACTTCGAGCTCAGGATCTACCGACTGCGACCCGGGGGTCGGAGACACCTCGACCACCCTGGGCCTGCGGGCCTCCAGCTCGTCCTGCGACCGGGGCAGGTCCTCGGTCAGCTCCGCCAGTCTCTCGGCCAACACCGGCATGAAGTCGGCGAAGGTGGGAAAACGGTCCCGGCCCTGTTCGTATTCCTCGAGCCAATCGCCGACCTCCGGGATCCAGACGAAGCCCCTCGATCGGTTGTACGCGTAGTCCCCTTCGACCTCGGTGGGCGACCTCCGGGCCTGCAGAAAACGATTGGTGCAGGCGCGGGTCAGGGTCTCATTCACCACCGTGTAGCCGTTGCGATAGGCCTGCCTCTCCATCTTGGGCCTTTGCGAGAGGTACAGGGCCTCGCCGGCCTGCTCGAAGTCGCCGGCGCTCTGCTTGAGAACCGGGTTGATGTAGGAGTGACTGAGCTCGTGGATAACGGTTTCGATCACGGCGCTGTCGAAGTTCGGCTCGCCGGCTTCGTCGACCCTTTCCACACCGACGATGGCATAGCGGTCCGGACCGCCCGACCGATCGACGGTCGCACCGTAGCTCGCCCGACCGGTGAGCATGCCGGGCACGACGCGCAGACTGCCGGTCGAAGAGCCGAAATAGCCATCGAGCCACGCCAGATCCGCCGTCGACAGCTGGCTCTCGAGTCGCGAAGCCGTGGTCTCGAACAACGCGCGGTGTCGCTCCAGGAAGACGGTGAAATCGGAGTCCTCGGCGAATCGCTCCAACTTCTGCAGAAAGGCCCGGGCCGCTGCCGGTCGCCAGCGCGTCCCCAGAGTGTCCACCCCATCCAGCGGCACGATCTCCTGCCATCCCACCGCGTCCTCGGCATGAACCGCCAACTTGACGACCGCGTCGTGGGAGATGAAGTAGCGCTCGCGCAGCGTCGACACCATCTGGACGGCACTGTGATCGGCAAAGGGGGCGAAGTAGGTGTCGACGGCAGCCGCATAGCTCCCGACCCTGCCCCGCTGGTACTCCTCGGCGCCAGCGAGACGAAAGACGATGCTCACCAGCTCCACCCGCGGATCCACCGCCACCTCTGTGCGAGGAGCTCTGCCTTCCATCGTGCCGCGCTTCGGTGTCATGGCGGTTGCCCAGGAGGTGACCAGCAGGGCCATGGCGAGAGAACCCATCGAACAACTCGAATGCGATTTCATCCAGCCCTGGCCTCGGTTAGAGTGCTGCGCTCAGGATACCGCATCTCCTGTGCTAGTCTGCTCGATCTAAGAGCGCTTCAGCGGAGAACCTCGCGGCCTCGATTCAATGCCTGATTTCGAGACCATCGGAAAATACGAAGTCCTCGAGCTCATCGGCGAGGGTGGGTTCGGCGTGGTCTACAAGGCCCGCGACCCACTGATGGAGCGGCTGGTGGCCATCAAGGTCTGCTCCGCCGGCGACGAGCAGATTCGCAAGCGTTTTCTCCGCGAGGCCAAGATCGCCGGCGGTCTGGACCACCCCAACATCGTCATCGCCTTCGATTTCGGCACCGAGGACGATCTCCCCTATCTGGTACAGGAGCTGCTTACCGGCGAAGATCTCCGCTCGATCATCGACCGTCAGGATCCCCTCGAGCCGGACGTCAAGCTGCGGTACCTGGTGCAGATCGCCAAAGGGCTGCAGCATGCCCACCAACAGGGAGTCTGGCACCGCGACATCAAACCGGCGAATGTCAGGATCCTGGATGACGGACGGGCCAAGCTGATGGACTTCGGCATGGCCAAGATCACCAATGAATCGGGTACCAGGCTCACCGCCGACGGTTCGGTCATGGGCACCGCCGGCTACTTCGCCCCCGAGCAGCTCAAGGCCCTGGAGCTCGATCAACGGGTCGACATCTTCTCGTACGGAGTGCTGGCCTATGAGCTGCTCACCTATCGCAAGGTCTTTCCCGGCGAGACGTTCATGGTCGTCTTCCGCCAGGTTCTGCACGATGAGCCTGAGCCCTTGGCCAGCGTCTGGCCGGATTGTCCACCGGACCTGGCGGACCTGGTGGAGAAATGCCTCTGCAAGGAGCGCGAGGACCGATTCGGCAGCTTTGATGAGATTCTGCCGCTGCTCTACTCAGTCCTCGGTAGCGCCAGCTTCGATCGTCGATCGCAGAAGCGGGAAGACGAAGAGCCGCCCGAGCCGTCGGCCACCGTTCTCAAGCCGCTGAGCGACATCGCCTCGCCGACGGTGGTCGGAGCGAAGCCACCGATGCCCGAGGAAGAGGAGAGATCGGCCGAGCCCGAGGAGCCCCCGACCGAGACCGCGGAGCCGCCAGTCGAGACAGAGCGCCCGGAGACGGACAGGAGCTCCGGATCCATCGATCTACCCGATCCTGGAGCCACGGTTCAGACGCCGGTCTACAGGCCCGAGCCCGAGACTCCCGAGATACCGGTGAGCCCTGCGAAGCCGGACGAGCCCGCTGCCGATTCGGCACCGATCGCCTCGGCGATCGAGGAAGACCCCCGTCCCCCGGTACCGGCGATCCCCGTGACCAGGCCTGCGCCTACACCGAGCTCGTCAGCACCCGCGGTCAGCGAGCCGCCCCCTGCACCCAAGCCTGAACCGGAGCGGAAGTCCAAATCAAGATCGGTCTCCGTGGAGATTCCCATCATCACTCTCAGCCGCAAGACCTGGATGCTCGTCGGAGCCGCGGTTCTGGTCGTGGCGATCCTGGGGATCTGGTGGTTCTCCGGCTCCACAGAGGAACCCAGCGACATGGCGCCGGTCGCTGAGCCGGTCGTGGCTCCGCAGGAGCCCAGCCAGGCCATCGCCGCCGACGTCCCCACCTTCGCCGTCTTCATCGAAGCGGCGCCGTGGGGGATGATCAGCGAGATCACCCATCAGACCGGGGAGCTCGTCGCTCTACCCGAGACGACTTCGACCCCATTGGTCGTCCGTCTACCGCAAGGCTCCTATCAGATCACCGTTTCCGATCCGAGATCGGAGGAGACCGGGGTCTGCCTGGTCGACCTCGGATCGGCCCCCGCTGATCCCTGCCGGATCGAGTTCTCACCCCTGGATCCTCTGCAGTACTTCAAGGAGACCGGCTGGTGGGAGTAGGAATGCTTCGATCTCGGTGGCTCGAAGTGTCGCTGGCACTGCTGATGACCGTGGCCGGGCCCTCCTTCACCGGGGCGCAGCAGGGATCCAGGGATCTCTACAAGAACGCCATGCGAGCCGTCGAGGGTCAGGACTGGGAGACGGCGATCCAGCTCCTGCGACAAGCGATCGAGGATGACCCCAACGAGAAGGCGGGCACCTTCAAAAAGTACCTTCCTCACTACTACCTGGGGCTTTCCCTGTACGAGCTGGGCAACTGCAAATCGGCGCTGACGGTCTGGGCCAAATCCCACCAGCAGGGTGTGGTGACCCGCCTCAAGGAGGTGGGAACCATGCAGCAGGGCGTGGCTGTCTGTCGCAAGAAGATCCTGCGGCAGGAGACCTCCAACGATCTGGCCGTAGTCAGGGGCTTTGCCGCCGCCCTGGGCGATCTGCGCGACCAGCCGGAGCTGGCAGCCAGCTGGGCCAGCGGCAGCCCGTCGTGGGAAGAGCGCTTCGTGGCCGCCGAACAGCTGATGACCGCGGCCCAGTCGATTCTCGAGAAGAGCGACAATCAGGTCGATCTGGCCGATCTCGAAAGAGCCATGGAGCAGGTCGTTTCCGCCGCGCAACAGCTGGAGGTCATCCAGACTGAAGCGAGGACCAAATACACCGAGGTACAGGCGAAGCTCGACGTTCGCTCCAGGCTGATCGGCATGCTGTTGGAGGACGCCAACAAGGTCCTGGCGTCGACCGCCTATCTACAGCCGTACCCTCCTCGACTCGGCCAGATCCGCGGCCGCGTCCAGAGCCTGGTGACCGAGGCGGAGAACTCCGGCGACACGGTTCATCCCGACCAGCTGGACGACCTGCGCCTGCGGCTCTCCAAGGAGCTGGAGAGACTGAAACAGGCCAGCACTCCACCGCCCTCGTCGCTTCTCGATGCCGCTCGAGCCTTCTTTGCCGCCGACTATCAGCAGGTCCTGGAGCTCCTCGATGGCAAGTCGTTTCCGTCCGGTCGACAGTCTGCCCACGCCCACCTGTTCCGGGCCGCGTCTCACTACTCGTTGTGGATCGCCGGCGACAGTCAGGACGAAGAGACTCGGGAGGAAGCCAGCCGGGCAGTGCGGTCCTGTCGAGAGGAGGACATCGCACTACTGCCTCTGAAACAGGCCTTCTCACCGGGGTTTATCGAGTTCTTCTTTATCGAGGGTCAGGCCAGAGCGCCGATACCCCTCGACCGGGAGTGAGGCGGTCTCCTTCGCCAACATGACAACCCCCGACGGCATACGCGCAGAGCTGGTCGATCTGTCGCAACAGTATGTATCTCTGGCCGACCTCGCCAAGGACCCCCTGAAGCTGCCGCTGTTCGTCGCCGAGTATCAGCGCTGGTACACACGAGCGGTGCGGCTGGTCACCGTTCTGGGGCACGACCGCCTGGGCGAATTCGAGTCCTACTATCTGGCCGATCCGAAGCGACGAGCCGTCGACGAAAGCACCTACTGTATTCAGGACTATCTCCTGGCCGTGCGGCCCAGCTATCCGGCCAAGCTCGACGTCCACCGCGCGGTGATTCTGCGTCTGACCGCGCAGGTCAGCATTCTGCAATCTCTTGATTCACGACTCGATGGGGTCTTTGCCGAGATCGGTGGCGAGATGCTGGCCGAGCTGGAAGACACCGAGATCGCGGCCGCCCGCAAGCTCCTCAAGATCAGCCCGCGCGCCGCAGGAGTCCTGACCCACGTGGTGCTCGAGACCCACCTCCTGCGGGTCGCCCGTCACCACGGCTTGAAGCTCCCGCCGGCAAAACCGACCGTCGCCAAGCTCAACGATCTGCTCAAGCAGTCCGGCCTCTGCGACGAGGCCACCTGGCGCTCGACCCGTAGGCTTTCGGACCAGCAGAAGGAGATTCTGAGTGACAAGAAGGTCGAGCCCGACGCTTCGACTGTCGAGACCCTGATCTCTCAGCTGCAGAAGATCGTCAAAGCGGTAGTCTAGTTCTCAGGCGGCGGCGAGCCGCTCTCGGCGTCTTCGCCCTGGCTGTCCGGATCCGCTTCCCCGGCAGCTTCGGCGGTCCCGGCAGCCGCCTTCGCAGCGGCTTCGGCGGCCTGCTTCTCCTCCAGCTTGGTCCGCAGCTCGCGGGCCATCCGGTCGACTTCGGCGAGCTTCTGGAGTTGTGCTTCGAACTTCTTGCGCCGCACCGCCCGTTGGCCATCCAGCTCCAGCTGCTCCTTCTGGGCAGCCTCCTGATCGAGCTTCTGACGCTCTTCCGCCAGCTCGACCTGTCGTTCCAGGGCATCGGCGATCCGTGTCATCTGGGCCACCAACTCCGGAAACTGCTCTTTGTAGAAGGATTTCTTGGGTTCTTTGGTCATGGGTACCTCGTACGCAGGTTCCGGCGGACCCTGGGGATCGGCCGTGACAGGGATGGGATTCTCGGCTACTCGAAGATTCGCAGGGTCACCTTAGCAACAGCCCCTCAGGGGCGCAAGGTCGCCGAGTCTCTAGGAGTCGCCGGTCTTCCCAGCCCCTCGGTCCAGACGGGCTTCGATCCGATCGAGCCGTCGCTGCACCCGCCGCAGCTCGGCAAGGATCTCCGCTCCCTCCTCCTCCTCGATGAAGTGGGCGGCGATGGCGCCGGTCAGGGTGGCCACGAAGCCGATTCCGATGACCATCAGGATCACCGCCAGCACCCTGCCCAACAAGGTGGTCGGATAGATATCGCCGTAGCCCACCGTCGTCAGCGTCACGAAGGCCCACCACAGGCCGTCGCCCAGGTGGGAGGCGTCGGGTTCGGCCAGGAAGAACAGAATCCCGAATCCACCGGTCAGCAACAGGGAGAGTGCGGCCAGGTACCCTACCCCGCGCTTGGTCGCCAGGGAGCGCATCGCCAACCCGGCCCTGGAGAGCGCTGCCGCCAGCTTCAGCAGCCGGAGGATCCGCAAGACACGGGCCAGACGGGCCAATCGGAACAGCCGCAGGGTCGCCAACATCGCGGGTAGAGGCGGGAAGGTCAAGATGATGATGGCGATGTCCAACCACGCCTTGCGCGTGTATTGCCAGCGGTTGGGAACGATCCATACCATCACCAGGTACTCGGTCAGGAAGATCACCCAGATCACCCAATTGCCGATGGTGGAGACCCGCAGGGCCTGCTCCGAGTCTCCGTACTCCTCGATCAGCACCATGGGGATGACCATGAGTGCCGCGAAGAGGACCAGAATCTCGAAGAACCTGCCGATTCTCTCGATGTCGACCTGCTTCATGTAGGTAGATTGTCCATTGTTTGTGCCCCTCTTGGCTAGGGGCGGGCTGACGACTGGTCGAGAGACCGGTAGACCCTCCTGCTAAACTGGCAAAAACCGCTTGGCTTCCAGGGAGGTCCCTGCTATGCCGGAACAGAGCTTTCAGGACTGGTTCTGCCTCAAGGCAGATCGCCGCAACTTCGACATCGATCCTGGACAGGATCAGGCCCTCTTCTTCGGCGAGAAGAGATGGCACCAGGAGATCGACAGCCGTCTGCAGATGGCAGAAGCCCTGGGCGTGCCGCTACGCCTCATCTGGTGGGGGCAGTACGGCATCGGCAAGACCCATCGCCTGCGGCATACCGAATACCTGATCGAGCAGGAGGGGTATCCCTTCCGACCCTGCTATCTGGTGGCCACAGACATCTACGAGAACACCGGCTTCGATCGTCTGCACTACGAAATGGTCCATTCCCTGGGCCGGCAGGAGATGAAGTCGCTGGTCTCGTCGTATCTGCTCAAGCTGCGCAATGAAGAACCCGAGGTCCCCTCCCTCGAGGAGATCTGCGGCAATGTGGCCGATGTGGCGGGTTGTCTGCGCAGTTTCGGCGGCTGGGAGAATCCACAGCTCGAGCTGCCGGCCTGGCGCTTTCTCTGCGGTCTGCGGCTCAAGAGTCAGGAGCTAGATCTGGCCAACGTCACCAAGGAGGAGCTGAGCACGAGTCTCGAATACGCCAGCGTTCTGCGGGCCCTGGCCACTATCGTCGAGATCGAAACCGGCCAGCAGGTGATCTTTCTGGTCGACGAGGGAGAGCATCTGACCAAGATCACCAACCGCATCACCGTCGCCCGCTGGCAGGAATCGCTGCGAGCGGTCCTCGACATCCGCAATCTGGGTCTGGTCCTGACCATCGGGGCTGAACGCATGGAGACCATGCCCAAGGTGGTTCTCCTGCCCGATATCGTCCGCCGCTTCCAGCGCGACAACTATGTCCAGATGGAGGCGATGAAGATTCGTGCCGTCAAGACCTTCGTCCGGGGTCTTCTGGGCCAGTGGATCGATGCCAAAAGGGTGGGCCAGGCCGCCAGCGAACGCAAGCTGGCCAAGCAGGCCAAGGACTTCGAGGCCAAGCTGTTTCCCTTTACCGCCACCGGTTTCGATACCTTCTGCCGGTGGGCCGTTCAGGATCCCCGCAACGCCAAGCCGAGCGAGATTCTCGACCGATTGAATACCGTCACCTTCGCAGCCTACCAACAGGGTTGGCCGCTGTTGACACCCGAGATCCTGCAGAAACTGGGGGCTCCGACGGAACCTCGGAAGGGCAGCCGATAGATCTCTCGCCCCCCATCCTGGAGAGGCTTCGGGAGGTTCACCGACATCCCGATCACTTGGTTTCACTGGTGCATATGGCGCCAAGGGAATCCAGCCGCCAGAGCGATCTGGTGTCCGCCCTCCAGGGCGCTGTCCCCGACCCGAGCTCCACAGTCGAGATGGCCTCCTGGCTGGGTCTTCTGACCCGCGACCACGAGCTCTCCGAGTATGGTCTGGCTCTGCAGTGGCTGGCCGGGAGCCAGACCACCGATCTTCCGAACGGGCCGTTCCCCGTCGGAGCCACCGAGCTGCTCCTTTGGCTCCTCTTGCGAGTCGACCATCTACTTCTGGCCCTTCTCAAGGGTTGGGACAGTTCGACGACGAGGCCCGACCAACGGGTCGAGCAGGCTCTAGGCGCTCTCCTGTCCGATCTGCGCCAGGTCGCCGATCCGGACAATCTGGCCCCAGCCCCACGCCTGGCCGATCTCCTCGCCTCGAGTGCAGCCGATCCTGGCCGCGGGGACGAGCTTCTGCGGGCGCGTCTCGATCTCCTCGCTTCCCTGGGTCTGCTCCTTCCCGGAGGCGAGACCAGGTTCTCGACTTCGGTCGATAGCAGACTCCGGGGCCTGATCGACACGCTGCAACAGGTCTCCTTGACGGCCGACGGTGTGCAGGCGTTTCTCGATGGCGGCTTCTTCTCGGCGGTGCTCATCGGCCCGGCCCGGCACCACTCCGCCGAATCGACTTCGAGGATCGAGAGACTGCTGTGGCTGTCGCAGGCCTACGCAGCCCTCCAGCGGCCGCTGGGGTTCACCCCAGGACGTCCGATATCGCTGCTGGCCTGTTGTCTGGCGCTCCGGGCCGGCGTCGCCCTCGAAATCGAAGATGCCTACGAATGCATCTATGGAGCAGCCGAGGACCGCTGGAGCGAGTACCTCCACTTCTCGGGTGGTAGCCGATTCGACCGGGAGTTCCTGATTCGCATCGATCCCGGCTTGGCCGAGGAGTTGGAAAGGGAGATCACCGCCGGATCGAGCGACGAGTGACCTCGCCGGACTTGCATCCAGGGGTCATTCATTCCATCATTGGATGAATTACAGACTGATGATCCCTGGGTGTAGCATGGCTAGAACCAGAGACCGAATCTCCACTGCCTGCGAAGACCAGGTGGCCGGAGTTGACTGCGACCGGGCGCCGGCGCTCGGCAAACGGAGGGAGACGATGAATCGGCACCGATTCCCCAGACCCGTCCTTGGTATCGCGATCGCCCTGATACTCGGCTTGGCGACCACCGCTGGACAGGCGCAGACTCTCTTCGAGATGCGCTACGAGCCGCCCAATCCCAATGAGATCGAATCGGCCGGTACCGCACAGATCAATGTGGTCATCGAGTTGGTGAACTCTGCACCGACGGCCGGTGACGGATCCTTCCAGTTCGACACCTCGAACGCGGAATTCTGCACCTTCAACCAGCCGGCCCCGGGGGTGCTGCAGTTCGCCAACGATCCCGACGGGGACTCCCTCGAAGCGTTCGGTTCCGGTCTTCCCCCTGAAGTCACCGTCAACACCGACGGCTCCTTCGACTACAGTGGGGGATGTCCTTCGACCTTCACTTTCGACTACTTCGTCTACGACGGTTTCTTCAGCTCGAATGTCGCCACCATCACCCTGACCATCAACCGGATCCCCTTCGCCAGTGCCAGTCCCGACGGCGCGGGATATGTCGCTACCACCGGCTTCCCGCTCGACTTCGATGGTTCCGGATCAATCGACTTCGATGGCACCATCGTCTCGTATCAGTGGGATTTCGGCGACGGCAGCATGGGCACTGGCGTCTCCCCCAGCCACACCTACACGGCCGCCGGGGGCTACACCGCTACCCTCACCGTTACCGATGATCTCGGCGCCCAGGACAGCGACACCGCAACGGTCAGTGTCATGGATCCCATCCCGCTGAGCACCGCCAGTGGAACCAGCACCCGACCGACACCGCCTCCGCAGATGCCTCGTTCGGTGGTTCGTCTGCCAGTTGGCAGGACGCAACGGACCGCAGCTCCCGCTGTGGCCGGAGCGCACCCCATGGAGCTACCGGACGCCATCCCGACGAGCCTTTCGGCTGCCACCCAGATCAGAGATCCGCGTCGGTCTCAGGCAAGAAGACCCGCATCCAGGTCCCCTGGTCCAGCGGGGCATCCCATGGCCACCGCAGCTGGGACCGGCAATGCTCCGGAAGGCGTGACCATCTTCACCGCCAACTACAGCGCCACCTCCGGGACCGCCACCGCAGGGGAGGACTTCATCGCCATACCCGACGGGGTGTTCCAGTGGACTATCGACAACACCTTTCCTCTGCAATTCTCGTTCGACGTCACGATCATCGACGACGACCTGGCCGAGGGCGACGAGACCGTCCTACTGACCCTCGACTCCCCCGACCCCGAGGTCAACGTCCTGACACCCAATGGAACCCTGACCATCATCGATGACGAGGTTCTGGGTGGCGCTGGCTTCGACCAGACTGAGTACGAGGTCGATGAGCGATCCCGCGAGGCGACCATCACCGTGCTGCTCAACGGCGACGGTCCGCCCAACGGCGGCAGCATCGACTACGCCGCCACCGCCGGCTCGGCCACTCCCGGACAGGACTTCGATCTCGCCTCCGGCAGTCTCAACTGGCCGGAGGGTGACACCTCACCCAAGAGCTTTACCGTCCCCATTCGCAACGACGACCTCAGCGAAGGAGACGAGACTATCGACCTGACCCTGTCGAATCCCGTGGGGGTTTTGCTGGGGAGTCCTTCGGTAGCCACTCTGACCATCGTCGACGACGACGCACTCGGGACAGTGCAATTCCGGCAGGCGACCTTCCAGGAATCGGAGGGGGTGGGCTCCGCCACCATCCTGGTGGACCTGACCGGCAGCATGTCGGGGCCCGCCAGCGTTCGCTACACGGCGACTGCGGGCACTGCCACCGCTGATGACGATTTCGTGCCCACCAGCGGCACCTTCAACTGGGACGTGGGCACCGCCGGCACCCGCAGCTTCGAGGTCGAGATCATCGACGACAATCTACTGGAGGAGGACGAGACCGTCATCCTCACTCTCAGCGATCCGGTGGGCATCGCTCTGGGCAGCCCCAATCCTGCGAACCTGGTGATTCTCGACAACGACAAACCGACCGGAGTCCAGATCGAGGGTGGGGACGCGCAGGCGGGCAGAGTCGGAGGCGAGCTCGACGAGCCGCTAGTCATCCGGGTCAGCAATGCGCAGGGCGTGCCCGTCGAGGGGGCGACGGTGAATTGGAGCGTCACGGAGGGTGACGCGGAGCTCCTGGACGGGGATCAAACCACCACCGATCGGGAAGGGCTGACCAGCAATCGGCTCCAGTTGGGCACCACCCTGGGCGAGGTCCAGGTCCTGGCCGAGGTTCCCGAGACCCGGCAGAGCGCTACCTTCGTCCTGACCGCCGAGCTGCGGCTGGCGGAGCTCAATCTCGGACCCGCCGAGCAGCCGGTGGCCGAGGTCCTGGACGAGATCTGCAACGGGGAAAACACCGGTGGAATGCAGCCGACCTGCGACGATCTGGCCGAGCTCTCCGACTCCGACCAACAAAAGGCGATGCAGGAGCTGTCGCCCAAGAAGGTCGCTGCACAAGGAGACACCGCACTGGCAATGATGCGGGTGCAGTACGACAACCTGGTGAACCGACTGACGGCTCTGCGTCGCGATCGGGGCCGGACGCTGCAGAACCTGGCGTTCAACCTGCAGGGCATCCAGGTGCCGGCCGAGTCCCTGGCCGATTCGTTCCAAGGAGGTCAGGGCAGCGATTTCGACCTCGCCCTGCCAGGCTCCTCCAGCGAGAGGGGTGGCGGTGCCAGCGCCGACGAAACGGCCGAGGGTGCCGACGAGGACGAGGGCTGGCTCGGCAAGCGACTCGGTTTCTTCTTGAGCGGCCTGCTGTCGGTCGGTGACCGCCCGACGGTGGGACAGGAGACCGGTTTCGATCTCGAGACCACCGGTGTGACTCTGGGTCTCGATTACAAGTTCACCGACAAGGTGATCTGGGGAGGGGCGCTGGGCTACATGGCGGCCGATGGCGACCTGCGTGGTAGTGGTGGCAAGATGGACTCGACGGGCTTCACGCTGTCCACATACTTCCTCTACCTGCCGACCGAGGCCTGGTATCTGGAGGCGATCGCCTCCTACGGCAGTATCGACTTCGAGACCGAACGGGTGATCGATTTTCCGGGCAGACGCCAGGTGGCTCGAGGGGATCCGCAGGGTGACCAGTCGTTCTTCGCCCTCGGCGGAGGCTACGACTTCACCAAGGGTGCCTCCATCTTGACCCTCTTCGGTCGCGGCAGCTGGATCGGTGTCGACATCGATCCCTACAGCGAGACCAACGCCCCGGGGATGCAGCTGGCCCTGGCCGGTCAGAGCATCGATTCCCTGCTGGGCTCGGCCGGTGTGGAGTACTTCTACAACGGGAGTATGAGCTGGGGAGTGCTGACACCCAGCATCCGTCTGATGTACAACCACGAGTTCAAGGACGACCTGCGGCTCATCACCGCCAGCTTCGTAGATGACCCGCAGAGTCTGTCTTTCGCGATTCCGACTGCAGAGACCGATCGGGACTTCCTGACTGCGGGTCTGTCGCTGACCGCGACGCTGCCCAAGGGCATCTCGGCCTACCTGACCTACGACAACGATCTGAGCCGCGACGACCTGAGCCTCTACGTCATCACGGCCGGATTTCGCCTGGAGCTGAAATAAGCCGATGTTCCGACTGCACGTCATTCCATCTCAGGGCCATCCCTTCGACTTCCCGTTGGAGGGTGAGGCCACGGTCATCGGGCGCAACCCCGATGTCGATCTGTCGCTGACCGATGCCGGCCTCTCACGTCTACACACCCGACTCTCCAAACAGGGCGAGGGTTGGCAGGCCGAGGATCTCGAATCAGCCAACGGCACGCTGGTCAACGG
>CAJHZZ010000058.1_pt1 | contig 20445 bp, 16 predicted proteins | sample 9199071 | NCBI WGS metagenome assembly CAJHZZ01 (sample SAMEA7708275, study PRJEB35096) | sediment metagenome | biome: marine neritic benthic zone biome [ENVO:01000025]; feature: sediment [ENVO:00002007]; material: shallow marine sediment [ENVO:03000034] sea grass bed [ENVO_01000059] ...
ATCCACTGGTACAACCCGCTCCGCAAGGGCCGCTTCCGCATATCCCCCCAGTACCTCGAGCTGCCCTCGTCGCTCACCGGCGTCGCGGCGCGGATCGCCGTGCTACCCGCCGACACCTTTCCCATGATCCACGCCCACAAGGTGCTGGCCTCCTATGGTTGTCTGGCGCCCCGCGTCATCACCGGCCAGTTCGACCCTTTCTCCCAGCGCGCTGTCTGGCCCTCCACGGGCAACTACTGCCGTGGCGGCATTGCGGTATCTCGCATCCTCGATTGCCGGGGTGTGGCGGTGCTCCCCGAGGGGATGAGCCAGGAGCGGTTCGACTGGCTCGAGCAGTGGGTCGCGGACCCGCAGGACATCATCCGCACGCCGGGCACCGAGAGCAACGTCAAGGAGATCTACGACAAGTGCAACGAGCTCGATCGGGACCCGCGGCAGATCATCTTCAACCAGTTCAGCGAGTTCGGAAACTACCTGGTCCACTACCTGTGCACCGGCAAGGCCCTGGACGACGTCTTCGATCACTTCCAGATGCAGAACGAGAACATCCGCCTGCGGGCCTTCGTCTCCTCTACCGGTTCCGGCGGCACCCTGGCAGCCGGAGACTTTCTCAAGCCACGGCACGGCTCCTGGAATGTGGCGGTCGAAGCTCTCGAGTGCCCGACGCTGCTCTACAACGGCTTCGGCGAGCACAACATCCAGGGTATCGGTGACAAGCACGTGCCGCTGATCCACAACGTCATGAATACCGACGCGGTGGTGGCCATCTCCGACCGGGCCACCGATGAGTTGTTCCTGCTCTTCAACACCGACGAGGGCAAGGCCCATCTGGCGGATCGCCACGGGATCCCGACAGAGACGCTGGAGAACCTGCATCGCTTCGGTTTCTCGTCGATCTCCAACATCCTGGCGGCCATCAAGGTGGCCCGCTATCGCGACCTGGGCCCCGACGATCTGGTGCTCACCGTCGCCACCGACGCCGCGGAGCTCTACGGCAGCGAGATCGAGAGACTGTTGAATCTTCGCTTTGGCGGCGCCTTCGATGCCATCACCGCTGCCGAGGTCTACGGTCATCACCTGCGGGGTGGCTCGGTCGATCACCTCCTGGAGCTCAGTCAGATCGATCGCAATCGCATCTTCAATCTCGGCTACTTCACCTGGGTCGAGCAGCAGGGTATCGCCGTGCAGGACTTCGAAGCCCGTCGAGACCAGCATTTCTGGCAACAGCTCCAGCTGTTGATTCCGGCATGGGACCAGATGATCGAGGATTTCAACCAGCAGACCGGGGCCGCCGACCACCTGTGAGCCTGCCCTCCCGCCTCGTCTGCTCCGGCTGCGGATACGAGGTCGCGCCGACCGCGCCGGCACCTTTCCGTTGTCCTGGCGCCGAGACCGCCGGCGACACCGATCATGTGCTGCGACGGGCATTGAGCCCGGCGCCTCTGGGCTCGGCCGAGGAGCTGCGAGAGGTCTTCGCCACCGCCGTCGACAACCCCTTCCTGCAGTACCGAAAGCTGTTCCACAGCCACGCAGTGGGCGGCGCCCATGGGCTCGACGATCTCTCCTACTCGGTGCTGGTCGAAGGACTGGACGAAGCCGTCTCCCGGGTGGGCGGCCAGGGATTCCGGCGTACACCTCTGGTGTGTACCGATGAGCTGGCCGGGGCGATCGGGCTCGACAACGGCTGCCTGTTGGTCAAGAACGAGACCGCCAACGTCTCGGGCTCCCACAAGGGTCGCCATCTCATGGGTCTGATGATCTGGCTGGAGACCGCTCGGCGCGTCTTCTCCGACGCACCGGATCCCTCACGGCAGCTCGCAATCGCCAGCTGTGGGAACGCCGCCCTGGCCGCCGCTGTGGTCGCTCGGGCCGCCAATCGAGCCTTGGACGTCTATGTGCCTTCCTGGGCGAATCCCTCGGTACTCGAGAGACTCGAAAGCCTGCAGGCCAACCTGGTCAGCTGCCCACGCGATGACACCGTCCCCGGGGACCCCTGTTTCCATCAGTTCCGTCGAGGCATCGCCGCTGGGGCACTGCCGTTCACCTGCCAGGGGAGCGAGAACGGCCTGGTCATCGAGGGCTGCAAGACCCTGGTCTGGGAGATCCTCTCCGAACGGCTCTCCGCGACCCGCCCGATCGACCATCTCTTCGTGCAGGTCGGTGGCGGCGCCCTGGGCAGCGCCTGCATGGAGGGCTTTCGCGATGCCCGAGACCTGGGAATCATCGATCGGCTGCCCTCCTTCCACGCGGTACAGACCACCGGTGGCAGCCCGCTCCATCGTGCCTGGGACACCCTGATGGACAAGATCCTGTTGCGCCACCAGAGCGAAACGGGCCAGGCAGCGCCGCTGCTCTCCGGCGATACCGAACGGGCCTTGTTCGTCCGCGACTCGGTGTCGCCGCTCCTGGTGCGGGAAGAGCTTCGCCATGCCGTCACTCACCGGTCCGAGTTCATGTGGCCGTGGGAGGAGGAGCCGAAGAGCATCGCCACCAGTATTCTCGACGACGAAACCTACGATTGGGCGGCGCTGGTGGAGGGCATGTTGACCACGGGCGGCATTCCCCTGATGGTCTCGGACGAAACCTTGGAGAAGGCCAACCGCCTGGCTCTTCACCACACCGGGATCCAGGCCGACTTCACCGGAACCGCAGGTCTGGCCGGGTTGCTGGAGCTTCGCCAGCAGGAGATTCTGGCCGCCGATGAGACAGCGGTGGTGCTGTTTACAGGAGTCGAGAGAGGTTCAGCGGCCGACAGTCTCTAGTCGGTATGGCCGAAATAGACCGAAGCCACGAAGAATCGGATGGCGTCGCGGTGTTCCGGCGCCAGATCCACAAACTCGACACCGGCGCCGACGGTCGGTTGAATCCAGATCACGGTGCCCTTTCCGCGGATCTTGCTGACTCCCTCGGCATCGGGCAGATCGAGCTCGAAGTCGAGCTCCGAGCCCACCTGCAGGGCATTGGTGTTGTCCAGGAAGAAGCCGGACTCGCTGATGTCCTCGATCCTGGCGTGGATGGGCGGGCAGTTGGCGGAGTAGGTGATCTCGAGGGGCTTCTGGACCCTCAGGCTTCCCTGCCGTCGCTTCTCATCGGTCATTTCGGCTCTCCTCGACATCGATAACGGGAGGGCTGCGGGACGCATCCCTCTCACCATCACTCCGAGGGCTATCGGCGAAAGTGTGACGGGATTCTACTACTGCGAAGCGATTCGCTTCAGGAATCGTCGGAACGGATGCGCTCGACCAGGTCGGTGGTCGACTTGTCGGGGATCAGCTGAATCAGCACCACCTTGCCGCCGTCCTGCTCGATTCGGTTCCGGCCCACAACTTCGTCGACGGCGTAGTCGGCGCCTTTGGCCAGCACGTCGGGACGCACCTCGTCGAGCAATTCCCGCGGCGTGTCCTCGTCGAAGACCACCACGGCATCGACGCAGTCCAGAGCCGCCAGCAATGCGGTGCGCTCGCTGCTGGAGATCAGAGGTCGGCCCTTGCCCTTCAAGCGTCGCACCGAATCGTCGCTGTTGACCGCCACCAGCAGAACATCCCCTTCCCGTGCCGCCTCCCGCAAGAGATGGAGATGGCCGACGTGCAACAGATCGAAGCAACCGTTGGTGAAGACGATCTTTCGATCCTGTAGCCGCCACCAGGCGACCCGGCTGGCCAGCTCGTCACGAGAGACGACCTTGTCCTGTGATCCATGGACGAATCGAGCCGCCAGCTCGCCCGGCGTCACCACCGCCACACCGCTCTTGCCCACCGCCACACCGGCGGCCTCGTTGGCGAGCCGTGCCGCCTCTTCGATCGGAATGCCCACCGCCAGGCTGAGGGCGAGAACGGTGATCACCGAGTCCCCGGCGCCGCTGACGTCGTAGACGTCGCGCACCGATGTGGGTACGAACAGTGCCTCCTGACCACGCGGAAAGACCGCCAGCCCCTTCTCGCCGAGAGTGACCACCAGGATCCGGGCGCCGGTCGCTGCGAGCATGGCCGCGCTACCCCGGGTCAACTCGTCTTCCAGATGATCGACGATGTGGTACCCGAGGGCCACTTCGAACTCCTTCAGGTTCGCCTTGATGACCGTGGCCCCGGCATAGCGCTCGAGATCGGCATACTTGGGGTCGACCAGGACGGGAATGTCCCATTCGTTGGCTTGCTCGATGGCACCGGCGAGGACTTCCAGGGTGAGAAACCCCTTGGCGTAGTCGCTGATGATCAGAGCGTCCGGTCGGTCGAGCTTCCGCAGCCGATCCAGGACCTCGGCCGCCATCTCCGGGCGGATCGGTCGACGCTCCTCCCAGTCGACCCGCAGAACGTGCTGGTGCTGTGCCAGGACCCGCAACTTGCGGGTGGTCGGTCGGGCTTCGGCCACCAACACATTGGAGGCGTCGATCCCTGCCGTCTCACAGTGGGCGAGGAATCGTTGTCCCGCCCCGTCGTTACCCACGACCCCGAACAGGAGGGCCTGGGCACCCAGGGCTCGCGCCAGGTGGGCCACGTTGGCGGCACCGCCCAGGCTGCCGGTCTCGCTCTCGGCTCGCACCACCGGTACGGGTGCCTCCGGTGAGGTGCGCTCCACCTGACCCGTGAGGTATTCGTCCAACATGACGTCGCCCAGCACCAACAACCGCTGCCCGGAGAACCGCTCCAGAAGCCTGGCGACGCTACCGTGAGAGAGGGCTTCGGGCTGCCTCACGAGTCCTCCGCGGAGAACAACCGGCTCTCCAGAACCGCGGCCAGGGCATGGAGCAGAATCTCGTGCATCTCCTGGATCCGAGCTACAGTCGTCGATGGGATGGCCAAGAGGGCGTCGGCGTGTCCGGCCAGCGCTCCGCCGCCGGGACCGGTCATTCCGACCACCTTGCAGCCGAGCTCACCGGCCGCCCGTGCGGCCTCCACGACGTTGGCGGAATTGCCGCTGGTGCTGATAGCGAAGGCCAGATCGCCCGAGTTGGCCAGCGCCTCTATCTGTCTCGCATAGACCCTGTCGAAACCGTAGTCGTTGGCCACCGCCGTCAGGGTCGAGGTGTTGACGGTCAAAGCTACGGCCGGCAACCCCTGCCGGTCCTGCTCGAATCGACCGACCAGCTCGGCCGCGAAGTGCTGCGCATCGGCGGCGCTGCCACCGTTGCCGAAGACCAGGATCTTTCCCCCGCCACGCAGACAGTCCTCGGCCATCGTCGCGACCTGCTCGAAGACCGCCGACTGCGTCGCCAGGGTCTCCTGCAGGACCTGGGAGTGCTCGTCAAAGATTTCGCGCAGCACCTTCGATTCCTTCGCTCTCAGCCACCATGAAACGCACCGCTGCCAACAGATTCTCGAAGACTAACGCATTGGGATCGAGGTGGTCACGGATGCCGGCGCCCTTGCCGGTACAGACCAACGCCACCGGCACCCCGGCGGCTCGACCGGCCTCGAGATCCCGTCGATCATCGCCGATCAACAGCGAGCTCTCGGCCGGAATCCCGCTGCGTTCGATGGCCTGATGAACCAGACCCGGGAGCGGTTTTCGACAATCGCAGCCGTCCCCGGGTGCATGCGGACAGAAGAAGATACCGTTCAGCTCCACCCCGACGGCGGCGAGCTCACCGACCAGCCACCGATGAACCTCCTCGACGGCATCCAGCGAGACGATTCCGCGACCGATACCCGACTGATTGCTGACGATCGAGATCTCCAGCCCCTGCCGGGACAACAGCTCGAGCGCCTCCAGCGACCCCTCCTCCCACTCCCACTGAGAGGGTGCCGACAACCAGCCACTCTCGAGCTCACGATTCAGCACGCCGTCCCGGTCCAGGATCGCGTGGCGGACAACGCGACCGTTCACTCGTCGATCTGCTCCCGGCGCCACGCCAGGTATTCGGGGATGCCCACCTCCAGGGGTGTCGCCTCGGTCTCGTAGCCGGCTGCCCGGAGCTTCGACATATCGGCCTCGGTAAAGCTCTGGTACTTGCCCTCGAGCTGCTCCGGAAAGGGTATGTACTCGATCTCACCGGCACCCCGGAATCGAATCACCTCTCCAGCCAGATCGTTGAAGGTGCGGCTGGTTCCACTGCCGTAGTTGAAGATACCCGAGTGCTCAGGATGGTCGAGGAGCCAGAGATTCACATCCACCACGTCCCGGACATAGACGAAGTCGCGGCGCTGCTCGCCGGCTTCATAGCCCTCGGTGGCGCCGAAGAGACGCGCCTTGTCGCTGGCCTCGAGTTGCTCGTCGAGCTGCAGGACCAGACTGGCCATGGGGCCTTTGTGTGCCTCGCGCGGGCCGTAGACATTGAAGTACCGCAGCCCGACGATCTGGCTCTGCGCCTCCGGTAATCGGCGCCGGACGAGCTCGTCGAAGAGCAGCTTGGAGAACCCATAGACGTTCAGCGGGCCCTCGTTGGCCGGCTCCTCGACAAAGACGGTGCCCCCTCCGTAGACCGCCGCAGAGGAGGCGTAGATCAAAGGGATCCCACGCTCGAGGCAGAGTCCGAGGAGGGCTTTCGAGTACTCGTGGTTGTTCTTCATCATGTAGCGACCATCAGTCTCGGTGGTCGAGGTACAGGCTCCCTGATGAAACAGCACCTCGATCTCGTCGAGCCAGCCGGCTCTGTCCGTCACCATGGAGAGGAAGTCCTGCTTGTCCAGATAGTCGGCGATTCCCGAGCCCACGAGGTTGCGGTACTTGCCGGCATCGGTCAGGTTGTCGACCACCACCACATCGCTGCGCCCCCGTCTCTGGAGCTCCCAGACCAGATTGCTGCCGATGAATCCCGCGCCGCCTGTCACCACGATCAAGGTGTTTCTCCTCTCCGATTCGAGCGGCTCTAGCCTACCCCGAGATGTGATCCAATAGTCACCCGTACGAGGGAGAGGCCCCATGGAAGTCACCACCATGCGCAGAATCGACGGCTGGGTCGGTACCCCGATCTGCGCTCTGCTCACCGTGGTGCGGAAGCTCACCGATCCCTTCCGTCGTCGCGTACCGGCGGGCCCGCAGCGCATTCTGGTGGTCAAGCTGGCCGAGCAGGGTGCCACCGTCGTCGCCTACTCGGCTCTGCGTCGCGCCACCGAGATGGTGGGAGCCGAGAACGTCTTCTTCATCGTCTTCGCGGAGAATCGCTTCATCATGGATCAGCTGGCACTGATCCCCCCCGAGAACGTCATCGCAATCCGCACCAACAAGGGACTCCTCACCCTGGCCATCGATCTCCTGCGCGCCCTGGCCCACTGCCACCGGGAGAAGCTCGATACCTCCGTCGACTTCGAGTACTACGCCCGGGCTTCGGCCATCGTCTCCTATCTCAGCGGTGCGCGGCGACGCGTCGGCTTTCACTCCTTTGCCGGCGAGGCCTCCTATCGTGGCGATCTGATGACCCATCGACTGGTCTTCAATCCGTTTCTCCATGCCGGGCAGATCTTCCGTATGCTGGTCGAAGCCATCGAGGTCCCACCCGAGGTCCTGCCGGCGATGGACATGGAGCGCTGGAAAGACGAACAGCCGCCGATGATCCAGCCCTCGGACGACGAGAGGAGAGAGGTCGAGGCCATTGTCGAACAGGTGACCGGCAGGCAGCGCCCGCGGATCGTACTGCTCAACGCCAACACCGGCGACCTGCTACCCCTGAGGCGCTGGCCCAGGGATCGCTATGTAGATCTGGCACGACGGATCCTCGATCGCTATCCGGAAGTGGTCGTGGGTCTGACCGGCTCGCCGTCGGAAGCGGCGGGAGCGCAGCGGTTGGTGGATGCCATCGACTCCGAGCGGTGTGTCAATTTCGGTGGCACCACGACGCTGCGCCAGCTACTGGTCCTCTACTTCCTCTCCGAGGTCATGGTGACCAACGACAGCGGTCCGGCACACTATTCGGCCCTGGCTCCCATCGATGTCGTCACCCTCTTCGGACCGGAGACTCCGGCCGCCTTCGGCTCGCTGTCGCCCCGCAGCCACCTCTTCTGGGCCGGTCTGCCATGCAGCCCCTGCATCAACGCCTTCAACGACCGCTGGTCTCCTTGCCGGGACAACCTCTGTATGCAGGAGCTCTCCGCCGACGAGGTCTTCGCCAAGGTCTGCGAGGTCTACGACGGCCGCCTGGAGCGAACGGTCACCTCCTCCGGCTAGCCGATCTGCATCTGATCCCTGAGATCCATCAACCGGGTGAGGTTGCCCTCGCTGTAGAGCGAAGTGAACCGCAGGTACCCGGTGTCCTCGATATCCCAGAACGCGACCGCCACACCGAAACGGTCGAGCAGCAGATCGGCCGCCTCGCGGGCCGTGGCCACCGGCTGGCCGGCGATGGAGTCGGGAACCCGGGTCAGAACATAGAGACCCGATGGGGTCGGATAGGGATCGAACCCCAGATGGGACAGGCCGCCACGCACTCTCTCGATCCGCTTCCTATAGAGCTCGCGGACCAGCGCCACATACTGCTCCTCCGCCAGCGCCTGGGCCGCCACCTGCATATGGAGTGAGCTCAGGGGCGACCAGGCGAAATCCGAATAACGACGGAGCTCCTCGATGGTGTCGGGAGAACCGATCAGGAACGAAATCGCCAACGGGCCCAGGGCGAAGAGCTTGGCCAGTGAATGCAGCTCGACGACCCCCTGTGTGGCCTCCACTCCGATGCTGTCCGCCAGCAGCGAGGTAGCCGGCTGGCCGTAGACCAGGGGCCCGTAGGTGGAATCATTGAAAAGGATCGGTGAGGATCCCAGTCCCTGGCGCAGGACCGCTACCGTCTCGTGCTCCAGCACGGTTCCGGTGGGGTTGTTGGGGTAGTTCAACGCCACCAGCCGCATGCCCTCCAGCCGCTCATCGGGAATCCGAGAGAGGTCGGGCAGAAACCCCACCGTCGGATCGAGAGGCACGGCATGGACATGACAGTGCCGGTGGGCGGCGACACGGGCGAAGGCCGGATACCCCGGCTCGGTCACCACTACGCCATCCCCCGGTTCCAGCAAGCAGGCCGTCAGCGCCGTCATCGCCACCCTGCCGCTGGGCACCGGTAGGATCTGCTCCGGTTCCACCACCACTCCGAACTCCCGGCTGACGTAGGTCGCCGCCTGCTCGCCGAAGGCGTGATGCTCCTCGAGGCTCGCCCGCTCCAGGAGTGGTGAGGCGCCGCCGGTGACCAGGCCCACCAGCGAAGGAGGCAGCTCCTGCTTCAAGTCGCCGAGGGCGAAGTCCAGGACCTGGCCAGGATGGTCCTTCATGCGCTCCCGGATGACCGAGAACTGGTACCGCTCGCGTTTCTCTGCGCTCATTGCTCGTCTCCCGTAGCCACGCGCGCCTCCACCTCGTCGGCAACCAGACTCCCTGGCAGCGGCACATCCTCCAGCAGCGCGGCCCGGCGCTTCAGTACTGCCAGCGCTACCCAACCGATGGGCAACCAGAGCCAGAAGGTGATCAGCCGAAAGCCGCCAACCGCCAGCACGAGATGTTCGCTCGGAATCTTCATCAGCCGCAAGGAGGCACCCAGAAAACCCTCGGTCGCGCCGATTCCGCCCGGCAGGCCGGTGGCCACACCGAGCACCGAAGAGGCCGGTGCATAGAAGAGCGCGTCCCACAGGTTGGCGTTCCCCGGTAGACCCTTGATGACCAGATAAAGGGCCACTCCATGCGCCGCCCAGCCCGCCATCTCCACCAGGAGAATGGCCAGGGTCTTCCACCTCCACCAGAAGGCTTGCGGCAACTCCAGCTTGGTACCGGTCAGCATGTCAGCCAACTGGTCCCCGAGAAAGAGCAGCACGGCGATCACCGCAAGGGCCGCCGCCGGCGCCGCCAGGGGATGAAAGCGATACGCCAGAAGGGCTGCCAGAAGGGCCACCACGGAGGTCGAATCGAGGACGAAGGCCACGGCCTCGGCCTTCAGACAGTGTCTCAGTCCGCCACGCCTGAGTCGCAGCATGGCATCCGGACGAATCAGTCGTCCCAGCTGAGCCGGCAGGAGCAGTCCGGCGCGGCCGGCGAGATAGGCGTTGACGCCACCGGAATCGAAAGCCTTGATTCCCAGCCTCTCATACACCCACATCCAGCCGGTGGCCTCCAACGCCACATCCAGACAGGCGAGGAGAACCACCAGCGGGATGATGGCGATCTTGTCCCGCCAGAAACCGGCCGCCGCCATGGGGTCACCGGTCAGGAAGGTGTAGACGCCATAGGCGGTCACCCCGATCAAGAGGATCAGAGCGCCGGTGCGCGCGTGTTTCATCCAGTTCACGTCATTCGTCTCCGCAATCGGTCTCAGCGACAGCGGATCGGTTGTGTCGAAGATCGGCGCGGTCGACGAGCGCCCCTCTCCCGCGCCAGGGCCCACAATACCAGCGTCGACTCCTGGCTATCGAGCCTGACCTTCGGGTACCGCGGCGGGATCCTCGCTCTCGGGCCGGTTGGAGATCACCACCTTGCTGCCCTTCCGGTAGACGAAAGCGAAATGGTCCCGGAACTCGGCGAGCCGATCCAGATGCCGGACGTCGGCCACGAAGAGGACCTCCTCATCCGAGCCGAGGAACTCCTCGACCTCCCAGGTCGGCAGAACGACGCCATCGCGGTCGGTGTAGAACAGTGCAGAGTCCTTTTCGCGCCAGAAGAAGGTCATGGGAACGATGGGCGGCAGCATCCGATCGTACTCGAGGGCCAACTCGCGGGTCGACCGGTAGGGATTCATGGCCGGTCCCACCCAGAGCACAAAAAAGGTGAGGGTCACGGCCACGGTGGCCGCCAGCGAGCCGAAGGCCCCCCACAATCGACGTCTCCACAGAAGAAACCAGCCGATTGTGGGCAGGATGCCGATGCAGAGCCCGAGGCCCAGGACCTGCATCAACGAGATGCCGTACTTGACGCCCAGCTCGACCGGTGGGTTCTGCCAACCGTAGAGGAAGCCCGCCAACGCCAGGATCACGATCGGTAGCAACGACCACATCAGAGCCCGAGACACCGGACCCCGAGGGACGGCGAGAGCCTCGTCCCAGAGAAGACCGATCAGCAAGGCCAGGGCCGGCATCAGCGGCAACAGATAGGAGGCCAGCTTCGAGGTCGCCGAGGAGAAGAACAGGAACATCACTCCGGCCCACAGCAGCAGGTAGAGAATCGCGTTCCGCTCCTCGCCCCGCAGCCGCTTGCTGGCCCGATAGAGGGCGGCAGGTAGAAAGGCGGTCCATGGAAGCAGACCGCCGAGAAGCACCGGGAAATAGAAGTGGAAGGGCGCTGGATGCGTGGACTCCTGGGAGGCGAAGCTGCCGAAGTTCTTCTCGATCAGGAAATAGGTCAGGTAGCCCTCGTTACGGAGATCCATCAGGAGGTACCAGGGGGCGCTCAGAATTAGAAAGATCAGGATCCCCCAGCCGAGTCGCATCTCCTTGATCAGCGCCAACCGTCGCGTGAGCAGCAGATAGGGACCGATGACCATCGCCGGCAGAAGCGCACCCAGGGGGCCCTTGGCCAGCACGGCGCCGGCCAGCGCCACATAGAAGAGAAGGAAGAGGCGGCTCCGCTGCTCGGGGTCCTCGGCGGCCAGATAGAAGAGCAGGAGCGCCGCGGTGGTGCAGAGCGCCAGGGCCGAGTCGTGCACCACCGTCCGCGACATCACCAGATAGAGCAGGGAGGTGGCCAGCACCACTCCGGCCAGAAAACCCGTGCGGGCGTTGAACATCCGGCGACCGAGCTGGTAGGTCAACCAGACGCCCACCAGACCGATGAGGGCCGCCGGCAGACGCGCCGCGAATTCGGTGAAACCCAACAGAGCGAATGAGATGGCCACCAACCAGGTGAAGAACATCGGTTTGTCGAAGAAGGGCTCGCCGTTGTACATCGGCGTCACCCAGTCGCCGCTCTCCACCACATGTTTCGCGGCGACGGAGTGCATGCCCTCATCCACGTCCCAAAGATCGCGGACGCCCAGTCCGAAGATGAACAGGAACAGACAGAACCCCAGCAACACGGCCTGCCGTCTTCTGTCCCTGTCTATGGATGCCACGGTCTTCCCATCCCTGCTGTTGTCTGCCGCAATTATGGCGGAAACCGCCAGGCGGCTCGCCCCTAGAGCGCGGTGACGACCTGCCGTGTCTTGGTGGCGATCGAGTCGATCTGGGCCGTGGAGAGCTGCGGATAGGCGGGCAGGTGGAGGATCTCTCGCTCGGCCCGGGCCGCATTGGGAAAGGGAGCTTCGCCCTCGAACATGCCACTGCAATCCCGCATGTAGAGATGCTTGGTATCCACACCCTTTTGGAGCAGGGCTCTGGAGACCTGCCGCATGTTCTCGAACAAAGCCGTGACCAGCATGTAGTTGGCGGTCACATCGGGTCCGGCCGGTTGCTGAAAGCGGACGACATCCTCGAGTTGACCGATCAGCCGTTGTGCGTTCTCGTTGCGACGGACGCTGAGAGGTGCGATCAGTTCCATCTGTCGCGCCCCGAGCTTGGCCTGATAGTTGGTGAACTTGCCCAGCCTGCCGGCCATCGAGACCTCGTCTCCGTGGTAGCCGGAGGCGAATCGATCCTCGCCCTCCTTGCCGCGCGGCGCATAACGCAAGGCCTGATAGACCCCCAGGTTGAACACCAGGGGGTGGGTGACCGTGGCCTCGAAGGTGGTCTTGAAGAGACGTTTGGACAGCCAGCCCAGATCTTTCTGCGGCTCGTTCCGACCCACCTCCCGGATCCGCTCTGCCAGCGCCGTATCGTCGACGGTCACCATGCCACCGCCCATGGTGTTGATCATCTTCGACGTCTCGAAGCTGAAGTAGGCGGCCGAACCGAAGGCCCCGGCCTTGCGACCGCCCACCGAGGCACCGTAGCAGTGGGCACAGTCTTCGATCAGATGGGCGCCCTGGGATTCGGTGATCTCGGCGATCTTGTCGACCTGGCAAGGCACCCCATACAGATGAGTAACGATGACGGCCCGAGTGCGCTCAGAGATCATCTCGCGCAAGGCCTCGGGGTCCATCCCCAGCGTGGTCATTTCACAGTCGGCGAACTTCAGATCGAAGCCCAGCGACTTCACCAGAAAAGGAACGATCGGGTAGCCGAACGCCGAACAGATCACCTCGTCACCCGGCTGCAGATCGAGGGCCTGAAAGATGAACCGTAGCCCCGCCCTGGCCGACGGAACCCCCACCGCCTCCGGCACACGGATGAAGTCGGCGAAGGCCTGCTCGAGCTTGCTGATCTCCTCTCCCTCGAACAGATCCCCCTTGGCCAGGCTCGCCACAGCCTGTCGCCAAGAGGCCGGTGCCAGGGTGATTCGCTGTCTCGCAATCGCCATCGCCTGCGCATCATAGTCGAAAACCGCGGCCGCGCAACCGACTTCGGCTAGACTGTTTCCGCCATGTCCGAAGGCCGCTTCTCGCACCTCCTCGTCCGTCATCGGATCCTCGCTCTGCTGATGCTGGGCCTGCTTCTCTATGTGCCTTTTCTGGGGCTGCGGGACATGTGGTACCCGGACGAACCCGATATCGGCGAGGTCTGCAAGGCCATGTACGACAGCGGCGACTGGATCGCGCCGCGTCGCATGGGTGAGATCTGGGTCGACTATCCACCGATGATCTATTGGACCGGCACCGCCACCTCCCATCTGCTGGGAGGCTTCTCGGAATTCGCCCTGCGTCTCCCCAACTCCCTGGCGGCGATCGCGCTCGCCCTCATCACCGCCTGGGCCGCCTCGCGCTGGCGCGGCCCCTGGGCCGGATTCTGGGCCGGGTTCACCTTGTTGACCTTTCTGCAGTTCGCCTACGAAGCGGTCAACTACCGACCCGATGTGCTCTTCAGCCTCTTCATCGGTGCTGGCATGCTGATCTACGCCAAAGGTGCCGGAGAGCGGCCCAACTGGCTGTTGCGGGTGGCGGGCTTCGCCCTGCTCGGTCTGGCCATGCTCTCCAAGGGCCCGCTCGGCCTCCTGCTACCGGGCCTGGTGTTCACCCTGTGGCACGGCAGCCGCCGCGAGTGGCGACGGATTCTGGAACTGGCGCCGCTCTCGTTGGTGGCCATGGCGGTCTATCTACCCTGGTTCGTGGCCTGTGCCAAGGCCATGGGCGCCGACAGCATTCTGCACGAGCTCTACGCCCAGAGCTTCGCCCGGTTTGTCGGTGCCACCCATCGAGGCCACGGTCAACCGGTCTACTACTACCTGACGCAGATCTGGATCGATCTGCTCTGGTGGGGCCCGCTGCTGCCCTTCGCCATGTGGTGGGGCTGGCGAGCCGGACTCTGGCGGGATCGCAACTACCAACTCTGGCTCTGGTGGTTCTGGATCTTCATGGGTTTTCTCACCACCGCGGTCACCAAACGGCAGGTCTACATGCTGCCGGCCTACCCTGCGGCGGCGCTCCTGTTGGCTCCCTGGTTGGCCCGTCTGACGGCCGGTGGAGGAGAAGAGCGGCTGGCGCCATCGACCCGACCCGTACGCGTCTACGGCCTGTTGCTGACCGGACTCTTCATCGTCTTGACGGGTGTGATGCTGGCCGTCGCCCTGGCTCCGGATCTGATCATCGAGAAGGGAGAGCTGCAGGATCTCGAGATCGTCCTGGTGCGGGCGGTGCGGGTACCCGCCGCCATCATGGCCGTGGTGCTGGCAGGCGCTGCCTGGTGGCTCTTCCAGGCGGCACGGCGAGACGATGCTCGCCAGGTGCTGGTTCGTCTGGGCGTGGTGAGCATTCCGTTCTTCATGGTGGTCTTCGGCGGCATCATGCCGGCGATGAATCCGGCCAAGACCTACCGCCCGCAGTGTGACTGGATCCGGCAGACCATCGGCACCTCCGACAGCTTCGGATTGGCGTACCCTCCCAGGGGTCACCACAAAATGGGTGGCTTCTCACTCTACTCGGGGGTGCACGTAGAGTTGCTGAACGATCGCCAGAGCCTCGAGGGATACCTCGACGAGAATCCCGACTCCCTGGTGCTGCTGCACAGCCGCCACACAGACAGCTACTTCACCGATGAGGAGTGGCGGGAGCGGGTCGTCCACGAGCTGTTGGTAGGTCGCGACCGGTACCTGGTGCTCAGGGAGTGATCAGAGTGCCGGTGGTGCCGGCCAGTGCCGCTTCCAGAAGGTGCGGCTCGGTGATGAACACCTTCTGGCCACCGTTCTCGAGGAAATCGATGGACGCCTCGATCTTCGGTTTCATGCTTCCCGGGGCGAACTGACCCTCCGCCAGATACTGTTTCGCCTCGGCCACGGTCATCCGATCGATGTCCCGCTGGTCGGGTTGACGCCAATTGATCGCCACCCTCTCGACCGAGGTGGAGATCATCATGATTTCCGCTCCCAGTCGCTTGCCGAGCAGGCTTGCGGTCTTGTCCTTGTCGATGACCGCCGCCGCTCCGCGCAACAATCCGTCCTCGTCGCGCACCACCGGAATGCCGCCACCGCCACCGGCCACCACCACCGCGTCCATCTCCAGAAGGTGGCGGATGGCTTTCTCCTCGACGATTTCCAGCGGTTCCGGTGAGGCCACCACTCGCCGCCACCCGCGGCCCGAATCCTCCACCATCTGCCAGCCCTCCCGGCTCTGGTGGGCTTGGGCGCTGTCCTCCGAGTAGAAGGGTCCGATGGGTTTGGCCGGGTGGACAAATCCCTCGTCGTCGCCATCCACCACCACCTGGGTGACGACCGCCGCCACTGTCTTCTGTATGCCTCGCGACTTGAGCGCGTTGTCCACGTTCTGCGCGATCTGATAGCCGATGGCTCCCTGGGTGTCGGCGCCGCAGGTATCCAACGGCACTTCGTGCAGGACATCCTTGGCGATCTCCGAGCGCAGCAGAATGAAGCCCACCTGCGGACCGTTGCCGTGGACGATCACCACCTGGTAGCCCTCGGCCACCAGGGAGACCATGTGCTCGGCCGTCTCACCTGCCGCCCTGTACTGATCGAAGACCGTCATGTGCTGCGAATCGCTGATCAGCGAGTTGCCGCCGATGGCGATGACCACGAGTCGTTTCATGATTCCGTCCGATCCCCTACTCAGGGGAATTGATCTCTCGAAAGACTGCAGGGAATGTGGCGTAGAAGGCCATGACGGCCACCATCTCACGACTGTCCACACATTCGCCGATCTTGTGGGTATTCTCTTCGAAGCCCGGCCCGAAACCGAACATGGCCGGATGGACGAATCGCCCCGCTTCGATCCACCTCTTGTCTTGCACCAAGGGGCCTCCCACAGCAGCGGGGACGGAAGCGCCCACGCCGTCGGTGGAGAAGATCCAGCGACCCATGCGCGGCTCCGAACTAGTCGTCTCCGCCACAGACCCCTGCTCGACTAGGGATGGCACCACGAGGCGGTAGACCGATCTCGCGGCGACCAGGGCCGGATGCTCTTCGGGTGTCTGCCAGCCCGGATAGATCTGCGGATTGCTGGGGGTGTGGCCACGCCACGTCGGCTGGCGATAGTCGGGAGCCCGAACTTCGACGGTCAACCCGGCTCGCCGCGCCACCGATACCGCCGGCAGGTCTTCGATGGCCTGCAGCGCTGCCTGTGGGTCCTCCCCGACCGTCAGTCGGCGATCGAAGCGCACCACGAACGAGTCCGGCACCGCGCAGTCACTTGGGGTCTGCAGCACGCAGTGGCTGGCCGTCCGCGAACCCGGTCCGAGGAACTCGTCCTCGGCGAAGCTCTCGCCCCTGTCGTACTGGGCGGTCGCCTCGGCGATGATGGCCGCGCCGTGCTCCAGGGGATTGAGCCCCTGCCAGGGCATCGATCCGTGGCTGCTCCTGCCGACCACCTCGAGCTCGATCTGCATGCGGCCCCGCTGCCCCCGGTAGATTCCCAGAGGTCCGTACTCGTCGCTCCCCGTCGGTTCGCTGAGGATGAGGACATCGGGGACGGCCGCCGCCTCGCCCGTCGCCACGGCCTTCGACATGTAGTACATAGTGCCGCCACCGTCATTGTCTTCTTCGGCCACCGTTCCAAAACAGAGGACCCGCACCCCTTTTAGGGCGCCTTCGGCCTTGAGCTCGAGCAGTAATCTGGTGGCCAGGATCTGACAGACCACACCGGCGAGCTGATCGGCCGCCCCTCTTCCCCAGACCACATGCGGCCAGTCCCGTCGGGGCGGAGCCGAGCCCAACTGCAGGTCGAGAGCCGCCTCGTCGACGCTGCCGGCGTCGGTCAACCCGTCGTAGGCGTCGATGCCCTCGCCGAGGGTCTCCGTCCAACTCGATCGCAGGGCCGCCACCGTATCGGTGTGACCGTCGAAAAACACCACCTTCTTGGCATCGGCGTCGATACCGTCATCGGGGTCTTCCACCTTCCACACCAGATTGCCGAAGTCGTCGTACCAGACATCTGCCGGGCTCTCGACGGCACCCAACTCCACGATGCGGCTCTTCAGGTACTCCAAGCGTGGAGCCTCGTGATTCGAGGTGCCACAACGCTGCTCGCCTCCCTCGGCGACCGGTCTGTCGACCCAATCGGCCGGTAGCCGGATCGCCTCGCGCAGGGTCTCGATCGCATCGGGAAGGTAGCGCTTCGCAAGCTCCAGGGCTCGGGCTGCGAGATCTCTCTGTCGGTCGGCGCTCACGGTTACCTCGGTGTCATATCGCTCCCCGCGGGTCGGGGTAGCGAAGAGCTCATTTTCTCTCCAAGCGTACCGCGAGGGTAAGCCCTCGAAGGACAGCGATCGGTCTCAGAACCAGATCTCGGAGCGGATACCTTCGACGACGACATAGGAGGTCCCGGGCCAGGCCAGGGTCACCCCACCCGGCCCGTGGATCTGCACTCCCGCGATCACCGCGTAGTCTTCCCTCTGCCGATCGAAGACATCCGACATCAGGCCCCGCAGATCTTCCACGTTGGCCTGATGGACCGCCTTGGTCAGCTCCAGAAGCTCCGGTGATTCCGGCATACTGTCGATCCTCCTCATACGCTGTCGCAGCAAGCTCTGCTCGGGATCCTGCCATTCGATTCCGCTGCCGCTGCTCTCGCCCGACCGCAGCTCTTGCATCAGGGCCACCAGGGCACCACAAGCGGCGGATGGCTCTGACTGTCCCGGCCGAGCCGCCACCCCGACCTCTCCCACCTCCGAGATTCCGATGTGAGAGAAGAGGAAGAACACATAGCGGCAGCGGCCGGCCACCACCGGCGCGTGCGCCTGGGCCGCCGCAAAGCCAGTACGACCGATGGTGAGGATTCCTCCCAGACTACTGAGGTCGAAGGCCTTGCCCCACATCTCCTGAACACCCGCGAAGAGGTTGGCGCAGAGCTCGTCCCTGCAGGTACCCACACAGGCCAGGGTATTGGCCGGGGTGAATCCGTGATCCCGGATAAGGGTTACTGCCGCCCGCCGGATCAGGTGCTCTTCGGGGAGACTGCCGGGAAAGTGCTTCTGCCAGATGTCTTCGAACGACATATTGATCTTCCTCGGATCGGAGTGGGGAAGGTCGGTCACGGATGGCGACGAGGCCGCCCCTGATCCACGAGCTCGCGCAACACTCTGCCCGGTTCCTGGAAGCGACCCAGCAGAATCATGGCCGCGATGATGTAGGGCTTGTGCTCGGCCTCCTTGTAGGTGGCGAGACGATAGCGCTCGAAGACGCTGGCGGCCACTTCGCCCTCCTTGCAGCTCACACCGGTGATATCAGCCGGCAGACAGTGCATGTAGAGGGCCTTGCCGTCCCGGGTCGTGGTCATCAGCTCTTCGGTACACTCCCAGCTTTTGTACCTGGCGTTGTTCTCGATGGCCTGCGCTTCCAGCTCTTCCATGTGGTCAGTCTGCCCGCTGCGTAAGCTGCGCGTGCGCGCCTCCATGACCCGGAAGGGTGCCCAGCTCTTGGGGTAGACCACGTCGGCGTCGGCGAAGGCCTCTGCCATGCTATGGGCGATGGTGAACGAGCCCCCCGACTCGTCGGCTTGACGCTGGGCGATGAAATCGATCTCCGGCATGAGGTCGTACCCTTCCGGGTGGGCCAGCACGACCTCCACACCGAAGCGGGTCATCAAGCCGATGATCCCCTGCGGTACGGACAACGGCTTACCGTAGGAAGGCGAGTAGGCCCATGTCATGGCCAGCTTCTTGCCACGCAGGGCCTCCAGCGATCCGAAGGTCGTCTGCAGGTGCATCAGGTCCGCCAGTGATTGCGTCGGATGATCTCGGTCGCACTGCAGGTTGACCACCACCGGACGCTGAGGCAACACCCCTTCCTCGTATCCACCCGATAGTGACGTGGCGACCTCTTCCATGTACTCGTGGCCTTCGCCCACATACATGTCGTCTCGTATGCCGATCGCCTCGGTCAGAAACGAGATCATGTTGGCGGTCTCGCGCACCGTCTCGCCGTGGGCGATCTGGGTCTGGGTCTCATCCAGATCCATCAGGGAAAGGCCCAGCAGGCTGGCGGCGCTGGCAAAGGAGAAGCGCGTGCGGGTCGATTTGTCGCGAAACAGTGAGACGGCCAGGCCACCCCGGAACAGCCGCGCATCGATGTTGTCGCGCCAGAGCCCCTCCAGGACTTCGGCAACCAGCAGCAGGGCTCTGAGATCGGCATCCGAGAGCTCCCAGGTGAGCAGCGGATCCTTGCCGAAGAGTTTCGAATCCGTTCGATCCAGCTGCTGGATCAGCGAGCGAATCTTCTCTGTCATCAGCTACTCCTGGTAGCCGGGATGGGGGATTCTGGTCCCCAAGCCCGATGAGCCGGTGGCGTCGGCCCAGGGAATCTGTGGCATGGAAGAGCTGATGCCCTGCAGGACCATGAACATACTGGCGCAGGTCTCGAGACTGACCTCCTGCCCTTCCGCAGCCATACTGCCGGGAGTCGCCTCCAGAACCGCGAAACTCCTCGGGTCCAGGCGCGCCTCTAGCATCGGCGAATGGTAGAGCATCTGAGAACCCACCTCCAACCGATGCGTCTCACCCTGCCAGCGGCCTTCGATGGAGATCCTCTCTCCATTCCTCATCATCATGAAGGCGTTCTCGGTCTGCGCCTCGAAGTCCGCCCGTTCCAGATAGAGTCGCGGCTTGTCCCGATAGGGCTCGCCGGCGGTGGGACAGAAGGTGGTGCAATTGCCGCACTCGTTGCAGAAGTCGGTGAGTACGGCGATCTGATAGCGCTGATCGGCGCGAAACTCCCGGCTCTCACCCTGGACGACAGCACCGTCTTCCACCTTCAAAACGGGCAGGAAGCGGATGAGCGGCTCGGTATCGTAGGTCATCAGCGCCATGTTGGGACAGACTCCGACGCACAGACTGCAGATCTGGTGACAGTCGAGACATCGCCCCGCCTCGGCCTTGGCCTCTTCGGCGGTATAGGTCAAGCTCGTCTCGTCGAAGCTCTGACGCTGATCCAGGGGGGTATGGGTGACCGGCACCCGCCACTGACGTCGCGCCCGGCGAACGAGCAGCTCCGCCAGGTCGAAGTCTTCGCCCCCCTCGACCCCGCTGGTCGCATGCGATTCTGCAACGCGTTCGATGATGCTCCGCGCCACCCGCTTGCCGTCGGCTGCCGCCTTGACGATGGACGACGGGCCATCCGCGGCTACATCGCCGC
>CAJHZZ010000105.1_pt1 | contig 20353 bp, 19 predicted proteins | sample 9199071 | NCBI WGS metagenome assembly CAJHZZ01 (sample SAMEA7708275, study PRJEB35096) | sediment metagenome | biome: marine neritic benthic zone biome [ENVO:01000025]; feature: sediment [ENVO:00002007]; material: shallow marine sediment [ENVO:03000034] sea grass bed [ENVO_01000059] ...
AGCAGGCGCGTCTTCGGTCGCAGCTCCTTCGGCAGCAGGAACAGCAGGCTCTGCACAGCCATGGTCCCGTAGGCCAGAAGCAGCCCACCCCCCATCAACACGGAGGCCATGAAATCCCTCCGTGAGGTGTCGGATGGCTCATTCATATCGGGTACCTCCTATCGCAGTCCCCAGCCCGCCGCCAGCGACAGGGCGACGCAGGCCGCAACCAAGAGAAATGTGCTGACGAGAATCCGCCTCATGGGCTCTCCTTCCGGGATCTCCTCAGATCTTCCAGGTGGTGAATATCCAGAACTTGTTGGTATCCGTCGAGAAAGTGTCGGCGCTGTAGAGGGCCCCCTTGAAGCCGAAACCCTGCTTCCACGGCGCGGTGTAGAGCAATTGAAAGTCGAATTCAGTACCGTAGTCCGAGCCCCAGGTGATCTCCGGTAGATCCGTGCTGCCGTCGGCGCTGAAGTCGTGGTAGATGGCGAACCACTTGACCGGACCGATCTTGCCGTCGAGAGCCAGGTACAGATCCTGGAGTCCTGTGATCGGGGTGCCGAGGAATTTGTCGGCCCAACCGTTGAACTTGTGCAGCGTCGCCAGCGGTGTGGTGAACCGCCCGTCTCGTACGCTGCCTCCCAACACCTCGTAACCGAGCCGCACGTTCAGCGGTTTGAACTTGCCCTGTACGGTCAGGAAGAGGTAGTCGGCATCCACCTTGTCAGGGTTGTTGCCGTAGTCGCTCTGGTTGGCGTACTCCACCTCCCAGTTCATCGACTTGTCGGGATCGATCTGGTACTTGCCCTGGTACTCCAGACCGTAGCTCGATGTCGACAATCCGAACTGGCCCGCGTTCTCGAAATCGAGCAGATAGGCGTAGGGTGTCAGCGAGCCGTACTTGCCACCCTCACCGAGCTGGAACCGGGCGTTCAGCAGGTGGTTGGCCGAGTCCCAGGTGGCACCGTTGATTCGGTGGACCTTGTTGATGTAGCTGTACAGGAAGTTGGCCCATTGCAGCGATTCGTTGGTGAACTTGAAGGCATCGAACGATTGATGGTGCTGACGCCAGGCCACCGCGCCAATGAAGCGCTGATCGTCCACATTGATCTGCTCGCGGCCCAGCTGCAGAGAGCTTCCTCCCTTGTCGAACCAGAAGAAAACCTGGTTCAGATCGGTGATGGCGGGATCCCCCACCACCGGCCGGTCGGTCACCCCGTTATTGAGGTCACCGGCACCGATGTTGTTGTAGAGGTCGTTGCCGATCGTGGTGACATTCTCGGCCTCTATGTGGAAGCCCAGCCCCTTCCAGGACCGGGTCTTGTAGCCCACCACCGTCCGCAGGGTCGAGGCGTGGGCGTCCTTGTCGAAGGCATCCTCGTTGACGTTCTCATAACGATAGCGAAACGTCAGGATCGGTTTGCCCTTGGTGATGGCTTCTGCCAGCGTCAAGTCTTCTTCCTCACCGAAGGCAGCCGGGGTCAGCAGCCCGACGGTCAGGACAACCGCTAAAAGGACTCGGAGGTAGTTCACGACAGGATCCTCGCTATGACTTATGGAAAAACTACCTGAGAGGCGCTCCGGATGGGGCCACCCCATGGGGTAGCTCCCGTTGTTTGCGCCCAGAGCGCTCGAATCTCCAGACCACGATATTCTGCGCCCCTACCAGGAGGAATGCATATGACCGACGTCAGGAAGATTCCCAAGACCTATCTGAAGTTTCGCGAGGACTACCCGGAGGTCGCCCAGAACTACGAAGCGCTGGGAGAGAGCCTGGCCACCCTCGGCGCCCTCGACAAACGCACCGTGAGCCTGGTCAAACTGGCCCTGGCGGTAGCCAACCAGCGCGAAGGCGGGGTGCACTCCTCGGCGCGCAAAGGGCTCGATGCCGGCCTGACCGCCGAAGAGATGCGTCAGGTGGCGCTGCTCGCCATTGGCACCATCGGGTTCTCATCGGCCATGGCCGCCTACACCTGGATCGGCGACATCGTCGATCCCGACTAGTCGCCCAGTGAGAAGGTCGGACTAGTCCAGTCGGCCGGTGAGCTCCAGGTAGGCACGGCCGACGGCATCCGGAACGAACTTCTTCGCCTCCTCGAAGATACGAGCTCGTTCGCGATCGTCGCCGACCCATTGGGCCCAGGTGTCCTCGAGGCTGATCTGCGACTCGATCTCGGCATGCTTCTGCCCCCGATCGATCCCGGTTCGTACCTGATCCACCACCTCTTCCAGCATGGAGATGATCAGTTCGAGGTACTGGCGACCACGGATCACCGGTCCGTGACCGGGAATCACCCGATCGAAGTCGAGGCCGTTGAGGGCCTTGAGCGACTCCAGCCACTCCACCGGCCGGGAGCTGCCGCCGACGTGCAGCGTCGGATGGGTCAGCAGATCACCGGTGATGACCGTCTTTTCCCGCGATAGGTGGACCACAAGGTCGCCGCGGGTATGCCCGCGCCCTAGAAAGAGGATGCGAATCTCCTGCTCCCCTCGGTGCAGGGTCATCGCCTGGCGGAGGGTCAGATTCGGTAGCACAAAGGCCTCCGGTGTCAGCTCTCCGATGGTCCGTCCCTGGTCGTCCGCGAAGCGCTCCAAGCGTCGCATCTGCAACTCGGTCAGCGGTCGGTCGTGCTCGTCCCGGCCATTCATCAGCATGTCGGCGGCCATCTCGAGATCCTCGCGGACATATCGCACCGCGATGGGTAGCTGCTCCGGTGCCAGCTCGACGATGTCCTCGGGAACCGTCTCATGGGAGATGAAGTCCACCTGTTCCGGAAAAGCGTCGAGGTAGGCTTGATTGCCGACGAAGTGATCCGTGTGCCAGTGGGTATTGACCACATAACGCACCGGTAGATCGCTGATCTCTCCCAAGGCCGCCAGCGTTCCCCTGGCACCGGCCGGACTGGCGTGCGAGTCGACGACCACCACTTCCCTCTCGGTGAGAATCAATGCCGCGTTGGAGCCGACAAACTTGCGGCGCACCGAGTAGACACCCTCGGCCACCTCCTCCAACTCCAGTGGTGGCTCGATGGCCCGACACGGGGCCTCGACCAACAGACCCAGCAGGCAAAGAACCTGACCGGGCATCGCCCACCAGCCTCGATTCAAGACTCACCCTCCCATTCCTGATGGAATCGATTCAGAAAGGACTTCATGTACGAGTGTCGTCCTGCCGCCAGACGTCGTCCGGCCTCGGTATTCATCCTGTCCACCAGCAACAGAAGCTTCTCGTGGAAGTGGTGGATCGTTGGGCTACCACTCTGGAGGTAGGCTTCGGCGCTGTCGTGATGTCCGGGAGCGACCTCCGGGTCGTACATCGGACGACCATGGGCCCCACCGAAGGCAAAGGCCCGGCCGATGCCGATGGCGCCGAGAGCATCGAGCCGGTCGGCGTCCTGCACCACACGACCCTCCAGCGTGGCCATGGGGGTTGGCACGCCTGCCCCCTTGAAGGAGATCGAGCCGATGATCTCGCAGATGTGCTGGATGACCTCCTCGTCCACTCCACAGCTTTCGAGCCAGTCAGTGGCCTCTCCGGGTCCCCTCTCCAGATCGCCGTCATGGAATTTCCAGTCGGCGATGTCGTGCAGCAGAGCCGCCAGCTCGACCACATAACGATCCGCGCCTTCCTCGCGGGCCAGCCGTAGCGCCAGAGCCCGCACCCGTTCGATGTGCCACCAATCGTGGCCGGTGCTGTCGCCGGCGAGTCGACCGCGGACGAAGTCGGCGGTTCGTCGGATGACTTCGGATCGATCCATGGAGAGGACGATTAGGTTACATCAAGTGGCAGTGGAGCAGTGACGCAATGACGCGGTGGGAAGTGGGTGGTGGGGAAGTGAGAAGTGGGAAGTGGGAAGTGATGCAGTGGCGCAGTGAAGCGGCCGGCCTCTTTGCCGGTCGTTGGGAGGACCCGTCAGGGACGGGTCGCGCTCATGGCGTTTGAGGGTCCGGCGCTCCCCTGCGCTCTCCGTCGCACCGGAGCGGACTCGTGTTCGTAGGCCTTCGCCCTGTGCTCGTCGAGAGCCCACGGTCACAGCTCGATAGGCTCGAGACGTTCGGAGGACGAGGACCCGAACGGACCAGAGACGCGGCAACCTGCGATGGCAACCAGCCAATACACTGCGTCACGTCCCACGTCCCACTGCCTCATTGCGTCACTGCGTCATTGCGTCAGGCCTTCACTGCCCATCGCCCCACTGCCGCCCTCTACACCGCCACTTGGGCAGCATCGGGAACCCGACCGAATCGCCGCTCCCGGTGTTGGAACTCCGCGAGGGCCGTCAGCAGACCCTCCTTGCCGAAGTCCGGCCAGAGCTGCGAAGTGAAGTAGAGCTCGGCATAGGCGCACTCCCACAGCAGGAAGTCGCTCAATCGCTGCTCGCCGCTGGTGCGAATCAGCAGATCGACGTCGGGTGCCGGCGGGTCCGAGTGAATGGCCCGGTTGAGCAGGAATGAGAAGTGCTGCGGGCTGAGATCCCTGGAGCCCTCCATCATTGCCGCGGCGGTGGCGATGGCCTCCCGAGCCGAGTAGTCGATGGCGATCCGTAGTTGCAGCTTGCGCCCTCCCTGGGTGCGCAGCTCGGAGCGCTCGATGGCTCGCACGATCCGCGGTTCCAACCGGTCACGGCGACCGATGACGCTGAGCTGGACACCGTTCTTGATACAGCGCTCGGTCTCCTTCTTGAGATAGGTCTCCAGGAGTCGCATGAGGGCCGAGATCTCCTCTCGCGGTCGCTGCCAGTTGTCAGCGGAGAAGGCGTACAGCGTCAGGGTCCCGACCTCGAGCTCGACGGCGGCCTCCACGGTTCGCTGCACGGCCTTGGCACCCTCGCGATGACCGGCGGTCCGGGGCAAACCCCTGGCCTTGGCCCAACGACCATTGCCGTCCATGATCACGGCAACGTGCAAGCCTTGGCCGGGCTGGTGAATCTCACTACTCATCGGTGGTACTCCTCGATCTCGGGCTTCCTCACGGCTGCTCATGCCGCGTCGCCTGAATGAGAGCCTCCATGTGATCCAGATAGCGCTCCAGGGCCCGACGACCCTTGTGTGTGAGCTCGTACTCGGTCCTCGGCATACGACCGGCGAAGGACTTCTCGCAAGCGATATAGCCGGCGTCTTCCAGCTTGCGGGCATGCACGCTCAGATTGCCGTCGGAGGTTTTCAGGAGTTGTCGCAGATCGGTGAAGCTCAGCGACTGATTGACCGCCAGAGCGCTCATGATTCCCAACCTCACCCGCTCGTAGACGAGCCGATCGAAATCTCGCGCCGCCGTGTCGGCCAGATAGCCGGACAGGCTTTCCAGCTTCTTGTCCAGACGGGGCTGTTGCTCCTTGTCCGGGTTGGGCTTGATCGATCGCTTAGCCACCGTGCCTCCAGGCGATGATGGCTCCGAAGAGAATGTGCAGCCCGCCGAATCCAAGGGTCAGCAGACCGTTGGACCAGGCCGGTGGAGCCAACAGAGTTCCCAGACCCAGGACCACGAAGCAGACACCCATGATGGGCACCGGTCTGACCGAATAGGTGCCACCGCTGATGACACCGCTGCCGTACAGCAGTAGCCACAGGCCAGGGATCGCTGCCGCCGCTTCCGTGCCCTGCAGCACGGCGGTCAGTACCGATGCCGCCACCAGGGGTGGTGTCACACTGAAGAAGAACCTCCGCGCCACCCCACGGGAGAGACGCACTCCCTGGCTGCGGGCCTTTCTGGCCATGAACAGACCGCCCTGTACCACGGCCACGATCGCCGCCGTGACCCAGATCGTCAACCAGTGCTCCGACAGGGCCGGCCGACCGGCCAACACGCCGGCCAGCACGCCGGTGAGACCGACCACGATGCCACCCAGACCAGGGACCGAGGTAAAAGAGGCGGTCGACTCCATGGCGGAACGGATGAAACGCAGGTTGTCCATGGCATGCGTGTGCATGGCCTTCGGACTGGCGGGTCTGCGGACGGGTTCGCTCATTTGAAGAGGGACAGTAGACAACAGAATCGGTCTTGTCAAGTACTTTATAACAAAAAGCGAATATCCGTCACTACGCCGCGGAGAATCATGCACCCCTGTCAACCCTGCCGAATCACGCTAAGATCTCCCGGCCGCGCGAGAAACCGAGAAGGGAAACCTTGCCCGTGGACGAATCGATCGACTACACGGAGGTGGGCCTGCGGGTCGGCCTCGAGGTACACCAGCAGCTGCTGACCGAGCAGAAGATGTTCTGCAAGTGTCCGGCGGGGCTCTTCACCGAGACCCACGACGGAGCCGTGCTGCGGCACATGCGCCCCACCCTCTCCGAGCTGGGCGAGTACGACGGCACCGCCCTGATGGAGTTCAAGACCCGGAAGAACATCGTCTATCTGCTGCACGAGAGCAATGTCTGTACCTACGAGATGGACGATTCACCCCCGTTTCTCGTCAACCCACGGGCGCTGGACATCGCCATCGAGCAGTGCCTCATGTTGGGCTGCGACATCGTCGACGAGGTGCACATCGCCCGCAAGCAGTATCTGGACGGATCCATACCCACCGGCTTTCAACGCACCGCCATCGTCGGAGTGAATGGCCGCCTGCCCTTTCGCGGTCGACACCTGACCGTCACCCAGGTGAGCGTCGAGGAGGACAGCTGCCGGGAGGTCTCGGATCGCGGGCATCTCATCGTCTGGCGAGCCGACCGCCTCGGCATGCCGCTGATCGAAACCGTCACCGCCCCCGAGCTGCGGACCCCGGAAGAGGTGGAGGAGGCTATCCTGCTGGTCGGCCGAGTCTGCCGCTCCACCGGCCACGTACGAGTCGGCATGGGTGCCAGCCGTCAGGACGTCAACGTCTCGGTGCGCGGTGGCCAGCGGGTGGAGATCAAGGGGGTTCCCCAGGCCTGGCGAGCCCGGTTACTGGTTCACGGAGAGGCCGTCCGGCAGGTCCGACTCCTGGAGCTCCGGGAGGAGCTGCACCGCCGCGGATTCACCGCACCGGATGACATTGTCAGCCAACACGCCGAGGTCACCGATCTGGTAGCCGAATCGCGGCTGGACACGCTGCGACAGGAGACCTGGGAACGGTTTCTGGACGAGGACGACCGACGGCCCGGGTTCGAGCGGGGCGAGGGCCCCTTCTGCGTCCGTGGGGTCCGTCTGCGCGGTCTGGCCGGCACTCTGGCACGACCCTGCCAGCCCGATCTCACCTTTGCCCACGAGATCGCTGGCCGGGTGCAGGTCATCGCCACCCTGGATCAGGCCCCGGTGCTGCTGCACAGCGACGCCTGGCCCGACTATCCCGGCAGCGTCGATGAGCTCAATCGAATGCGCAAAGCCCTGAAATGCGAATCGGACGACGCTCTGGTGGTGATCCGTGGTGCGACCGAGGACACCATCACCGCTGCCAGGGAGATACACCTGCGCTACGCCGACGCCGTGGAGGGCGTTCCCCACGAGACACGCCAGCCCCTCGAAGAGGGGCACACAGACTTCGAGCGCATCCTGCCGGGACCGGACCGAATGTACCCCGACACCGACAGCCCGCCTCAACGGATCACCCGCGAGCGGGTGGAGACCCTCGAGAGTGCTCTTGCCGAAGCTCCATGGATCAGGGAGGAGCGCTATTCATCGGCCAACGTCTCGCTACCGACCATCCACTTCCTCATTCGCCGGGGTGGCGCCCGGCTGGTCGACCTGGTGGTGGAGACCTGCGGCGCCGATCTGCGCCGGGCTTGCCTCTTCTTCGGCGAAGAGCTCAAAGGGTTGCGTCGGGCCGGTGTCGATGTCGACTCGATCTCGGACGACCGATGGCGGGAGCTCTTCGAGCTCTGCGCCCAGCAGCCGGTAGTCTGGGAGGCCCGCCACAGGCTGACCGGCGAAATGGCTGCGGGGCCCCACAGGGCGGTCGAGGAACTGGCGCGGAAGCTGCAGCTCGGCCTCGCTCCCGAAGATTGGCAGGGCGCCATCGACCAGGAGGATGTGGCCGGCATAGCGGACCTGGAGCCCGAGCCGCGTCACCGCCACCTCATGGGTCAGCTGATGTACCGGCTGCGTGGCCGGGTGCCGGCCCGGCAGGTAGTCGCTTTCGTTTCCACGGTCGTCGAGTAACCCAGGTGTGAGGAGAACAAGACAGTGACAGGTGAAACGGATCCGCTGAAGGGGTATCGCGGACTGGCGCGGGAGCGACTGCAGGCCCTGGGAATGAGGGTCTGGGGGGATGTGCGAATCGTCAACGACAAAGGCAGCGTCTTCGAAGGCGTCATCTTGCCGCGCAGCGGGACCTTCGACGACCTGCACGTGGTCGTCAAGCTCAAGACCGGCTACAACGTCGGTCTCCACGTGGACCGCATCGTCGAAGCCGAAGAGATCGGCTACCGGGAAGCCGTCTACAAGATTCCCGAGCAAGAGTTTCCCAGCCAGGACAACCTGCCCCAGGTAACGCTTCTGGGCACCGGCGGTACCATCGCTTCACGGCTCGACTATCGCACCGGGGCGGTCATCCCGGCCTTCACTCCTGGCGAGCTCTACGGCGCCGTCCCCGAGCTCGCCGACATCTGCAATCTGACCACCAAGAAGCTCTTCGGCGTCTTCTCGGAGAACATGGGGTGGGAGCAGTACGTGGCCCTGGCCGAGGCCATCGGTGAGGAGATCGCCGCCGGGGTCGACGGCATCGTCATCGGCCACGGCACCGACACCATGACCCACACGGCTGCGGTTCTCAGCTTCATGGTGCAGAACAGCCCGGTACCCATCGTGCTGGTCGGTAGCCAGCGCAGCTCTGACCGCCCCTCGAGCGATGCGGCACTCAATTTGATCCACGCTGTCCGCAGCGCCGCCTATGGCGACATCGCCGAGGTTCAGATCTGCATGTTCGGCCCCACTTCGGACCAGTACGGACTGCTCCATCGCGGGACCCGGTGCCGCAAGATGCACAGTTCCTACCGCAGCACCTTTCGGACGGTGGGGGACATTCCCCTCTGCCGGGTCAGTCGCCAGGAGTTCCACACGCTTACCGACCGATACCTCCCCCGCGACCCCGATCGGCAGGTGACCGTCGACCCCTTGTACGACGACCGAGTGACGATCCTCTACTACTACCCGGGGATGAAGCCCGATGTGGTCGACGCCCTGGTGGACAGCGGTTACCGGGGCATCGTCATCGCAGGTACCGGTCTGGGGCATGTCAACAAGCCGGTCTATCCGGCTCTCAAACGAGCCATCGAGAACGGTGTCCACGTGGTCATGACCGTGCAGACCCTGTGGGGCTACGCCCAGATGTATGTCTACGACACCGGCCGTGATCTACAGGATCTGGGGATCGTGCCGCTCGACAACATGCTGCCCGAGACCGCGCTGATGAAGTTGGGCTGGGTGCTGGGTCATACCGACGTCCATGAGGAGGTCCTCGAGATGATGCGGACACCGATCAATCACGAGACCACCGACCGCGAGCCCCACGACGGATACATGATCCTGCAGGGTGGTCTGCCGGAGACACAGAAGTTCATCACCAGTCACTGGAAATAGGCGGTATAGCGGTCGGCCTCGACCGTCACCCAGTCGGTGGCACTACGCTCACCTTCGGTCGCCGGTGGAGGCAGTCCACTCTCCCGGTCCGCCCCTACGGTCAACGGAAAGGTGCCGAGAAAGACCTGGCCCTTGCGACTGCTCCGCACCAGTGCCCTGATCTGGTAGTCACCAGGTAGCAGGCCCAGCTCACCGACAAACCGGACCCCGCCCTGGCTGAGCACATCGCCCACACTCTCGAAGCGGATCTTGACCTCGCCGTTGAGGATCTCCCTGACCTGTGATGCCTCGTCCAGAACCACCAGCTGCAGCTCGAGACGGGTGGCCTTCTTGGTCTCGATGGCCATCAACGACTCGCCCTGGACCTCGACGGCCACCGGCACTCTCACACCACCCAGAGGATCGGTCCGGGTCTCCGCGAAGATCATGACGTCGAGCTCGTCGGCCTCCAGGTTGGTCATCAACCATTGGGCCGCGTCCATGCGACTTTCGAAGACATCACGCTCGTTCAACGGACGTGACGTGTAGTAGCCCGGGCGGTGGCGGATGTCGGCACCTTTGGGGGCGTCTTTGAGCTTCACCGTCAGGCGCCGGAACTCCCCCGGCTCGCCTGCCGTCTGGGGTTGAAACGCCAGCACGTAGACCACCTCGATGCGTCGCAGGATGCGACCGGTGGCGGCCACGAAGTCGTTGGTGTTCTCCACCAGGTCGCCGCCGGTGGCATCGGCCATGAACAGCAGCGAGTTGGAGTCGAAACCTGCTTCACCTATGCCGGGTATGCCGCCGACATCGACCGCGTGGAGCGTCCAGCCACTGTCGCGAAAGGAACGGATAGCCTTCTGCAGATAGAACATCGATCGGGCATTCTCGAGCAGCGCTCCGCTGGAACCCTCCGACACCAGGATCATGTCCTTCTGTCCACCGACGTCCCGCAACAGGGTGGTCAGCTCGGTCAGCGCCAGACCGAGATGGCGGATGGCCGAGGTATCGATATCTGTGCCGATGATGTCCTGGGCGACGAAGACGGGCTCACGCACATCGACCTCGACCCGGACCTTGATCGGACCCCAGATCGATTTCTGCTCTTGCACCACCACGCCGCCGTCGTCTGCCTCGTCGTAGACCACGGGTCCGGACAAGACGCCCAGGGCTGCAGACGATCCGAGCTCGTGGGACAAGGAAGCGTAGGTGGAGCCTTTCGGAGAGTCGTCATCGGTCGGGAATCGGGCTCTATGGATCTCACCGAGAATCTCCCGCTGTCTCTTGCCTTTCGCATCGAGCATCGCCTTGATGGCGTCAAATGCCAGATTCATCAGCTGCCGATCCCGGGTGAAGCCCACCAGCAGATTGATGCCCGAGACATAACCATAGGTGGCCACCGCCACCCGGTCTTCCGGATCCAGCTGCCGGGCGAGTCCCGAGCGGATTCCACGTAGGGCATTGGCCAGCCGCTGAGGACGCGAGTAGCTGAAGTCGAAGAGCAGCAGCAGGCGTCGACCCTGGCGATCCATATCGAGAGGAGTATCCGGCGCCGCCGGGGCATCGGGCTCTTCGAAGGTCATCTCCTGGGCACGAAATCCGACGATGGTCTGCAGCTGGCCCTCGTCGTAGACCTCGAAGTCGCTCTGCTGAAGCCCTGCCAGCGGCTTACCCTTGACCAGGACCCGGACCGGGACCTCGACTTCGGTGACCTCCACCAGATCGGAGAAGCGGTCCTGACCCTCGACGGAGCCGGCACACATCAGAAGCGCGAGCCCTACCAGACCTGGATTTCTGCTCTTCATCGTTCCTCCAACAGTACGGCGCCGACCTCGAATGTGTCCACCAGCCACGAGAGAACCCCCACCCGTACCCGCAGCCGGCCCTCACCGCCCCAGATTGCAGCAACATCGATGCCGCCGACTCTTCACTGCCAGCGAATCCGGAGTTACCATGGTGCCAGGAGGATCCACCGTGAAGACCATTCGGAACAGGACACACACTCCAATCCGGGTGCCGCTGCCGCGGGGCAAGGTACTCCATCTCGGACCCACCCAGACCGGCCAGATCGCCCACACCGACGTGGAGCATGAACCCCTGCAGCGACTGGTGACGGAAGACGTGATCGAGATCGTCGATGAGCAGACGGAGGCGCCAGCCTCACACGAGCACGAGAAGGGGCCCCATGCCGAGACCCACGGCCACCAGGGCCCTGCCGGCTTGCCCGTGCGAGGGGATCGCTAGGGCGGCTAACCCTTCGACATCACCAGGATGGCGCCGGTGATGTATGCGACGATCCACCATCCATAGGCTACCCGCGAGTACCGGTGAAGCCACGTGGGTACCTCGGCGTCCTGCATCCGGAGCCGGTGTCGCCAGGCGAAGGACGTTTCCAGCAACATGGCGGTCAGCGAAGAGAAGCCCAACAGGGCGTGAACGGTGAAGGGTCCGCGTGACGAGCCGGCGATCATGCAGCCGGTGGCCACAAGATCGAAGATCACACCCACGGTCAGAAAGAACAGCACCTTGCCCGACACCCTACGGGTGCGTTGTTCCATGAAGATTCCGACTGTGTAGAAGACCAGCGCCAGATTCACGATGATGGTACCGGTGATGAGAATCGGACTCATGAGCTACTCCTCCCCACCGCGAAAGGCACCCAGGAGAATCAGCACTCCGATGAACACCAGGATCAGCTGCCAGTGATCCCAGATATACCCGAAGATGTCGTGGGTTCCCGGAATCGCCATCAGTAACAGGACTCCACCCGGGATCAGCGGCCACCAGTGGCTCTTGCCTTCGTTGAGCTTGGCGATGACGAAGATGGCGATGAACCCGAGCCCCAGACCGAGCATGGAGGGCTCACCGAAGTCCAGGAACGAGCCCCCACCCACCTGGCCAATACCCAATCCCAGGAGGATACAGCCCGGTATCAGCAGACCGTAGTTCTTGCGTACGAAGTAGGCGATGAGAAACGCGGTACCGATGATCATCAGCACCGCCTCCTCGCCGATTCCCTCGATACGGTCGATGACGTACAGACCGAGACCGATGGCGATGAGAATCAGACCGGCACTCAGTCGTCTGCTCTTGCGGTCGCTCACGACTACCCCCTCTTCCGTTGTATCGAGAGTATATGAGTTGGTGGAGCTCCGAGAGATCCGTCTGAATAGGCGAATACGATCTCGGGCCCCCGTCGTACTACAATCGGAAGCTCGGCTCTGCCCGGAGAAACCATGAAGAGGCCCCTACTGTCCGTTCTCGTTTTCGCCCTGATCACGGGTCTCATACTACCCGTCGACTCGGTTGAGGCTGCCGACCATGCGACCCGCAAGAGCCGCAGGGCGGCCTGGTGTGGCACCTGGGACTGGGGAATCGAGGTGGCCCTGGCTAAGCACCAGGCGAACCTCCGCCGGCGCGGCCGCGGCTTTCAGGTTCAGTCGGCAAGCAACGATGATTTTCAGGTGGCGGTGCAGGTCGATCAGAACGGCGATGTGGCGGTGATCCGGGACGACGGCACTCTGATCCTGGATGAGAATCCCTTCGATTTCCAGAACGATGGAGTCAAGTTCGTCCGCCGGGGCCGGAACGGTTACAAGTTCAAGGATCTGGGTGGGTCGGTCAGAGAGGACCTAGGCGACAGGCTCAACCTCGGTGATGACGATGCCGAGCGTATCGATCTGCCTGGGGGATTCGAGATCACCTACTTCGGCGAACAGTACACCTCACTGTTCGTCAACTCCGATGGCAACTTGACTTTTGGTGAGTCCGATACCGCTTCCACCTCGCGGGATATGCAGCGCTTCCTCAACGGACCGCCGCGGGTGGCCGGCTTCTTCGCCGACCTGGACCCCTCGGCCGCCACCGGCGACGGCGGCGTCTACCTGCGGCTCACCGAGGGCAAGCTACAGATCACCTGGTGGAAGGTGCCCGAGTTCGATGGCAACACCGACAACACCTTCCAGATGATCATGAATGCCCGTGGCAATGTGGAGGTCCGCTTCGGTGAGGTGGCGGCGACGGAGGCCATCATCGGCGTGGCCCCCGGGAATGGCAGCGGAGTGGAGCTCATCGATCTCAGCGAGGAGCTCCCCATCAAGGCCAGAGGTGTCGCCATGGCCGAACGGTTCACCGAGGATCAGTCGCTCGACGAGGCGGCCGTGGCCGCGGCGTTCTACGAGCGTTTCGTCGACGACTACGACCAGCTGGTGATGTTCACCGATTTCGGCCGCAGAGCGGCGGACAACGCCATCGCCTATCACCTGACCGTCAAGAACCGGGTACGGGGCATCGGCAAGCCGGTATACGACGGCTCGCGGTTCTTCGGTAGCCGGGGCCGCCTGGGCGGATTCATCAACATGGGAGGCGCCAGCCAGTACAGCGACAACGTCAACCAAACCGGTTTTTGGAATCTCTATTCCGCCGCCGATATCCTAGCCCACGAGCTCGGTCACCAGTGGCTGGTGCGTGCCACCTTCATCGACGCGCAGGGGCGCGAGAACACCGATCTCCTGGGGCGGGGTAACGCCCACTGGAGCTACTACTTCGACAGTGATCTCTCCTTCATGGAGGGTAACGAGATCGAGGACAACGGTAACGGTCTGTACACTACCCAGACCAAGCGGGCCACCTACAACCCCTTCGACCGCTATCTCATGGGGCTCATTCCTGCCAGCGAGGTACCGGCCAAGTTCTATGTCGACGGCAATGGCACAGTCGGACCCAACAACCAGCCGGCCAAGTCCGGCGAAACCATCGCCGGCACCCGCATCGACGTCTCCATCGACCAGATCATCGGGGCCCTCGGAGAGCGCAATCCCTCGGTGGCCGAATCGCAGAAGGACTTCCGGATCGGCTTCATCCTGCTGGTCAAGCCGGGCCAGCAGCCGAAGGCAGACTCCATTCAAAGGGTCCAGCGGTTCGCCGACGAAATCGGAGGTCTCTTCAACAAGGAGACTCGCCGAGCAGGGAGCCTCGACACCGCCCTGGTTCCCCGCTAGGAGCCTGCGATGCAGAAGCACCCGACGCTGGCGGTCCTGCTAACCTGCTCGATTCCTCTTTTCACGGGCTGCTCGAAACCGGAACCAGCAACAGTGACCCTCGACACCGCCGCCGAAACGTTTGTCAAACTGGCGCTGGCCGTCGGCCAGCACGACAAGGACTATGTGGATGCCTACTTCGGTCCCGAGGTGTGGCGAACGGCTGTCGAGAGCGAGTCGCCAGGGCTCGAGCAGATCGTGGTGCGCGGCCGCCAGCTGAGCGAGCAGATCGAGGCCCTGCCGCTCGACGACGCCGATCCCGAGACCGCCCAACGCCAGCGTCGACTGGCCAGGACCGTCGACTCGCTGGTGGCCCGGGCCCGGTTCCTTTCGGGCGAACGCATGAGCTTCGACGAGGAGTCCGCCGCTCTCTTCGACGCGGTGGCTCCGGTTCTCCCCGAAGAGCACTTTCGGTCCATCGTCGAGCGTCTCGACGCGGCCCTGCCCGGAGAAGGATCGATCCTCGAACGCTATGGGGACTTCAAAGAAGACTTCATCATTCCACCCGACAAGCTGGATACGGTGTTCCAGGCGGCCATCGACGCCTGTCGGGAGCGCACCCGGGCCTACATCGAGCTACCCGACACCGAAAGCTTCGTCGTCGAGTATGTGACGGACAAGTCCTGGAGCGGCTACAACTGGTACCAGGGCGACTTCCACAGCTTGATCCAGGTCAACACCGATCTACCTATCTATATCGATCGGGCGCTGGATCTGGCCTGTCACGAGGGCTACCCCGGGCACCATGTCTTCAATCTCCTGCTGGAGAAGAACCTCCTGCGCGACAGGGGCTGGGCCGAGTTCTATGTCTATCCCCTCTTCGGTCCCCGTTCGCTGATCGCGGAAGGGACCGCCAACTTCGGCATCGAAGTGGCTTTCCCCGCCGAAGAGAGGCTGCGATTCGAGCGCCAGGTTCTCTTTCCGTTGGCCGGACTCGACCCCGAGCGGGTCGACGAATACTACGCAGTGCTGGAGCTGGTCGAGGGCCTGAGCTTTGCCGGCAACGAAGCGGCCCGGCGCTATCTGGACGGCGAATGGACCGACGAGCAGGCGGTCGAGTGGCTCATGACCTACTCGTTGATGGCCGAGCCCCGGGCCCGGCAACGCCTGTCCTTCATCGACCAGTATCGCAGCTACGTCATCAACTACAACCTGGGTCAGGAGATGGTTCGCGACCATATCGAGGGTCTCGGCGGCAACGCTGAGAACCCGGAGCTGCGCTGGCAGCTGTTCGCCGAGCTGCTCTCCGACCCTCTACTACCCTCGCAACTCCAGTGACCACCAAGAGACCCGACTTCTACGACGAATTCGAAGCCAGCGAGCTATTCTGCAGTCGCTGTCAGAAGGCCACACCGGTGAGAAAGCGCCTGCTCATCGTCCTGCCGCAGGGCAACAAGTACGACTACCTGTGCTCGATCTGCGGCAACTCCGTCGGCTCCAAGATGGACGACGACAGCAGCGCCTTCGATATCCTGAAGCCCTCCTAGAGCGCCGGTCATGAGCTCGGGGGCGAAGCCTTGGGACGCCGTTGTCGTGGGCAGCGGTCCCGCCGGCGCCACCGCGGCCCTGGAGTTGGCGCAACGCGGGCTGCGGGTCCTGGTCCTCGAGAGAGAGTCCTGGCCCCGCTACAAGACCTGTGGCGGCGGTCTGGTCTGGCGAGCCCGGCGCCTCCTGGACGTGGACATTGCCAGCGCGGTCGAGCGGCAGACCTATCGGGCGGAGCTGCATATGCACGGGATAGGGAGATCCTTCGCCATCCGGCGCCCGGAACCCCTGGTGAGCATGACCATGCGGGCGGTCCTCGATGAACGGCTAGCCGCGGCCGCGATCGCAGCCGGCGCCCAGCTGCTCACCGCCTGCCGTGTGCAGAGAATCGTCCGGCGCAACGACTGCGTACATCTGGAAACTTCATCCGGCCAGTTTCGAGCCCGCTACCTGGTGCTCTCCGATGGCGCCTCCGGGTCCCTCGCCCAGCAGGCTGGCTGGGAACCGCACCGACTTGCCATTCCTGCCCTCGAGTCCGAGATCCGCGTCGATACCAGCATCCTGGAACGCTTCTCGGAGGTGGCCCGATTCGACTTCGATCTCATCCCCGCCGGCTATGCCTGGGTCTTCCCGAAAGCCGGGGTGCTGTCGATCGGCTGTCTTTCCTACAATCGCCGAAAGCCGGGTCTCAAGGCGGCTCTCGACTCCTATCTGCAACTCCTGTCGATCGAACCGCTGGAGCGTCGGGATCACGGCTTCGTCATCCCAGTCGTGCCTCGCGCCCGGCGACTCGCCGAGCATCGAGTGCTGTTGACTGGTGACAGCGCCGGTCTCGCCGACCCGGTGACCTGCGAGGGAATCTCGCCCGCCATCTCCAGCGGACGTCTGGCGGCCACGGCCATCGCCGACCACGGGTCCGATGCCGAAGCCGTGTCCTCGAGCTACCAGCAGAATCTCCACGACTCGATCCTCCGAGACCTCGGCTACGCCCGATTCCTGGCGCAGCTCCTCTACCGCAGACCGGTCCTTCGTCGCGTGGTCTTCCGCCGCCTGGGCTCCTCACTCAGCGAGGTGATGGCGGCCATCATCATGGGAGAGTCGACCTATCGCCAGCTTCTCAGTCGACCTACAAGCTATCTCCGGGCTGGGCGACGTCTTCTGACACAGAAAACCACCTACCCAAAAGGGTAGGTGCCTCCCGTCTCAAAGGGTGTGGCGTCTTTGTAACGTATTGGACAGATTGGCTTTGAGCCTCGACCCGTCCTGAAGAGCACGGCGGCCGAGGTAGTGGAGGCTCGCCTCCGCTACCCTTCTCGTGGGGAACACTGACGCCGGCACCTGGGCGTACGGGTCGAAGGCTTTTTGTCATCAACTCGGATTTCAGGAGGATGCTATGGCTCTCATGAATGATAAACCGGCTCTCAAAACCGGCTGGACATCGCTCTTGTCGAAGTTCAGCATGTTCTCGACCCTGCTGTTGACGGTCACCGGCCTGGCCATCGCCTACGCGCCATTTCACGCCACCATGCAGTGGAGCGTGCTGTTTCACACGGCGATGGGGCTGCTGGCGATGCTTCCCCTCTTCTGGTACATCTGGCGTCACTGGGGGGACTACAAACGCTACAACCTGTCGGACGCAGTTCTTCTGGGCTATGTCTCGGGCCTGGCCTTCTTGATCTGCCTGGTCTCAGGCGTCGTGGTGACCTGGCAGGGCCTCTTCGGTATGCGGATGTCGCCGCTGTGGCGGAGCATTCATCTGTATTCGACCTGGGTCATGCTGCTCACTGGACTACCCCACATCGTCATCGTGTGGATTCGCACCCGGACGCGTGAGCCCGAGCCCGTGGCCGCACCTCTGGTCTGGCGGAGCATCCTGGGTACCGTCGTCGGTTTGGCCGTCATCTTCGGTCTGGCCTCGGTCTACGCCGGCTCCGAGTACGTCAACGAGCTGCCCGAGGACTACAGCTACCTCTACGGCGAGGACCGGCCGTTCGCTCCCAGCCTGGCGGTGACCACCACCGGCGGCGCCTTCGACGCCGAGTCGTTGGCGGGCTCGAACACCTGCGGTACGACCAACTGTCACGAACAGATCCTGGAGGAGTGGAAGCCCAGCGCCCACCGCTATTCGGCCATGGACCCGCTCTTCCAGAAGGTACAGAGCGTCATGGCCGAACAGAACGGGCCCGAGTCGACCCGCTACTGCGGCGGCTGTCACGACCCCATCTCCCTCTTCTCGGGCACCAAGAACATCTTTGTCGAAGACCTGACCCAACTGCTTGGCTTCAACGAAGGGATCTCCTGTCTGTCCTGCCATGGGGTTCGCGAGACCGACCTGCAGGGCAACGCCAACTACGTCATGACCCAGCCTTCGACCTATCTCTGGCAGTGGGAAGAGGAGGGTGCCGGCAAGTTCTTCAGCGACTTCCTGATCCGCACCTATCCGGACGAGCACAACAAGCTCTCCAAGCGGATGTTCAAGGCGCCCGAGTACTGCGCCGCCTGCCACAAGCAGTTCATCGACGAGGAGGTCAACCGGGTGGGCTGGGTGCAGCTGCAGAACCAGTACGACAACTGGAAGGCCAGCCACTGGTTCACCGAGGGCGATCCGGACAAGACCATCGAGTGCCGTGAATGCCACATGCCGTTGGTGGAATCCACCGACCCGGCCGCTGGAGACGGCATCGATCACAACCGAACCGTCGACGATGGCATGCACCGCAGCCACCGCTTCATCGCCGCCAACTCCATGGTGCCGGCCATGCTCGAGCTCGAAGGTTGGGAGGAGCAGGTTCGCCTCACCGAGGAGTGGCTCAAGGGCGATTTCGAGATCCCTGAGATCGCCGACAAATGGAGGAAGGGTCCGGTGGTCACACTGGCACTGGAAACACCCGAGTACGCCACCCCTGGCGAGCAGATGCCCATCCGCCTGGTGATGACGGCCAACAAGGTGGGTCACGACTTTCCCACCGGTCCGCTGGACATCATCCAGAGCTGGGTCGAGATCCATGTCTACGATCCCGAGGGCAACGAGATCTACGTCTCCGGCCGGCGTGACGAGAAGAACTTCATCGAGCAGGGCAGCTTTCTGTTCAAGGCCGAGCCGGTGGATCAGTACGGCAATCTCATCGACCGCCACAACCTCTGGGAGATGGTCGGAGTGCGCTATCGCCGGGCGCTCTTCCCGGGTTACTCGGACACCGTCGAGTATCTGATCGACTGCCCGACGACCATCGCCCCCAGCCCCAGCGACCGTGCTGTCCTCTACCGCGCCGGTGAGGAAGACGTGAAGGACTACGAGGGACCGGTGATGGAGGCTACGGGTGACTACCAGATCGTCGCCAAGCTGATGTACCGCAAGGTGGATCAATTCCTGATCAACTTCTTGCTCGGTGAGGACTCGGGCCTCAGCGCCCCGGTCATCCAGATGGCTGAGACCACGGCGACGGTGAAGGTGGCCGACGAGGCACAGCAGGCCCGCGCGAACGAGGGCGAGATCGCCGTTCCGGCACCGGCCGGCGGTTAGAATTCGCCCATGAGTGCGGCACCCGAGCAGAAACAACTGAAAAAGACCAAGGGACACTGGGGGCGCCGGAAACGGCGCCTCCAGCGGGTCGCCTGGACCCTGGCTCTCATCGCCCTGGTGGGCATTGTCGCCGGCTATCTTTTCTACCGCGCCAACCGGCCCGAGGTCCGGCGGCCCGGCGAGCGGCTCGAGGACATCACCGAGAGCCTCTCCCAGGGCCTTCCCGAAGGGGCACCCGAGCCCCGGTTTACCGACGTCACCGCTGATGCGGGACTGGGCGATTTCTCCACCTTCACCGGCGGCCGGTCGTCCCAACTACCGGAGGACATGGGACCTGGGGTGGCCTGGGGTGATTACGACCGGGACGGGGACGACGATCTGTTCCTCGTCGGTGCCGGCGGCACGCTGACTCTGCCCGCTGAGGAGTGGGCCGAGTCGGTGCTCTACGAGAATCTGGGTGATGGATCCTTCCGCCGCTCGGAGAGCTTCCCAGAGACCCGTGTCATGGGTATGGGAGCCGCCTGGGGTGACTACGACGGCGACGGCTGGCTCGATCTTCTACTGACCGCCTACGGCGGCCTCTACCTCTTTCACAATGAGGAGGGCAGCCTGGTACCCAGCTCTGCACTCGGCGAGCGGCCCGGATACTGGGCCGGTGCCGCCTGGGGTGACTTCGACAACGATCGCGACCTCGATCTCTACGTCTGCGGCTATGTTCAGTACGTCGAGGACACCAGTGGCACCCGGCAGGTGGCCGAACAGTACGGCACCTCGGTGCCCTATACGCTCAACCCCGCCTCCTTCGAACCCGAGAGCAATCTACTCCTTCAGAACGACGGCAGCGGCTCC
>CAJHZZ010000039.1_pt1 | contig 20054 bp, 15 predicted proteins | sample 9199071 | NCBI WGS metagenome assembly CAJHZZ01 (sample SAMEA7708275, study PRJEB35096) | sediment metagenome | biome: marine neritic benthic zone biome [ENVO:01000025]; feature: sediment [ENVO:00002007]; material: shallow marine sediment [ENVO:03000034] sea grass bed [ENVO_01000059] ...
GCGAAACTCCCGGCTCTCACCCTGGACGACAGCACCGTCTTCCACCTTCAAAACGGGCAGGAAGCGGATGAGCGGCTCGGTATCGTAGGTCATCAGCGCCATGTTGGGACAGACGCCCACGCACAGACTGCAGATCTGGTGACAGTCGAGACATCGCCCCGCCTCGGCCTTGGCCTCTTCGGCGGTATAGACCAAGCTCGTCTCGTCGAAGCTCTGACGCTGATCCAGTGGGGTATGGGTGACCGGCACCCGCCACTGACGTTGCGCTCGGCGAACGAGCAGCTCCGCCAGTTCGAAGTCTTCGCCCCCCTCGACCCCGCTGGTCGCATGCGATTCTGCAACGCGTTCGATGATGCTCCGCGCCACCCGCTTGCCGTCGGCTGCCGCCTTGACGATGGACGACGGGCCATCCGCGGCTACATCGCCGCCGGCAAAGACGTTGGGCAGCGAGGTCTCGAGGGTTGCCGGGTGAACTGCGATATACCCTCGATCGTTGACCTCCGGCATCTGGCCGCCGAAGAAGTCGAGCAGCGAATGTTGGCTGATGGCCACGATCAGGGTGTCCAGGGGGACGCTGAGGTGGCTGTCCTCGATGGCATGCGGAATCTTGCGGCCGCTGGAATCCCGATCTCCGCGGTATTCCATCCGCCTGCAGATCAGCCCCGTCAGTCGCCCGTCCTGGGTGGTGAGGGCCGACGGCTTGGCCAGCTCGACGATGGTGGTGCCCTCTTCGATGGCGCCGCGGATCTCCTCCCGATCGGCGGGCATCTGGTCGATGGTGCGCCGGTAGATGAGAGTCACCTCGGAGCCGAGCCGATACGCCGAACGAACACAGTCCATGGCTGTGTCCCCGGCGCCGATGACACCGACCCGCTGACCGATGGTCACCGGCTCGCCCTCCCTGACGCTGCGCAAGAAGCGCAGAGCGTCCACGACACCCTCGGAATCCTCCCCCGGCAGATTGAGTCGCTTGGCCAGTTGAGCTCCCACCGCCACCACGACGAAGTCGAAACCCTGGCCCTGCAGGTGCCCGAGCGTGAAATCCACGCCGGCCTTCATGCCATAGCGGATCTCCACCCCCAGCTCTTCGAGAACCCGGACATCCTGATCGATCTCGGCCTGGGGCAGCCGATAGGTCGGGATCGCCCCACCCACCATGCCGCCGGCGTAGGGGTACATCTCGAAGATCGCCACCTCGAAACCGGCATAGGCCAGCTCCTGGGCTGCGGCGAGACCGGCCGGGCCGGCTCCCAGAATGGCCACCTTCCGACCCACCGGCGACTCCTGGGCGAACAGTGTCGGATGCGGCTCCTGAGCCATGATGAACCGCTTGATCTCGCGGATCGCCAGGGGCTCGTCGTAGTGGGTGCGAATGCAGGTATTCTCGCAGAGGTGATCGCAGACCCGGCCGAGAATCGTCGGCAGGGGATTGTCCTCACGCGCCAGTGAAACCGCCCGGGCCAGGTCTCCCTGGCGCACGGCATTCATGTACTGCGGCACCTTCTGATCGACGGGACACTCATCGACACAGGGGGCCTCGATACAGTCGAAGAGCCCCAACTCGCGGGAGGTCTTCGAGCGTTCGGTGCGAAACGAGTCCTTCTTCAGGGCCCACTCGCTGCTTACTTTCTCGGCGTAGGCGGCGAGATTCAAGAGCGCCAGCCCCCTCACCGCCTCGGTCGACAGGCCGAAGAAGGTCTCGCTGGTATTCGGCTTCTCGCCCAGGACAGTCGCCACGCCCTCGGGGCCCGCTTCGGCCAGGGCGGTCTTGCAGACGAATTCGCGGAGGGTCTTGGCATCGACCTCGTCCATCGCTGCCGTCAGGGTCTCGAAGTACTGCAGCATGCGCATGTACCCACCCGACTTCAACAGATCCGAGCAGACGGTCACGGTCACCATTCCTGAAGCCAGTAGATCCGCGACGTTGAAGCAGTCGGCGCCACCCGCGAAGCTCACCAGCAGGTCGCCGTGAAACTCGGCCATCAAGGTGTGTGCGAGATTCGCCGTCACGGCATGCAGAGCTCGACCGGACAGGTACATCCTCTCGTCTTCTTCGAAGACCGGTCGGTTGTTCTCGACCTCGAGCGTATTGGTCAGCTTGACGCCGAAGACCCGCTCCTTATCCGCTGCCAGAGCCGACAGATTGTTGATCATCGGCACGGCGTCCTCATACTTCAGGTCGTGCTCGAAAGCCTGATCAGGGATCGAGATATCGACGTAGCCCAGATCGTCGTTGACGATTTTGCGGACACGCTCGGCACCGAGAAGCGTCGGATTGCATTTGACGCTCGTGTGGAGACCACGCTCCGTCAGCAGATAGGAACAGATCTTCTCGATTTCGTCCGGTGGACACCCATGCATTGTCGACAGCGTCACGGTGTCCGAGAGCCGATCCGGAATTACCAGATGCCTCACCTCGGGGTACCACTCGGCGACGATGTCCACGTACGCCGACTTGTAGGCGGAGCTGTCCCTCATCACGTCCAGGAACCACTGCACGTTGGGCTTGAGGATCCCCTCGAGGTTGTACCCGACACTCATGTTGAAGATCATCCCGGGGCGCTCGCCCGGAAACCCCAGCTTGTGGTGCAGGGCGTGGATCAACACCCAGGCGCGCAGATACTCGTCGAAGGACTCGTACACCTTCAGCTCCTGGGACCACTCGACGTTGTATCCCTCGTCCTGCAGATCGATACACGGTTTATTGACCTCGAGCTCATCCAGGGTCTGGACGGTCTTCAGTTCCATGAATCGGGCACCACAGGCCCAGGCCACGATCAGGTTCTGCGCCATCTGCGAGTGGGGTCCGGCGGCGACGCCGAAGGGTGTCTCCAGGGCCTCGCCATACTTGCGCAGGCGGAATCGATCGGTCCTCCGGGGAGTGAAAAACGCCGTTCTCGGGATGCCGAACAGGGAGTCCTTCTGCTCGAGCTCGGTGAAGACCCAGGCCGTCAGCTGCTCCATCGAGATCGGATGAAAGCGATCGGACATGTGCACCGAAGCATAGCAATTGGAGGCACTGGGGCAATGGGCAGTGGGCAGTGGGCAGTGAGAGGTGAGAAGTGAGAGGTGGGAAGTGGGAATTGGGATGTGAGAGGTGAGAAGTGGCCCACATGGGATGGACATCACCAGGTGCCGCGTCTCTGGTCCGTACGGGTCCTCGTCCTCCGAACGTCTCGAGCCTATCGAGCTGTGACCGGGGGCTCTCGACTCCGCTCTCCTTCGCCTCGGATCTGAGGTCGATGCATGGCCACCGTAACGCGGCTCCTCGAGAGGCCTACGGCCGAGGACCCGAACGGCCTCGACGACGCTGCGTCATGTATGGCGGACGCCAGGACCGGTCGCTCACGTCGCCAAGCCCGATGAAACTTTCGGTCGGTTCGACCTGTAGTGCAGGAAACAGGGAGGATCTAGGTTATGCGAAGAGACATCTTTCGAACACTCGTGCTGGTACCCGCGGTGCTGGCACTCGCTTCACCTTCGTTTGCCGGCAAGAAGAACAAGGAGATGACTATCGATATCGAGAACGCCGATGGTGAGAGCATCAACATCTCCATCTCCAGCGATCTCATCGACGGCATCGTCAAAGGCCTCGCCGAAGGCGAGAAGGACTGCGATGTCACCACCGATAAGGAGACGCTGGCCATGCTGCAGCATCTCGACCAGAAGGGCCCAGGTTCCAAGTACTCCTTCAACAACGACGAAGGGGAGCTGATCAAAGCCCGTCGCCACAAGGGTCAGTGGGAGATGCGGGTGGTCAAGGACGGGGAGAACGACACCGTGATCTCGATGCCCTGGGGCATGGCCGAGTGCATGCTGGGGCGGCAAGTATCCGCCTACAGCGGCAAGGACGAGATGGAGTTCAAGATCGAGAAGGACGGCGGCGTCCACATTCGTATCGATTAGTCCACGGTCGATCAGGGGTCGAGGCGTTCACCTCATTTCGACGGAGATCCTTCGTTCGGTAAACGCCATTGGCCCCTCACTCTCCCCCACCTCCACGCCTTCATTCCGTCACTGCGTCACTGCCCCACTGCCCCACTGCCCCATTGCCCACTGCCCACTTCTCACCTCTCACTTCTCACTTCTCACTCCCTCACTGCCTCTATTCCGCCTGACGCAGATGCAGGTGCAAGATTCGTCTGATCTCGGCGGTGGTCGCGGCGTGGGCGTAGGCCGCATGGGGGGCGGGCACGATGAGCTCGGACTCGGCCCCCTCCAGGTGAACGCTCTCGTAGTCGACCCAGCCATCGGAGATGGGCTCCTCGGGCCCCCGGCCGCGATTCCCCATGATGGTGTGGTATCGAATCCCCGGAGCGATCGGTAGGCTGCCGAAGACTCGCAGCACCGGGTTGTCCGGCCGCAGCGCCCGGATGCTGTCCGGTGGTCCCTTCTTCATCATCTCGGCGGCCGTCGAGGTGATCAGATCCTGGTTCTGTACCCGGATCCTCTCTGCTCGCTCGAGGAATGCCTCGGGAAGATCGACCATGCTGGAGCCCACCTGGCCGATGAGCCCTCCGGCTCTATCAGCTCCACGATGCGGCGTGGCGACGAAGATCACCCGATCGATGAAGGGCTCGTGCTCGAACTCGAGCATCTCCCGCAGCCACTGCACATCTTGAGGCGTGCCGCGAACCTGCTCGGGAGGTACCTTGAAGGTTACATCCCAGATCTTCGAGCCGCTGTCGGAGATCAGCGAACGACTGACCAGGCCCCCCATGCTGTGGGCCACGATCACCATCGAGCCCATGGCCGGATCGTCGCCCTCCGGATCGAGCTCCACCCGGATCTCCTCCAGCTTGTTGCGCAGTATCCGGCCCACATAGAGGTACGGCAGGGCTGTCGGGTAGAAGAACTGCCAGACCTGGAAACGTTCGTGCAGCTGCCTGTCCCCGTAGATGTCGTTGATGAGCTCCATCCAGGCCAGAGGGCTCGATTTCAAACCGTGCACCGTGATCAGGGGAATCTTGTTCGGGTCGTACTCCTCCAGCAGATAGAGCCCCATCCGCTCGGTCCACTCCTCCGGATTCAGCAGAGCCTTGCGGCCCACACCGGAGCCCGACGTCAGGCTGGCCAGGTAGGCCAGGTGGGTGGTGAGGTCGGCCTGCAGGGGTACCTCGAGCTCGCCGATGGAGATGGCATCGGTGTCGCGAGGATCGTAGAAAGACAGCTTGACGAAGCGAGCCTGACCGACGATGCCGGCGACCCGGGGACCGAACTCCATTACCGCTGTCACCGGATCCACCCGGCCCTCCGGCGAGTAGAAGCGGTCTTGCGGATCCTCGAGTCTGTTGCTCCGGTAGGCCACCAATGCCGCTCCCAGACCGTCTCGGCGATATCGGTTGCGCAGACCGCGGATCTCCAGCTGCCGCGCGACCAGGAGCTCGTCCGCTTGTTGCGGGTTGAGTCGCCAGTCCTCGAGATCGAGGTCGACCTGAAAGAGCTCGAATCGGGTGGCCTGCTCGTGGTCGCGAATCCCCCCCAGGGTCTGACGGAGCAGACCAACGTACGAAGCGACAGAGACGTTGTAGACGCGACGCATCCTCTGAAAGCGGGGATCCATGGCCCGTTCTATCGGCGTGTCGTCACCACCGAACATGAACTCGTAGGCTCTCGAAGCCGCCAGCAGGTACCAGTTGGCGGCTTCGGTGACCGCCGCTTCCAGGGTGTTGAGGGCCGCCAGAATGGCTACTTCCGCCTCCGCGGCCAGCGCCACGTGGGCCAGGGAGCTGCCGCGCAGACCCCGCAAGACCGCCACCACCGCGGTGGGGTACCGCGGCAACTTGTCTTCCAGGGCGTAGAGCCGCAGAAGCTGTTGCGTCTCTCGGCTGAGGCTGTCTACACCGCGGAGGGACTCGACCGGTCGCACCGCCGAGGAATCGGGCTGCGCCGGTTTGAGCTTGATCGGCGCCGTGCACGCCGCCAGGACCAGACAGACAGACAGTAGACCGAGGTGGAACCGTCCTGCGCCGCTGTGAGATCGGATCCTCACGGTAACGTACCGCTCGAGCATATGTTCATTTTGAGCAGCTCGGTCAATCCGCTCCGGACCGGATCCGTCGCTAGACGCCGAACCCTGCGCTTCAGACCAGCTCCGCGTCGGTGAGGATCTCCACCAGTGCCGGCCCCTGGTGGGCCAGGGCCGCTGCGAGGGCTTCGTCCAGCTGCTCCGTCGAGGTCACCCGCAGACCCTTGGCACCACAGAGCTCGGCGTACTGGGCGAAGTCGGGATTGTGCAGACTCGTCTGCCAGACCTCCCAGTTGCCGGATCGCTGCTCCTTGGAGATCTTGCCGAGCTCGCTGTTGTTGAGCACCAGATGAGTGATGTTCATGTCGTATTTGACCAGGGTGGTCAGCTCCGCCAGATACTGACCCAGTCCACCATCGCCAGACACCGATACCACCTGGCGACTCCGAAACCGATCGTCGTCCTCCAGGGTTGCGGCCCAGGCGCCCATGGCCGCCGGCAGGGCGAAGCCGATGGATCCCAGGTACCCCGACATGAGCACCGCTTGCCGTTGGCACTCGAAGTAGCGTCCGAACGAATAGGTATTGTTTCCCACATCCACCGCCAGGATGGCGTCTTCCGCAATATGTCGGGTCAGGGCCGCGAAGACCGCCGCCGATGAGATTCCACGACCAAGTTCCTCGCCTTCGCGCCGCTCCTTCTCCTGCCGCCAGATGGACCACCGTTCCGCGATCTCGGCCTGCCGGTCTTCCCAACCCGAAGCGTCACCCAGAGCTTCCAGAAACAGACCGGCGGTGACGCCGATCTCCCCCCAGACGGGCACATCGACGGCGTGGAACTTGCCCAGTAGCATCGGGTCCCAGTCGATCTGGATGGTCGGCTTCTTGGGTGTGATTCCCGTGTGGTCGCTGAAGCTGGCGCCGAAGACGATCAGACAGTCGGCCTCGTTCATGAAGTAGCTGGCGATGGGGGTGCCGCTGCGACCCAGAACGCCGCAGCCGAGGGAGTGGTCGTCTGGAATCAGCCCCTTACCCTTGAACGTGGTGAGCACGGGGCAGGTCAACCACTCGGCCAGCTGGATCACCGTAGGCATATGAAATCGTGCCCCGTGACCCACCACGATCGCCGGGCGACGGGACCGACGGATCAGCGCCACGGCTTCGTCCAGCGCCTTCTTCGGAGGTGCGATCTCTCGCGGCGTCAGTCGTCCTTCGGGTCCTCCGGGTCGCACCTCCTCTCCAGCCGGCAGCGTCTGCACGTCGTCCGGAAAGATCAGGTGCGAGACCCCCCGATTGAGGATGGCGCTCTTGCAGGCCAGGTTGACCAGCTCGGCCGGCTTGCTGTCGTGCAACACCGGCTGGCTCCACTGCGCCACCTTGCCGAAGGCGGCTGCGAGATCCACTTCCTGAAAGGCCCCCGGGCCCAGGACCTGGGTGTTGACCTGACCGGTCAGGGCCAGCACCGGTGCCCGATCGACATTGGCGTCCCAGAGACCGGTGAGCAGGTTCGTGGCACCGGGTCCGGCAATGGAGAAACAGGCGGCCGGGCGGCCGGTCAGCTTGCCGTAGGCCGAGGCCGCGAAGGAGGCCGCCCCTTCGTGACGGATTCCGAAGTAGTGAAGATTGCCCTCGCCCTCCTGCCGGCGCAGGGCGTCGGCCAGACCGAGATTCGAATGACCGACCATCCCCCAGACATGCCGCACACCCCAGTTGATCAGGGTCTCGGCCATGACGTCGGTTACAGTTCGAGTATGCAGGGTCTCTTCGTCGAAGCCAACATAGATGCCGTCCTCCCGTTGCTCGACCTGGAAGGTCTCTACCCCGTCGTCGAATCCCGGAGCCTTACCTGTCAACGGATCGAAATCCCAACCGTGCCACGGGCAGCGCAGCAGGCCATTCTCGATGGATCCTTCTCCCAGGGGGCCTCCCTGGTGGGGACACTTGTTGTCCAGGGCGGCATACTCGCCCTTGTAGTGGGTCATACAGACGGTCTGATTCTCACAGGTCACGGGCTTGACGCGACCCTCGGGAAGCTCCTCGAGCTCCAGCGCCTTTCGCCAGACGACACGCGTACTCTTCTTGCTGCTCTCTGAGGCCATCTCCGTGGCTCCTTTCCATCCCCCCTTCACCACTGATCAGATCTGTTCCGCGAAGAGTGTAGCTCAGGGCCGGTTTTCAATAGACTCGGGCCGAGGTCGTGCAGCCATGATGATTCGAACCACACTCTTCTGGACTCTGTTGATCCTGGTGGCGGTGGTGGCATGGGCGCAGACCGCATCGCGCCCCGCCGACCACGTAGTCCTCGTCTCCGTCGACGGTCTGCGGCCCGAGTTCTACCTGGAAGAGAGTTGGCCAGCTCCCATGCTGCAGATGATGAGTCGAGAGGGCTTTCACGCCGAGAGGATGAAGACGGTGTTCCCCTCGGTGACCTATCCCGCCCACACCACCATCGTCACCGGCCGACACCCGGCAGAGCACGGCATCTACTACAACAGCCCCTTCGAAGCCGGCGGCGAGACCGGGGTCTGGTTCTGGGAGGAGGCTGACATCCAGGGTCCGACCCTGTGGGATGCGGCACGGGCGGCGGGCATGAAGACCGCCAGCATCTTCTGGCCGGTGAGCGTGGGGGCCCCGGTCGACTGGAACGTGCCAGAGATCTGGCCCCTCGACTGGCAGGTGGACGAGTTCACCGATCCCATGCGACGTACGGCCACGCCTCCGGGTCTGGTGGAGGAGCTGGAGCGTGAGGCGACCGGCAGGCTCTCCTCTCTCAACTTCTCCTTCGGCCGCTTCAATCTGGATGACAAGTCCTCGGAGATGGCCGCCTACCTGCTAGGGACCTACAAGCCCCAACTGCTGACCCTCCACCTGCTGGCGGTGGATGGAGTCCAGCACGACGAGGGCAAGCAGGGGCCGCGCCTGGCTATGGCTCTGTCCGCCCTCGATCGGGCCATCGCGCGATTGGTGGAGGCCGCCGAACAGGCGGGGATTCTGGAACGCACCACCTTCGTCATCACCGGCGATCACGGCTTCATCGATCTCCATACCCGGGTGTCGCCCAACGTCTGGTTCGTCGAGGCGGGACTGATGCAGCCCCGACCCGACCGGGGAGACTGGCGAGCCACCATCCACCACACCAGCGTGGCGGGTTTCGTCTTCCTCGCCGATCCGACCGATCGCCAGACCCTCGCCAGGGTGCGTGAGGTGCTGAAAGCCCAGTCGCCGGAGGTGCGCGCTCTGTTCATCGTCCTCGAGCGCCAGGAGCTGGACCGCTTGCAGGGCGCTCCGGACGCCGCCCTGGGGATCGCTCCGGCACCGGGCGTCGACATCTCCAGCAGCTACGATCCCCCGGCGATACAACCGACCGAAGGGGCCAGTCACGGCTTCCTCCCCGACTACCCGGAGATGGCCACCGGCTTTGTGGCCTGGGGCGCCGGCATTGCCTCGGGCGGTTCGGCTGCCGAGATGACCCTCGTCCAGGTGGCGCCCTTGGTAGCCTCCCTCCTCGATCTCGATCTCGAGGGCGCCGACGCGCCGCTGCCGAAAGGAATCTCGAGCTCCGACTAGAGCGGCATCACGCCGCCGTAGTGGACACCGGTCAGATGGGCCACGTCCCGATTCCAGGTGGTCAGGTCGGACTGTCGAAATTGATTGAAGTGGGTGTGCCCACAAGCACGGGTCAACAGCTTCATCAGCTCGACGCTGGCACCGAAGAACCGCGCCAACCGCTCCGCGGCCTCCTCCGTCGGCAGTCGCGCCCGCAGATGCTCCTGCTGGGTGGCTATACCCACCGGACAGTTGTCGGTGTGGCAGGCCCGCATGCCCAGACAGCCGATGGCCTGCAGGGCGGCATTGGAGACTGCGACTCCATCGGCACCCAGGGCCAGAGCCTTGGCGAAATCCGCCGGTGTGCGCAGACCACCGGTGATGAACAGGGTCACCTCACCGCTCTTCCCCCGCTCGTCGAGCCGGCGCCGGGCTCGCGCTAGAGCCGGCAGGGTGGGTACCGAGATGTTGTCGCGAAAGATCAGCGGTGCCGCCCCGGTGCCACCGCCCCGGCCATCGAGGATGATGTAGTCGACACCGATCCGCAGCGCCGCGTCGATGTCGTCTTCGATGTGCTGGGCCGAGAGCTTGAAGCCGATGGGGATGCCATCGGTCCGTTCCCGAACCTCGTCGGCGAAGTGCCGAAAGCCGTCCTCATCCTGCCATTCGGGGAACCGCGCCGGGGAGATGGCCGGCTCTCCTGCGGGGAGATTCCGCACCTCGGCGATCCGACCCACGACCTTGTGACCCGGCAGATGCCCGCCGGTGCCGGTCTTGGCCCCCTGTCCACCCTTGAAGTGGAAGGCCTGGACCGCCTCCAGCTTCTCCATGGAGAAGCCGAATCGGCCGGAGGCCAGCTCGTAGAAATAGCGGCTGTTGGCCTGTTGCTCCTCGGGAAGCATGCCTCCTTCCCCGGAGCAGATGCCGGTCCCGGCCAGGTCGGCACCCTTGGACAGGGCCACTTTCGCTTCGAAGGAGAGGGCGCCGAAGCTCATGTCGGAGACGATGAGGGGTATATCCAGATGGAGCGGTCTATTCGCCTTCGGGCCGACGACGAGATCGGTTTCCACCGGCACGTCATCCAGTTGCGGAACCCGGGCCAACTGGGCGGTGACGAACTGCAGATCCTCCCAGCGGGGAAGATCCTTGATCGGCACCCCCATGGCCGAGACCGGTCCATGGTGGCCCACCTTCTCCAGACCATTGGCAGCGAGATTGCGGATGAACTTGACGTGCGTCTCGAAGGGGTTCTTGCCGGGATCCTGGTAGACCCCCTGGTAGGAGTCACGATCGAACGGCTGCGGGTTCGACCTCTCCCAGATGGCGATCTCCTCCTCGTCGACCCAGACGCCACCCTCTTCGATCCAGGACGAGAACTTGTGCAGCCGCTCTTGCGGGTTGTAGGAGCTGACACCGGTCTGGAACTCGTAATCCCAGTTGTGCACACCGCAGATCAGATCGTTGCCACGCACCGTGCCGTCCGACATCAGGGCCCCGCGGTGAAGACAACGCCCATAGAGCACCGACACCTGGTCGTCGAACCGAACGATGACCAGATCGACGTTGGCCACCAACGCGTGGGCCGGTGATCGATCCTCCAGCTCCTGCCACTCCGCAATTCGAACCTTCTTCATCTGCAGCTCCTTTTGTCGGTGCATTCGACAGCACCTGTCGCTACGCTCGATGCCCGCTTCTTGATTGTCCGGCTGCTACACTGGCGGCAAGCATACCGAAGGCCAGAAGACGCTCCCAACCGTAGACCTCTCGGATGGCGCCCATGCTCGAGACGATCTCCACCGCCGTCGTGATTCTTGCGGCCGGCTACGCCCTGCTGGGTGTGCTCTTCGCCATTCCCTTTCTGCTGCGGGGTGCCGCTGCTATCGACCCCGCCGCGCGCCAGGGGAGCCGGGGATTCCGCTTGCTCATCCTTCCCGGAACCGTCGCACTGTGGCCGGTTCTGGCCTGGAAATGGCAACGCGTCAGGGAGGCGAGCAAATGATCCGGGCGCTGCGACGTCGCCATTGGCGATGGATGCTGGTTCTGGCCATCGTCCTGCCGCTGCTGCTGTTGGCCTTTCTCGGCTCGCGGGATTTCTCCCCTCACGACTCGGTCCTGCCAGAGGCCCTCGCCGCCCAAGGCGCCACCAGCGGACAGGAGAGCCCGTGAGCTCCGGTCACAGCTACAGAGCTGTCGGCTGGAACCGCCAGAAGCGACGATACGACCTGATCGTGGTCGGTGGGGTGGTGCTCTATCTGGCCGTCTTTCTGCTGCTCGGAGCCTGGCTGCGTCCCAACGCCACCGCTGAGACCCTGATGATCCGAGCCTTCGGTACCGGAGCCTTTCTCCTGCTGCACCTGGTGCTCTCCATCGGTCCCCTCTGCCGTCTCGACAGGCGGTTCCTGCCGCTGCTCTACAACCGTAGACATCTGGGGGTCACCCTCTTCGTGCTGGCCCTGGCCCACGGGGCTCTGTCGATCTTCCAGTTTCACGCCCTGGGAGATACCCATCCGCTGGTGAGTGTGCTGATCAGCAATGGGCGTTACGACTCGCTGGCCGCCTTTCCGTTTCAGCCCCTCGGACTCCTGGCGTTGGTGATCCTGTTCCTCATGGCAGCCACCAGTCACGACTTCTGGTTGGCGACCCTGGGTGCCCCGGTCTGGAAGGCCCTGCACATGATGGTCTATCTGGCGTACGCGCTGTTGGTGGTTCATGTGGCCGCCGGAGTCTTGCAGGTGGAGCCCAGCCCAATCCTGGCGGGTCTGCTGCTGCTCGGAGTCGTCTGGTTGCTGACCATCCACCTGCTGGCGGGAAGGCGAGAGCGTCGGTTCGACCAGCGACAGCCCGACCTCGATGACCAGGGCTTCGTCGAGGCCTGCACCCTGGCCGAGATTCCCGAAGGTCAGGCTCGGGTGATCTCCGCTGGAGACGAGCGGCTGGCCATCTTTCGCTACGACGGCAAGCTGGCGGCGCTCTCCAACGTCTGTCAGCACCAGAACGGACCGCTGGGAGAGGGCCGCGTGATCAACGGTTGTGTGGTCTGTCCGTGGCACGGCTACGAATACCGACCCGAAACCGGTGCCTCACCTCCACCCTTCACCGAGAAGGTGTCGACCTACAGGCTGCGACTCGTTGACGATCGGGTTCTGGTCCACCCTGAGCCCGAGGCCCCCGGCACTCTTGTCGAGCCCCTGCGCATCCAGGTCACAGAGAGCCCCGGGACATGAGCCCTCCCGATTTCTACATCGGTTACAAGGACCAGGCGCCGCCGCGGCTGGCGCGCTTTCTGCGTCAGGTCGTTCTCGGTCTGATCCTCGCCAGTACGGCCCTGGCCGCGGTGCTGGCGTTCAGCCAGAAGCCCTTCGATCGCGGAACGTTCGAGTACGGCATCGTGCGCGAATTTTCGGGCCTCCTGCTGGAGGATCCGGTTCCCACCTTGTTGACGGCCGATGCAATGGCAGCCGAGGGGGCTCCGGCGGACCTCAGCCGCTTTCTTCTCGTGGCTCCGGGCAAGTTCGGAGCCGCAGACCTGGTGGATGGAATGGGTGGCGAGATCGTCGAGCTCCGCGGATCGCTCATCCACCGCAACGATCAGGCCATGATCGAAGTGATCCCGGGGTCGATCGGCAAGAGCCCCGATCGATCCGGTGCCTTCCAGGTAACGGGCTTCGAGCTCGGAGACCACACCCTGGTCGGCGAGATCGTCGATGCCAAGTGCTATCTGGGAGTCATGAAGCCTGGACGCAAGAAGACCCACCGCGCCTGCGCGGTCCGTTGCATCAGCGGCGGCATTCCACCGATCCTGCGGGTAACCGACCTCGACGGTGAGCCGACCCACCTGCTGCTGGTCGGTGAGGACGGCGCACCCATCAACCGGCAGATCCTCGACTTCGTGGCGGAGCCGGTGACCGTGAGCGGTACGGTTCGTCGCATCGCCGACCATCTGGTGCTCTTCGCCAGGCCCGACGCCATCCAGCGCCTCGGGGACTAGCGGAACCGGCGAATCGCGGCCTCTTGTCACGCGGAGATCACCCAACCGTCCGGCCCATCGCTGTAGACTGTCCAGGATACCGATGAGCGACACCACCTCCACCTCCAGGGCCACCTACCCCATAGCGCCGGAATTCCTGCCTGAGCGGCAGCTGGAGGAGGGTCACTACCTCCTGCGCTTCGCTCGCAACGACGAGGATCTGGACGCCGTGCTCAGGCTGCGTTACGAGGTCTTCAATCTGGAGCTGGCGGAGGGTCTGGAGTCCTCCCACGAGACCGGTCGCGATGTGGATCGCTTCGACCCGGTCTGCCACCACTTGATGGTGATCGAGAAGACCAGCGGGGACGTGGTCGGCTGCTACCGGATGCAGACCAGCGAGATGGCGGCACAGAACCTGGGGTTCTACTCCGAGATCGAGTTCGATCTGTCGGGCTTTCCACCCGGAGTTCTCGAAACCTCGATGGAGATCGGCCGCGCCTGTGTAGCCAGGGAGCACCGCAGCACTCATGTTCTCTTCCTGCTCTGGAAGGGTCTGGCCCTCTATGTGGCGGCCAACCGGCGACGGTTCCTGTTCGGCTGTAGCTCGCTCACCTCCCAGGATCCGGTGGAGGGCAAGGCCTTCATGGATCGGCTCGTCGACAAGGACTATCTGCACACCCAGTTCGAGATCCGGCCGCAGCCCGGCTACGAGTGCTACCCCGAGGGCTTCGCAGGCGATGCCGATTGCCGGGTGCGCACCCCGCCGCTCTTCCGCATCTATCTGCGTCACGGCGCCAAGGTGTGTGGACCGCCGGCCATCGATCGGGAGTTCAAGACCATCGATTTCCTGATTCTGTTCGACGTGGATCGAATGGACAGCAAGATGTTCGAGACCTTCTTCGATTGATCTGCCGTAATATGCTGCGCGACTATGAAGCAGCTGCGGGCCGGAATCCGGCTCATTCTGGTCACCCTGCTGACAACCGTCCACGTCCTGGTTCTGCTGCTGGGATCGCTCGTCACCTTTCCCTTCGCCCGGCTGCGAGCCCGCTGGCGGATGCTGGTCTTCCGCAGCTGGTCAGCCTGCGTACTGCCGGTTCTCGGCGTCTCGGTTCAGATCGAGGGTAGCCCGCCCAAGCCGCCCTTTCTGCTGGTTTCGAATCATCTGAGCTACCTCGACATCCCGGTGATCGGTCGCTACGTGGGCGCCATCTTCGTCGCCAAATCGGAGATCGCCGGCTGGCCCGGGATCGGCCTGATGTGTCGTTCCATCAACACCATCTTCATCGATCGGACCTCGCGGCGGGACCTGGCTCGGGTCATGGGAGAGATCGAGCGCGAGCTCGGTCACGGCATGGGAATCGTTCTGTTTCCCGAAGGCACCAGCTCGAAGGGCGCCTCCATCCTGCCCTTTCGACCCTCTCTCCTCGAGACTCCGGCCCGCTCGGATACGCCGGTCTCCTTCGCGACTTTGAGCTACCATACTCCCGAGGGCGAGCCGCCGGCCCATCTCTCGGTGTGCTGGTGGGGTGGTATGGACTTCTCACCCCATGCCCTGCAGTTCGCCCAGTTGCGGCGCATCGACGCCAAGCTGAAGTTTGGCCACGAACGTATCCATGATGTCGATCGCAAGGAGCTGGGCCGGAAGCTGCGACAAGCGATGCTCGAGCAGTTCGAGCCCGTGGTCGATGAGGAGGAGTGATGGCCCTGCCAGTGATTGAACAGAATCTCCACTTTCTCGCTCAGGGAGCCGAACTGCTGGCTCGTTTCGACGACGACACCTACACTCGGGTGTTGAGCGACCGGCCTCGGACCGCCGGAGTCGGCCCCCACTTCCGCCACTGCCTGGATTTCTACCTCTGCTTTCTACGGGACGTGGAGAGCGGCCGGGTCGACTACGACCTGCGGGATCGGCGACCCGAGCTGGAAACTCGCGTCGCCGCCGCTCTCGAAGCGGTCGCCTCTGTGTCCGAGGGTCTGTCCACTGTCGACGATCGGCTGGTCGAACGCCCACTCGAGGTCCATCACGACGAGGTGCCGGGAGAGGCTCCCGATTCGGCCTGGCAGCGGTCGACCGTCGCCCGCGAGTTGCGCTTCCTGGCCAGCCACACGGTGCACCACTACGCGCTGATCGCTCACCTCGCCCGCGAGCTGGGAATCGAGCCTGGCGAAGACTTCGGTGTGGCTCCGGCGACGTTGGAGTACTGGACCAGCCAGGTGACCGCCTGAACCCTGCCACGCCCCGTGTGCACCGTCACCTGGACCGCCGAGCCGGACCGCTACAGCCTGTTCTGCAACCGCGATGAGTTGCGCACCCGCGGCCTGGCCCATCCGCCGACAACTCAGCTAGCGGCGGACCAGCGATTTCTGGCCCCTACCGATGGTGACGCCGGGGGAACCTGGATCGCCGTCAACTCGCGCGGACTCTCACTCTGTCTGCTCAACGACTATGGCTCACCGGTTCCGGCGCATACCTTCCCATTCGTCAGTCGCGGTCTGTTGGTGCAGGAGCTGATCCGTTCCGCCGATCTGTCGCAGCTCGAGGGGTTCTGGGCGGAGGCCAACCTGCAGCGCTACCGACCCTTCAGGCTGCTGGCCCTGGCCCCCGGCCAGGAGGCTCTTCTTCTGGGCTGGGATGGAGAGCGAGCTTCTGTCGACGGGGAGTCCGTGACACCGCCGCTGTGCTCGTCGTCTTTCGATGACGCAGGTGCCGGCCGCGCCCGGTCAGAGCTCTTCCAGAAGACCCTCGACAATTCGGGCGTCGAGCCGCGTCGTCGCCAGCTCCTCTTCCATCAGAGCCATCGTCCCGAGAGGGGCCCCTACTCGGTCTGTATGCATCGGCCGGACGCAGTGACTGTGAGCCTCACCGTAGTCGAGGTCGACCCGGTGAGCGTGTCGATGGCCTATGCCCAGGGGGCCCCCTGCTCCGCCCCTCTCGAGCATCTGACGGTCCTGGACCGGGTGAGCTGACGACCTCGACTCAGCGCGGCGGCTCGATGGGCAGATCGAGGATCAGCGCCCGGGCGAAGTGGACCGGTGGTGAGCCGAAGGACAGGACCTCGTCGTGGTACTGCTGCAGGTCGAAGGTCCCTCCACGGGACTCCTCGACCTCGGCCCGCAGGTCGCTGTGCTCGAGGAAGCCGACGAAGTAGGTGGAGAGCTGGGCGGCGGTCAACTGCGCCCGCACCCACTTGCCGGCAGCCTCCCTTTCTTCCTGGAACGCCTGGGTGACCATCAGCTCCATGGCCTCCTCGCGGCTCATGCCCTCGGTATGGATGGCTTGATCGATCAGGGCATTGGCGATGTCACGGAGATACCACTTGAGCAGAATCAGGTGAAACCGTGGATCACCCTCCAGATACCCCTGCCGCTGCATGACACCCTCGCTATAGACGGCCCAGCCCTCGATGAAGGGCCCCGATGCCAGCACGGCCCGCAGCGGGGATGGATAGGCGTTGGCGTGGGCCAGCTGGAGATAGTGGCCGGGGACCGCCTCGTGAATGGTCAGCACCTGTACCGACATGTCGTTGTATTCGCGCAAGAAGGACTCGTCCTGCTCCGGCGTCCAGTCTTCGGGCAGCGGGGATACCGCGTAGAAGGTCATCTGTCCCTTGTCGAGGGGTCCCGGTGAGTCGCAGTAGGCCAGCGACACACCCCGACGAAACTCCGGCATGATGATGATCTCGACCGGGTCTTCGGGAACCGTGACGATCCCCTTGCGAGTTGCGAACTCGGTGGCCTCGACCAACGACCTCTTGGCTGTGTCGACGATGCCGCCTCGTTGCGGCCGGACACGATAGACCACCTCCAGGGCTGCCTGGATGGTCTGTTGCTGCTCGGCCTGGTCGGGAACGTCGACGAACGTGGCCTCCGGGCTCTCCTCGAGGAGGATCTCCTGGGCCAGCTCGTACATCCGGCTGCGCACCTGGGCCAGCCGTTCCTCGGCTCGACGGCGGATCTCCGGTCGATCCATCTTCGACTGCAGGGTGAACCCCAGCTTGATGTCGAAGAGCTCGACTCCCAGGCGGAAGTCGCCCTGGGCCGCCGGCAGAAGCTCCTCTTCCAACCATTTCTGATGCTCTTCGATGGCTGCCCGGCCGATCTTCATGGCCTCTTCCAGGCGGGCGCGATCCGTCTCTCCCAGCAGATCCAGATTAGGTACCACCTGATTGCCGAGAATCGAGAGCACACCCCTGTTCTGCTTCACCGCGGTCTCGGCGTGGATGGCAGGCACCCGCTCGGGCACCAGGGTGCCGCGGATCTCCTCCAGGAGCCGGGGAAACTGCTCGAGTCGATCGGTCACCCGCGACAGCCGCTCTTCGAGCGGCGCGTAGTCGCGCGCCAGCAGGCCGTAGAGCGCCCCGCCGGTGAGACCCGTGTAGAGGGTCGGGTTCCACGCCCACTCCTGCAGGGTCTCCAGTCGCCAGAGATCCTCCTCGAGCCGGTTCTGCAGCAGCAGGTAGTCCACCTGATTGGCGCGCGATAGCTGTTGCCTCTCGATACTGGAGAGATTGGTCAGGGTCTCCTGCAAGAACTGCAGCTCCCGCTGTCGCGCCGCGTCATCGACCCGGTCGAGCTCGCCGTCGAATCGGTGGTCACCGAGAAAGGCCGCCGAGACCGGCGATAGAGCGGTGGACTGGTCGAGATAGCTTCGAGCCAGCTCCTCGAACCGCTCATCCTCCGCCACCGGGGACTCCCCAGGTGTCGGCCCGCCACACCCCATGACCAGTGCCACCAGCAGCGTCCAACCGATCCAGGGCTTCATCATCTCTCTCCTTCCCGATCCACCAGCGACGACAACTCTTCGAAGGTTACACCGAGCCGTTGGGCCGTATGCGCCGCCAGAGAGGTCTCGGCCACGCCGGGCACGAATTGATAGGTCGAACGTTGGTCACCATCCAACTCCACCTGCAGGAACGAGAGGTTGGCCACCGGACGTTCGCTCTGCAGCCGGCGTCCGAATCCCAGGAAGTGGGTGGTGATCAGCGCCACCGGGCTCAATCTCTCCAGGAGTTGCAGGACCATGAGCACGATCTCCTCGGCCTCCGATGGATTGGTGCCCGAGCAGAGCTCGTCCATGATGAGCATGGACCGGGGGCTCGCCGCCTCGAAGAGCTCTCGAATCCGCATCAGCTCTGTCCCCAGACGCCCCTCCGTCTGATCCACCGTCGCCCGTTCGGTAATGGAGGCGAAGAGGCCGTCCAACAGCGGCAGCCTGGCCGTCGCCGCAGGCACATAGAGACCCGACTGACCGAGCAGCTGCGCCAGACCGACAGCCTGCAGCAACCGCGTCTTGCCGCCCGAGTTGGGCCCGGTGATGATCATGATGGGATCGGCGCTCTCCGCCACCACCCGGTTGGGTGTCGGTGTTCCCTGACGGAAGAGCAACGGATTGAACAATCCCTCGAGCACCAGACTGTTGCCCTCCTCGACAGCCGCCAGGGAGACCTTCAGGCCGCGACTCTCGGCTTGTTCCTTGAAGGAGACCGAAGAGAGGTAGAAGGAGAGCTGTCCGAGAACCTGCAGCAGCGGCCGCAACCAGCTGCGGATATGGAGAAAGGCGCGCCCGACGATGCGGTTGACCACCTCCTTGCGGCTGAAGTCGTAGCCGTGTCGCAGCAACTCCAGTCGATCCTTGAGCCGCTGCCAGGGGCGTCGATAGAAGGGGTTCTTCGAGTTCTCCTGCAGCCCCTCCAGCACCAGATCGCGGATCTTGCCGTCGGCCCCCAGCCGCACCCGGAAGGTCAGCTTCGCCAGATTGTTCTCGAAATCCAGCAGATCGGTGAGCAGTCGATACTCCTTGGAACCCTGGATCTCCTGGCCGCACTCCTCGAGACGGGCCAGGGCCGAATCCGCATCCGCGAACTCCGTCGCCATGAAGTCCACCGCCGAGCGGGCACCCTCGAGGATCTCCAGACGAAATACCGTGGGATCCAGCCGGGCCCTCTCCGGCCAGGCCATGAACATGGAGAGCAGATAGTAGAGCTGCTCGTAGAACTTCCTCGTCCGACGGAGCAGATCAGGATTCGCTTCCAGCTCGCGCAGAACCTGCTGCCGGAACTGGACCGTGGCGAGATCGCAAGGCGGTTGCGACAGGATCTCTCTTAGATAGGCCCGGTTGACGGGAATCTCGCGCTCCTCCGCCCGGATCGTCAGGCAGTCCTTGACGAAGTCCCGTAAGAACAGCTCGTCAGCGAAGAAGTCCGGGTTCCAGCTGGAGCCCTCCACCAGAGGCTTGGAGAGCGCCCGTTCGAGACCCATGCTGGTGTCCCCGCCCACATACGAGAGCTCCAGCATGTCGTTCAGCGCCTCGCCGTCCAGCGCATTCTGCGGCTCGGGGAACAACAGGTCGGGAACCGGAATCATCGCGCTGGGCAGCGTAGCACTTCGGGGAAGGGAGACTTGAGGCAATGGGCAGTGGGCATTGCTCACTGCATCCTCCACAACGATAAGATCCGGCTCATCATGAAGATAGCCAAGATCTCCGTCTACCAGGTCGATCTCCCCCTCCACGAGGGTAGCTACAAATGGTCCGGCGGCAAGTCGGTGACCGTTTTCGACAGCACCATCGTCA
>CAJHZZ010000011.1_pt1 | contig 19042 bp, 11 predicted proteins | sample 9199071 | NCBI WGS metagenome assembly CAJHZZ01 (sample SAMEA7708275, study PRJEB35096) | sediment metagenome | biome: marine neritic benthic zone biome [ENVO:01000025]; feature: sediment [ENVO:00002007]; material: shallow marine sediment [ENVO:03000034] sea grass bed [ENVO_01000059] ...
CTTCACCGTAGTCACCGAGGTACTCCTCGCCTTCGGAGACCGCGTTCAGGTCCCAGCCGGCCGAGAAGAACTTCTCTCCCGCCCCGGTGAGGATCGCCACACGCAGCTCCGGATCGTCCCGAAACCCCGCGAAGACCCTGCCCATCTCGCGACTCAGCGGACCATCGAGGGTGTTCGCCTTGGGTCGATCCAGCACGATCTCGAGGATTTCTCCGTTTCTGGTGATCTTCAGATACTCGCTACTCATCGTTCCGTCTCCCGTAAGACACGAATGTCAAAACACCGTACGAAGCCAGCCAGAGCCCGGGGCTCAGGAGCCGCTCTCCGTGGTTTCTTGCAAGCTCACGAGCGCATCGACCGCCACGACCCCCTCACCCTCCGCCAGCAGCAGCAGCGGATTGACGTCGATCTCGACCAGGGTCTGCCACTCGTCTTCGACCAGCTTGGCGATGGCCAGAATCGCCTCCGCCGCAGCTTCCAGGTCCGCCCCCGGCCGGCCCCGAAAACCGGCGAAGAGCGGCGCGCACTGCAAGCTCTCGAGAGAGGCCAGAGCCCTCTCCTTGTCCACCGGCAGGAGAATCGATCGGCTGTCCTTCATCAATTCCACCAGGATGCCGCCGGCGCCCACCATCAGGTAGGGACCGAACTGCTCGTCCCTGGTGACGCCCACGAGGATCTCGGCGACCGCCCCCTCCACCATCTTCTCGATCAGATACGGACCTTCCAGGGCCGCCATCTCCTCGATCGCCGTCGCCACCTCCTCGCCGTTGGCCAGGCCGATCTTCACACCACCCCTCTCGGTCTTGTGGGCTACCCCCAGGGCTTTGGCCACCACCGGGAAGCCGAGATCTTCAGCGGCAGCGCGTGCCTCTGCGGGACTCTCGACCACTCGAGAGTCGGGCACCGGCACTCCGTACCTGGCCAGCACTTGCTTCGCTTCCGCTTCGTCCAGGACGCGGGTCTCTCCGAGTCCGTCGCCGGTCTGCGGCACAGGCATGGGAGAGCTCGGTCCTCGCTTCCAGGCCGCCCCCACATCTACCGCCGCCTGGATTCCCGCCAATCCCGTCTCGACGCCGGCCAGGGGCACGATGCCCTCGTCCACCAGGCGCTCGGCCAGCGGCTCGGGAAGCGTGTCGGTGAAGGTCGACAGCATCGCGGTCCTGGCACCTGTCTCGCGGGCCGCCCGGATGATCCCCTTCTCGGCCCCCTCCCAGGACCACGGATCGCACTTGTCCGACCGCGGATAGTCCAGCACACAGAGCGAGATATCGAAATCCTGGGTGATGAAGGCCGAGTACATCGCCGCCAGGCGGTCGGCGTCGTTCCAATCGAACATCTGGTAGTCGAGGGGGTTGGCCACCACTATGCGCTCGTGAACGGTGCGTTCGACCTGCTCCCTTCCGTCCTCCGACAGCGGCGGCATGGCGAGTCCGCTACCCACCATCGCGTCGCCGATGAGGGAGAGATCGCCGCCCGAGGTACTCATGGCACCCACCCGGCCACCGTCGAGCGGCCCCAGGACGTGCAACACCTTGAGGGCCTCCATCAGGGCTTCCAGCGAATCGACTCGCGCCACCCCCAGACGGTCGAAGAGGGCATCGATCAGCGCGTCAGACCCGGCCAGGGAAGCGGTGTGGGAGAGGACGATCTTCTGGGCCGTCTCCGAACGGCCGGTCTTGATGGCCACGATCGGCTTGCCCAAGTCCCTGGCCACGTTGACCGCCGCCTCGAAGGCGTGCGGATCCGAGATGGCCTCCAGGTAGAGACCGAGGGCCGTCACCCGCGGCTCCTGGGCGAAGGTGCGGATGGCATCGTGCAGGTCGAACTTGAGCTTGTTGCCGAGCGAGGCCACGTAGGCGATGGGTAGACCCCGCCGCTGCATCGTCAGGTTGAAGGCGACGTTGGACGACATGGTGATCAGCGCGATACCGCTCTCCACTCGCCGCCCACCCTGCTGGTCGGGCCACAGCATGGCCCCATCCAGGTAATTCAACATGCCGTAGCTGTTGGGACCGATGAGGGGCATCTCGCCGCAGGCCTCGAGCAGCTGCCGCTCGAGCTCCGCTCCCTCTTCCCCCGCTTCGGTAAAGCCGGTGGCGTAGCAGATGGCACCGCCTGCCTGTCTCGCCGACAGCTCTCGGACGATGTCGATGGTGAGATTCCGATTGACCGCCACGTAGGCCGCATCGGGGCTGCCCGGCAGCTCTTCCACGGACCGGAAGACCGGCCGGCCGAGAATCTCGGTCTTCTTGGGATGCACGGGCCAGAGCTCTCCCTCGAAGCCCATCAGATCGCACTGTCGGATCAGCTCTTTGGCCGCCCCACCGCCGAAGACGGCGATGGTTCGCGGCACAGGAATCGCTCGAAAGACATGACTGGTTCCCTCCGTCCGGGCCCCGAGAGGACCCGCCGTCCTACTTCGCCAGACTGGGCAGACGTGTCCGGATGATCTCCTCGGCTTCGCCGACGATGCGCGAGACCAGCTCGGCCACCGTCGGAATATCGTGAATCAGTCCTGCCGAGACCCCGGCCGTCCAGATCCCGTGCTCCATGTCGCCCTCTTCCAGGACGACGGCACCGCGTGCGCCAGCTACCAGGTCCGCCACATCCTCGAACTGCGAGTCGGGGCGGCTCTCGATCTCCGCCACCTCGGTGGCCACGGAGTTCTTGAAGACCCGGGCGGTGTTGCGGAACTTGCGGAAGATCAACTGGGTGTCGAGCTCGCTGGCCTCGACCAGGGCCCGCTTCAGATTGTCGTGCACCGGCGCTTCCCGGGTGGCCAGGAATCGGGTCCCCATGCTGATGCCTTCGGCCCCCATTGCCAGCGCCGCCGCCAGACCCCGGCCGTCGCTGAAGCCACCGCAAGCGATCACCGGAATGCTCAACGCATCGACGGCCCGCGGCACCAGAATCAGTGAAGGGATGTCGTCTTCACCGGGATGTCCGGCCGCCTCGAATCCATCGATCTCGACGGCGGCACAGCCGACCGACTCGGCCTTGACGGCGTGCTTGACCGAGGTGCATTTGTGGATCACCTTGACCCCACCAGCCTCGAACGGTGGCACGAACGGCTCAGGGCTGCGGCCGGCGGTCTCCACCACCTTGATCCCCGATTCGATGATGGCCTGACCGTATTCATCGTACGGAATCGGCTTGATCGTCGGCAGGATCGTCAGATTCACCCCGAAGGGCTTGTCGGTCATCGAGCGGGTGCGCTCCACCTCCTTGACCAGCTCTTCGGGCGTCGGCTGGGTCAGGGCCGTGAGGAAACCGAAAGCCCCGGCATTGGCCACCGCGGAGACCAGCTCCGCGGTCGACACCCGCATCATCCCTCCCGAGAGAATCGGATGATCGACTCCCAACAGTTTCGTCAGTCTCGTCTCGAGCATCGTGGTCGGCTCCTTGTCTGGTCTCGGTCCCGGCTCAGCGCAGCAGCTCCGCCGCGGCGATCACCCTCTGGATCTCGTTGACCCCTTCGTAGATCTCGGCCAGTTTCATGTCACGAAAGATCCGCTCGACTCCGTACTCCTCGGTGTAGGAGAAGGCGCCGTGGATCTGCATGGCGGAGCTGGCCGCCCGGTGCGCCACCTGCGAGACAAAGAGACGCGTCCGGGCCGACTCGGAGAGGATATTGGCGCCGGTGGAGCGGGACCAGGCGGTGGCGTAGGTCAGATAACGGGCCGCCTCGACCTCCGCCGACATCTCGCCGACCAGCCACTGGATGGTCTGGAACCGGGCGATGGGCTTTCCCTGTTGTTCTCTCTCCTTGGCGTAACGGGTCGACGCATCCAGCGCCGCCTGGGCCATGCCCACGCATTGGGCCGAGATACCGAGCTTGCCGACGGCGATCTCGGTGGTCAGGATCTTGAAACCCCTGCCCCTTCCCGCCTCTCCTCCGACGGTATTCTCGAACGGCACCCGCACATCTTCCAGCAGGACGTCGGCCACCTCCATGCCGTGCATGCCCATCTTCGCTACCAGCTTGCCGGTGGAGTAACCCGGGGTGTCCTTGGGCACCAGAATGGCGGTGGTCTTCTCGTCCATCTCCAGATCCTTGCAGAAGACCACGATGTAGCCGGGCAGAGTGGAGTTGGTGATGAAGATCTTTTCGCCGTTGATCACCCACTCGTCACCCTCCCGCACGGCGGTGGTACGCAGCGCCTTCGGGTCCGAGCCGGTATCGGGCTCGGTGAAGGCGAAGCTGCCGACGGCCTCACCCGTCAGCAGCTCGGGGAGATAACGGCTCTTCTGCGCGTCGGTACCGAAGTCGTTGAGGGTACCGGCGCAGAGGTTGTTGACGGAGATGTGGCCGCCGATGGAGCAGTAGACCCGTGACAGCTCTTCCATGACCATGACGTACTCGAGATACGAGGCGCCGATACCGCCGTACTCCATCGGGTACTGGATGGCGTAGAAGCCCAGCTCCCTCATCCTGGGGATGAGCTCGATCGCGGTGCGCTTGGACTCCTCCATGTAGGAGACGAGCGGCGCGATCTCCGATTCGGCGAAGTCCCTCGCCGTCTGCTTGAACATCATCTGTTGCTCGGTATAGCTGAATTCCATTCAGTCCTCCTTTCTCCAGAGGATGCCTTTCTCGCTGTCCTCCCGCAGCCAGCGGAGAAACGACCAGACACAGAGTGCGATGACGAAGATCAACGGCACGGCGACGATCAGCGACGCCGTCTGCAGCGGCCTCAAGCCCCCCAGATACATGAGCGCCACGGCCATGCCTCCCAGGGCGAGCGCCCAGAAGAGTCGGTTCCAGCGCAGCGGCTCGGACTCTCCCGCCACCAGATCCTTCGAGGCGACCGAGGCGATGGTGTAGGCCGAGGCCTGCAGCGTGGTGGCCGAATAGATGAAGCACATGGCCACGAACAGAATGAGCACCAGCGTGCCGGCGGGGAGCGATTCCACCACCGCCACGATGGCTGCCTGGGGTGAGACCTCGTTCATGATCTCGATCACCGGCACCCTGCCGGTCAGCTGAGCCTCGAGGGCCGTATTGCCGAACATGGCGAAGAAGAGCCAGCAACCGAAGCTCCCCCAGATCAGATTCGCCATCACCACTTCGCGGATGGTGCGGCCGCGGGAGATGCGCGCCACGAAGAGACCCATGAACGGTGCATAGGCGATCCACCAGGCCCAATAGAAGACGGTCCAGGTCTGGGGGAATCCCGACTTGGCCACCGGATCGGTGTAGAGACTCAGGCGGAAGAAACTGGTGATCAGCAGACCGACGCTGTTGGTGAACATGTCGAGGATGAAGACCGTCGGACCGGCAATCAGCACAAAGGCGCAGAGGATGAAACCGAGATAGACATTGGCGTCGGCCAGCCGCTTGATGCCCTTCTCCATCCCCAGATAGACCGTGGTGCCGAAGATCGCCGTCCAGATGACGATCACGAAGGCATCCAGGGCGAAGGTTCGCTCGATGCCGGTCAGCGAGCTGATGGATTCCGACAGGATCGGGGTGCCCAGACCGAGGGAGGTGCCGGTACCTCCGATGAGCCCGAAGATGAACAGCACATCGATGAGCTTGCCCAGCCAGCCGTCCGCCCGATCCCCGAGGACGCCACGACAGGCCTGGCTGATCCGCAGGAATGGAATCTTCCGGTTGTGGAAGGCATAGGCGATGGGCAGGGCGGGAATGCAGTAGAGCGCCCAGGCCAGGGGGCCCCAATGAAAGAGTCCGTACATCGATCCCCAGGCGGCCGCATCCGCAGAGCCGGGCTCGATCCCGAAGGGGGGTGCCTGGTAGTAGTAGACCCACTCGATGGTGGCCCAGTACAGAAGAGAGGTGCCGATGCCGGCGCAGAACAGCATGCCGATCCAGCTCAGGGTGCGGAACTCGGGGACCGCGTCCCGGTCGCCGAACTTCACCGAGCCGTAGCGACCGAAGGCGAACCACATCAGCACCCCGAACACCCCCAGGGTGAACCACAGAAAGAGAAACCCCAGTTGATGGGTGACGACCTCCAGAATCCGACCGAGGACTCTCGAGCTCGCCTCCGGAAAGGCGATCAACGGGACGATGGCCGAGACCACGACGATCAGCGCCGGCCAGAAGACCTGCTTGTCGATAGGTGCGGAGTGGGTCTCTTTCATCGCTGCCCGGCCTCTCGATCAGTTGGGCTCCGGGACCGCCCCGAAGACACCCTCCAGGACCTGCCGCAGTCTGGGAAGCAGCGCCAGCTCGCTCTGGTCGTCGTTGAAGTAGCCGGCCCAGACCGCCACCAGATCCCGATCGGGATTGACCAGCAGCCCCTGACCGGCCCAGCCACCCTTGTAGATATCGTGGTTGGTGTAGACCAGATCCCACTGGTAGATGTTGTGTAGGATCTCTCCTGACGCCAGACCGTCCGGAGCGCCCCACCGGGCCTTGGCCAGAAGCTCCGGTCTACCGCCGTTCAGCAAGAACTCGACATGGCTCTCGCTGACGATCCGCTTGTCGGCCACTATGGAGTAGCTCGGGGTGAACAGCAGGCCGAATCGGGCGACATCCCGCGGGCGGGCCAGCAGGCCGCCGGCGAACATGGGGACCCCGAAACGGGGGGCCAGGATGGCGGCATCACTCTCGGTACCGATCCGGGACCAGACCTCTTTCGAGAACGCATCCTGGAACGGCATCCCCATCACCGTCTCCACCAGCCAACCGAGGATGTAGGTGTTGACGCTGCCGTATTCGTACGATGTACCCTGCTCCGCGAATCGATCCACCTCGACGCTGGCCAGGAACTCGTACGGGTTGTCGGCTGAGCTCGCGGTCCAGTGGGCCTCGCCGGTGGTCTCCATCAGCCGGAAGTAGCACGACGACTCGTTGTAGTAGTCCTCGGAACAGTCCACGCCGGTGGCCATGTCCAGAATGTTCTCGACCGTGATTCCTGCCCAGGAGGATCCGGCGAGCTTCGGAATGTAGGCCTCGATGTTCTTGCTTCGGTCGATCAGTCCCCGATCTTCCAGGATGCCCACCACCGTCGAGACCATGACCTTGGTCACCGACCAGTAGATGGGTCTCTCGTAGGGCTCCATCCGCGGATAGTCCTCGAAGACGATGGCGCCGCGGTGCAGGATCACCAGCCCCATGTTGGTCGAGTGATCGCTGCGCAGGAACTCGCCGAAAGGGATCTGGCCGCCGGGGATGTCCACCGGAAACTCGGGGATGGCGGGCAGCGGCCGGGACTCGAGCTGGCGTACCGGACCCGAGCGGTAGACGTTGACGGTCGGAAAGATGCGGTTGAGGTTCTTGTTGTTCCACGCCATGTCCCGGCCGTTGACCATCCACCAGGAGGTGTCCGGAGGCAGCTTCTCGATCTGCTGGCGGACCTCGTCCACGCCGGAGGCGGAGCGGAAATCTTCGGCAACCGCAGGCGGCCCGACGATCACCGCCGCGAGAAGCGCGACACCGACCCATCCGTAGAGTCGCTGGTTCCTCTCGATCGCCTTCATCTGCTCCGCTCTCCTAGTCTCATCGACCGTTCTTGTCGAAGAATTGCCAGATCAGCTCGACACCGAACTCCTAACCCTCGTGACGCGGCCAGGTATGCCCACCTTCCCAGGAGCAGTCCACCACCTCGGCGCCGCTCCGACAAGCCGCACGCTGGGTACAGCGCAACCCGGCCACTCCATCCTTGGTGGTCTTGTAGGCACTCTCCTCGGCGGCACAGCCCTGGGAGGTCTCCGCCGCCCACGCATCGACCACCTGGGAGGCGGGGGTGTAGAGGAATCCGTCGCTGGCCGGACTCCCGTCGGCCGGAACCGTCCGGTCTTCGGTGCCGTGGATGTTGAGCATCGAGACCTTGGAGCCCTTGGGCCCGGCACAGTTGAAACCCTTGGCCAGAGCGCCGGCGACCGGGGCCACGGCCGCAAACCGATCCGCCAGATCGCATCCCAGACGCTGTACGAACATGCCGCCGTTGCTGATCCCGGTGGCGTAGACTCGATCGAGGTCGACGCAGTGGGTCCTCTGGATCTCCTCCAGCAGCGCCGCGATGAACCCGACGTCGTCGTAGCAGGAGCACCAGTCGCACTGCCGCGGCTCGCCGCACTCGGGCGGGGTCGGATAGTCGTCGGCGTCTTCTGTGCAGGTGGGCCCCTCGGGACCCGGTGAAGCATTGCAGGCCAGGTCGTTCCACGAGGTGATGCGATAGCCGCCCACATCGAAACCGGTACCTTGCGGATACGCCGCCAGGAAGCCGTGCTTGTCCGCCTGCTGGCTGAAGGTGGTGTACTGCTCCTCGGTCTGCACGGCCGTACCGGTGTAGCCGTGGATCACCAGGACCAGTGGCAGGGGCTGCCCGGCATCATAGCCAGTTGGAAGATGGAGTCGATACTCGCGATCGAGGCTTTCGAATTCCAGATTGGCAGTGGTGGATGTGCCCGGCTCTGCCGAAGGCTCGCTTCCGCATCCCGGGCTGCGGCGAGGTTCAGCGGCCTCGACCGAAGCACCCGCCGCAACTGCCAGAGTGACCGCTACGGCACCGACCCCGCAACGCAACCATCGAGCCCTCCATGACATGCGAAACTCCTCCTGGTTACCTGCCGCTCGCGCGGGAAGTGGTGTCGAGATCAGCTTCCAGAAACGCGGCGGTAGGCGAGAGACCGAACTCGCCGTAGAATCACACCGAGATCCGATATCACCTTACGATTAGATCACAAGAATCGCCGATTTTCTTCTATTACCAACCGTTCACTTTCTAAAATTTGCTAATATCTTCGAAACAAGGGATCAAGGGCCCTGGGCGATGAAGCTGCTACCGTCTCTCTTCGGGCCACCTGTTCGCTCGAGAGACCGACCCCATGGGGCATGAAGATTCACCGTTGATGGGTTCGAGATCGCGCTTCCACGATCTCTTCGGCGACACCGAAACGCCGCGTCTGGCCCGGGCGCCCGGCCGCATCAACCTGATCGGCGAGCACACGGACTACAACGATGGTTGGGTCCTGCCGATGGCCATCCAGCGGTACGTCTGGATCGAGTTCGCTCGCTCCTCGACTCCGGTTCTCCGAGCGCACTCCATCGCCTTCTCGGAGACCCGCGAGGTCGCCCTCGACGATCTGGAGTCGGCGCGCGGTAGTGACTGGTTCTCCTATGTGGCGGGCATGGCCTGGGCCATGCGGTCTTCGGGGCTCGATCTGACGGGCGTCGACATGGTGGTGGACGGTAATGTGCCCAGGGGCTCGGGTCTCTCGTCGTCGGCTGCCCTCGAGATGGCTACCGCCCGGGCCCTGTGTGAGGTCTCCCGGATCGAATGGGATGCCAAGCGGATGGCACAGCTAGGGCAGCGAGCGGAGAACGACTTTGTCGGCGTCAACTGCGGGGTCATGGATCAGATGGCCTCGGCGCTAGGTCAGGAGGGCCATGCTCTGCTGCTGGACTGCCGTTCGCTCGAATCCGAGGCTGTTGCCTTCCCACAGAACGCTGCCATTGTGGTCATGGACACCGGCTCTCGCCGCTCGCTGGCGGCCAGCGCCTACAACGAACGTAGAGCGAGCTGCGCTCGAGCGGTGAGAATCCTGCAGACTGTCGAATCCGAGATCCGCGCCCTCCGCGATGTGGACCGGGAGCTCCTGGACTCCGCGCGCGACCTCATGGACAACATCACCCTCCGCCGCGCCGCTCATGTAGTGGCGGAGATCGAGCGCCCACAGGCCCTGGCCCAGGCGCTGACGGATGGCGACCTGGTAAAGGCCGGCAAACTGATGAATGCCTCCCACGCCAGCCTGCGCGATCTCTACGGAGTTTCCGGCAAGGAGCTCAACCTGATGACCGATCTGGCGCGGCGCCACCCAGCCTGCTTCGGCGCCCGACTCACCGGCGCAGGTTTCGGTGGTTGCGCCGTGGCCCTGGTCGATGCCAACCATGTCAACGAGTTCATCGGCGCCATCCATACCGCCTACAACGAGCGGGTCCCCCTGCCGAGCGCGCTCTTCGCCTGTTCGCCGGTGGGCGGAGCCCACATAATGGAGCCCTCGCCCGAATCGGACTAGACCGCCCATGGATCTCACCTATATCGATCTTCTGGTCTTCGTCGCCTTCATGGGGACCGTCATCGGCGTCTCCCTCTACGCCGGCCGGCGGGAGCGGAGCTCCGAGGACTACTTCCTGGCCGGGCGCTCCCTCGGCTGGGGTCTGATCGGGTTTTCGCTCATCGCCTCCAACATCTCCACCGAGCACTTCGTCGGCATGGCCGGGCAGGCCTACGGCCGGGTCGGTCTGGCCATCGCCAGCTACGAGTGGATGTCGGCCATCGTCCTGGTGTTCGTCGCCTGGTGGCTGCTGCCCCGGTTTCTGAAGGCCGGCATCTACACCATGCCGGAGTATCTGGAGTACCGCTACGACAGCGCCGCCCGCACCACCATGGCGATCTACATGATGGCCGCCTACGTCATCGTCTTCCTGGCCACGGTGCTCTATTCGGGTGCGGTGGCGCTCAACGCCATCTTCGACATCACCGGGATCTTCGAGACCCGCTTCGGTCTGCAACCGGCACAAGCCGAGTTCTGGGCCAGCGTCGCCGGCATCTGGCTGATCGGCATCGTCGCCGGCTGTTACACGATCTATGGCGGGCTGAAGGCGGTGGTCTGGTCCGATCTGCTGCAGGGCGGCGGTCTCCTCATCGGCGGTGCCATCGTCGCCTTTCTGGGTCTGAGGCTGCTGGGCGACGGCAGTCTGCTGGCCGGATGGGAGACCTTCCGCACCGTCAACGCGGACAAGCTGCACGTGGTGCTGCCCTGGAACGATCCCGATGTTCCGTGGCTGGCCGTCTTCATCGGGGGTCTCTGGATCCCCAACATCTTCTACTGGGGTCTCAACCAGTTCATCACCCAACGCACCCTGGGCGCCAAGAGCCTGGCCGAAGGGCAGAAGGGCGTGCTGTTCGCCGCCTGGTTGAAGCTCCTCATCCCCTTCATCATCGTCATGCCGGGGATCATGGCCTTCCAGCTCTACGGCGACCAGATCGCCAACGGCGACAAGGCCTACCCGCACATGATCAACCAGCTGCTGCCCCCCTATCTGCGGGGCATCATGTTCGCGGCCCTCTGCGGCGCGGTGATGAGCTCGTTCAACTCCGGCATCAATTCGGCCTCGACCATCTTCACCATCGACCTCTACAAGAAGTACTTCAAGAAGACGGCCACGCCGCAGGAGGAAGTCAAGGTCGGTCGCATCGCCACCGGAGTCATCGTCGTGGTGGCCTGTCTCTGGGCGCCGGTGATCTCGGGTTTCGAGGGGGTCTTCAACTACATCCAGGAGATCTGGGGATTCATCTCTCCGGGAATCGTGGCGGCCTTTCTAGTGGGTCTGGTACTGACCAAGGCGCCGCCCATCGCCGCCAAGGGCGCCATGTGGCTGGGGGTGCCGCTCTACGCACTGTGCCGGGCTCCCAAATGGATCATGGACGGGGCCTACGACTGGGACACCCTGTACCTGACCACCCTGGCTGACGGCACCACCCGTGTCGTGCCGCCGGACGGTTTCTGGACAGTGCTCTACGCCTTCAACTCCTGGTCGTTCCTGCACCACATGGGGTTGATCTTCCTGATCCTGGCCGCCTACATGGTGGTGATGACGAGGCTGCGGCCGCTCACCCGACCCAAAGTGATGCCGGTGTCACGGATCGATGTGACGCCCCATCCGAAACAGTACCTGCTGGGCGGTGCCGTCATCGCGGCCACCGTCGTGCTCTATATCGTCTTCTGGTAGAAGCTCTATCGCTCGAAGGAGAAGGGGGGTCTCCGTGAAGCCTGTCAGCCAAGCCAACCTGTCTGCCTTGCTCATCGCCTGCCTGTGCCTGGGACCGGGCATCGTGGGAGCCGAAGAGTCGCCGGTCAACGATTGGGAGAACCCCGAAATGATCGGTCGGAACAAGGAGGCGCCACACGCCACCCTGATCCCCTTCACCGACGCCGCCAGCGCCAGGAGCCGCGATCGCACTGCTTCCCCCTGGTTCCGGTCGCTCAATGGCGACTGGAGCTTCCACTGGTCCCCCAACCCGTCCGAGCGGCCGGTCGACTTCTACCGGCCCGACTTCGACGTCTCGAAATGGGACCTGATCCCGGTGCCCGCCAACTGGCAGCTGGAAGGCTACGGGTATCCGATCTACACCAACATCGCCTACGCCTGGGGCGATCCCGATCCGCCGCATGTGCCGCACGACTTCAATCCCATCGGCTCCTATCGACGCACCTTCGAGGTGCCGGACGACTGGCAGGGCCGCCAGGTCCTCCTGCACTTTGCCGGTGTCGACTCGGCCTTCTACCTCTGGGTCAACGGCGAGTCGGTGGGCTACAGCCAGGGCAGCCGCACCCCGGCCGAGTTCAACATCACACCGTTCCTGAAACCTGGCGAGAACACCCTCGCAGCCGAGGTCTATCGCTACAGCGACGGCTCCTATCTCGAGTGCCAGGACTTCTGGCGGATCAGCGGTATCTACCGCGACGTGTTTCTCTTCTCAGTGGACGATCTCGATATTCGCGACGTCAAGGTCGACACCCTGCTCGATGAGGACTACCGTGACGCGCAACTGGAGCTCGAGATCTCGGTGCGAAACTTCAGTGACAATGAGCTCGGCGCCGCGATCCAGATCGATCTCCTGGATGCCCAGGGCGAACCGATTCTGGAGGCGAGCGAGACCCGGGGTCGCGTCGCTGGAGGTCGGCAAACGATCGTCTTCAGCAGCGACACGGTGGTCGATCCCTTGAAGTGGTCCGCCGAAGAGCCCAATCTCTACACGCTGCTCTTGACCCTGAAGGACGAGGCGGGCTCCGTCATCGAGGTGGTGAGCTTCAGAATCGGATTCCGTTCCTCGGAGATCAAGGGTGGACAGCTCCTGGTCAACGGCCTGCCGATTCTTCTGAAAGGGACCAACCGTCACGAGCACGACCCCGACACCGGCCATGTAATCAGCCGCGAGTCGATGATCCAGGACATCCTGTTGATGAAGCGGCACAACCTCAATGCGGTGCGCACCTCCCACTACCCGGATGTCACCGGGTGGTACGAGCTCACCGACGAGTACGGTCTCTACGTCATTGACGAGGCCAACATCGAGTCGCACGGCATCGGCTACGACCCCGACAAGACCCTGGGCAACAAGCCCGAGTGGCAGAAGGCCCACCTCGATCGCATCGTCAGCATGGTGGAGCGGGACAAGAACCACCCCTCGGTGATCATCTGGTCCATGGGCAACGAAGCCGGCGACGGAGTGAACTTCCACGCCGCCAGCGACTGGATTCACGAGCGGGATCCGTCACGACCGGTGCACTACGAGCGGGCCGAGATGGAGCCTCACACCGATATATACGCTCCCATGTACGCCAGCGTCGAGGAGATCATCGAATACGCCGAGAACCACGACGACCGACCGCTGATCCTCTGCGAGTACACCCACGCCATGGGCAACAGCAACGGCGGCGTCAAGGAGTACTGGGACGCCATCTACAAGTATCCGCAGCTACAGGGTGGCTTCGTCTGGGACTGGGTCGATCAGGGGCTGCGCAAGGAGGTGCCCGGCAAACCGGGCGACACCTTCTTCGGCTACGGCGGCGACTTCGAGCCCGAGGGGGTCTACCACGACGACAACTTCTGCATGAATGGACTGGTCTCGGCGGATCGTACTCCCCACCCCGGTCTCTACGAGATGAAGAAGGTCTACCAGTATGTTCGGACCACTGCGCTTGACCTGGCTGCGGGTCGATTTCTGATCGAGAACCTCTACGACTTCCAGTCTTTGGATTTCGTCGACGCCACCTGGACGCTCAAAGGCGATGGCGAGACCCTGGCCGAGGGAGCTCTGCCCGCTCTCGAGATCGCACCCGGCAGAAGCATGACCGTCACGGTCCCGTATGGCGCCATCACTCCTGCACCGGGAGTCGAGTACTGGCTGAACTTCAGCTATCACCTACGCAACGACGCACCCTGGGCCGATGCCGGGCACGAGGTGGCTTGGGAGCAGTTTCAGCTGCCCTTCGGTGCGCCGGAGCAGGCGATGGACATCGCCGACATGCCCGAGCTGCAGCTCGAGGAGACCAAGGAGTCCGTGGTTGTCACAGGGGACGGCTTCACGGCCACCTTCGACCTGGCGGCGGGGACTCTCGATTCCTTCCGACACGGCGATATGGAAACGATCCAGTCGGGTCCACGTCCCCACTTCTGGCGCGCCCCCATCGACAACGACCGCGGCAACAGCCTGCCCGAGCGGAGCGCTGACTGGAAGGCTGCCAGCGGCAACTGGGTGGTGGAATCGGCGGAGGTGGCGCAGACCGCGCCCAGCGTCGTGGAAGTGACTATCCGGGGGAGCCTGCCCGAGGTGGAATCCACCAACGAGGTCGTCTTCACGGTCTTCGGCAACGGTGAGATCCAGGTCGACCACAGCTTCCGGCCCGGCAGAAACGATCTCCCGGAGATGCCTCGCTTCGGCATGCAGATGACCGTGCCGGCAGACTTGGACTTCATGGCCTGGTACGGCCGCGGCCCCCACGAGAGCTACTGGGACCGCAAGACGGGAGCCGCCGTCGGTGTCTACAGCGGCAGCGTCGAAGAGCAGTACTTCGACTACTCGGAGCCGCAGGAGAACGGCAACAAGACCGATGTCCGCTGGGTCGCCCTGACCCAACAGGATGGCCGTGGTCTCGAGGCCGCGGGCATGCCGCTACTCTCGGTCAGCGCCCACTTCTACACCACCGAGGACATGGAGCAGGCGAAGCACAAGCACGAGATGGAGCGCCGCGACTTCGTCACCCTGAATCTCGACTACCGGCAGACCGGTGTCGGCGGTGAGGACAGCTGGGGGGCGCGACCGCTGCCGCAGCACATCCTGAACCCCGAAGCCTTCACTTACTCGTTCCGGCTGCGTCCGGCGGGCGAGGGTGTCAACTAGAGAGAGGGCCGACAGAGCGGCGGGTCCTACCCCCAGAGCCGCTGCGGGTACTCCCCACTGGCCGTGAGATCGACGAGGAGCTCGGCCACCTGCCGCCGGTCCTCGGGGTAGGTGATGCCGTAGCAGTGGCCGTTGTGGGGCAGCACCTCGACCGTGGCCTTGCCCTCGAGGATCAGCGCCTGGACGACCTCGGGGACCAGGAACTCCGACTCGAGCTCGCCACCACGATCCTCGAGAAAGACCTGAAAGCGATTCCGGAGCTCGGCGAAGATCTCTGGGATGAATCCCCAGATGTTCATCGACACCATCTGATCGGGTGCCACCGTCACCTCTTCACCCCGTTCGTCACGATAGAGCCCGGCGCCGTCGCGCTTCCACATCTCCAGGACCTCGATGATCCTTGCGAGGTGCCCCTGGTCGTCGAGCTGGCAGAGGGCCCTCGAGACGGGTCCTGAATCCGATAGCGTGGAGCCGACCTCGAAGCCGACCATGGCCATCGTCGGCACCGGATCGGTCGCCGGCCGACTTAGGAAGTCGGCCAACACAGCGAGCGAATGGGCACCATAGAAGTCATCAGCGTTGACCACCGCGAAGGCCCCATCGACGGACCTTTCAGCTGAAAGCACAGCCTGGCCGGTACCCCAGGGCTTCGAGCGATCTGCCGCCGGGGAGAATCCCTCCGGCAGGCCGTCCAAGGTCTGATGGACATAGGAGAGGCAGACCTGGCGGGCCATCCCCTCCTCGAAGCGCTGCCGAAAGACCGCCTCGGTCTCGGGCCGCACCACCAGCACCACCCGTGAGAATCCCGCCCGCAGCGCATCGAAGACCGAGTACTCGAGCAGGGTCTCACCGCCGGGGCCCACGGGCTCGAGCTGCTTCAGCCCGCCGTAGCGACTACCGACTCCGGCAGCCAGAGCCACCAGAACCGGGCCACCCTCTGGCGCCTCGAGAGAACGGTCCAGCGGGTCCGGATGGTCGATGATCCTCCCCTCCCCTCGGCGCGACGTTGTCAAGAGACCGGGTCGACGACCTTGGTCTCCAGACCCACGCCCTCCAGCGCTTCCAGGAGAGCGGGGTCAGTGCCGCTGTCGGTGACCAGCAGATCGGCCCGGTCGATGTCGGCGACGAAGGCCGACGAGACCGTACCGATCTTTTCGTGGTCGGCCAGAAAGACGCAGTAGTCGGCCGCATCGAGCATCGCCTGCTTGATCTCGGCCTCGGCAATATTGGCGTTGGTGAAACCGCGCTCGCGATGGACACCGTTGCAGCCGATGAAGGCCAGGTCGGCCTGCAGCTTGCTCAACAACAGGGTCCCCATGGGGGCCACCAGCGAATGCTGCAGGGACCGCAAAGTGCCACCGGTGACGATGACCTCGATCCCTGCCGCCTTCTCCAGACTCAAGGCGATGTTCAGCCCGCTGGTGATCACCGTCACGTCGCTCAGATCGGGTGACAGCGCCTGGGCGAGAAAGGTGGTAGTCGACCCCACATCGATGATCACCGTCTGACCGCTCTCCACCAACGAAGCCGCGTAGCGGGCGATGGCCTGCTTCTCCGCCCTGTTGGTCATGCTGGTCAGCTCGAGGGCGCTCTCGGTGCGCTGCTCGGGCTTGGCCAGCGCACCTCCCCGGGTCCGCACCAGATGCCCCTGCTCCTCCAGGAACTTCAGATCTTCACGGATCGTCACCGAGGTCACCTCGAGCTTCTTGGTGAGCTCCGTAATACTGATCCGGCCCGCCGCAGCCAGGGCACTCAGGATCTCCTCGTGCCGAACCGCGGCCCCGAGGGAAACAGGCCCTGCCTTCCTGGTCGGTGCCTCAGCCATCGCGATCTCCGGTCCTCGTCTTGGTCCGTCCTCAGAACCTGAATCCGAGTCGAATCTGCAGCCGACGCGGAAAGATGTACCCGTTGGGCACGAACCGGTCACCGGGTGGCACGACCAGGGTCTCCCACCAATCGTGCGGATCGGCATTGAAGGCGTTGAACAGCTGCAGATCGACCAGCAACTCTGTCCGAGCGATGGGAAACGCCCTTCCGAGGGTGATGTCGAGGATGTTCTGATCGGGCAGGCGCGTCGACGAATCCGCCTGGATGGCGATGACTCCTTGTGACCCCTGATTGAGCGAGACGTTCGAGGCCATGCTGCCCACCTGGACCTGTCGGCTGTAGGGCTTACCGTACAACCAGCGATAGACCACATTCGTGCGCAGCTTCCACGGCAACTCGTAGGATCCTTGCAGTTGAAACACATGGCGACGCTCGTTCTGCAGCGCCTGTTTGGCGTTGATCCAGTTGTTGGGATCGCTACCCTCTCGCGAGGTATAGAAGGGAGTGCCCTGACCCTGGGACAGCGGCCTGGGCAGCAGCCCGGTCGATTTCGAGTAGGTGTACGTCGCCATCATGCCCCACTTGTCTCTGAAGGGCCGATTCAGCATCAGCACCGCGCCGGTGAAGTCCTGCTCGAATTCGGCGCCGGGCTCCGCCAACGAGCCCGCGCCAGGCCGATTCCCCTTCCGCCTGGTGGGCTCCTCGATGATGCTGGCCACCTCGGTGACCTCGCCGGTGAACGGATTGATCCAGGGAAGCATCTCGTAGACGCCGTCGCCGAGAATCTCGAAGCCGATGAGGTTCTTGGAGGTCTTGTAGACGCCCTGGATCCCTACGGTGTAGAAGCGTCCCACCTGCCTCTCGTATCCGAGACTGAATTGGTCGGTCTCTGGTGGCTTCAGGTTCGGATCGACGGTGGTTCCGTCCTGGGTAAAGAGATAGGAGAACTCCCACGGTCCATCGAGGGACGACGAGAATTCATACAGATAGCTCGGGGCATCTGGGGGCGGTGCGTACCAGTTGCCGGTGACGTTGGCATCGTAGAACTTGCCGTAGAAACCTCTGAAGACCCCGTTGGTCCCCGTCTGCCAGGCAAACCCGAGCCGTGGCGACCAATTGGTCCAGTTGACCGCATCCTTGATCCCCGGGATGGTCTCGCCGGTTTCGTTTCTGAATCGATCGAGCTTGGCGAAATCCGGAATGTCGGAGTTGATCTGATCGAACCGCAGACCGAGATTCAGGGTCAGATTCGGCGTGATCTGCCAGGAGTCGTCGACAAAGGCCGAGATCGTCTCGGAATCGGCGCCGTAGTGATAGGCACGAGCCGTCGCTCGGTAGTAGTAGGGGTAGATGTATTCGTAGCCGTAGTAGTCGTAGACATATTCGTACCGGTAGTAATAGCGACCGTTGGTTCCACCCGACAGAATCGTGTCACCAAAGCCCTGTCCGTAGGCGACACCGAACTTGAATTCGTGGTCTCCCTTGATGAAGTCGTCGGCATGGGTCGAGAGCGTGACATCGACCTGATCGCGCCCCAGGTCGTACTGATAGGGGTACCAAAGGCCGCCGCTGTAGCGCGGCGGTCCCCCGTCGGCAGGGGAGTAGTCGATGAAGGGATCCTCGGTGCTGCCAGTCCTGGAGCGCCAATGCTCATCGCCCCGGTACCCAGCGTAGCCGATCTCCAGCAGGTTGCTGTCGTTGAGCACCATATCGAAACTGATGCCCCACGCCGGGTTGTCCCCGCCCTGGTTGCCTTGGGCCGAAGGTGTCGAGAAGGCATCTCCGTATTCCCACTCCCAATCCTCGAAGTGATACTTGGCACTCATCAGGGTGCTCTGATTGATGGCGGCGTCAAGCTTGACGTCGTACTTGATCGAGGGAAACAGGGTGGGATAGAGGGGATCGACACCCGGCTCTGAGTAGGTGTCGCTGAAGTTCTGATAGGCGGCAAAGAACCAGACCTTGTCCCGCTTGATGGGACCTCCGAGGGTGGCACTGAAGTCGAGAAACTCGTCGCGGTTGAAGGAGATGCCGTTGATCTCGGCGTTCTCATCGGTGAGGCCGCTCGACTGGAAGTAAGCGTTCAGCGAGCCTCTGAAGTCGTTGGTTCCCGATTTGGTCACCACGTTGAAGGCTCCGCCGGTCATGTTGCCGAACTGGGCCGGCGCCCCTGCCGAGAGCACCTGGATCTCCTCGATGGTGTCGGGGTTGATCCACCAGTAGGAGCGTCCGGTGTCCGTATTGGAGGTGTCCTGTCCATCGACCGCCCAGGAATTGGACTGGGTGCTCGAGCCGAAGACCGAGAACCCATCGCTGCCCTCGGATTCCTGACTGAC
>CAJHZZ010000115.1_pt1 | contig 18943 bp, 20 predicted proteins | sample 9199071 | NCBI WGS metagenome assembly CAJHZZ01 (sample SAMEA7708275, study PRJEB35096) | sediment metagenome | biome: marine neritic benthic zone biome [ENVO:01000025]; feature: sediment [ENVO:00002007]; material: shallow marine sediment [ENVO:03000034] sea grass bed [ENVO_01000059] ...
GTGTTCTCTCGCGAGTACCTGGCCTCCTCGAAGCGCCAGCAGACCGTGGAGCGTTGGTTCGTCGGCCAGCACAACTTCGGCAGCCCCGACCGGATGCTGGGATTCCGCATCGACGGCAAGACCGACAACAAGAAGTTCGAGTACAAAGCCAACGTCGGCGGCGAGAGCTTCGATCCCGACAACCGGCGAATGGACTTCGATACCCCGGTCAACGATGCTGCTGACTTCAATCTCGGCTGGGTGATGGCCGGACGGCTGACCTTCTTCCCCAAGGAGCCCATCAAGCGGGACCAGGGAGACTTCAAGCGCGGCTCCTTCAACTATGCCCTGGAAGCCGCGGCGTTCGCCTGGACCAACAACGAGGAGGAGCTGATCTACACCAGTGATGTCGGCGGCGTGGACATCTGTACCAGCGACCGCAAGTGTGATCTCGACAGCGCCAACGGCTGGGAGCTGAGCGGCGGTATTCGTGGGCAAGGTGTCTCCATCGATCTCGAGTACAACCAGGTCTTCGGTGAGATGGTGGCCAAGAACTTCGTCGACGATGATGGGAATCTGATACCGCTCGATAGCGGCATGTATGTGAACGGGGAGACCACCATCCGGAAGTGGCAGCTCGAGGGCGGCTACATGCTGGCCAACATTCCCATCGAGTTCGTCTACAAGCGGGACAGCATGGACACGGATGGCTATGACAAGAAGTGGTATGCCGACGATATCGGCGTCAACTACTTCTTCAACAAGCACAAGGCCAAGGTCCAGTTTCTGTATCGGATGGAGAACAACGTCAACGGTGCAGACGGTGACAACCGGAATCAGTTCGTGATGCAGTGGCAGTTCGTCTTCTAGGGACGACCCATCCAGGACCAACAGCCACTCAGTCATCGTGAGATGCCGGGGTCGGCGACAGCGCGTCGCCGACCCCGTCTCTTTGCGGCCGTCGGCAGGGCGGCACGGTCTCTAACCGTCTTCGGCCCCCTCGCTGGCGTCCGCGACTCGGACGAGGCTGAAATAGTCGCCCAAGGCTCTGCGGATCTGACCCTCTCCCGGATAGGCGTTCCAGCCGCTGTCGTAGAGCACCTGACAGCGGAGCTCTCGCACTTCGGGCTGGACCTCAGATCTCAGGGAGAGCACGGTCTTGTAGAGGGTCTGCCGAGGATCGCGGGCCAGCACGACTCCGCCCCGAGGTGGGATCGCCGACCAGGAGGAGTCGTCGCTCGAAAGGTCGATGCGTTCGATCAGCAATCGCTGCGGAACGACCTGCCAGGCTTCCCCCTTGGCCCCGTTCAAGTAGAGCTCGCAATAGACCCGACTGTCGTCGACCGCACCGAAGCGCATCAGCTCGCCGTTCTGGAAGTAGACACTCCAGACATCGCCGGGAACCGACAGGGGCTTGAGGAGGACCAGAACGGAACCTTCGTCAAGTTGGCCGGACTCCGAATCAGAGCCGGGGGCTGGGGGGGTAGAGCTACAGGCTGCTAGCAGTACCAAGGCCAGGATTGCTGCCGGGGCAACGCCAAGGAATCTGATAGGTTCGCAGGTCATCGCAGTCGTGATCTCCGTCGCTACAGGAAGGAATGGAACAGTCAAGATGGATACGAAACCAATGCGGAAGGCGTTCACTCGGTGCTCTCTGATAGGTCTGCTGGCGCTGATCGGCGTGGCACCGATCCTGGCGCAGGAGGAGCCAGAGTTCGATCCGATCGTGGCGGATGTCATCGAGATGTTGGCTTCCGATGTCGATGAAGCCGTGATTCTCCAGTGGCTGGAATCGACCGATCGTCGACCCGCCGACATCGGTAGCCAGGGATTGATCGCTTTGACCGAAGCCGGGGCCTCCGAAGATCTGATCAAAGCCCTCTTGCTGCGAGTTGACGAGGCGGAGAGCGCCGAAGACGAGGCTCCACCCACCGCTGTGGCGCCTCGAGAGCCGGCGGCGGCCCCGGCCGAGACGACCGACGTCGCCACCGATCGGGTGGAGGCGATCTTCCAGCTGATCGCCAAGCGGATCTGGGTCGAGGAGGACGAACCGGACCGCCCCCGGGATGCCGAGTGGTGGGTCTATCTGTACCTCGATGGGGAGTTCGTCGGCTGGGTCCGGCCGACGATGCAAGGAGACCCGGTAGAGACCCGGAGGGTGATCGAAGCGGGAACCCACGAGCTGAGGGTGGTTCTCCAGCGGTACGAGGAGCTGCGCGGCGGCTGGTTCCACGAATCCCTGTCGGTGCCGACCCTGGTGAGATTCGAGGCGAGCAGCGGGGAACCCCTGCAGATCGAGGTCGAAATGGTCCGCATCTGGGGTCTATGGCGGCAGCGAAAGGACGGTGGACCGTTTCGCTATCTGATCCGGCAGGGGACCGAGGTCCTGGCGGAGAATAGCGGTACCGGTGGCGATCCCAATCGCTGGCAGCCGGTTTGCGAGGACGTCGAAGCCAACTTCCCTGGTGCCGACGGAGTGCCGAAACGATTCCGCAATTCGATGAGCCGCTGTGTCCGCTGGGCCGAGCTCTGGACCGGCCCCGGTAGCGACACCGATCGCGCAGCCATTCTGGCCAAGCTGGCCGAGGACGACTTCGAGCCGTCACTTCGCTGAAACCGCAGTCATTCGGAGTGGCTGGGGAGGTGGACCCGAAACACCGATCCTTCCCCGAGCCGACTCTCGACCTCCACCCGACCACCATGGAGTTGAGCCACGTGCTTGACGATGGCGAGGCCGAGACCGGTACCACCCTCGTCGCGACTGCGGCCCTTGTCCACCCGATAGAAGCGCTCGAAGACGCGATTGAGTGAAGCGGTCGGGATGCCGATGCCGGTATCGGCGACCTCGATCATCACCTCACCAGGGCGGTGGTGCAGGCGGGCGGTGACCTTACCGCCGCGACGGTTGTACTTGACCGCGTTGTCCAGCAGGTTGATGACCAGCCGCTCCAGGGCGTCCCGGTCGCCGTCCAGCGACGGCATGGGCTGGGTCTCGACGTCGAGCTCGATCTCTTTCTCGTTGGCCTGCGGAGTGATGGAGTCGAGGCAATCCTCCAGCAGCTCGTCGAGCCGAATCGAAGCCCGTTCTCCCTCTTCCTCGAGACTCTCGAGTCTCGAGAGCGTCAACAGATCCTCCAGGAGGGCCTGAAGACGGGCGCACTGCTGCAAGATGCGCTCGAGGAATCGGGTGCCGGTCTCCTCGTCGTCGATCTCGCCGTACCGCAGGGTCTCTGCATAGCCCCGGATAGCCGTCAGTGGGGTCTTGAGCTCGTGCGAAACATTGGCCACGAAGTCGCGCCTCATCTGTCCGAGAAGGACCAGGTCGGTGACATCTCGGGCGACGACCACGGCGCCCACGCCCGGGCCGAGGCTGGTGGTGGCCAGGGCCACATTGCGGACCGTCGGAGTCTGCAGCTCGATCTCCGCCATCTGCGCCTCACCGGACGTCAGTGTCAGGACGATCAGATCCTCCAGGGTCGTCTGCCGGGTGAGCTCGAGCGGCGTCAAACCCTCGACCTGCTCGCTGATGCCGAACATGCGGAGGAAAGCGGGGTTGGCCAGTCGGGTGAACCCCTCCACATCGGTGACCAGCACCCCCTCCCGCATGCTGGAGACCACGGTGAGCAGATGATCCTGTTGGACTGAGAGGTGGCGAATCCGCTGGTCAGCCTGTTCGGCGACCCTGTTGAGGAACCGACCCAGGCGGCCGAGCTCGGTCTGTCTCGAAATCTCGATCCGGTAGCCGAATTCGCCCCGCTCGAGATGGTCGGCCGCCTCGAGCAGCTGCGGGGCCACCCGCGAGATCTGCCGTTGCAGCCACCAGAGCCAGCCGCTCATGCCGAGAAGCGCGGCGCCGGTGGCGGCGAAGAGAACCAGGGCCAGCTCTCGCCGGAGGGCCTCGAGACCTTGCACGGGCTGGGCCAGGCGTACAAAGACCAGCTCTCCCCCTGCGGTCGATACCGGTCGTGCCGCATAGACATAGACCAGTCCGGTGGTGGCGCTGCGTCGAACTGAGGAACCCTCTCCGCCAGCCCTCGCCTCGACGATCTCGGGTCGGGTGGCGTGATTGTCCATCTCCTGGACTTGTCGCAACGAGCGGGCGCTGTCCGCCAGGACGATACCGTCCTCACCGATGAGGGTGATTCGGACCTGATCGTCGCGCGACAGGGCGGAGATCTTCTCCTGCAGATCGGGGGCGGGAACCGTCAGATCCTCTTCGATCAGGCTGGCAACGACGGGCAGGGCGTTGAGCAGCTGGGTTGCGGCACCCTGCTGCAGCAGACCGCTGAACAGGATCCAGATGAGGGGAATGGCCACCGCCAGAGCGGTGAGCGTGGGAAGAATCAGGGCCAGACGGATCTTCGGGGAGAAGAGGAGGTTCTGCACGAAAGATCAACTGCGCATGCGATAGCCCACGCCGATCACGGTCTCGATGCGGTCGGCCTCCGGACCGAGCTTGCGGCGCAGCCTCCTGATATGGGTGTCGACCGTTCGACTGTCGACCTCCTCCGAGTACTTCCAAACATCGGTGAGCAGTTTCTCACGGGTCTGCACCCTGTTGCTCCGCTCCATGAGGATTCTCAGCAAGCGGAACTCGGTGGCAGTAAGGGGGATCTCCTCGCCCTGCAGCAAGAGTCGATGTCCGGGAACATCGAGCAGCAGCTCACCGATCTCGAGAGTGTCCGAGTCGTCCCTGTCTCGGGCTTCCGATCGTCGGAGCACGGCTTTGATCCGCAGCACCACCTCCCGCGGGCTGAAGGGCTTGGAGATGTAGTCGTCCGCACCCAGCTCCAGGCCGACGATCCGGTCCACCTCTTCGCCCTTGGCGGTCAGAATCACCAGGGGTATGGATGCCGTCCTGGCGTCCCGCTTCATCATCCGACAGACCTCCAGGCCATCGAGACCTGGAAGCATCAGATCGAGCAGAATCAGATCCGGCGGATTCGAGCGGATGGAGTCCAAGGCCGTGTCGCCACGGTAGTCCAGCTCGACGCTGAAGCCCTCCTTCTCGAGGTTGTATTCCAGCACCTCGGCGATGCTCTGTTCGTCCTCGACGATGAGGATCCGTGCAGCGGTCATGGCTCCGAGAGCTTAGCAAGGAATCGGTGCTCTCTACCCCTTGGCAGCCGCCTATTCGAGCTTGTCACAGAGCTGTAACCCGCCCGGATCCGAGCCCGGGACACTGGTATAGTTCTGCCTCCTGATAGATGTCCGTATCAACCGATATCGGGGACCGACCATGACGACGACCGAGACGCAAAGGACCCCGCTGTACGACTGTCACCTCCGCGCTGGCGGCAAGATGGTGGATTTCGCCGGCTGGCGGCTGCCGGTGCAATACTCCGGCCTGATGGAGGAGCATCGCGCGGTGCGCACCGCCGCCGGGCTCTTCGACGTCTCGCACATGGGGGAGTTCCGGCTCAGCGGAGCCGGTGCCGAATCGTTCTTGCAGAGGCTGACCCCCAACGATGTGGCCAAGCTCACCCCTGGCAGGATCCACTACAGCGGTCTGTTGACCGAGGCCGCCACCTACGTCGACGATCTCCTGGTCTATCGTCTCGCGGACGATGACTTCATGCTGGTGGTCAACGCTGCCAATGCGGACAAGGACTTCGCCTGGATCGAGCAGCATCGACCGGACGACGTCGAGCTCGAGGACGTCTCCTCGAGCTATGCGTTGCTGGCTCTCCAGGGACCCCGGGCCCAAGAGATTCTTACGCCGCTGACCCCCGTCGATCTCGCGCAGCTGCGTTACTACCGCTTCGCGGAATCGGAGGTCGACGGCCACCGTGCCATCGTCTCGCGAACCGGCTACACGGGCGAGGACGGATTCGAGCTCTATCTGTCGCCGGATAGCGCGCCGGAGGTCTGGGATCGGCTGCTGGCCGAGGGTGCTCCCCAGGGTCTGGTGCCCGCCGGCCTGGGAGCTCGAGACACGCTGCGCCTGGAGGCCGGGATGGCGCTCTATGGTCACGAGATCGATGACACCACGACGCCGCTCGACGCTGGTCTGAGCTGGGTAGTGAAGTTGAACAAGGGTGATTTTCTGGGTCGAGACGTCCTGGTGGCGCAGAAGGAAGAGGGCGTGCAGCAGAAGCTGGTGGGCTTCGAGATGACCGGCCGCGGGATTGGCAGGGAGGGCTACCCGATCCTCAAGGACGGACAAACGGTGGGCCGCGTAACCAGCGGCTCCTTCAGCCCCACCTTTGAGAAGGCCCTCGGCATGGCGTATGTCCCCGCCGAGCTGGCGGAGGTCGGTACCGAGGTCGAGATCCAGATTCGCAAGAACGCCGTGCCTGCGACCGTGGCCTCCATTCCGTTCTACAGGCGGGGCCAGTGACTGGGATAGAGTCTGAACGAAGGAAGAACTGGCGGAGGAGAGAGGATGTATCCCGAAGACTACAAGTACTCCGAGGACCATGAATGGATCCGTATCGAGGATGACATCTGCGTCGTCGGCATCACGGACTACGCCCAGGACGAGCTCGGCGAGGTGGTCTTCGTCGAGATGCCTGAGCCGGGTCAGACCTTCGATGCCAACGACGAGATTGGCTCGATCGAATCGGTGAAGGCCGTTGCCGAGGTCTACACGCCGGTCACCGGCGAGATCGTCGCAGTCAACGAGGCACTGGAAGACGCCCCCGAGACCGTCAACCAGGATCCCCATGGCGAGGGTTGGATGGTCAAGATCCGCTTCACCTCGGCCGATGAGCTCGGCGAGCTCATGGACGTCGAGGCCTATCGCCAATTCATCGAGAGTGGCGAATAGCGGTCTCTGGGAGCTCAGTCTCCTCGGGGTGTTCCTGGCCATCTGGACCGTGGCGCTGGCCTCCCTGGTCGGCCTGCTGCCCGCCGATGGACTGCTCGACCTGACCCTGTACCAGCTCTACGGCATCGCGGCCGCCCTGGGCTGGCTCTCCGGCAACATCTACGTCAGTCGGTCGAGAAAGGTGCCGAAGCCGCTGCGGCGAAGACTTCTGCTGGTCTATCTCCTGGGTCCCCCCGGGATCCTCTACCTGGTGCGGGCGCTCGCCTCGCTCGAGGTCCAGGCGCAGGCGCCGTTGGCCGCCATCTACGCCTGCGGCGTCTTCTTTGTCCTGTTTCTGGTACCGGTGACCCTCAAGGGGAGTGCACCGGCTAGACGGGGTCTCTAGGGGTCTCGAGCCAGGCCGGGCCTGGCACACTCCACCAACATGCAGTCGCCGTAGGAGTAGAAGCGGTAGCCCTCCTCGAGGGCGGTGCGGTATCCGGCCATCACCGGCCCATAGCCGGCGAAGGCGCAGACCAGCATCAGCAGGGTGGAGCGGGGCAGATGGAAGTTGGTCAGCAGCAGGTCCACCGCCCGAAAGTCGTAGCCTGGACGGATGAAGAGATCGGTGCTGCCGGCGCCCGCCCGCACCGTACCCCCGGCATCCGCCACCGATTCCAGGGTCCTGACGACCGTGGTGCCCACCGCAACGATCCGACCTCCCGCCTCTCGGGTGCGAGCGATCGCCGCGGCTGCAGCCGATGAGACCTCATAACGCTCGCTGTCCATCTTGTGGTTTTCAGAGTTCTCTGCCTTGACCGGTCGAAAGGTGCCGATGCCGACATGCAGGGTGATCCTCGCCAGATCGATACCGGCGCTGGCCAGAGCCTCCAGTAGAGCCTGGTCGAAGTGGAGACCTGCTGTGGGTGCAGCGATGGCTCCGGGTCGGTCGGCATAGACGGTCTGGTAGTCGCGTCGATCGGTCTCCCCGTCGCTGCGGCGGATATAGGGTGGCAGGGGCACGTGACCGAGTCGCTCGAGATGAGGCCCCACCGGCTCGCTGAAGCGAAGCTCGACCAGACCGCCGGCGAGCTTGTCGGTGACCTCGACCTGTAGCCGTTCGTCGAGGCGGAAGACCGAACCGATTCGGGCCCGCTTGCCGGGTCTGGCCATGGCGGTCCACAGCCGAGCGGCCAACCTTTCGACAAGGAGGATCTCCATCCTGCCGCCGGTGTCGAATCGCTCGACGAAGAGTCGCGCCGGGATCACCTTGGTGTCGTTGACCACCAGGAGGTCGCCGGTGCGCAGCAGTGAGACCAGATCGCGAATCCCATGGTGGGTGCATCTCCCCCCGGCATCGATGCGCAGCAGGCGACTTTCGCCCCGAGGGACGGGCTGTTGTGCGATCTGTTTCTCGGGAAGCGTGTAGTCGAAGTTCGAGGTCTTCATGATGCGCTGGCTGCCGACTTGGGATCGAACCGATCCCGTAGACCGTCAGCGAGGAGATTGAATGCGATGACGGTCGCCGAGATGGCGATTCCGGGAAACGTAGTCACCCACCAGGCGGTGCTCAGGGAGTCGATGCCGTCGGCAATGATGTTGCCCCAGCTCGGGGTCGGAGGCTGGACGCCGAAGCCGAGGAACGAAAGTGCGGCTTCGATCAAGATCACGGCACCGACACGCAGCGACACATCGACCAGCACTGGAGACAGCGCAGCCGGCAGCATATGGCGCAGAAAGATCTGCACGGGATGCTGCCCCAGAGCCCGTGCCGCCAACACGAACTCCCTCTGCTGCAGGCTGAGCAGCTCGGCGCGAACCAGACGGCTGACCGACATCCAACCGGTCAGACCGAGGACCAGGACCACCACCCACAGGTCGGCGTCCATCAGGACCGCGAGGGTGAGGACCAGAAAGAGTCGGGGAAACATCAACAGGGCGTCGACCAGACGCATCAAGGAGGCGTCGAGCCAACGCCCACCCAGAGCGGCCACTGCTCCCACCAGGACACCTACCGAAAGCGAGATGGCGGTCGCCAGGAGACCTATGGCCAGGGAGATGCGGGAGCCGTAGACGATTCGGGACCAGAGATCGCGACCCAATCGATCGGTGCCCAGGAGGAAGAAGATCCGCCGATCCGCGAGTTCCTCATCGGGCGCTGCCAATTCGGTGTTGGCGATGGTCTGTGTTCGACCCAGCCTGTCGATCTGTAGCCCGTCGGGAGAGGCCTCGACGGAGCGAGCCAGCAGCCATCGACCATCGCGCAACTCGACGGCCGGTCGGGACGAAAAGGGAGGCAGGTAGCGGCCGACAGCCGGATCGAACTGTGTGGATGGCGGATGAGAGGTCAGCAGCGGTGCCGCTACGGCCAGGAGAGTCAAGACCAGGAGAATCCCCATGCCCCAGCGGCCGGGACGGCCCAGGGTCGACTTCGATCTCCGGGGGGATCTCATGTCCGGACCCTCGGATCGAGCGCTGCCTGCGCGGTGTCCGCCAGCAGGTTTCCGACGACCACCAGCACCCCGGCCAGGGCCGTCGTCGCCAGGATCACCGGGTAGTCCCTGGCCAGAATGGAGTCATAGGCCAGCCGACCCATTCCAGGCCAGGAGAAGACCACCTCCACGACCAGAGAGCCACTCAACAGAAATGGCAGTGAGAGTCCCAGGAGCTGCACCAATGGCGTGGCGGCGTTCTTCAGGGCGTGGATCCAGAGGACCCGCCTCTCCGGTAGCCCCTTGGCCCTGGCAGTGCGGATGTAGTCCTGCCTGAGGACCTCCAGCAGGCTGTTGCGGGCGAAGCGAGCCACGACTCCGGCTCCTCCCAGCACCAACACCAGGACCGGTAGGGCCAGATGGTGCAGGAGGTCGGCCAGTCGGCTGAGCGGCGGCAGGGTTGCGGCATTCACCGAGCGCATATGACCGGCTGGAAAGACCGACCAGTGGTGACTGAAGAGCATCAGGGCCATCAGTCCGGTCCAGAAGATCGGCAGCGAATAAAAGATCAGGGAGGTCAGTCGTAGGGTGTGGTCAGTGGGCGAGCCGGCGCGGCGAGCGGCCACCATGCCCAGCAGGATGCCGCAGAGGAACTGCAGGGCCAGGGCCACACCCGCCAGTAGAAGGGTGGCGGGGATTCTCTCCGCGACGACCTCGGTCACCGGCCGGGAGTGGACATAGGAGATTCCCCAGTTGCCCTCCAGCAGCACGGAGCGCATCCAGGTGGTGTACTGCTGAAGAAGCGGCCGGTCGAGGCCATAGATCCGCCGCAGCGCTTCGCGGGCCTCCGGGTCCAGACGGGAATCCTCGAAGAGATTCGTCGGATCTCCGGGTGCCAGGTGGATGAAGAAGAAGGTGAAGCTCAGGACCAGGACGAGCAACACCGCGGCCGACGCCAGTCGCCGGATCGTGTACCCCGCCAGGGTCGTTCGCATGGCCTGTAGCGTAGCTCTATCGGGTGGGTTCGAGCCACCAGCTCTGGAGATCGAAGAACGGATCGAGCGCGTTGGGCTGCGCTTCGCGCACGTCCCGGGCCAGACCGGTGAGTCGCTGTGGCTCCCACAGGAAGGTGTAGGGCTGCTGATCGTGGAGAAGCACCTGGACCTGGCGAAGGATCTCGCCCTTCTCGGCGGCATCGGTCTGGTCTCGAGCCTGATCCAGCAGACGATCGACCTCGGGATCCACGAACCCCCCGAAGTTGTAGCCGCCGTCGATGGAATCGCTGTGGAAGGCGTAGTCCAGATCCAACGAGGTGTCGATGGTCCAGGCGGCCAGCACGGCATCGAAGTCCCCGGTCTGCAGTCGCTCGGAGACCGTGTTGAATTCGAGGCGCTGCACCGACACCTGAACGCCGGCGCGCCGCAGCTGCTCCTGGATCATCACCGCGGCATCCACCCGGACGGCGGATTCGCTATTGGTCACCAGCTCGAAAGTCAGCGGCTCTCCTCCCCGATCCAGGAGCCCGTCGGCGTCGGTGTCCCGCCAGCCCTGTGCCGCTAGCAGCCGCCGGGCTTCATCCGTGTCGTACGGCCAGGGCTGCAGATCTTGGTTGTGGGCCCAGACGGAAGAGATGATGGGAGACGAGGCGACGCGAGCGTGACCGAACCAGAGGGCCTCGACCAGGGCTTGTCGATCGATGGCCTGGGTCAGGGCGCGACGGGTGGCGGCCTGGTCAAAGGGCGGTCGGGTGAGATTCCAGGCAATGAAGTTGTACTGTCGGGGCCAGTACTCGACAATTCGATGGTCCGCGGATTCGGCCACCCGCTGGGCGTCGGCGGCCGGAATATGGTTGACGAAGTCGACGTCACCGGACAGGAGATGTCCGACCTGGTTGACCTTCTGGGGAACGACCCGGAAGACCACGCTGTCCAGCAACGGTCGGCTGGTGACGTGGAAGCTCGGATTGCGAAGCAACACGAATTCTTGCTGCCGGTCCCAGGAGTCGAGGCCAAAGGGTCCGTTGGTCACCAGATTCTCCAGGAACCAATCGGCGTTCTCGCGCCACTGGTCGAGCGGTAGCCTGGACCATGCCTTCATCGGCAGGATGACGCCCTCGTTCAGGTCCGCCAACTGGGTCACGCTGCGTTGTCGGTAGGTGACCTGAAGGGTATGGGTGTCGATGGCCTCCAGCGACACGATGTTCTCTTTCGAGTCGGCTAGACCCCAGGCGACCTCGGGGTGGATCTGGGCCTGCCAGGTCCCGACCACATCGGCCGCGGTGACGGGCTCGCCATCGCTCCAACGCACATCGGTGCGCAAGCGAATCGTCAGGATCTTGCCATCCTCGGACCACTGCCAGTCCTGGGCCAATTCGGGCTCGAAGGTGGGTGGGTGGAGGTTGAAGTCGGGCTGTTCCTGAAAGAGCTGCAGAAACAGCAGCTGTTGGATCGAGCGACTGAAGGCGCTGGAGCCGGAGATGAGTGTATTCACACCGCTGAGATCCGTACCCGTAGCCACCACCATGGTGCCTCCGGGTTGTGGCTGGCTGGCGACCGCCAGCGGACCCTCGGCTGGTGATGGTTCCCCCGACCCACAGGAGAGGGTGAAGGCCACCGGCAGACCGACCCATAGGACGGCAGCCCATCTCTTCGGTAAAGACATCATCCTTGGCCGATTCTGGCGCCGCCTTGGCCGGACTGCAAGGGCGATGGTCACAGGGCCAAGGGGACCGCTGGTATTCTTGCGACGGCATGAGTGGGTCGAATCCGAGGGTTTCGAGACGCTGGGTGGTGGCGTCGGTTCTTCTGGGGGTCTTCATCCTGCTGGATCTGGCGCTCTTCGGCTGGTTGATCTTTCGTTCGCTGTCGCAAAGAGAAGTCCAGCGGGTCCTCCTGGAGACCCGTCAGGAGGCCGAAGGTCTGGCTGAACAGCTGGCCGGCCGCGCCCGGGAAGAAGGCGAGGATCTCTATTCCGTCACCACGACCGAGCGGGAAGTGCAGACCTACATCGATTCGATCCTGAAGCAACGAAAATTCGTGCAGACGGTGGAGGTCGTCGACACCTCGGGAAGAGTGGTGTTTCGTGGCACCGGCGAGGCGACTTTCGAGCTCGAGCCACTGGAGTTCCCCATCATCGATACCGGTGAGTCACCCGGCCGGGTCGAGGTGCGACCGTTCGAGCGCCAGACGACCTTTCCGGTGGACGAGTCCGTCGAGACCCTGCACGATCTCAACCTGCCCATCGGCGAGCTGGGCTTCTTGCACATCGGTATCAGCCAGGGGGAGCTGCAGCGGAGCATCGACACGTTGCGCTCCGATCTGATCCGCACCACCGGCCTGATCGCCGGCCTCACCCTGATAGCGCTGCTGCTGGCGTACCTGACGATCTGGCGGCTGTGGGTGCGCAGCCAGAGGTTGGCGGAGCAGGCCCGGGAGAGCGAGAGGCTGGCCTATGTCGGTACGCTGGCGTCGGGACTGGCCCACGAGATCCGCAACCCGTTGAACTCCCTGAACCTGAACATGCAGCTGCTGGAGGAGGAGCTCGTTCAGCAGCCGAGAGGCGGCTCGGGTAGTCGGCTGATGTCGATCACCCGGGACGAGATCCATCGCCTCGAGGGTCTGGTGACCGAGTTTCTGCTCTATGCCAAACCGCCGCCGCTGGAGCTGGGTGTCTTCTCGGCGGCCGGGCTCCTGCACCGGTGCCAGGAGATCCTGGCTGGCGAGATCGAGGATATGCGGGCCGAGGTCGTGATCGAGGACTTGAGTGGGGGTGCGCAGGTGGAGGTCGACCTGGGTCAGATGACCCAGCTACTGCTGAATCTGGTGCAGAACGCCCTGGCGGCCACCGAGGGCCCGGGCCGGCGACAGGTGTGGCTGCGGGCGCACCGCCAGGGGTCGCAGGTAGTGCTGGAGGTGGAAGACCACGGCATCGGTATGTCCGAGGAACAGATCGACCACATGTTCGATCTGTTCTACTCGACCCGCAAGGGAGGCACCGGTCTGGGGCTGGCAGTGGTGCAGAGGATCGCCCGCGCCCACGGTGCGACGCTCGAAGTGATCAGCGCTCCACGGAGCGGTACCAATGTCAGGGTGCTGCTGCCGCTGGCCGGCGCGACCTCGCCCGCTCCGCAGAAGACGGCACCGGCGATGGCAACCTCGAGCGAAGGCTAGGAGGTGGAGGAGGCGGGCACGGTTCAGGGTACGTCGACCAGGGTGTCGAAGTCCTCCTGGGTGAGAAACTGATCGACTTCCTCGCTGCCGCAGACTTCGCAGAAGCACTCCTTCGCCTCGTCGTTCTCCCACTCGAAGACGTAGGTCGGGGCCTCACAATTCAGGCAGATCAGGTACTCGGGTCTGGCCACTCGGTTCTCCTTTCGCTCGAGATCAGATTATGCCAGCAAATCCCACCTTCCGGAGTTTGACCCCCGTCGAGAGTTCGTGCTACCCTCGCGCGTCCGCACCGTTGGACGGTGCCGGTGGAGGTGCGTAGCCATGTATGCAGTGATAGAGACCGGTGGCAAGCAGTTCCGGGTCGAGCCCGGCGATGTCATCGATGTGGAACGGACACCCGTTTCCGGCAAGAAAACCCAGAAGGTGACCTTCGATCGCATCCTTTTGGTCGGCGATGACAAGGGAGTCAAGGTCGGTGCACCGGTAGTCAGTGGTGCCGAGGTCACAGGGGTGCTGCTCGAGGAAGTGCGGGGACCCAAGATCCGAGTGTTCAAGATGAAGCGTCGTAAGGGCTATCGCCGGACGCGCGGACACCGTCAGGAGCTCCTGCGGGTGAAGATCGAAAACATCAAGGCGGGACGATCGAGCGCAGCCAAGGCTGCCAAGAGCGAGAAGCCTGCCGAGGAAGCCGAGGCTTAAGGGATATGGCACATAAGAAAGGACAGGGATCGAGCCGCAACGGGCGGGACTCGAACCCGCAGTTTCTTGGCGTCAAGCGCTACGGTGGACAGACAGTCAGCGGCGGCACCATCCTGGTCAGGCAACGCGGAACCAAGTTCAATCCGGGTCTCAACGTCGGGCGCGGCAAGGACGACACCCTGTTCGCCAAGGCGGCCGGAGTGGTGCAGTTCCAGGATCGGGGACGACGCGGCAAGTTCGTCCACGTCGTACCTGCCGAGTAGCGACCTGCCCGACTGAGGCCCATGGTCCCGCCACGACCTCTCAGGGGCCCCTCAGACATTGACCTTCATCGATGAAGCCATGATCCATGTCCAGGCTGGACGTGGAGGCGACGGGTGTGTGGCCTTTCGCCGCGAGAAGTTCGTCCCCCGAGGTGGTCCTTCGGGGGGTGACGGCGGCCACGGAGGATCGGTCTGTCTCGTGGGTGACGAGGGATTGAACACCCTCTACCATCTGCGCTTTCGCTCCACCTATGTAGCCGACCGTGGCCGGCACGGCGAGGGATCGAACCGCACCGGCAGATCGGCCGCCAATCTGGAGATCAGGGTGCCGCTGGGCACTCTGGTCTATGAAGCCGAGACCGACGAGTTGCTGGGCGAGATTCTGACCGACGGTGAGAGGGTCGAGATCGCTAGGGGGGGTCGTGGCGGTCGCGGAAACGCACGCTTCGCCAACCCCGTCCGGCGGGCCCCGCGGGAGGCGGAGCGAGGCCAACCCGGGCAGGAGCGGCGATTGCGGCTGGAGCTCAAGCTATTGGCCGACGTGGGCATCGTCGGTCTGCCCAACGCCGGCAAGTCGACGCTCATCAGCGTCATCTCGGCGGCGCGCCCGCGGATCGCCGACTACCCGTTCACCACCCTGCACCCCCAGCTCGGAGTGGTAGCGGGAGACGTGGACGTCGAGCCATTCGTGATCGCCGATCTACCTGGTCTGATCGAGGGTGCCGCAGAGGGTGCCGGGCTGGGTCACCAGTTCTTGCGCCACGTCGAGCGTTGCCGAATCCTCCTCCATCTGGTAGATCTGTCCCAGGTCACGGGCAGTGCGGATGAGGATCTGGTCACCGTCGAAGAGGAGCTGCGAGCCTTCGAGCCGAGACTCCTGGAGCGACCGCGTCTGCTGGTCGGTACCAAGATCGATGCGATCGACGACACGAGACAGGAAGAGCTGATGGCGGCGGCCGAGAAACGGGGACTACGGTATCTGCAGATCAGTGCGGTGACCGGCAGAGGTACAGACGCCCTCATTCGCGCCCTGCAGGAGCTCCTGGAACGGGGCGAAACCCAGTGAAGCTCGGACTCTTCGGTGGCTGTTTCGATCCCATTCACAATGGGCACATCCTGCCGGTTCAGGCCGCCAGATCGGAGCTGGGATTGGATCGAGTGGTCTTCCTGCCCACCGCGGTGCCGCCGCACAAGCCGGGCCGGCAGTTTGCTCCGCCGCACGCCCGTTTCACCATGGTGGAGCTGGCCCTGCTGGACCAGCCGGGCCTGGAGGCCAGCCCTCTGGAGCTGACGCTTGAACGGCCGTTCTACACCGTCGATTCCTTGCGACACTTCCACGATCAGTCCGAGGACGCCGAGCTCTATCTTCTGGTCGGCGGCGACGGTTTCGCCGAGCTCCACACCTGGCGGGAGTGGCGCGAGATTCCCCGACTGGCGCGGCTGGCGGTGCTGACGCGGCCGGACTGGCATTGGTCCGAGCATCGGAAACGGGTTCCTGCCGAGCTGGCGGCCCTGGCCGACACCGACCGGGTGCGCTTCATCGCCAACGATCCGGTGCAGGTCTCGGCCACCGAGATCCGCCAGCGGTTGGCGGAGGGTCGCCAGATTCCGACCGGGGTGGTGCCGGAATTGGTGCTAGAGTACATCGCCAAGTACTCCCTATATCAATGAGCGGCAAGGTTCAAAGCCCACCCGATATTCAAGCCCGGTGCCGCAGTGTGGTGCAGGCGATGGAGGACCGCAAGGCGCAGGCCCTCCGGGTGCTGGAGCTCACCGATATCAGCTCTCTCGCCGACTACTTTCTGGTGTGCAGCGGCAATACTGAGCGCCAGGTGCAGGCCATCGCCGATGCGGTGGTGGAGGGTCTGAGGGCCGAGAAGATCAAGCCCCATCATGTCGAGGGCTATTCCACCGGGCGCTGGGTCCTCATCGACTATGGCGACTTCGTCGTGCATGTGTTCGACGAGAGCACCCGAGCCTACTATGCGCTGGAGAAGCTCTGGGCCGATGCACCCGATGTCACCTCCGAGTTCGTGACGTGACGGCTCTGGCACTCACCGGCGCCTTCTCCGACCTCTTCCGCAACACACCTTCGTTGGCGGACTTCCTGGAAGGCGCCCAACGAGCCGCCGTCAGCGAGGCCCCGATCCTGGTCCTGGGCGAACCCGGGACCGGGCGCTCGACCCTGGCCCGGGGTCTGCACGCGGTGAGCGGCAGGGCCCAGGGGCCGCTGGTCGAGGTGGACATCAGCGCCATCCCCTGTGCCCTGTTCGAAAGCGAGCTCTTCGGTTTCCGACCGGGCGCCTTCACCGGTGCGGAGCTGCCGGTTGCCGGCAGGGTGGAGAGGGCCCAGGGCGGCTCTCTGCTACTGGACCATGTGGAGGACATTCCCCAGGACTCCCAGGCCAAGCTGCTGCGGGTCATCGCCGAACGACGCTTCGCACCCTTGGGTGGCGAGGAAGGGCCGGCGGACGTGCGGTTTCTGGGAATCGGCGCGGAGGATCTGCCGGCGAGGGTCGAGCAGGGTACGTTTCGTCAAGATCTCTTCTATCGGCTGGAAGTCATGACCCTTCGGTTGCCACCCCTGCGGCAGCGACGGTCGGATCTCGAACCCATGATTCGCTTCTTTCTGTCCGATCTGGAGCAACGCTTCGGCCAGGAGCCCCTGGAGGTATCGGCAGCGGCCAGGGATTGGATGGAGGAGTACGCCTGGCCCGGCAATCTGCGGGAACTGCGCAACGTCCTCGAGAGGGCGCTGATCACGCAGGGCGAGGGACCGCTGGACCCGCCCTGCCCCGACCGTCGCGGTGGGCGTCCCGAGCCCATGCACGAGATGGAGAGGCGACAGATTCTCAAAGCGCTGGCCTATACCCGCGGTCACCAGGGCCGGGCGGCCCGGCTGCTGGGTATCAGTCGCAAGACACTCTGGGACAAACGCCGTCGCTACGAGATTCCCTGAATCCCCCATGACTCGCTGGCGGCTCCTCTCGGGTCTGGCTGGTCTGGCCATCCTCGCAACGACCCCAGTGGTCGGGGCCCGACAGTTCGATGCCCACGCCTTTCTGACCGAGCTCGTCGAGCTTGGTTCGAGAGAGGCAGGTGCTCCCGGATATCGGCAGGGTCAGGTGTTGATCCTGCGCACCATCGAGTCGCTGGGTCTGTCGAGTCCGGTTCGCTCCGCTGGGATTGGCGCTGGCGGTTGGACCCATCTGGAGGGTCACCTCGGGGGGCGCTCCGAGCGTGAGCTCGTTTTGAGCGCCCACTATGATTCCCTGGCCGGCGAGCCCGGGGCTTTGGACAACGCCTCCGGTTGCGCGGTGGTCCTGGGTGCCGCCGAGCGATTGGCCGAGGTGCCCAGACTGCACACCGTGCGGGTGATGCTGACCGACGCGGAGGAGAGTGGAGCCCTGGGTACCCGGGAGTGGCTGGTCGAGAGGACGCTCCAGGAGCGACGGCGGATGCTGGCCAATCTCAACCTGGACATGGTCGGTCTGGCACCGCTCGATCGTGTCGGCGTGATCCACCTGGTGGCCGGCTCGCAAGAGGGTCGGCGGGTGATCACACCCGCCTGGTTGATCCACGCCCTGCTCCAGGGAGCTGCGGCGGCGGACTTCGAAGTGGCGATTCTCGATCCCAACTGGTCGTGGTTGGCGCAGTTGGCGGTTCGTGTGGCGCTGCCGACACGCCTGTCGGATGGCCGTCGGTTTCAGGAGTCGGGGGTGCCCAGCGTGACCCTCTCGGACATCCCGATGACCCTGCCGAGATCGGCGTTACCGGGGCCTCGGGAAGAGGTCGAACAGATCGAAGCCGAGAGACTCGAGTCCTGGATTCGTCTGGTCACGGCCGCGGTACGGCGCCTCGACAGCCTGGAGGATCGACCGGTCCACGAGAGCGAGTATCTGGTTCTCGGTGGTCGGGTCTGGATCCGGCGGGACCTGGTATGGGTAGGGTTCGTTCTTTGGATCCTCTTGGTTTGGAGGGGCTTGCCGGGGTCGTGGCGGAGCCGCGACACGGCGGGCCGGCGCAGGATGGGGAGGGGGTACTTGCCGGCTTTCGCCTTTCGCATGCTGTTCCTGCTCGCCGTGTTCCTGATCCCCACATTCGCCGCCATCCTGCTGTACCCGGTGGGGCTCTTGGCTCTGGTGGGTCGACCCGAGTCTCGCTCGAGACGACAGGCTGCCTGCCTGCTGGCGGCCGTACCGACCCTGTCATTCCTGATTTTCATCGCGGTCGGTCAGCTGGCGGGCTGGTTCGTGTTCGATGGCGCCGCCCTGTTGCCGGCGACCCTGGTGCTGTTCACCCTGGCCACCTTCTCCATCTGGCAGCTGGACACGGCGCCTGTGGGTGGGGAGCAGTGATCGGCGCCCTTGGGGCGCCAAGCAGTGAGCAGTGAGCAATGGGCAGTGAGGATTTGTAGGGGCCGGCCTCTTTGCCGGTCGTTGGGAGGACCCGTCAGGGACGGGTCGCGCTCATGGTGTTTGGGGGTCCGGCGCTCCCCTGCGCTCTCCGTCGCACCGGATCGGTTTCGTATTCGGAGGCCTTCGCCCTGTGCTCGTCGAGAGCCCCGTTCCGGCGTCCTCCCAACGACTAATCCCAGCGGCCTCTTGTCCTCGCGAGCTCCGCGACCCGCAGCAGGCCTCACCATCCTCAAGA
>CAJHZZ010000080.1_pt1 | contig 18726 bp, 14 predicted proteins | sample 9199071 | NCBI WGS metagenome assembly CAJHZZ01 (sample SAMEA7708275, study PRJEB35096) | sediment metagenome | biome: marine neritic benthic zone biome [ENVO:01000025]; feature: sediment [ENVO:00002007]; material: shallow marine sediment [ENVO:03000034] sea grass bed [ENVO_01000059] ...
GTTGACCGTGTGCTTCGAGGAATCGACGCAGCCGCCCCTCGGCGGCGAGTAACTGGCGCACGATCTCCGGCGTGCGGTTGGTCCAGCCCAGAATGACCACATGGCCCTGCATGGAGATCGTGGAAAGTCCCTGCTCGAAGCGGGACAGGGTGTCATTGAGCCATTGGGTCATGATAGCGACCAGAGAGCCCAAGAACAGCACGTAACCCAGGACTGTCACGATAGTGGAGATGACCCGCAGCGACGCGCCTTCGTCGTCGCCCAGGTAGCCCGGATCCGAGAGTCGGAGAAAAGACCACCAAACTCCCTCGAGTGGCCCCTCGAATTGGTCACTCACCAACCATGCAGCAAAGCCGCCCAGCACAGAGATCGTGACGATCAGTGCCGCCGCGAAGAGCAACTGGTGGACGACGCCGCGTTGCAGCCACCGTTCGAGCTGGAATCTCAAGTACTGTCGCATGGTCGTGACGGTGACAGGGTATCTGTTTCGCCGCGGGGTCGAAAGCCCACCTGCGGTCACGAGTTCACCACGAGATGACATTCAAGAGGTCCTCGGTTCAGGTGTGGACCACAGACTGTAGAATGGACTGCACCCTTCCAGTCGACTGATTGGACAGAGAGCCCGGCACTTGATCGGCACGAAACTCTCGCACTTCAAGATCACCGCCAAGCTGGGCGAAGGCGGCATGGGTGAGGTCTATCGAGCGGAGGACACTCGCCTAGGTCGGGAGGTGGCGATCAAGGTGCTGCCCGAGGCGGTGGTCGCCGATGCGGAGCGGCTGGCCAGGTTCGAGCGGGAGGCCCGAGTCCTGGCTTCGCTCAGCCACCAGAACATCGCGGCTATCTACGAGGTCGGAGAGCAGGAGGATGTGCACTTCCTCGTAATGGAGCTCGTCGAGGGCGAGACGCTGGCCGAGCGGATTGCGAAGGGGCCGATCCCGTCCGACGAAGCAGTTCGGATCGCGATCGAGACCGCCATGGGTCTGGAAGCCGCGCACGAGAGCGCCATCGTCCACCGCGATCTGAAGCCGGCCAACGTCAAGCTCGATTCGGATGGCAAGGTCAAGATCCTCGACTTCGGATTGGCCAAGGCGGTCAGCTCCCCAGAGAAGGTCGGGAACGTTGCCGACCTCTCCGCTTCGCCTACCCTGAGCGCAGAAATGACTCGGGCCGGGGTTGTCCTCGGTACCCCGACCTATATGAGTCCGGAGCAGGCGCGGGGCCAGGAGGTGGACAAGCGGAGCGACATATGGGCCTTCGGGGTGATGTTGTACGAGATGCTCACTGGGAGCCAGTTGTTTGCCAGCGACACCGTTTCCGACGCGCTGGTGGCGATCCTGCGCGACGAGATCGACTTCGACGCTTTGCCGGCGGAGACACCGCCCATCGTGACAAGGCTTCTCCGGCGCTGCCTCGAGCGCGATCCGCGCCAGCGGCTGCACGATATCGCCGACGCGCGTCTCGACCTCGAGGAGCTCGAGCGAGGCGAGGATCCGTTCGCGCCGGCGACAGTGCCACCGGCAGAATCCGCCAAGGGCAGCCGTATCGCCAGGTCCGTCGGAATCGCGGTTCTGGCTCTGTTGGTCGGGCTGGCGATCGGCCGTCTGGCATTCCGTTCCCCACCGGACGATGCCACTGAGCCACTTCACGTGGCCCTGAACCTTCCCGAGGGAACGCGTCTGTCGGGCAGGGCGGTGCCGGTCCTGGCGCTCTCACCGAACGGGCGCAAAGCGGCCTATGTTGCCCACGGGCCGGAGGGAAAGCACCTCTATGTCCACCACCTGGACACGGGGCGGATTCAGAGGATCGAGGGAAGCGATGAAGCCGAGGGCCCCTTTTTTTCTCCCGACGGTGAATGGGTCGCCTTCGGAGCCGGCAGGCTCTCGGGACCGAGCGAGCTTCCCCCGCAGCTGCGTAAGGTTTCGTTGGCGACCGGCATTGCGCAGACGATCTGCCCGGTCGAAGACTACTACGGGGGTACCTGGGCCGAGGACGGCACCATCTACTTCGCTGACGAGTTGGTCAAGGGTCTCTTCCGCGTCGACTCCGACGGCGGCGAGCCGGTGTCGATAGACTCACCCACCTCCGCCGAAGCCCGCCAGCTGGCGCGCCACCTGGTCTATCCCCAGATGCTCCCAGGTGGCCGCTGGCTACTCGTCGTCTCCTGGTCAGGTCCGCAGGCCGGCCGTCTCCTGCTGGTAGACGTGACGACCGGCTCGGTACGCGACCTCGAGATCGACGCCGTATTCGCCCGTTATGTCCCCACCGGCCACCTCGTCTACGTGACGAAAGATACGACCCTTTCGGCGATTCCGTTCGATCTCGACCGGCAGGAGGTCTACGGTTCGCCGGTGGCCCTTCTCCAGGACCTGGCGTTGGACGAGGCGTCGGCCCTGGCCATCTCGCAGAGCGGTACGCTCCTCTACGCCACAGGCTACCTGCGAGGCAGTGGACGAGAGCTATCGAGTCTGGTCCGCCTTGGTACAGAAGGGAAGATCGCTGACCTGGGCTTCCCGCCAGACGTGTTTTGGAGACGTTTCGAGCTCTCACCCGATCAGAGCAGGCTGGTGATCGCCACTTGGGATGGCTCGCTCTGGATCTACGACCTGGAGCGAGGAACCCGCTCGAGACTGCCGCGCGGTGGACTGGGATATCGACGGGTACCCGTGTGGTCGCCCGACGGAGAGGTTCTAGTGACGGCGGGTACGAGCGTCGAGACCGGTTGGGAGCTCGATCTCTTCCAGCAGCCGGCCGACGGCTCGGGTCCACCCGAGCCCCTGCTGATCGAGCCCGACCAACAGTGGCCGAAGTCCTTCGATCCCGAGAGCGGCAAACTGCTATACCTGAACTTGGTGGATGGTCTCAACCAGATATGGGCCCTGCCGCTGGATTCGCCGCAAGATCGAAGACCATTGTTCGACATGGAGGAGACCCACTTCTTTGAGGCACGGGTCTCGCCTGATGGCCAGTGGATCGCTTACGTGACCTCAGCAGGGGAGAACAACGAGTTGCAACTCCGCTCCTACCCTGACCTGGGAGCGTCCGTCCAGATCTCCCTGGGAGGTGCTTGGGACCCCCGCTGGGGCCCGCTGGGAGATCGCCTCTACTACAAATCCGGATACAGCCTGCTGGTCGCTGAGATCGGTGACAACGGCACTCCAAGCATCGGTCGTGAGCTTTTCAATCTGCCTACCCTTACTTCCATCGTCCCGGCCAACGACGGCAGCTTCGTTGCCATCGAGCGCGACCCCCAATCCGGCGTAGTCACTCAGCTCCGGCTCGTTTTGAACTGGGGCTCAGAGCTGGCCCGCCGCGTGCCGACGAACTCTCCTGGATGATCGGCCGGAATCAATCAGCCACTGATCACCGCAGAGCCAGGACCGAGGCTGCGTCCTCCGGCGATACGAATTCGATCTCGACCAGCCAGTCGACGAGCTCGTCGAGGATGACTCTGTGGAACTCGGGTGACCGGACGTCCACGTGACCGAGCGGAATCCATCGCACGGTCTTGGGCTCGCGAGCCGTTTCGTGGAGCAGCCGGGCGCTACTTTCCGGCATGACGGGATCTTCAGTCCCGTTGAGCATGAAGACCGGTCGAGGCGAGAGGCGATGAATGTATTTGGCCGGCTCCATGGGCGAAACGATGGTCGTACCGATCCAGGACAGGATCTGGCGAATCGGCGTCGGCATGTCCAGGTTGCGCTGCAGCACACTGTAGAGATCGGCCGCACCGAACAAGATCGCTACCGCTGAGACTCTTGGCTCGGCAGCACCTACAGCGGGAGCGAAGAGAGCCCCGAAGCTTCCTCCAGCTAGCAGGATTCGGCTGCGATTCACGTCCTGCCGCTGCCAAAGGTAGTCCAGCGCCAGCGTGGTGGCTGGCACCGTGTCGAGAATCGCGCGCCGCATCTCTGGCAGCGCCTGGACGAACTCCCACTTGGACAATCCGTCCTTCTTTCCACGGTAGGGGTATTCGAGAGCCAGCAGCATGGCGCTCGACGGCCCGAGGAACTCCAGCGTGCGCATGCCCGTGCCCGCGCCGCCCAGGATGATCACCACAGGAAGCCTCCCCTTGGCTGGGTCGGGAACTCGCAGATGGGATTCGAGCACGAGCCCTCGATCATTCCGCAGCTCCAGATGGTAGGTGACAGAGCCGGGCTGTTGTTCAACCAGTGTCTCCTTCACCGACATGAGGGCTCCCTTCTGCTCGAGGAAGTATGGAAGGTAGTCCTTCTTCTGATGGATCTCTCCAGCGAGATACACCACCATGATCATGGCGATGAGCAGTCCAGCGAAGATCGCGATGACACGGCCTCGAGCCCTTACGACAATAGGCGAGTTCACGTCCAAAGCTCCGGGGTGTTGGTCACTTGTTGGTGGTGTTGAACCGGGTCTCTGCGAAGGTGCGAAGTCAACGTCCCGAGATTCCATGGTGCGGTATCGTGCGTCGCCCTAGAAGTTGAACGTCGCCACGAGCTGCAGCTGGTTGGCCGTCCCTGACTTACCATCCTTGTTTCTCCGCCGGCCCCACAGGTATTCGACAACGATATCGAGCGGCACAATCGGTGACCAGATCAGATTGATGGAAGCTCGTTGCGTCTCGGAGTAGGCGTCATCGGATTGGAAGTCGAAGTTGTCGACGCCGGTGTAGCCATAGACGAAGGTCGACCGCAAGTCCCTCAGGAGACCCTTGGCCCCGATGGCGGCCAGCAGTTGGCGGTGCCACTAGTGCTGAAACGCGACGTAAACACCGAAAGCGGGCAGCGCCTCCAGATTGCCATCGGGACTGAAGACCGCGTCCAACTCACCCAGCGTCTGCAGGTCATTGATATAGGCTCCGATACCCTCACCGAAATTGAGCTGCCACATGACCTTGTCCTTCTTCTGCTTCTGGAACTCGTGGCTGCCGCTGAGGATCAGCTCTGTTGCCATCGTGACCTGGGCAGATCCGACCCTCTTCGACCTCTGTGTCGGTCCGGCCAGTCAACGGTGAGGTGGAGCGGCCACGGTGGGCCCGAGCTACTCCAGGACCCCTGACTCCAAGCTCGCCACAGCTCTGCTAATCTCTCGCTTGTGAAAAGGACCCAAACTGCGGAGAAGGGGAGGTGAGTGTGAGTGATCGACGGTCGATCGTCTCTCCCGATGATCAGAGCGTGACCTTTGTCGAGCTCTTCTTCGACCTCGTGTTCGTCTTCTCGGTCACGCAGGTCGTCGGAGTTCTGTACCACGATCTGGACTGGTTGGGAGTAGCACAGTCGGTACTGATCTTCTGGCTCGTGTGGTGGGCGTGGACGCAGTTCACCTGGACCCTCAACTCGGCGGACACTACCCACCCCAGTGTGCAGCTCGGCACCTTGGTAGCGACCGGCGTCACCTTCTTCATGGCCGTCTCCATCCCGCGTATCTTCTCGGGCGAGGCCATCTGGTTTGCCTTGCCCTATGTTCTGGTGCGGATCCTCGGGCTGGGGCTCTACATCCGCGTTTCGTTGGCTTCTGGTCCCGAGCAGAGGAAGGCCGTTCGGACCTTCTCTATGCTCTCGGTAGGAGGTCTCGTCGCGGTGCTGGCCGGAGCGCTTGCGGGGGGCACGACGACCTACTGGTTTTGGGGAATGGCGATTCTTCTGGATCTCATCGCCGCCATGGTCAGCGGGGAGATCGGTGATTGGAACCTGCATCCCGACCACTTTGCCGAGCGCCATGGCCTGTTCATCATCATCGCGCTGGGGGAGACCTTGATCGTCGCAGCCGGCGGACTTACGGAAGCCGAGCTCACGCTGGGCCTGAAGGTTGTGGGCGCACTGGCCGTGGCCGCCACCTGTGTGCTCTGGTGGAGCTATTTCAGCAGCGCGAAACCACGTCTGGATAGGTCATTGGAAGAAGCTGCAGGCGTCGACCGGACGAGCATCGCCCGAGATGCCTACTCGCTGCTGCATTTCCCCATGGTCCTGGGGATCATCGCCTTTGCTACGGGCGTCGAAGCCGCGGTTCACGATCCCAGCCACGGCATGGCGATGGGTCCGCGCCTGGCCCTCGGAGCTGGAATGCTGCTTTTCACAGGGTCGATGGCTTTGGCGCTGTGGAGAGGCACCGGTAGGCTCCCGGCGGCTCGCCTTCTGATCGGGCTCGCGACCGCGCTCGCCATCGTCCTCTGGCCCCAGGCACCACCGGCGGCCCTTCTGGCTCTGGTCGTCCTGGGGGCGACCGCGATCTGTTGGACAGAGCGGCGAGACGATACCGTGTCAGCGCTTTGAGTGACCGTGGACCCCGGATCCTGTCCTACGATCGGGGCTTTGACCAGGTGGGGTGGGCGTCCAGAGAAGAACCTTGATCGGGAGCGCCGGTCTCAAGAAAATTACTTGACATGTCAATCATTGATATGTAAGGTATTTTCATGAACGGCCGACGAATCAAGCCCACGCCCGAGAAGGCGACCGTCTTGAGCATTCTCAAGGCTTCGGATCGGCTGCGGCGCTACTTCCAGGAGATCTTCGAGCCGTATGGGCTGACGTCGCAGCAGTTCAATGTACTGCGCATCTTGCGGGGCGCCGGCGAGGATGGGCTGCCCACTCTGGAAGTGGCGGAGCGCATGATCGAGAAGACGCCGGGCGTGACAAGGCTCCTGGATCGCCTGGAGGAGCGGGAGTGGGTGAGGCGCGAGCGATGCAGCCAGGATCGGCGCCGGGTCTACTGCAGGATCACAGAGCAGGGACTCGAGCTGCTGGCACAGCTGGATGAGCCGGTCGAGAAGGGTGACCTCGAGTGCACCGAAGGACTCAGCCGTGGCGAACAGAAGCAGTTGCAGTCGCTGATCGATCGCGTCGGATCGTAGCCAGTTTTTTTCTCGAAGTGCATGACTAGTCAATTAATTAGCAGTGATTGAAAAAGAAACGACCCACAAGAAGGAGATCCAACCATGACTTACAAGAGACATCACATCGTCACGCTCGCCGCCCTGGCGGCTCTGCTGCTCGGCAGCGCGCCGTCCCAGGCAGCGGACTACACCATCGATGCCTCGCACTCGCAGGTTCAGTTCAAGGTTCGGCACCTGGGTATCAGCAATGTCACCGGGAACTTCCCGGTCTTCGAGGGTCAGTTCACCTTCGATTCGGGTGCCCTCGAAGGCGGTGGACTCCGGGTGGCCATCGACGCCTCGAGCATCGATACGGGGACAGACGCGCGCGACGAGCACCTGCGCTCTGCCGAGTTTTTCGAGGTCGCCAAGTACCCCGAGCTCAGGTTCGAAAGCAACTCCGTCGAGATCAGTGACGACGGGATGAAGGTGCGAGGAGATCTCACGATCCGAGATGTCACCCGTCCCGTAGTCCTCGAAGCTGAGTACCTCGGCGCGGCCGTCGATCCGTGGGGGAACTCTCGCGTCGGCTTCTCTGCCCGCACGAAGATCAACCGCAAGGACTATGGGTTGACCTGGAACAAGGCTCTCGAGGCCGGTGGTCTGCTGGTAGGTGAGGAGGTCGAGATTCTGCTGGAAATCGAGGGCATCGAGAAGAAGTCGGAAGCGGCCCCCTCCCCCTGAAGAGATCGGGGTGGCGGCGGTCGTTCTACGGCCGCCGCGGCCTCGAACCGAAGGTAGCCGAAACCGGGGGGATCAGGTGGGACTCGTCCGTCGGAGTATCAGGCAGCCACCCGCCAGCAGGATCAGAATCAGCGTCGCCAGGACACCGAAGCGGGGCAGCGCCGGCACCGGCTGAGCCCCGCCGAAGCCGCGAATCATCCAATTCCCACCCGGGGGTGCGACGGTGTCGATGATGTCGAACAGGGCGTCCGAGGGTAGATCGGGATTGGCCGGAGGGTCCCCGGTCCAGATCGCGATCCATGACCGCGACTGGCTGCCGCTCGTATCCAGTGCCGCGGGTTGTGTAGGTGGATCGCCGCCGCCCTGGACAAAGCGACTGATTACACCGATCAGGACATCTCCGGGTGCATCGATCAGGACTGGCGAGGCCAGGGAATAGATCGAGAAGGAGCTCCCATCCAGGGCCTGAATGGACTCCGGGATCGTCGCCAGCAGAGTGGCTCCCGTGGTCGGATCGCCATCCGGATCGAGGTAGACCACCAGGTCGATCGCATTACCCACCGACATGTTGATGCCCGGCGGGAAGAGAACGTGGATCTCCTCGATGCGAAATGGCGGCGCCAATGTCGGAGTGAACTGGTTGAACCACAGGAATGGCTGAGCATTGGCGCCGTTGACGCCGATGGTCCCTTCAGCACTGCCGTCGTCCAGGACGAGTTGCAGAGGGAACCCTCCGCCCCCGGCCGGCGCGCTCGACGGTGGCTCGGCCACCGGTTCGAAGGTCACTTGGGAGCCGCCCGACTGGGCGATCAGAGCGCCGGCGCAGAGGGCCAGAGCCAGGCCCCACAGCGCCGTGATTGCGTGTCGATCCACAGGTTTTGTCATCGCCAGCATGCCTCTCCTCAGGGTTGCAGGGGTTCTGTGACCGACCAGGCCGAGGTGTCCCCCGATTCGAATCCGTCCGCAAAGATCATCGAGTTGTCGAGTCGCGTGCTATCCAGCAAGGCCTCGAAGGCGTTGCCGGTCGAGCTGTCGAACTGGAAGGAACAGAGAGCCGATACCGCGGACGCCGGTGCCTCGATCTGCCCCGCCAGCAACACCCACTCGCCGCCGGTGTCCTGGAGCAAGAGACCATTGAGCGACAGACCGAGGCTGGAGCCGTTGCAGTCAGCCTGGTCGAAGAACTCACACGATTCGGTGAAGCCGACGAAGACTCCCGGAGCGGCGGTCAGGCGGGTCCAGCCACCGAGGCTGCGCGAGATCGCAGCGGGGACCGGTAGACACTGAGACAGCGCGAAGCTCTCGGGCAGACCTGTAGCGTCGGCGACGAAGATTTCGGCGGCACCGGACAGCGAAGAATCGTCGATATCCGCGGTGGAGTGGGTGACGCTGCCGGGGATTGTCTCGCTGACGGTCCAATCCACCAGGCTGCAGTCGAAGTGACCGTTGGCCAGGAGATTTCCCGGGTCGGAGCGGAAGATCTGCGCGTAGTCGTCACCGCCCATGCCATCGCCGTTGCCATCCAGGGCATTGCCTGCGAGATCGCGGATCGAAGTCGAGCCGCAGACCAGAAGGCGATGGAGGGAATCGGGCAGACTCGACCCCAGGTCGAGAGTCGCCGTCAGAGAGCCACCGTCGTAGCTGACCATCGCGATGGGAATCGCCAGATCGTCACCCATCAGCGGTCCGCACTCCAGGGTCTCGATATCGTCGTCGGATCCGGCGGCAACCAGCAGATAGTTGGCAGGGTTGGTCACATCATCGGGCTCGCTGTCTCCAGGTGGGTCCTGTACCGGCTCATCGAAGGTGACCAGGATCTGTCCGATCGCTTCCTGTGCCGTCTCACAGTCCTCCAACTGGCCGTCGCCCGTGTCCGGAATTGAATCCACGCCAACGACCTGTGGAGGCACGGTGTCCACACCCAGATAGTGACTCGGGTCGGTGAGCACCACCGGTCGAGTGCCTGCGACCAGGGAAGCGGTGCCGACATTGCTGTACTGCCCCAAGGTCGCGATGCCGCTGCCGGTACACGTCAGGGTCTCACCCGGAGCCAGCATGTCCTGCGGGCAGCTCACCAGGACTCCCTCGCTGTCCTCGACCTCGATGTCGGTAGCCGGGACAACGCCCGTGTTGGACAGCACGTATTCCCAGGTCACCGGATCTCCCACGTCGATCATCGGACCTGTCGGGGCGTCCGCATCCTCACCGTTGGTGAGCTTGTTGAACTCGAGGCCGTTGGTGACCAGAAGGTCGTCACTGGCAGGCGCTCCGTTGATGGATTCGCCTCCGTCATTGCCGGTGATCTCGCTGGTCACGTTGGTGTAGCTTCCCGCTAGAGCATCCTCGGGAACCAGTACCGTCACCTGAAAGGTGCAGGATCCACCCACCGGGAGGCTGCCATCAGACAAGGTCAGCAGCGAGCTGCCGTTGATCTGCGAGCCCGGCCCACAGACATCGGTCATCGGCAGACCGACGGCCGTTAGTCCATTGAGAGCCGCTTCGAGGTCGTCGGTGAAGGCGATGTCCGTGGCAGTGGAAGCACCGCTCAGGTAATCGACGCTGAACTCGAGTGTGGCGGTCCCGCCAGGAGGAGTCGGATCGTCGGTAAAGGACTTGCTCAGGCTCAAGCTCGAGCCGCTGGCCACCAGCAGGGTGTCGCTCGCCGGTAGAGCGTTGAGCGGGCCACCACCCGACATCGCGTTGATCACGCTCGTGGTGTTGACGTAGGCGCCGGCTGGGGTCCCGCCGGGGACAGCGAGCGTCACGCTGAAGGTGCACGAACCACCCGGGACCAGTTCGCCGCCGATGAACGACAGCAGGCTGGTGCCATTGAGTACCGAACCGGGTCCACAGAGATTCGTGGCGGGTAGACCGACCGCGACCAGACCTGGCAGCACACCGCTCAAGTCGTCCGTGAAGCTGATTCCGGTCACGCCGTCGATGATGTCGGAGTTGGTGAGTGTGAACTCCAGAGTCACCTGCGTGCCGGCCACGACAGGATCGTCGGTGAACTCCTTGGTGGCCGACAGCGGACCCTCGATCACCAGATCACTCGTGGCCGGCAAGCTCGTGAACGGCACACCACCTGTCTCACCCGTGAGCGTGCTGGTGACGTTCTCGTAGATCCCGGTAGTCGCATCCGCCGGGACCACCAACGTCACCTGGAATGTGCACGAGCTCGTCGGCGAGAGACTGCCGCCACTGAACGTCAACTCATCGGTTCCTTCGAGGGTGGAGCCGGAACCGCAGATGTCCGCCGCAGGCAGCCCGGTAGCGACGAGGCCTGGCAGGACCGCGGTGAGATCGTCGGTGAACGCCAGATCGGTGGTGCCTTCGGTGCCATCGGCGGTGGTGATCGTGAACTGAAGCGTGGCCGCCCCTCCGGCTATCGCCGGGTTGTCGACAAAGGCCTTGCTGAAAGCCGGCGCCGGAACTCCCGCGACCTCGAGGATGTCGCTGGCCGGGGGACCCTCGACGGGATCCGACCCATCCGCGAATCCGGTGATCTGGCTGGTGGTATTGAGGTAGGACCCGGGCGTGGCCCCCAGGGGAATGTCCAGGACGACCTGAAAAGTGCAAGAGGACCCGGCTGCCAGCTCGGCCTCTGTGAAAAGGAGAAACAGCGGGTCGAAGCCACCGCCAGTCAAGAACGCTGAGGAGCCCGGACCGCAGAAACCGGGAGCCGGTACTCCGCCCACTGCGGGCTCCAGTCCCGGGGTCACCTGGGTCAGGTTGTCGAGAAAGGTGAGCTCACTGAAGTCCGCACTGGTGGGGTTCTCGATGGTGAACTCGAGGGTCACTGAAGCGCCAGGGTCGACCGGATCATCGATGAAGCTCTTGCTGAGAATCGGCACCGGTGCGACGACGAGGAAGTCCGTTGCCGGGTCTTCGGTGATTCCCAGTCCATCCAGGTCGTAGGTCACCTCGCTGGTGGTGTTGGTGTAGGTGTCAAAGCCGGCGCCGCCCGGGACCTGCAAGGTCACGCTGAAGGAACAGGAGTCACCCGGCCCGATATTGCCGCCGGTGAAGGTGAGAACCGAGGTGCCGTCGATCTGCGAGCCCGGGCCGCAGACGTCAGACAAGGGAAGCCCCACCGCTTCCAGGCCGGCCAACGTGGCGCCCAGATCATCGGTGAACGAGATGTCAGTGGCGGCGTTGTCCCGATCCGTATTTGTTGCAGTGAATTCGAGCGTCACCGTCTGGCCCGGCGACACGGGGTCATCTGAGAATATCTTGTTCAGAAAGACGAACAGTACATCCAGCTGGGCGGTGGCGAAGCCGGCTGTTCCCGACGAGGGGAATCCGACATTCAACTCTCCGGAGTTGTTGATATAGGCGGCAGGCGTGTCTCCGGTAACATCGACCGTCACGGTGCAGCTCGAGTTGGCGGCCACGCCGCCGTTGAACAAGCCAATGGCTCTGGTACCGGGCAGGGCGGTCAGAGTGGGAGGGAAGAAGCTATTGTCACAGTCGGTGGACGCGTTGGCAGGGCTGGCGATCTGCAGACCCTCTGGCAGGGTGTCGGTGAAGGAGAAGTCGTTCGATGCCTCTGTGTTGGCTGAATTGTCGATGGTCAAGGTCAGTGTGCTGGAGTGATGAGGCGCAATCGCGGCCGGCTCGAAGCTCTTGCGAAAACCCGGGCGGCTGTTGTCGACCGTCAGGTCGGCGGTGGCAGAGCCGCTATTGCCGGCGCTCGACGTCAGATCGCCGGAGACGTTCGTATAAGTTTCCGCAACGCTGCTGGTCACATTGACGCTGACGATGCAGCTGCCACCGCCTCCGAGTCGCCCGCCGCTGAAATCGATGGTGGTACCTCCGGCAGGCGCCGTGAGGACGCCATCCGTGCAGCTGGTGAAGGCGCTCGTCGGCGTGGCGATCACCACACCGGTGGGTAGATTGTCCGTGAAGGCCAGATCGGTGACCGGATCCGGTCCGTTGTTGATGATCTGGAACGTGAGGGTGCTGGTACTCCCCGGTCCGATGAGGTCCGGTTCGAACTCTTTGAAGAAGGTGGGTACCGGGAGTCCGGCAACTGCGGGCAGGGTTACCAGGAAGAAGGCGATCAGGACGCCGCCGACTCGCCTCCATGGACAGCGGCTGCCGCCTCTCGCACCACGACTCTCGGGCTTCATGGTCACTCCTCCATCCGTCTTCAACGCTTCTCGTCAGCCCTCTTGGTCCGGCTCCCGAGATCGGTAGATACGACTACGGCACTATTTCTGACCAGGCTGACGTGTTGCCCGACTCGAAATCGTCCGAGAAGACCTGTGTCGGAGCCACAGCGGGACATGGACCCCCGTCGGTCCACTGGACCTCGAGTCTCTCGGTATTGACCTGGCTTCCTTCGGAGGTCAGGAACGCGCTGGGCGTGCATCCGTTTTCGATACTGAGATTGTCCATCTGGACAACGGTCCCGCCGCCCCGAACCTCCACCAGGCCCTCGATGATGGCCAGCGCAGCCGGCCCTGATATCGACAGCGAGCGTCTGATCAGAACCGACTCCGGATAACTCGGGTCAGTCAGATTCACTGTCGTGCAGATCGGGGTATCGACCGCTCTCTGAACCGTCGGATACTCGGCGCTGGGAACGTCACACACGTCCGCCAGGCTCGCCACCGGTGCCAGTACCATCGCAACCCAGCAAGCTGCGTGTCTGCTCCCGAAGATTATTCGCATGGCAAGAGTCAGGGCTCCAATCGGTCTTCGAGGTCCAGAAGACGCTGCCGCAGCTCTTCAATCTCTCGATCCCTGGCCTGCAGCTGATTGTGCAGCTCCTTCACAGCCGCCAGCGCGAGTCCCGTGGTGTCGACGATCGAGAGATGACGCGGATCGGTGTTCAGGCCGAACGTCGCGTGGAAGTCCTCCGCCATGGGACCGATATGTCGGACGCTGTTGGGCTCGTCGAGATAGCGCCAGCTGTGAATCGGCAACTCGGAGAGCAGGTTGAGCAGGGCGCCACCATCGACTGGACCGAGATCATTCTTCATCTCGCGACTGGATCCCATCGAGACGTTGCCGGTGATGGTCGCGTCGCCGATGACATGCAGGGTCGATTGTGGATCGTCTGTTGCCACGCCGACCCTGCCTGACCTCAAGGTCAACAGGTCATCCCCGGCGTCGGCAAAGATCCTGAACACCAGATCGGAGCCGTGCGTGACATCGCGGACGAAGAAATTCACCTCATTGCCCGCCAAATCCCAGGTCTGCGGAGTGAAACCCGAGGAGCCGTTCTGCTCCAGACGCAGGGTCGGTGTGTCGCCATTGACCGAGTGCAATTCAACAACCGGCGTCGAGGTGCCGAAACCGATCCGTCCGCCGTCCTCGACGAAGAGAGAGTGGTTCGGGGCACCGGCTTCGATTGTGAACGGGATCCTGCCACCATCGAGGTCGTCGATCGAGAACTTGTTGGCGCCACCGTTAGAACTCTCGTTGAAGGTAATTTGCCAGTCGTTGGTCGGGAAGCTGGCCGAGTTCGAGGTGTCGAAGGCCCTGATCCTGAGATTGTTCTCCTTGAGCCGGACCGTGTCGAACCCGAAGTTCTCTCCGTTCGAACAGTCCTGCCCCACGCATTCGGAGCCGATGACGATCAGATCGTCGAAGAAGACCTGGTCGGCATCTGCCCGGTCTACGCTCGAGAAGAGAGCCGCTCCGGTAAAGGCTAAGGAGACGAGAAAAGCCCTACGTCGAGTGGTCATCAGTTGCCCTCCTTCCCGGAAGCGCCCTCGGCCTCTGGCGAGGAGATCTCCGAGACCCCGCTATCGACGACGACGCCGTTCTTGATGGTGAAGACTCCGGAATCGACTCGACCCTGAATCGGCACGCGAGCCCGGGCTTCCTGGCCTGCGTCCCCATCCCGCCCGTTGACTGGATCTGCCACTCCGTCGTTGATGCCCGGAAAAGACTCCCGAATCTCCCAGTTGTAGACGCCGTCGGCGAGAGGGCTACCATCGGTCGCCAGTAATACCATGCTCGGATTCTCTCCAGGTGCACTGACCTGACGCATCGCGAACGCCGGGCCTGTGACCGAGAGCGAGATCTCGGCGCCGGTCGGCGCCGTCGTCCAATAGACCGCCGAACCCGCGGCGATCAATCTCGCGAATGGGGCTCCAGGCTCGCTCGCAGCAGCGGGGACCGCGGCTACGGCACCGAGCGCGACCCACATCATCGCGGTCCCGGTCCTGCTGAATAGTCTCTTCATCTACAGCCTCTCCTTCCCGAACGCGTTCGGCGTCAACGTGCATCTGGCCTGGGTCGGCCTCTCTCGATTTGGCATGTTTGGCCGGAGTCTAAGAGGGCTGCCCCGGAATCACAAGGTCAATCGTTAAGACCGAATAGACCAGAGCGCCCGAATCTACTCGGAAGGGTACCCACAGCGCGGGCCCCTCTTGTATAGATCGAGCACTTGTCGGCGACTCGCCTTCAGCGCCTCATCCTCGGTCTTCTCCAGCACTTGCTTCTGCAGTCTGGCAGCCTCCTCGCAGCGGTCGAGCTCCGCCAGCGCCGCGGCGACGACCTCCGCATTGGCTGGAGTCGGTCGAGCCGCGAGGACGCTTTCGGCCAGCGGCAGTGCCCGGGCGCCGTCACGGATGGAGAGATCCGGGCCCATCGCCAGGATTCGGGACAGGGCGTGCGCCAGCTGTCCGCTCGTGGGAATCTGGACCAACCCCTGCTCGAGAAGGTCGACCGCCTCTCTGGAGCGATCGAGGGAGACGAGGATCTGGGCCTCGCCCAGGAGGGCGCCTTCGTTGCCGGGTTCGAGCTCGCTGGCGGCGCGGTAATGGAGAAGGGCGTCATCGAGCTTGCCAGCCAGCCGGGAGACATCGGCCAGGCGGATCCGGATGATGGCGTCCTCGGGCTCGATCTCGCTTGCCAGATGTAGATGTTCCAGGGCGATGTCGAGGTCGCCGCGACGGGCTCGGAGCAGTCCTGCGTTGAACAGTGCCGTCGGATTCTCGGAAGCGATCTCCAGGGCCCTGTCGTACTGGACCAGAGCAGCGTCAATCTGGCCCTGCTCGCCGAGCGCTGAGCCGAGGTCGATGCGAGCCGCAACGCTCTCTGGAGCCGCCTCCACGGCCTTGGCGAAGGCCGAGGTCGCCTCCTCGTAGCGACCGGCCCTGAAGGCCGACTGGCCCTCGAGTAGAAACGCTCTCTCTCCTGTCTTGAGCTCGTCCAGACCGTCGATGAGGGGATCGGCCGGTTTGATGCCCACCGGTCCGCGCCGGGCCAGGAAATCTCTGGCCCTTTCATGATCGCCGCGTGCTCGATAGGCCAGGGCCAGCGGGTAGTAGAGACGCGTCGCCTCCGGCTCGCTGTCGAGCGCCCTCTCCAGCAGGCGAACGGCCTCATCGTGCCGGCCCATGCCACCGTAGAGCTCGCCCAATGCGGCCTGCGTGGCGGCAGAGGAGGCATCGAGGCTCAGGGACTCCTGGAAGAGCCTCTCCGCAGCCTCGATCCGGCCCAGGGCACGATAGACCTCGCCCAGACGCAGTAGCGCGGGCGGCACCCGGCGATAGATGGCGAGGGCGGTGAGGTACTCCGCCTCGGCTTCCTCGAGCCTGCCTGCGGACTGCAGCAGGTAGCCGAGGAAGTAGGGCCAACGAAAGTCTTCGGGAGCCAGACTCTGGGCTGTTCGGTAGCAGGTCTCGGCGGCCTCGGTGAGCTCGTAGGCGTGGTAGTGCCGGCCGAGATCGCCGACCGCCTCCGCTTGTATCTCGCGAGAGGCCGCCGGGTCACTCAACCGGTCGCGGGCCTGAGCATCGAGCGAGTCGAGCTGCGAAGCCACCGCCGGCTCGAGGCCGGAGAGGTCCTCCTCCGGTAGCCCGATTCCCGAGTCGGAGCGTGCCGAGGCCACCTCCGGTAGGAAGACGCAGACCATCACCAGTAGCAGGCTGCCCAAGCCTCTTGCCCACGAGTGAGGCCGGATCTCTTCTCTCATCTTGTCGGCGGGATGATAGCGCGTGGCCAGCCTACCTAGGGCCCTGCGGTTTCGAAGAAGACGATGAAGCGGTTGGCGGGAAGACCCCTGTACTCGCGCACCGGCTCCCCCGACCGGTGGAGCTGCAGCCTGGGCACCGATCGGGCCTCGGCAAGACCCAGCACTACGCGGGGATCGTTGGCCGAACAATAGCTGCCATCGGCGCGAGCGCGCCGGGATCGAGAATCGCTCGTGGGGTCCAAGGCGACGAACCGAGATCCGGTCTCCCAGAGCGCGGCATCCGGCCGTCGGACCCCGAATCCGATCCAACCTGCCCGAGTGCCGATCCGATTCATCAGCATGCGGGTCGGACCGTTGTTGTTGAAGACCACGACATCCACGGCCCCGTCGTTGTCCAGATCGCCGAGGGAGACTCCACGGCTCACCTCCTCGACCCCGAACGCCTCGCCGACCGATGCCGATACGTCCTCGAACCGTCCTCCGACATTGCGAAACAGCTGATTGGGCTGCTTCAACGGGTAGGGGTCCCCAGCAGCGGCCTGGTTCTCGAGAATCCTGACGGCGCCGTTGGCCGCCAGCAGGTCGAGCAGACCGTCATTGTCGAAATCGATCCAGGCGGTGCCGAACGACGTGTACGGCAGACTGAGCCCGGCCATGCCACTCTCGACCGTCCGATCCTCGAAGAGACCCGTACCGTCGTTGACGTAGAGCGTATTGGTCTCACCCATCAGGTGGGTCAGAAAGATGTCTTCGTCGCCGTCGCCATCGAAGTCGGCGGTGTCAACCCCCATCGATGCTTCCGGCTTGCCCTGACGATTGAGTGCCGTCCCGGAGAACAGGGCTTCATCGACGAAGGTGCCGTCTCCCTGGTTGATCCACAGCTGGTTGACGCGGCCGTCGTTGGCGACGTAGAGATCGACGCGGTCGTCACCGTTGAAGTCGGATGCCGTGACACCAAGACCCGGCCCCGGCTCGTAGCCGATGAGCACCCTCGTCGTCACGGCTTCGAATGTGCCGTCCCCACGGTTTCTGAACAGCCGGTCCGGCTGCGCCCGGAAGGCATCCGGACCACAGTAATCGCGGCGGCTGGAGGCGGCGAAGCAGCGCGGGTTCTCATCGACATCGAAGACGACGTAGTTGGCCACATAGAGGTCGGCATCGTTGTCGTTGTCGTAGTCGAAGAAGGTGGCGCTCGCCCCCCATAAGGGATCGCCGGTGCCGCTCCGCGCGGTCACGTCCTCGAAGGTGCCATCCCCACGGTTGCGCCATAGCTGATTGGGACCATGGTTGGTGACGTAGATGTCGAGCCAGCCGTCGCCGTCGATGTCCCCAACCGCCACTCCCATGCCGTAGCCCGGGGCGTCGAGACCCGCACGATCCGTGACATCGACGAAGACCAGGCCCGGGGAGCCGCCCGCACTTGAAATCGAGTCATTGCGATAGAGCCTGTCGGTGAGCCGGGTCCCAGCCGACGGTGGGAAGAGCGCATCTTCCAGGGTCTCGCCGCTGCCGAGCAGCGAGCCCTGGATCAGGTAGAGATCGAGGTCGCCATCACCGTCGTAATCCAGAACGGCCCCGCCCTGACCGGTCATCTCCGGAAAGTAGAACTGACCTGTCATGCCATTGAAGTGTTCGAACTCGAGACCTGTCGACCGGGCTTGATCGAGAAACCACGGCTGAACCGTGGCCTGGCCCTGGCTGATTTCGTTCTGAGCGTGCGCCGCGCTTCGTGGACCTGAAAGAGAGCTCACCGCCACGAGTGCCAGGGCGAGCCAGCGGTAGACAGCAGTGGCAGACGCGTCTCGCAGAAGGGGCATGAGCTGCTTTCCAGAATCGTGTCCGATGATAGCTCAGAGGTGGCGAGAATCGCGCAAGGTGCTCCCCCTGAGTCGCAGCTGCTGCGGCATTGCTCTGCCCTTTGACCTTCCAGTTGCAGAACTCCAGGACAGTCAGGATGTGGTGGCGGTCGATTGACTTGTCACGACAATCCAGCGACTCCTTGATCCTCAGGTCCGGGAGTCGAGTGTCTGGACATCGCCGAAGTCGAGGAGTCGCTCGTTTGCGGTCAACAGGGTCAGATCGTGCAGCCTGGCTGTGGCGACCAGGAGGCGGTCGGCCGGGTCCTCGTGGAGTCCCGGAGGAAGCGAGTACGCGGCCGCGGCGATCTCGTGCGAGATCTCGAGGGTCGAGCACTGAAGGGAGTCCAGGGTCTCTTCGACCCACGCATCGAGGGTTCCCGAGAGCTCGATCGTTCCGA
>CAJHZZ010000007.1_pt1 | contig 18621 bp, 15 predicted proteins | sample 9199071 | NCBI WGS metagenome assembly CAJHZZ01 (sample SAMEA7708275, study PRJEB35096) | sediment metagenome | biome: marine neritic benthic zone biome [ENVO:01000025]; feature: sediment [ENVO:00002007]; material: shallow marine sediment [ENVO:03000034] sea grass bed [ENVO_01000059] ...
AACGTCGCGGTCAGACCGCGGACGGAGAGCGTCACCGAGGTCTCGGTATCAGCCTCTATTTCCATGGCGCCGGCTTCACCGGCAACGGCGAGCGAACCCTGGAGTCGAAAGTGCGGGCGCGACTCCTGGAGGATGGTCGAATCGAGATCCAGACCGCGGCGGTGGAGATGGGGCAGGGGTGCGAGGTCCTCTTTCCCATGCTGGCATGCGAAGCCACCGGTCTGAACGTCGACGATGTGGTGATCGCCGAGCCGGATACGGCCCACGTGCCCGACTCCGGTCCCAGCGTCGCCTCCCGTACCTCGATGATCGTCGGCAGCGAGGTGGGGGTGATCACCAAAGAGGTCTGCGATCGGGTGGTGGGCTGGTGGTTGGAGCTGGAAGGCTTCTCGGCCGTGCCGGTGATCGAGCAAGGCATGGTGCGGGTGGCCGGGAACGAGCACTCCTTCCGTGAGATCGCCCAGGAATATGTCCGTCGCCAGGGGCGGCTGGAGATCACTCGGCAGCACGAGCCGCCTCAATGGCAGGTCTTCGACGACGAGAACTACCAAGGGGTGGCCTATCCGACCTACGCCTGGGGAGCGGACGTGGTGCAGCTGTCGGTGGACCCCGACACGCTGGAGACCAAGCTCGACAAGACCACCGCTGTCTGCGAGGTCGGCCGGGTGCTGCATCCGACCCTCTGCCGAGGCCAGATCGAGGGTGGCACGCTCCAGGCCCTGGGTTGGGCGCTGATGGAGGAGATTAAAGTCGAGAATGGCCGCTATCTGAACGACCGGCTGGCCACGTACATCATCCCCACCTTCAAGGACAGCCCGAAGATCGAAGTGGAGCTGTTGGAGAAGCCGTGGCAGGGAGGGCTGCTGGGAGCCAAGGGCGTCGGCGAGTTGCCCATGGACGGCGGTGCCCCCGCGGTGGCGGCGGCGCTGGAGAACGCCACCGGCGTGGTGGTCGACACCATCCCCGCTACACCCGAGCGGCTGTTCGAGTGGCAGGAGAAGGGGCAGACGGTTGAAGATTGAGCTCCAGGTCAACGGCGAGAGCGTAGTTCTCGAGGGAGAGCCCATGGACCGGCTCCTCGATGTGGTGCGCGAGCAGCTGGGGCTCACCGGTACCAAAGAGGGGTGCGGCGAAGGGGAGTGTGGCGCCTGCACCGTGCTGATGGACGGAGAACCGATCCTCTCCTGTCTGACACCGCTCTTTCAGTGTGCAGGGAGAACTGTCGACACCATTGAAGGCATCGCAGCGAATCAGGCCAAGGACTTCATCGAGGAGTTCGTGGCCACCGGCGGAGTCCAATGCGGCGCCTGTACCCCCGGGGTTGTCATCTCCGCCTGGGCGCTGTTGCAGAGAAACGAGGATCCGAGCCGAGAAGAGGTCGAGGAGGCCCTGGCCGGCAATCTCTGCCGGTGCACGGGCTACGAGGGGATCCACCGAGCCTTCGAAGCTCGCAGACAGACCGGAGCCGAGGACTGACCGTGCGCGCTGTCACCCCACGCTCCCTCGACGAGGCTGTGCGGCATCTGGCGGAGGACGCGGATCTGCGTCCGGTGGCCGGCTGCACCGATCTATTGGTGGCCGACGCCGAGCATTTGGGCGCCATCCCCGCAGTCCTGGATCTCCTGACCATTCCCGAGCTGCGCGGCATCCGTTGGGTTGGCGAGACCCTGGAGATCGGAGCGACGACGACCTTCTCCGAGATCGGCGCCTCCAGATCCGTCCAACAGAACTTCCCTTCCCTGGCCGAGGCCGCGTGGCTCATCGGTGGCTGGCAGATCCAGAATCGCGCCACCCTGGGCGGCAACATGGCCAACGCCAGCCCCGCAGGTGACTCGCTGCCGGTGCTGCTGGCGCTGGATGCCTCGGTGGTGCTGGTAGGTCCGGATGGAGAGCGGATCCTTCCCTACGGCGAGTTTCACACCGGGTACCGAGAAATAGATTGCCAGCCGGGCGAGATCATCGCCCGGGTCCTGCTACCGCGGCCGCGACCCGACACCGTGCAGCTGTTTCGCAAGGTCGGGACCCGGGAGGCCCACGCCATCAGCAAGGTGGTCGTGGCACTGTCCGGCAGCCTGGAGGAGGGGCGGATCGCCGAGTACCGTCTGGCGGCCGGCAGCGTCGCGCCGGTGCCGATCCGCCTGACTTCGGTGGAGGAAGCAGTCGTCGGACGCCAGGCCGACAAGGAAACGGCCGATCTGGCTGGCCGACTCGCCGCCGAGTCGGTCGAGCCCATCGATGACGTCCGCTCGACCGCCGCCTATCGCCGGTACGCCCTCGAGCGGGTGGTGCGGCGACTCACCCTGCAGCTCTAGCGGCGAGACGTCACAGGTCGACGCGGGCGAAGGCAGAATGCTGCAAGCGGTGTGAGGCCTTCTTCTCGCAATGGCGAGCTGTGAGAGAGTAGGCGCGCCCATCATCACCCAAAGGAGGGTCCGAAATGATCAAGTCTCGAGAATCGGCTGGCGCCTTGTCTTTGGCGGCAGCGCTTGGCGCTCTGCTGCTCTCCGCCAATACCCACGCGGAGGTTGCCTCGCGCACCGCCAACAACGGCAACGTGGTGCTCGAGGCGGTGCCTGAGGTGCCGCCGGCCGTCATCGAGGCGCTCAACCGGTTCCAGAACGTGCGCAGCGCCGGCTTTGCCGACTGGAGCGAGGACGGCCGATCGATCTTCATCAGGACACGCTTCGGCGATACCACGCAGCTTCACCATGTGGAGATGCCCGGTGGTGCGCGGCGGCAGATTACGTTCTTTCCCGAGCCGGTCGGCGGCACGCAACGGCGGCCGGGCAGTGGGCAGCTCCAGTTCGGCATGGATGTGGGCGGAGGCGAGTTCTATCAGCTGTTTCTCATGGATCCGGACTCCGGTGAGTCGTGGATGGTGACGGACGGGGAGTCCCGCAACGGCTCAGCTGTCTGGAGCGACGACGGTCGGTGGCTCGCGTTTCAGAGCACGCGGCGGAATGGCAGCTCCAACGATGTCTGGATGATGCAGGCCGATCACCCCGGACAAGCCGAGATGATCTTCGAGGCTCAGGACGGCTCCTGGTGGGGGCCGGTGGACTTCGATCCGAGTGGACAGAGGCTTCTCATTCAGAATTACGTCAGCGTTACCGACTCGCGAATTCATCTTCTCAACGTGAAGTCGGGAGAGACTCGCCTTCTGGCAGGAGGCAGCGACCCCAGCAGCGTCAATCTGGCGGGCGTCTTCCTTGCAGAAGGCAAGGAGATTTCTCTAGTCACGGATCAGGGAAGCGAGTTCTCTCGATTGGCCGTCCTGAACCTGGAAGATGGAGAGATGGAGATCATCACCGACGGTATTCCCTGGGATGTAGAGGGCGGTGACGTCAGCGAGGACGGTACCCGCGCCGCGTTCGTGGCCAACGAAGACGGCATCAGCCGGCTCTATCTCATGGATCCCGAGACGCGTGAGTATCGGCGCGTGGAAGAGATTCCAACCGGACTGATCTACGGGGTGACCTTCAGCCCCGACGGCCGCCGGCTGGCGATGACGCTCAACACCTCGCGGACGCCGAGCGACGTCTTCACCCTCGAGCTGGGTGAGGAGCCACTGAGCGCGACGGCGCTGACCCGCTGGACCTATAGCGAGGTGGGCGGGCTTGATACCGACAGCTTCGTCTTGCCCGAGCTCGTCCAGTACCCGACCTTCGATGACCGGCAGATTCCGGCGTTTGTCTACCGCCCACCGGGCGAGGGACCCCACCCGGTCATCATTCGAATTCACGGCGGGCCCGAGGGGCAGGCGACGCCGGGCTTCTCCAGCACTTATCAGCTGTGGATCGCGGAGCTCGGCGCCGCGGTGGTGGTGCCCAACGTCCGCGGCTCTTCCGGCTACGGCAAGGAGTACGTCAAGCTCGACAACGGCTTCAAGCGCGAGGATTCGGTCAAGGACATCGGGGCGTTGCTCGACTGGATCGAGACCCAGCCGGATCTGGACGAAAGTCGCGTCGCGGTCTACGGCGGCAGCTACGGCGGCTACATGGTCTTGGCGAGTCTCATGCACTACAGTGAGCGGCTGCGCGGCGCGGTCGACATCGTCGGGATCAGCAACTTCGTCACCTTTCTCGAGAACACCCAGGACTACCGTCGCGACCTGCGGCGGGTCGAGTACGGCGACGAGCGCGATCCCGAGATGCGGGCGCACCTGGAGAAGATCTCGCCCAACAACAACGCCGAGAAGATTACCGCGCCGCTGTTCGTGGCGCAGGGTGAGAACGATCCCCGGGTGCCGGTCACCGAATCGCAGCAGATCGTCGCGGCGGTGCGCAGCGCTGGCTACGACGTCTGGTACATGAACGCGCTCAACGAGGGACACGGGTTCAGGAAGAAGGAGAACCGCGACCTCTACCAGCAGATCGTGGTGATGTTCTTCCAGCAGCACCTGCTGGGCGGCGAGGCCGCGCCCTAGCGGGTGGCGGGCCGGTTCAGCCCCTGTTCGGTTCGCGGGCCGACCCGGCGCTCCCCTGAGATCGCGACAGGGCCTTCTCCACATAGGGGTTTGGACCCAGCTCCAGGGCTCGCCGGAGCTCGACTTCGGCCCGGGCGAGGTCACCCTGATAGAGACTGATCAGACCGTGGAAGTAGAGGGCCCGCTGACACCGCGGCTCGAAGCTCAGGATCTGATCGAGCTCGCCACGGGCGCGGCGGGTCCAGACGGGATCTTGGACCATGGTCTGCAGGCGTTCGACTCCGCCGAACGGTGGAAACGTCTCCAGCCGACTTCTCTCGATCACTTCTTCCTTGGCGGGGCTCCGACGGAGAAACAGGGCCGAGAAGTCGTCCCAATAGACCAGGCTCCACTCCGTCGGCAGGATCTGCTCGCGCATCTGCCGGTACTCGAACTCGGTCAGCAGCAGGGAGTCGATCTCCCACCGTTCCTCGACTTCGACCAGAGGCATCTGGGCCACCTCGGTCATCAGCGAGGCGAAGAGCAGATTGCGGCCATCCCAGAAGATGGGCTCTTGTAGCTCCCAGCCCAGATAGCCGCCGTAGTTCTGATGGTTGAAGGGTCGGGTGACGATGCTGTTCTCCTCCAGGAACGACACCGCCCCGGCGGGAAAGTGGTGTGAGACGGGAACGCCTTCGCGGCTTCGCCAGGCCGACAGCGCCGCGGTCAACACCAGAATCATGGTGACGACGACGGCGCCGAGACGCACTCGGGGCGAGCGCAGCCAGACCGGCGACTCGGTCTCCGGGTCGCTGAAGAGCCGCACGATGACCGGCAGGCTGAAGAGCGTGAAGAAGAAGATAAAACGGTGGGACTTGATGGACAGCATCAGGAAGGCGCTGACGGTGGCCACCTCGGTCAGCGACAGAACCCTCAGCCGCTCGATGGGCAGCAGAGCGAGGAGCAGCAGCGCCAGCAGGAGATAGAAACCGGCCGAGGTGGCGGGAGTGGCGCCGGTGAAGTGGCCCATCTCCAGCGAGTCGCCACGCGAGCCGAGGAACCAGGCGAGGCGAAAGGGGTAGAGCAGGACCTGCAACCCGTTGGGGTTGATAAGAGTCGACAGCAGTGAGACGACGAAGAGCCACAGGTAGGGGCGCTGGCTGTCGGCCTGCAGGAGTGTGGTCGGCACGGGTCCGGAGTCGCCCTGCCAGCGACCGAGAAGCGCTTCGGCGGTGGCCAGCCCCAGGACATACAGACCGAACAGCACCTCTCCGTGGAAATTGCCCCAGAAGAGAAAGAGCAGGCAGATGGCCGCGAAGGAGAGTCGGCTCCCTCGCGAATCGAACCACTGCAGCAGAGCCAGCAGGATGAGGATCAGAAACGAGCTGAAGAGTGAGGCACGCAATATCAACTGATCGTTGAGGGCCCACAGCCCGATAGCCAGCAGAGCCACCACCAGCGGCACCGGAACGATCGATGAGGCTTGTTGGCGGCGCATCATCAGTACGAGTGACGCCAGCAGAATGGCCACGGTGACGGCAGCCTTCAAGGCCACCAGCGCCCAATACCCCCAGCCGAACCAGAAGAAGTGCGTTAGGACCCCGAAGCCCCATTCGTGGCTGACCCAGGGTTCACCTCCTCTGGTGAACGAGAAGATGTCGGTGGTCGGCACCTCGAGGTTATCGACAACAAACTGACCGGTTCCGAGGTGGAAGAAGAGATCGTCGTGGATGAGTGGTCTCGACCCCCAGAGCACCCCCAGGACGAGTACCAGGGAGAGAAGTGACAGGGAGAGGATGCGGGAGCTGGTCGACGAACCGGCCATCCGCATCATCTTGGCACAGCTGATGCGGTACGGCCGAAGGACCGTTTCACAGCCGGTTTCCGGGGTTTTCGGATCAGCCGGCGAAGATTCGCCAGACCTGGGCGACGACGAAGCAGAGGACCACACCCATTCCCACCGGCAGGAGAGCGGAGACCGCGGTCCACTTGGCGCTGCGGGTCTCCTTGTAGATGGTGTAGATGGTGGTGGAGCAGGGGTTGTGGACCAGGCTGAAGAGCATCAGGTTGATGGCCATGAGGAGGGTGAAGCCGCCGGCCTGCAAGACGTCAGCGGTGGCCACCTCCGAGTCGAGCTCGAACATCACGCCGGCACCCCCGCCGACCCCCTCCATACCGGTGACCAGCACGGTCAGCATGAGGATGGTGGGGATGACGATCTCGTTGGCGGGAATGGCGATGATGTAGGCCAGCAGGATGATGCCGCTCAGGCCCAGCAAGAAAGCGAGCGGATCGAGACCGTTGATGATCCAGGTCGCCAGACTCGACCCGCCGATATCGATGTTCGACACCAACCAGATGACCGCGCCGGCCGGCAGCGCGAAGATCACGGCACGCCAGAGAACGATGAGAGTCCGGTCGATGATCGAGGTGTAGATGGTCTGCAGGATCCGGGGTGGCCGGTAGGGCGGTAGCTCCAGGTTGAAGGTAGAGACCTCGCCGCGCAGCACCGTGCGCGACAGCAGCCACGAGGTCGCGAAAGTCAGAAAGACACCCAGCAGCGCCACTCCCACCACCGCCAGGGCGGAGATCAGACCGGCCATGTACGCCGGAGCCAGACCGCCGACGAAGATCGAGGCGATGAGGATCTGGGTCGGCCAACGGCCGTTACAGAGGGCGAAGTTGTTGGTGATGATGGCGATCAGTCGCTCACGCGGGCTGTCGATGATACGCGTCGAGACGATGGCCGCGGCGTTGCATCCCCACCCCATGGCCATGGTCAGAGCCTGCTTGCCGTGGGCACCCACGCGCTTGAAGGCCCGGTCCAGGTTGAAGGCGACCCGGGGCAGATAGCCGAAGTCCTCGAGCAGCGTGAACAGCGGGAAGAAGATGGCCATCGGCGGCAGCATGACGCTGACGACCCAGGCGGTGGCCAGATACATGCCGTCGATGAGCAGACCGTCGAGCCACCAGGGCATGCCGATGGCCGCGGCTCCGCTCTTGAGAACTGGATGGAGCTTGTCGATGAGCAGCTCCGCCAGCATGGCCGAGGGCACATTGGCTCCGGCGATGGTGATCCAGAAGACCACGGTGAGCATGACCAGCATCAAGGGGAAGCCGAAGGTCCGGCTGGTGACCAGACGATCGATGGTGCGATCGAGGTCGAATCGGGGCTGCTCGCCGGAGCGGGTGACGGCCCGATCGGCGATGCGGGCGGCCTCGGTGTAGATCTCCTCCATCAGCTGCAGATGAAAGTCCTTGCCGACCTGCCAGCGGAGCTGATCGGCGGTGGCGAAGACGGCACTCCGATCGACGGGGTAGTCGGCCCCGGGCGTCTCATCGCTGTCGGACTCGCTGCTGGGATCACGCAGCTCGCCCAGCTCGCCGGTCTTGACCGCTTCCTCGATACGGTCGTCTCCATCCAGAAGGCGTAGCGCGACCCATTGGGCGTTGGGCAGATCGGGGAAGGCATCCTCCACCTCTTTCGACAGGCGGCGCACGGCTCGTTTCAGCGAGGATGACTGTCCGCCGACCCTGTGGGGTTTCGGCACCGTCGCCCCCGAGGCGACCTCGGCGATGGCCTGATTGAGGGCCTCGAGCCCCTCGCCGTAGCGGGCCGAGGTGGGGACCACGGGAACGCCGAGATCCCTGGCCAGCCGGCGGTCGTCGATCTCCAGACCCTTGCGCCGCGCCTCGTCCATGAGGTTGAGACAGATGACCACCCGGTCGGTGATCTCCAGCACCTGCAGCGCCAGGTTGAGATTGCGCTCCAGCCGCGTGGCATCCACGACGATGACCGTCACATCGGGCTGACCGAAGAGGATGAAGTTGCGGGCGATCTCCTCGTCGACACTTGCCGAGAGCAGCGAATAGGTACCGGGTAGATCGACCAGCTTGTAGCGATGATCGTTGAAGGAGTAGCCGCCCTCGGCTCGCGCGACGGTCTTGCCCGGCCAGTTGCCGGTGTGCTGATGCAACCCGGTCAGGGCATTGAAGACCGTGCTCTTGCCGGTGTTGGGGTTGCCGGCCAGGGTGACGACGTAATCCCAGCTCTCCATGTCCACGCCCAGCTTGACCAGATTGGCCACGTTGTGGGCCGGGCAGGTGGCGCAGTTGGCGGGTGAAGGCTGGCTCATCGTTCCACCTGAACCTGTTCCGCCTGCTCTCGCCGTAGGGCAATGACGGCCCCACGGATGCGGTAGCCGGTGGGGTCACCGGCGGGGCTGCGGATCTCCGCCTGCACCTCGGTTCCCGGAATCAGACCGAGATCGAGCATGCGGCGCCTCTCCTGCGGTCTGAGGAATGGTGAGATGGAGACCACCTTGGCGCTCTCTCCCAGCTCCAACGAGGAGAGCCTCTCGAACGGTCCCGTCATCTCCTCTTCCTGGGTGAGCACGATCACCGAGAGATTGGCCGCCAGGACGGGAGCCAGCACGTGCTCCTCCGCATCGGCGACAAAACGGAGACGCTCGGGGGTGCTGTTCAGGACCTGGACCCGCATGCCGGGGTGGAGACCCTCGGCCACCAGTTGGGCGTAGATCGCTTCCGGCTCGTCTTCCACGTGAACGATCTCTCCCAGGGTGTCGGCCGGCAACTCGGTCAGGGGTCGACCCTGGGGTGGCAGGATCTCGCCACCCGAAGTGGGAATGGGGTCACCATGGGGATCGTAGCGGGGATGGCCCATTCGTGCCGCCATGGCATCGGCCTCTTCCGGCGACGTGGTGTGCTCGTGGAGCTCGGCCTTCTGGTGCCAGAGAGGGGGTTCAAAGCCGGTTTCGTCCGAGAGATAGCGTTCCCAGAGACGGTGGATGCGAACGATTCGCAGGGCATAGCTGCGACCCTCGGAGGTCAGGCGGTAACCGCCCTCGACGGGCCGGATCCACTCGCGGGCCTCCAGTTGTTGCAGGATCTCGGCGGCCCGGTTACCGGAGATCGAGAGCACTCCGGACAGGCTCTGCAGATTACCGATGCGGCCTTTGTATTCGCAGTCGAAGAGATGCTTCAAGGCGTCCTCGGCCAACACTCTCTCCGAGGCTCGAAAGGCACGGCGCAGTCTCCACAGGAGCCCGCTATCGGGCCAGAAGAGCGCGACGACACCGATCAAGAGGATCGCCGTGACCAGAAGTGCGATGCGTGGATCGATCATGATTTGTCTCGGGGTTGCAGCAAGAGGGCCTGCACGTATCGATCAAGGTCCCAGAAAGACGTTTTTAGAGTACTCTAAAAATCTCTGTCTGTCAACTTCCGAAGCTGAATCCCTAGTATTCTCTTGTCGTGGTCACGCGAGGCTCCAGGGCCAAGTCCATCGGCTTTGTCGTCGGCCTGGTGGGATTTCTGGCCACTCTGCTCTGCCCTCTTCTCGACGGCCTCCCTTCGCAGATCTTGCTGGCCTCGGGCGCGGTGATCACCGCCGTCGGCTTCGGTCTGCTGGTGACAGCCCGGCGGCACCGGAAGCTCTCTCTGTTGGCAGCCGCCCTGGTCACCGTCGGACTCGTTGTGGTGGCGACTCCCTTTGTCGCAGGTCTGCCACGCACCGCGCGCAACACGTTGGCCGTCACCGTGCTGATGGCCTCGTGGTGGATGACCGTTGCGGTGCCCATCCCGGCCACCTCGATCCTGCCGGTGGTCCTCTTCCCCGCCCTCGGCATCCTGCCGAGCGGAGTCACCGCTGCCAACTATGCCAACAACAACATCTTTCTCTTTCTCGGGGGCTTCATCCTAGCTCTGGGAATCGAGCGCTGGTCGCTCCACCGCCGGATCGCGCTCCATGTGGTGCGGGTCGTGGGGACCAACCCCGCCAGGATGGTGCTCGGCTTCATGCTGGCCACGGCCTTCCTGTCGATGTGGATCTCCAACACCGCCACAGCGCTGATGATGTTGCCGATCGCGCTGGCGGTCGTCGCCTCGATGCGCGAGGCAGCCGACGGTGAGAGCCTGGGCGGGTTCGCTCCCGCCCTGCTGCTGGGGGTCGCCTACTCGGCTTCTATCGGGGGTCTGGCCACGCCCATCGGCACACCACCGAACATCTCGTTTCTCAGGATCCTGGAGATTCTCTATCCCGAGGCGCCTGGCTTCTCCTTCGGCGAGTGGGTGGTGGCCTTTCTACCCCTTGTGGTGGTCTTCCTGCCCTTGGCCTGGTGGATGTTGACGCGTGTCGTTCACAACCTGAGACGGGGCTCCGTGGGGGCGGGAAGCGCAGTCATCCGGCAGGAGATCCGTGGTCTGGGTCCGATGGGGACCGCCGAAGGGCGCATGCTGTGGATATTTGCGGCCACCGCCATCCTCTGGGTGACACGGGGCGATCTCGTCCTCGGCACCCTGACGATTCCCGGATGGGCGGGAATCATCGAAAGAACCTTGGGTCTCGAGGGCTTCTCGAGCTATCTCCACGACGCCACGGTAGCCGTAGGCATGGCGATCCTGACCTTCCTGATTCCTGGTGACCCGGATGCCGAGGGCAGGCCCAGGAAGCTGATGGACTGGGAGACCGCGGTGCGACTGCCCTGGGGGATCCTGCTGCTCTTCGGCGGCGGCTTCGCGCTGGCCCTGGCCTTCAAGGAGTCGGGGTTGTCGGCGTATCTGGGTGAATCCTTCGCCTCCAGGCTGGGGGGTCTCCATCCACTGCTGCTGGTGGTGGCGATCTGCTTCCTGCTGACCTTTCTGACCGAGGTGACCTCGAACACCGCCACCACCGAGGTCGTGCTGCCGGTACTGGCCGGGACCGCCGGCGCGATGGCCATCAACCCGCTGTTGCTGATGATTCCGGCGACGCTTTCGGCCAGCTGCGCATTCATGCTGCCCATTGCCACGCCGCCCAACGCCATTATCTTCGGCTCGGGTCAGGTGGAGATGAGACAGATGATCCGCGCCGGAATCTGGCTGAACCTTCTCGGGGTGCTGCTGATCTCTCTGTTCTTCTACTTCCTGTCGTCCGGTCTGTTGGGTCTCGACCTGACCAGCGTCCCCGACTGGGCTGCGATGCCCTGATCGCAACCCGTGCGGGTCTTTTCCGTACTAGGCTTATGGTTGTGATGACCCATTGGCGTCGTACGCTCGCTGGCCTGGGGTTGATCTTCGTCCTGATGACGGGAATCGCCTGCTCGCCCGCCGAGACCGCTCTGCCGTTGAGCTCGGCCGAAACCGCCGACTCTCTGGGGAGTGGCTCGGTGAGTGCTGCACCGGCGCCGGGAACCGGGTCATCGGGCCTCGGATCCGACGGTACAGAGGGGTTGGGGGCGTTTCCCGCCTTCCTGCCTCCGGTCGCCCAGGGCACCGACGTCCAGGAGTGCCAGTTGGGCACCGATCCCTACAGCACCTGCATCTAGCCGTTGGCCGCAACACGGAGGAATGTCGACATGAAGAAACTGCTGACCACCACCCTGACCCTGGCACTACTGGTGCCAGTGATGCCCCTGCACGCCGGTGAGAAATACGACAAGACCTGCCCCGAGGACGCTGCAGATTGCATCCGGATGATGAAAGAGCAATTCAAGGAGCGCGGCTGGGTGGGGATCAATATGGACTACGACAAGGAGAACGGTACCACCGTGATCTCCAATGTCGTGTCGAACAGTCCGGCGGAGAGAGCCGGGTTCCAGGTCGGCGACGTCCTCGTCGGGTTGAACGGGATCGACTATACGGAAGAGAATGAAGAGTCGCTCAAGGCCGAGTACGCCACCTTCAAACCCGGGAGCGTGGCGACCTTCAAGGTGAAGCGAGACGGTGAGGCCATCGATATCGAGGTCAACCTCGAACAGATCCCGCAGGCGATCCTGGCCCAGTGGATCGGTCAGCACATTCTCGAGGGCCACCCCGATGAGGCCGAGGTCGCCGTGGTCGAAGACCAGAAGAGCGACGAGAGCCCCTGACCCTCACTTCAGCGAGTTTCTTGTGAACGGCCGGCCTCTGTGGGCCGGTCGTTTTGCATCTGCCTTGGACGAGGGTGCGGCCGCGGTTGAACTGGGCGGTAGGATCGGCCGTAGCAGGTGTCGAGGGAACGGGAGGTCGGCAGGCCATGGGCAGACGGATACTCACTGCAGGGTCGATGATCATCGTCGGAGCGCTATCGGCGGTGGCAGAGGACGACAAGGCCGGAGAAGCTCAGGAGCCTCTGCCGCCCGGTGTCGAACAGCTTCTGCCCCGCGGCCGGATCGCAGCCGTCTTCGAGCCCGAGTTCGTCACCGCCGAGGAGGCCGAGATCTCGGGAGATGCCTGGGTTCTGGGAGTGGTCATCGAAGGTCGGGCCAAGGCCTACAGCCTCAATCTTCTCAATCGACACGAAGTGGTCAACGACCACAGCGGCGACACCGCGTACGCTGCTGTCTGGTGACCGCTGGCGAATACGGCCGTGGTCTACGGCCGCGAGGTGGGGGACGAACAGCTGAATTTCGAGGCCTCTGGAGCGCTCCTGGACGCTTCGCTGGTGATGCGGGATCGTGAGACCGATAGCTGGTGGTCGATCATGACCTCCGACGCCATCGGAGGGGATCTGGAAGGGACCACACTGGAGATCCTGCCCGCGGGCGAGAAAGCCACCTGGGCCGATTGGAAGCGCCGGCATCCCGACACCCTGGTTCTCTCAGTGGAGGGCGAAGAGCACGTCGAGAACAACCCTTATGACAACTACTTCGGCTCGCAGGGCACCTTTCGGGACCTGGAGATCGACGACGATCGATTGGAGCCCAAGGCGCCCATCTACAGCTTCTGGCACGACGGTGTTCCGTGGGCGGTACCACACCAGGCCTTTCGCGGTGGCCGCCTGTTCGACATCGAGGGATCGGCGGACCGACGTCTGCTGCTCTACCGGCACAAGAAGAGCCCCATCTACGAGAGCAGCCGCGCGTATCTGGTAGACGCGAATCTGGCTGACTCCATGAGTCTCAAGAAGCTGTTGGCGCAGGCCGCCACCGGCGCCGAGGGCATCCAGTCCGTGGGCGGATTCGACACCTTCTGGTACACCTGGGTAGCGGTCAATGGGGATACGCGTCTGCTGAATTGACGTTTTGCGGCCAACCCTCGTTGAGAGAATGGTGCAGTGACGCAGAGAAGCAGGGTGCGGATGGTCCTAGGCGTCCGATATCCTCTCGATGATCCAGGAGACGAGAACCAGACGATGACCAGAATCAGTGAGTTCTTGGGACACCACTATCGCCACTTCAATTCGGCGACCCTGGTCGAGGCCGCCGACGCCTACTGTCAGCACGTGGAGGGTGGCGGCAAGATGCTGGTGACCGTGGCCGGGGCCATGAGCACGGCCGAGATCGGCTTGACGCTGGCGGAGATGATTCGCCAGGACAAGGTCCATGCCATCTGCTGCACCGGGGCCAACCTCGAGGAAGATCTGTTCAATCTGGTCGCGCACGACGCCTACCGGCGCATCCCCGACTGGCGTAACCTGACGCCCGGTATGGAGAAGGAGCTGGAGCGCCAGGGACTGAACCGCGTGACCGACACCTGTATTCCGGAAGAGGAGGCCTTCCGAGCCGTCGAGGCCCCCATCCTGAAGCTTTGGCAGGCTGCCGACGCTGCTGGCGACCGTCTTTTTCCCCACCAGTATCTCTACCAACTGATCCGCGAGGAGACCGTCGCCCATCGATACCAGATAGACCCGCAGGACTCATGGTTGATTGCCGCGGCCGAAAGGGACCTACCGATGTTCGTTCCGGGGTGGGAAGACTCCACGCTGGGCAATTTTTTCGCGGCTCATGTGCTCAAAGGGAAGCTCTCGCGATTCCATCTCATGCGGGGAGGTCTCGAATACCTCGGAGAGTTGGCGGATTGGTATCTGCGCACGACGCTGGGGCGAAAGCTGACGGATCACCTCGCGCAGGAGAAGGAACTCGCCGGCAAAGAGGTCGCCGAGAGGACGGATGTGGGATCGCAGTTGCAGACCCAGGTGGGCTTCTTCCAGATCGGTGGAGGTATCGCTGGCGATTTTCCCATCTGCGTCGTTCCCATGATCCACCAGGACCTGCGTCGCCCTTGTCCCTACTGGGCATATTTCTGCCAGATCTCCGATTCGACGACCAGCTATGGGTCGTACTCGGGTGCCATCCCGACCGAGAAGATCACCTGGGGAAAGCTCGACATCGACACGCCGATGTTCGTCATCGAATCGGACGCCACGATCGTCGCACCCCTGATGTTCGCCAGGATCCTGGGATGGTAGAACGATGAGCAAGATCCTTGTCCTCTTTGCGCACCCGGCGCTCGAGAAGTCGCGCGTCAATCGACGCCTGGCCGAGGCGGTCCGCGGTCTGCCGGACGTCACGTTTCACGATCTCTACGAGGAGTACCCCGAGTTCACGATCGACGTGAAACGCGAGCAGGCCATGTTGCTCGAGCACGACATCGTCGTCCTGCAACACCCTTTCTTCTGGTACAGCACGCCGGCCATGATCAAGGAGTGGTTCGATCTCGTCCTGCAGCACGGCTGGGCCTACGGCTCCGAAGGGACCATGCTGCACGGCAAACAGGCCTTGAGCGTGATTACCACGGGTGGCCGTGAGACGGCCTATCATCGGGGTGGCCACAATCAGCACACGATGGATGAGTTCCTGGCGCCGGTAGAACAGACCTTTCTGCTGTGCGGTGTCGAATACCTGCCGCCGTACGTGGTTCACGGGACCCTCGGGATGACGCCCGCAGAGATAGAGACCCATGCCGAAACCTACCAGCGCCTGGTGGAAGCGCTGAGCACCGACACCCTCGATCTGGAGGCGTTCCGAGCCGACCCGTCCCGCGACTGGCGCTTGGACGAGCTGATGACAGGGCAGGAGGAGCGGCGCTGATGTACGGCGAGAGCTTCTTCCTGCAGGCTCTGGTCTACCTCACGGCGGCCGTGGTCTCGGTGCCGATCGCCAAGCGTCTCGGTCTGGGATCGGTGCTGGGCTATCTGTTGGCCGGTATCGCCATCGGCCCCTTCGGCATGGGGCTGGTCGGTGAGGAGGGGCAGGACGTTCTCCACTTCGCCGAGTTCGGCGTCGTGCTGATGCTGTTTCTCATCGGTCTGGAGCTCGAGCCGTCTCGGGTCTGGAGCCTGCGGGCACCGATCCTCGGCCTCGGCGGCTCCCAGGTCGCCATCACCGCCGTGGCTCTCGCCGCGATCGGCGTCGCTCTCGATCTGGCTTGGCGACCGGCGCTGGCCATCGGTCTGTCGCTGGCGCTCTCGTCCACCGCCATCGTCTTGCAGACTTTGAACGAGAAAGGGCTCTTGCGCACCGGCGGTGGCCAGAGCGCTTTCTCCGTGCTCCTGTTCCAGGACATCGCGGTCATTCCGATTCTGGCGATCCTGCCGCTGTTGGCGACCCCGGGCGCTGCCCGTCACGTCGCCGATCACGGGGAGCATTCGACCACCTGGGTCGAAGGACTGCCCGGCTGGGCGGAGACGCTGGTGGTCTTCGCTGCCGTCGCGGTCATCATCCTCTTTGGTCGGTATCTGCTGCAGCCGTTTTTCCGCTTCATCGCCCGCACCGGCATGCGCGAGCTGTTCACCGCCGCGGCGCTGCTGCTGGTCATCGCCACCGCGATGCTGATGAGCAAGGTGGGGGTCAGTCCGGCGCTGGGGACCTTTCTCGCCGGGGTCGTTCTGGCGCGCAGCGAATACCGGCACGAGCTCGAAAGCGACATCGAACCGTTCAAGGGCCTGCTGTTGGGTCTGTTCTTCATCGCCGTTGGTGCGGCTGTCGATTTCGGCCTGATCGGCGAGAGCCTGCGGCTCGTGCTGTCGCTGATGCTGGTGCTCATCGTCGTCAAGTGGCTGATTCTCTTTGCCTTGGGTCGGGTCTTCAAGATGAGCATGGATCAGAATCTCTTGTTCTCGTTCTCGCTGGCGCAGGGCGGCGAGTTCGCCTTTGTCCTGCTCTCCTTCGCGGTGCGCGAGGGGGTGGTCGAGGCGAACCTCGCGTCGACCCTGATCGCCATCGTGGCGCTGACCATGGCGGCAACCCCGATCCTCATGCTGCTCAACGAGAAGATCGTGCAGCCGCGCTTCGGCACGCTGGAGAAGGAGGAGCGGGAGCCCGATGCGATCGACGAGGAGAACCCGGTGATCGTCGCCGGCTTCGGCAGCTTCGGCGCCATTGTCGGTCGCCTGCTGCGCGCCAATGGGGTGGGGACGACCGTTCTCGAATCCGACTCGGATCGGGTCGATCTGCTGCGCCGCCTGGGCATGAAGGTCTTCTACGGGGATGCCTCTCGCGCCGACCTGCTCAAGGCCGCCGGCGCCGATCAGGCACGCTTATTGGTGTTGGCCCTGGACACCCACGAGAAGAGGATGGAGCTGGTGGAAACTGTACGCAAGCACTTCCCCCATCTCGTTCTCCTGGCGCGCGCCGGCAACCGTCGCCAGGCCTACGATCTCCTGGAGGCCGGTGTGGAGCACGTCTATCGCGAGAGGCTCGACAGTGGTCTCAGAACTGGAGTCGATGCCCTGCGGCTACTCGGACGGCGGGCGTATTCGGCCTTTCGCGCCGCCAACAAGTTTCGCGCCCACGACGAGGAGGCAGTCCGCGAGCTCGCCAAGATGCGCCATGACCAGAAGCTCTACATCAACACCGCGCGTCAGCGAATCGGGGATCTGGAGGCGCTGCTTCTGAGTGACGTCGAGGACGCCGGCGAAACCCGTGATCTGGGTTGGGACACCGAAACCCTGCGCGAAGAGTTCGGCGATACGAGCTCCGACTAGGGCACCGTACATTCCAGCTCGATGGTGAAGGCCGACGGATCTCCCATCGGGAAGACGTTCGGGTCGTCGATATGGGTCAGCACGGACTCCTGCAAGCTTGCGGCGGACGGCAGCGAGCGCTGGTTTCCATCCGGGTGTAGACTGCTCGGAGAGTCCCAATGCCGTTTCTGGAGCGTCAGCACCAGCGCATCTTCTATGACGAGAAGGGCTCCGGCCCGGCCATCGTCCTGGGCCACAGCTTTCTCTGCTCGGGCGACATGTGGGAGAAGCAGGTCCCGGCCTTGGTCGACTCGTACCGGCTGATCAACCTCGACTACCGAGGGCACGGGCAGAGCGGCACCATCGATCACGACTTCGACGTCTACGATCTGCTCGACGACACCCTGGCGATCCTCGACGAGTTGGAGATCGAGCAGGCCGTCTGGCTGGGGCTGTCGACCGGCGGCTTTGTCGCTCTGCGAGCCGCCCTGAAGGTGCCAGAAAGGGTCCGGGGGATCGTGGTCTGCGATGCCAGCGCCGCCGCCGAGCCCTTCTATCCCAGATTCAAGTACCGCACCCTCGGGCTGGGGGCTCGGTTGGTGGGCATGCGGCCCTTCATTCCGGCGGTGGCACCCATCATGTTCGGTCGCACCACCTTGCAAGAGAACCCGGAGCTGGTCGAGGAGTGGACACCGACCTTCCTCTCCCTGGAACTACCCTCGGTCCTACGGTTCCTGAAGGCCATCATCACCCGTGACTCGCTTCTCGATCGACTGTCGGACATCGCCGTGCCGACGCTGGTGGTCGTCGGCGAGGAGGATCGGGGCCAGCCCGTGCCGCGGGCTCGGCAGATCGCTGAAGGGATACCAGGTGCGCGTCTGGAGATCATCCCCAGGGCCGGTCACCTCTCCGCCCTCGAGCAGCCGGAGGCTTTCAATAGCGTGTTGCTCGAATTCCTGTCGGGGTTGGAGGCAGGGAGGCAGTGACGCAGTGTATCGGCCGGCCTCTTTGCCGGTCGTTGGGAGGACCCGTCAGGGACGGGTCGCGCTCATGGTGTTTGGGGGTCCGGCGCTCCCCTGCGCTCTCTGTCGCACCGGATCAGACTCCCATTCGTAGGCCTTCGCCCTGTGCTCGTCGAGAGCCCCGTTCCGGCGTCCTCCCAACGACCGTCTAGAGCGGCCTCCTGGGTACGGGGACATGGAGGCTTGGAGCAACGGAGCAGTGACCGGCGCCTGTCGGCGCCTAGCATTGGGCAGTGGGCCATGAGGAATGGGAAGTGGGAAGTGAGGAACAGGGAAGAGAGGTTGGACGCCGCCGGTCTGCGCGCCCGTCATCCATGATGGAGCGTCGTCGAGGCCGTTCGGGTCGTCGGCCGTAGGCCTCTCGAGGAGCCGCGTCACAGTGGTCATGCATCGACCTCAGATCCGAGGCGAAGGAGAGCGGAGTCGCGCGCCTACGATCACAGCTCCATCTGCGCGAGACGTCCGGAGGCCGAGGACCCGAACGGACCAGAGACGCGGCAATCTGCGATAGCACCCTGCCAGTACTCTCC